>Ga0114931_10011003_pt1 | contig 10724 bp, 7 predicted proteins | sample 2SBtaG_FD_89579 | JGI IMG/M metagenome (GOLD analysis project Ga0114931, IMG submission 89579) | Deep subsurface microbial communities from Kolumbo volcano to uncover new lineages of life (NeLLi) - 2SBTROV14_V59a metaG | ecosystem: Environmental > Aquatic > Marine > Volcanic | place: Kolumbo...
CCACCGGCTTGTTTGATATAATAATCTAAATCTGCACCGTCTCTATAAACAACAGTACTTGGTAAACCAACAGCACCGGTTACAATTACTACATTTGGATTCTTAGGTACAACCAAAGCATCTCCAGGCTGTAAAATTATATTATCCTCTGAATTTGGATTTTCTACTACGTCTCTCCAATTAATTGGTATTCTGCCGGTAAATCTATTAACTATAGATGAATCAAATAATACTTCACCAGCTAATTTTATTTTTAGACTATCTGGCAACCAATTGGAATTTTGTCTTCTTAATAAAGGATTATACCGCTTAACATAAATTCCTTCAACATAAGCAGATTCTTTTAATCCACCTGAACGATTAATAAAGTTGAGTAGTTTTTCCCCTTCATTCAAAATAGAATAAGAGCCCGGGAATTTTACTTCTCCCGAAATTGTGATATCACCTTCTGTTGTTTTATTGGGGTTTTTTCTAACAAAAACTTTGTCATAATCTTCCAAAATAAAATCTTTATCTCTCGTTGTATTCCAATAATCTTCTTGCAGGTTAACAGTAATTTTTTTGGCAAAAATTTCGGCATTTACAGTATCCATTCTGGAGATTTCAATGTTTTTGAAAGAAGCAAAATCAGTCAAACCGCCTGCTTCAATTATTAAATCAGTAAGAGTCATATTTTGTTTTCTTAAAAATGAACCGGGCTTTTTAACTTCACCGGAAACAGACACATTCCTTTGCGGAAAAAAAGTTTGTTCTGTAAAAACTTGGACTACATCTCTGTTCATTAATTTATAATTATCAACCGGACTTCCGTCTAAAGCATTTTTAAGATTAAAAGTTATCACTTTACTTTTTTCATTCTGTAAAATTCTTGTTAAAGTAGCTTTGTCCAAAAATGCGTCAGAGTATAAACTATCGGCTGCATATACCAAATCTTTTATAGTCATCCCTTCTTTCAACTCATAAACACCGGGTTTTTTTACATCACCGTTAATTGTAACTTTGTTTTCGTAACGGGAATTGACTCTTTGGATATGTACTACATCACCGTCTTCCAACTTAAACGCACTACCTTCCAATTCTTTAACCGATTTAAATTTTAAATCAAGATTTAAAATGTTGTATTTGTAATTATTTCTTTTATCAAAGGGAATAATTCTTTCCAGTCCCACTCTTTCAAAATAAGAATTGAAAGTAAGACCGCCGCTAAAATAAATTAAAGAACTCAATTGTTCCCCTTTTTCTAACTCATAAATTGCAGGCCTGAATATTTCTCCGCTAATAGCAACTCTCTTTCCAACTTTAGGTATAAATATTATATCCTCATCAGATAATCTTATATCCTTTGATTGATCACCTTTTAAGAGATAATCATAAAGATCTATTGATGCTATTACTTTACCTTGACGAAGTACACGAACATCTCTTAATGAACCATTGATTGAAGGACCACCGGAATAATAAAGTGCCGTAAAAACAGTTGATAGTCCTGGTAAAGTATAACCGCCCGGAGTTTTCACTTCACCAAGCACATAAATTTTAACACTTCTTAAATCACCTGTAGACACATCCAAATGCGTTCTACCCTTTCCTTTACCTGATGCATCTAAAGAGGAATAGCTCTTTGATAATAATTTATACAGCTTTGTTTTTACCTGAACAAGATTTAATCCACTAACAGTAACTAACCCAACATCAGGGATATAGATTTTTCCTTCCTTCGAAACAATTAAATTTTGTACAAGCTGAGTCTCACCCCACAATGTTATTATTATTTCATCACCCGGTCCGAATATATAACTGTTGGGTACAGGCACATTTGTTGAAGGAACAAAAGTGGTTGGTGAATAATTAAAAATATTGTAACCGAAAGCCTGCAGTCCCGAAGCCGAAGCTCTGCCTGAAAAATCTTTAACTGTAAAAGATGTAGATGTTTTATGTGATAATGGTTTTGCTAACTGAGGTTTTTCTTTTGCTTTTTTATTAAAAAGATCTACATTCTTATTCGTGTTTGATAAATTTAATGCTGTAGAATCACCAATATTATAGCCTTTAGATTTTGCTAAAGCCTTTAATTGATCAGGTGAAAGGTTTTCAATTTGTGAAAAACCGAAAGATGTAAAAAATATAAAAATTAAGGGAATTAGATAAAAAGTTTTATTAATCATAGTTTTTTTAGATTTATGGTTTTTGATAATCTGCGTTGTTATATATATGTAAAATAAAGAATTAGAACGTAGAAGTAAATTTTCCTTTGCGTTCTTTGCGCCTTAGCGTGAAATTTTCTCTCGCAAAGTCGCTAAGTTCGCAAAGATATTTTATAAATTATTAACTATTCTTTTTAATCCGTTTTTGATTAATGCTTCGTTAAAATTTACAAGTATACCTAATTTCAAATCTGTTATTTTTAAATAAGTCAATAATTGCTTGAAATGCACAGGTGCTAAAGCTTCAACAGATTTTATTTCTATAATAACTTTGTTTTCAACTACTATGTCTGCCCTAAACCCCAAATCCATTTTAATGTTTTTGTAAATAACCGGCATTCCTCTTTGTCTTTTACAATTAAGATTTTCTTTTGTTAATTCATAAAATAAAATTTCTTCATATACCGACTCAAGCAAACCTGGTCCGAGAGTTTTGTGTATTTGAAAACATTTATCTACAATAATTTTTGATATTTGATTTTCGGTCATTTTTCCCTTTGCGTTCTTTGCGCCTTAGCGTGAAATTTTCTCTCGCAAAGTCGCTAAGCCCGCTAAGATTTAAATACATTTTCCGCATATCTGAATAAGTTCCTGCTGTCTATAATCAACCTTGAGTTCTTTAAAATCAATTCTGAATTTTCTTTGTAATAATCGTGGTCGGTGCTAAGCAAAACCAAATCGTAAGAGACTAGACTCTGAAGCGTAAGAGGAACGGATTCCATATCATATTTGTGTTTGCGCGATGGCGGAAGTTTTGAAACGAACGGATCGTTATAATCTACTTCAGCGTCTCTATCTTTTAATATTTCTATTAATTTCAGTGTAGGTGATTCACGCATATCATCAATATTTTTTTTGTATGAAGCACCGAGAATTAAGACCTTGGAACCATTTAATGCTTTGCCTTGTTCGTTAAGTGCTTCCATACATCTTTGAACTACGTAATACGGTTGGTTTGTGTTTACTTCTCCTGCAAGTTCAATAAATCTTGTGTTGACATCGTATTCACGGGCTTTCCATGTTAAATAGAATGGATCAATAGGTATACAGTGACCGCCAAGTCCGGGGCCCGGATAAAAAGCTTTGAAGCCGAAAGGTTTTGTTTTTGCTGCCTCTATTACTTCCCAAATATCGATATCCATTTTATAGAATACTGTTTTTAATTCGTTCACCAATGCAATGTTTACAGAACGGTAAATATTTTCAAGTAATTTTGTTGCCTCAGCAACTCTTGGTGAAGATACCGGCACAGTTTTAACAATAACTTGGTCGTACAAAGTTTGTGCTGCTTTCAAACAATTATCGGTCACACCGCCTACTACTTTAGGAATTGTAGATGTGCTGTAACTCGGATTGTTGGGGTCTTCGCGTTCAGGGCTGAATGCTAAGAAAAAATCAACACCTACTATGAATTTCTCTGAATTCGATTCAATAGGAGCTTCAAACATCGGCAGTAAAATCTCTTCAGTAGTTCCTGGATAAGTTGTAGACTCAAGTGTAACAAGCTGTCCCTTCCTTAAATATTTTTGAATTGTTTTTGCAGTTTCAACAATATATTTCATCTCAGGTTCACGGTGCTCATTCAATGGAGTTGGTACACAAATTATAATTACATCGCATTTTGAGAGTTGAGAAAAATCAGAAGTAGCCTTAAATTTTTTACTATTAACTGCCTGCTTAATTCTATCTTCCGCAATATGCTTGATATAACTTTTACCGGAATTGAGTAAAGGAATTTTTAATTCATCTACATCAAAACCAATAACAGAAAAGCCTTTGGAAGCAAACTCCAACACCAATGGTAAACCCACGTAGCCTAATCCAATAACGCCTACTACAGCGGAATGATCTTTTATTTTTTTTAGCAATTCATTCATTCTATTAACTTGAAACCTATAAACCATTAACTTTTAACATTGTCTCAACACAGCTTCGCCACGTAAGTCACATTAACACGGACTTATAAGACATAAAAATAATATATAGAAATAAAAGATAAGGGTTCGGAATCAAAATTAGACGTTATTTCCTAAATACAATAATTTAATTGCAATTATGCCTAAATTATTATTGGATTATAAAGTGAAAAATGGAGTCCCAACCCTCGGTTTCTTTTTTTTATTACAAACTTAGTTAAAAATAAGTGATTTACAAATTACTTTGCAGTAATTAATTTAAATTTTTTATTTGATTTATTTGAATAGATAATAGGAGTGTTCTTTAAAATCTTAGCCGGCTCTTAAAGAATTAATAATTTTCATTCTTGCGGCTCTTACAGAAGGCAAGAAACCACCCATCACTCCCATTACACAAGCAAATATTAAAGACCCTATAATTATATTTGGTGAAAGTGCAAATGAAAAACTTATTTCTGAAAATGATGCAAAGTTAAGTGTGGATATTGTAAAAAATTGTAACCCCGAAGCAAATAATATTCCTATTATTCCTCCGACCAGGGAAATTGAAATAGATTCAAACAGAAAAACAATTAGTATACTTCTTCTGCTAAAGCCCAATGCACGTAATGTTCCAATCTCTAATGTCCTGTTTGCAACTGCTGCGTACATGGTTATCATTGCTCCTATTGTTGCACCGAGACTGAAAATAACAGTGATAAAAATTCCGAGTATTCTTATAAAATTCGCCATTAATTCCGACTGTTCTTCGAAGAACTTTTTTTCAATTTTAGGTTCAAATTGTTTTAATCTTTTATCTGAGTCAAAAGCTTTTTTAAAAGCTTTAAAATTTGATTTATCATCCAATTTTAATGTAACAGTAGAAACTGAATTACCTCTTTTAAAAGCGTTGAGTAACTGTTTTGAATCTCCCCAAAATTCAGAATCAAAACCGCTGCCTCCTGATATAAATTTACCGACAATTGTCCATTCATCACCGGCAAATTTTATTTTATCCTCAATTTCAGCTCCGATAAAATTCTTTGAGATTGAAGGACCAACTATTAGTTCTCTGCTTCCCCATTTAAACATCCTGCCTTCAACCAATTTTACTTGCGGACGTAATTTCTTTATCTCAGGGGAAACTCCTCTAACAGTAACATTACTTATTCCACCGCCCTTTTTATCCAGATTAATTATAACAACAGGCTCATATGAAATAATTTGTTTACCGTCTTTAGTAGTTTTAATGTGCGGCAATGTTCTTATTACATTTTGAATATTTCCGCCTATAATACTTGATATTTCACTGTTAGCGGATTTTCTTAAAATAACTACGTTATCATCGGTTCCGGTTGCAACCAACGTTTTCTGAATTCCATAAGCCATCATTAATACAGCGGTAAAAACAAAAACAACCAATGCAACACCGAAAACAGTAATCACGTTTGTAAGTTTTCTGCTTTTAAAATTTTTCAAACTATATTTAAATGGAATACTCATATATTGCTCTATTTATCCTACAAACCTGAAACCGTCAACAATTTTTGTTTTAAGCGCTCTTTGAATCGGAAATATTGCTGAAGCAACTCCAATTAAAACAGCAGACAAAGCGGATAGAATTATTGTTATGGGTACGATTCTAAAGATGGGGAAAAAGCCTTTTGGAATTACTTCGGCAAACCCTGCAACGAGAGGAAAAACAAAAAACAATCCGATTCCCCCGCCGATAATAGATATCAGAAGCGATTCGCCCATAATTAACAAAATTAAATGTTTGGCTGAAAATCCCAAAGTTTTCATTACAGCATATTCCCTCGTTCTTTCTCGTGCAGCCATTATCATCGTATTACCCAATACAAGCATTATAATTCCTATTATCACAAATGAAATAAAATTCATCGCGGTAATTATTGCGCTAGTAGATGCAAGAAAGCCTTGCTGAAATGCTCTTTCTGTTTCGGTTTTTGTTTCTGCAGTTGAATTTTTAAATAACCCGTCAATTTCTTTTGAAATTTCTCCTGATTGGCTCGGGTTCTTTATTTTTTCAATAAACCAACCTATGTTTCCCGATCTACCCGGTGAGAATTTTTTCATTGTTTCGTCCAAATATTTCCAATGGAAAAGCATTTGAGTCGCATCCGTAGATTTGAATTTCGGTTTATATATTCCTCTTACTACAAACTCCCAAGTACCGGGATAAATGTCACCATCAATCGTCATAACATCACCGAGCTTTAGCTTATATTGTTTAGCAATATCCGCACCGATTACACAGGCATTTCTTTCTTTTTTAAATGTTTCAAGTTCATTTTTGGAAACAAGAAACTCAGGATAAACATCAAAATAAGTATCGGCATCAACTGCTAACCGGGGGAAAAATTGATTCTTATCAATATAAACACCCTGGAACCAATTTGCATAAGTTACTTTTTCAACCCCTTTTACTTTTGCAATTTTATCTCTGTAAGAATAAGGTAAAGTAAAAATAAATGATACCGCCTGTCTTGTAATCAATCTGTTCGCAGCACTGGCGTCAACACCTGCATACCAGGCACTTACAACAGTTCTCATAAGTCCGAAAGCAATCACAGCAATAGCAATACCTACAATTGTAAGGGATGTTCTCAGTTTATGACGAAGAGTATTTTTAAATATTAATTTTAAAATTTTCATTACTGTATTATTTAAATTTCTTATCTATTATCATACATCCATACAATCATTCACCCATACATTCCCTATACCAACTCCCCCTTATCCAACTGCCTAGTTACATGTGCTTTTTCTGCTGCATGTGGATCGTGAGTAACCATTACTATTGTTTTCTTAAATTCATTGTTAAGTCTTTCTAAAAGAATAAGAATTTCACCGGCTGAATTTTTATCAAGATCTCCCGTAGGTTCGTCGGCGACCAAAACTAAAGGATCTGTAACCACTGCTCTTGCAATTGCAACTCTTTGTTCCTGCCCGCCGGAAAGCTGTTTTGGATAATGATCCATTCTATCGCCCAATCCCACAATCTTTAATGCTGTTTCAACATGTTCTCTCCTTTCTGATTTTGAAAGATTAGTCAGTAAAAGTGGAAGTTCGACATTTTCAAAAGCAGTAAGTACAGGAATAAGGTTATAAAATTGAAAAACAAATCCTATATTATTTGCTCGCCATTTTGCAAGTTCAGATTCATTTAAGTTTGATACTTCAATATCATTTACAAAAATTTTACCGTTATTAGGTTTATCTATTCCTGCAATTAAATTTAGCAGGGTAGTTTTTCCCGAACCGGATGGTCCCATCAGTGCAATAAATTCACCTTTCTCAACTGAAAGTGAAAGATTATTTAAAACCGGAATTTTAAAACTATCCCTGGTGTAGGATTTAGAAACATTTTCTACTTTAATTAATGCTGACATAATTTCCTTAAAAAATATATTATAAAACTTTTACTTTTACACCGTTTTTAATTTTATCCGTTACTTTTTTAATAACTTTGTCGTCTTCTTTTAAACCGGATAATATTTCTATATAATTGCCGGATTTTTTACCGGTCTTAACCTCTACTTCAACCGCTTTGTTATTTAAAACTTTAAAAACAAACACACTACCCTTACGTGATACTACCGAAGTTTTAGGAATAACAAGCATAGGCTTTTGTTGAATTACTTTTTTGCCTAGTTTCAAATCTAAAAAAAGGACCTTCGCGCTCATTTCCGGTAGAACTTTACTATCATATTTTTTGAAAGCAACTTTAACCATAACTGTAGCCTTTGAACGGTCGGCAGTGGGAACTATTTTTGATACATAACCCGGATAACGAATCTCGGAATAAGCATCCAAAGATATTTCACAATCCTGGTTAGGTTTTATTCTTTCAATGTTAGATTCAGAAACATCCGCTTCCACTTGAAGTGACGACATATCGGCAATTGTAACTACAGCAGACCTGGAAGTTGCACTTGCACCCAGGGGTGAAACTATTTCACCAATATCTGCATTTTTTGTAAGTACGGTTCCGTCAAACGGAGCACGTATATATGTGTTTTCCAAATCAACTTTTGCTTTTTTAACCTGTGCTTTAGCTACCTCAATTGAAGCAAGAACTGTTTTATAATTAGCGTCTGTAAACTGAAAATCCGCTTCGGTGCCAAGTTTTTTTTCATAAAGTTTTTTCTGTCTTAAATATTTACTTTTTGCATCTAATAACTTTGCTTTATTCAAAGATAAATTTGCTTTTGCCTGCTGTAATAGGGCTTTAACGTCATCGTCTTCAATTCTTGCTAAAATTTGGTTTTTCTTTACCTTGTCCCCTTCAACAACACCAAGATAAATAAGCCTGCCTGTTGCCTTGGATGCGACGGATGCTTTCCTTTGTGCAACAACGTAACCGCTTGCAGTAAGTATAGCACTTGTTTCAGCCTGTGTCTTTTTAAATGCCGTAACAAGATTAACATCAATTTTATCGGAGAAAAAATTAGTCCACAATAAAAATCCCAAAGCAAATATTACAACAAATCCGAAAAAAATAATAATTGGAATAATATATTTTTTCTTCTTCCCGGAAGTTTGTTTGCCGGGTTTCCTATCAATCTTTAGCGAAGATAAATCTGTTTGGTTATTTTCCATTAAAACTTAAAGTTGTTGTTGTTGTTGTTTGAAAATAATAATAGTTACTATATAAAATAAGAGAATTAAAACGAAAGAATAAACCTTTTATCATCGATTTTATTCATTCAAATAAAATTCGTATTTATATTCCTATAATTGTACACTGTGTATCATAAATCTAACTTACTCTAAAACTCCGATGGATAAATGTTAACTGCTTTCTGTGCAATTTTATCTACTAAAGAAGGAGCAATTAATTTTAGCTTCATCCCCAGCTTTCCTTTCAAAGTCATTACAACTTCACGTTTCCTCTTTGCAATTGCATTAATCGTTATCTTTGCACAAGTTTTTACATCCATTGTTTTGGCATCTGACAATTTATTTTCACCGATTTGCTTTCCATCGGCACCAAGTTCCTTGCCTCTAATTTCAGTATCCACAAAACCGGGATATATCATTGTAACGGTTACACCTGAATTTGCTAATTCTATTCTAAGCGAATCAAAAAATCCGGTCATTGCAAATTTACTGGCGGCATAAGCAGTCCTTGTTGGTACTCCTGTTCTACCTGTTAAACTGGAAATCCCAACAATTCTTCCTTTAGATTTTTTTAATTGCGGCAAAGCGTAGTAAGTACAATAAACACTTCCCAGATAATTTATTTTCATTATTTTTTCAACTAAATCTATATCAGTAATATCCTCAAACATTGTCCACATTGTAATACCTGCATTATTAATTAGTGCATCAATTTTACCGTATTCTTTCACAGTAGTATCAATTAGATTTTTACATTGTCCTTTATCAGAAACATCAGTAGGAATAACAATTACTCTTCCCGTTTTTAATTTGCACACTTCGGCAACAACTTCTAATTTTTCTTTGCTTCTTGCAGCTAAAGAAAGAAACGCTCCTTGTTTTGAAAGCTGAAGTGCAAGTTCTTTACCTATGCCGGATGATGCACCGGTAATTACAATTATTTTATTCTTAAAATTTTTCAAATAATACTTCTTACCTCAATCCTTTACTTTAGCAACAATCTCATTCCTACTATTCCTTCTTTAAGTGAGAATGTTTTATTGAAATTATTTTCTCTCAATCTGCCGACCAATTCTTTTGTGCGTGTACCGCTGCGACAATAAAATAAATACGTTTGCTCGGAATCAATTTCAGGGAGTTTGTTCTGAAGTGTGCTGTAAGGGATATGTTCAATCTCAATGTTATTTTCTTTTAAAAATCCTTCAACTCTTTCAAAAGATTCACGTATATCTACAATTTTATATTTTGATAAATCAACATCTTTGTAACTGATTTCATAATCTTCTAATTGGTTAAATTCATCATTAGTAATTGATATAATTTTTTTATTCTTTCCACAAAGCGGGCAGTTATTATTTTTCTTCCACTTTATTTTACTATTTGAAAGTGAAAGCAAATCAAAAATTAGTGTTTCATTCCAGCCTAAGCCATGCCAACCAAGAAGAATTTTAATTGTTTCAAGTGCTTGCAAAGTACCGAATATTCCCGGGACAACTCCCAGCACACCGGTTTCTGCACACGAACCTACACAACCTTCTTCCGGGACTTTTTCCCACAAACATCTGTAACAACCTTTTTCTGTATTTTCTGAAAACCTAAAAACGTGTAATTGCCCTTCAAATTGATAAATGCTTGCTTGTACTAAATTTATTTTTTTTAAGTAGCATGAATCGTGCAGTATAAATTTAGTTCTAAAGTTATCACTGCAATCTAAGATAACATCATAGCTTTTAATAATACCTTCAACATTATCTGTAGTTATGCCCTCAGATATTTTTTCGATTTTTGTCCAAGGATTGTATCTATTTATTTTATTTTTTGCTGCTTTTGTTTTTGGTGTACCGATTTGTTCATAATCAAAAAGAATTTGTCTGTGAAGATTTGTAATATCAACATCATCAAAATCGCAAATACCAATTGTTCCTATTCCGGCAGCTACTAAATAGAGTATTGCAGGACTTCCCAATCCTCCGGCACCAAC
>Ga0114931_10011004_pt1 | contig 10723 bp, 7 predicted proteins | sample 2SBtaG_FD_89579 | JGI IMG/M metagenome (GOLD analysis project Ga0114931, IMG submission 89579) | Deep subsurface microbial communities from Kolumbo volcano to uncover new lineages of life (NeLLi) - 2SBTROV14_V59a metaG | ecosystem: Environmental > Aquatic > Marine > Volcanic | place: Kolumbo...
CCGAGCAGAAAGGTCATCTGGATCAGGCCGACGAAAAAGTACGGCACGAGCTTGGCCACGAGCAACATCGGCCGGTGAACCGGCGCGGCCAGAAGGCGGCGCCAGGTGCCGCCGCGTCGCTCCTCGACGAACGACAGCGCCACCGTGAGCGCCAGAAAGAACCCGAACAGCACCGCGTTGCCCGGCACCGACACCTGGAAACCGTTCACGTGGTCGAGTGGCTTTTTGAGCCCTGGGGGCGACCGAACCGTAACCACCTCGGGCGGGTTGGCGGCGGTGTTGGGCGCCAGCGCCGTATTCAGGATGCCGACCACCGCGCCCAGAATCGGCCCGCGAAACTGAATCGACGCCGCTTCGTCGATGATCAACTGGGCGGGAACGCCGGCCCGCGGATCGAGGTTGTGCGGTAAGATCAGGCCGACGCGACCGCGTTTCGCGGCGACGTAACGCTCCACCGCGCGGGCGCTGTCTTTGACCTCGACGTGGAAGCTGCCCGAATGCTCGATGGTCGTGACCACGCGCGCGGCGATCGCGTTCTCCGGGTCCCGGTAGACGGCGATCGACTTGGCCGTCTTGTCGCCGCCGCCACCGCCGAACATCGAGCCGAACACCACGATGAAGATCAGCGGCAGCGCGAACAGGCTGGCGAGAGCGCCACGGTCGCGCAACAGCAGCTGAGCTTCTTTGACAATGGCAGTACCGATCACGTTCCGTCTCGCAGATGGTGGCCGGTGAGGGTGAGAAACACGGTTTCGAGATCCGACTGCATGCTGCGCACGGACGCGACCTGCGCGCCGCTGGCCTCGACAGCGGTGATGACCGGGCCGATGGCGCCGCTGGGCACCACGTGCACCACCTTGCCTTTGAGCGTCGCCTCGCCGTGCGCGGCGGCGGCGGCCACGGCCGCCTCACCATCAGCGCCCGCGGCCAGATCGATCTCGAGAGCACCACTGGCGTGCGCGGCGATGAGCTCGTCAACGCGATCGTTGGCGATGAGCTCCCCCTTGTCGAGGATGGCCACGCGATCGCACAACACCTGTACCTCCTCCATGTAGTGGCTCGTGTACAGCACCGTCATGCCCTGCTCGGCTTGCAGGTGGCGGATGGTCTCGAAGATGTGGTTGCGGCTGTGCGGGTCGACGCCCACTGTAGGCTCGTCGAGCACGAGCAGGCGCGGCTCGTGAACCAGGCCTACGGCGAGGTTGAGCCGGCGCTTCATGCCGCCGGAGAATTGCTCCACCGGCTCGCGGCTGCGCTCCTGCAAGCCGGCGACCTCCAGAACCACGTCGATGCGCTTTTCCAGCGCGGCGCCGCGCAGGCCGTACAGGCCGCCGAAGAACGCCAGATTCTGCCGCGCGGTGATCTCCTCGTACAGCGCCAGGTCCTGGGGCACCAGACCCAGAGCTCGCTTGGCCGCGAACGGATCGGCGCCCATGTCGTGTCCGGCGATGACCGCGCGGCCGCGACTGGGCGTGACCACGCCGCACATCATCGAGATGGCCGTCGTCTTACCCGCGCCGTTGGGGCCGAGAAACCCGAATATCTCGCCCTCGGCGAGGGTGAGATCGAGCGACCGAACAGCGGTGAGCTCGCCGTAGTCCTTGCCGAGGCCCTGTGCCTCGACGACAGCCGCGCCCGGGCTCACGGTGTCAACACGACCTTGCCGAACGCCTTGCGCTCCTCGAGGATGCGGTGGGCATCGGCGGCCTGGCGCAACGGCAACACCTGGTGGACGATCGGCTCGAAGCGACCGGCCGCGGTGTGCTCGAGCACCGACAGCAAATCCTCCTTGGACCCCATGGTCGAGCCCAGCACCTCGATCTGCCGGAAGAACACGTGGCGCAGATCGATGCTCGGCTCGAACCCGCTGGTCGCGCCGCAGGTGACGATGCGGCCGCCGTTGCGCGTGACCTTGATGCTGTTGGCGAACGTGTCGCCGCCGACGTGCTCGAACACCACATCGACGCCGGCCTTTTTGGTGATGGCTTTGACCTCGGCGACGAAGTCCGCCTCGCGGTAGTTGATGGTGTGCGTGGCGCCCAGCTCCCTGGCCCCGGCCAGCTTGGCCTCGCTGCCGGCGGTGGCAATGACCTTGCAGTTGAACAGCCGCGCGATCTGCAGCGCCGCGACGCCCACTCCGCTGCCGGCGCCATGGATCAAAAGCAGCTGGCCGGGCTCGATGCGCGCTTTCTTCACCAGCATCTGCCACGCGGTCAAGAACGTGAGCAGCCCCGCCGCAGCCTTGTCCCACGGCAGGTCAGCCGGGTATGGCGCGATGTTCTGCCGCGGCACCACGATGTACTGGGCGTAGCCGCCCTGGGTGTGCTCGCCCAGAATGCCGTAGTGCCGGCACAGGTTGTCGTGGCCCGCCAGGCACTGCTTGCAGTGGCCACAACTGACGCCGGGATTCACGACCACCTTCTGGCCGACCTCGAGGCCTTCGACCTCGTCGCCGACGGCGTCGATGACTCCCGCGATGTCGGCCCCCAACCGGTGCGGATACTCCAGCTTGAACGCCGGGCTGCCCTTGCGCACCCACAGGTCCAGGTGATTGAGCGCGACCGCCTTGATCGCCACGCGCACATCGTGGGCGCCCGGCTCCGGCTGGTCGATTTGCTCGAACTTCAGAACTTCCGGTCCGCCGTGCTCGTACAGCACAACCGCGTCCATTTTCGCCATTGTCGAGTCTTATCCCAGACGGGCTGCGTTTGCAATGTGAGGCGCGGTCTGCGAAGCGACATCGGTGTCGGCCCACGGCTCGGCCACGCGCGGACCGACGTAGTTGCCAATACCGCCCGCCGCTACGACGAACAGCGCGCCAACGATCAGCTGTGTGAACCTGGACGGGCGATGGCCGCGGTTGTAGGCGCGCACGGCGAGCTGACCGCCGATGAGATCGAAGGTGAGCAGCAGCCCGTACATGGTGACGCCCATGACGTAGCCCTGCCAGGTGCCGCTGGCCATGTTGAGGATCGCCAGAACCTGGCCCACGGCGATGACCAGGGTGGTGAACGTGCGCCGCGCGTACAGATGGGCGCCGCCGAACATCAGCAGCACTGACCCGGCTGCCAATAGCGGGCGCAGCGAAGCGGCGCCGCTCCCGACCGGCTCCGCCTCGCCGTCGTCGTCCATCAGACCTTCGGCGCGCAGCAGCTCCGCGCCGTCCTGCTCGAAGTACGCCTCGAGGAAATCGAGCGCCTGGCCCGCCTGCTCGGCCGGAACCTGAATGTAGAGCTGAAAGATCACCTGACCGGCGCCGATAGCTGCGCCGCTGCGCGTGCCGATGACCTGGGCGGCCAATCCGGCGTCTCGCAATAAATCCCCCAGCAGCTCGGCCTGGATTGGGTCGTAAGTGCGATGTACGACGATGTTCCCTTGCGACATGCCAATGTGTCGTATAGCCCGAAACGCGCTGGAAGCAAAGTAGAGAGCGGGGGGTATGCCACAGAGGATCTCGTGCCACATCGGTCGGCTGGCAAGGCAGGCCGACGAAGGAAGGGTGGGTTCCCTTTCGAGGAGGTCTAACGCCGGCAGCCGGCCGAGGAGGCCGAGAGAGCTGTGGCAGATCCGCGCTCTCTACTTTAGTATGGCCGCCATGCGCATCGTCACAGTTCCCTGCTTGAGCGATAACTACGCCTATCTTGTAATTTGCGAGGCGACCAATCAGGCGGCCGTGGTCGACCCGTCCGAAAGCGCTCCCGTGATCGCCGCCATCGAGCGCGAGGGTGTCGAGCTGCGGGCGATCTGGAACACGCACCATCACCCGGACCACATCGGCGGCAACAAGGCGTTGGTGGCCAAGTACCCGGGGCTGACCGTCGTCGGCCACACCTCGGACAAAGGGCGGATCGACGAGCAGACCGAGCTCGTCGACCAGGGCGACACCGTAACCATGGGCGAGCAAATCACCGCGTCCATCATCTTCAACCCGGGCCACACCACCGGCGCCATCAGCTACCACATCGCGGATCCGGGTGTGGTGTTCACCGGTGACACCCTGTTCGCCGGCGGCTGCGGCCGCCTGTTCGAAGGCACCGCGGCGCAGATGGCCGACTCCCTGCACCGGCTGGCGGAGCTGCCCGAGAACACGAACGTCTACTGCGGCCACGAATACACCCAGGCAAACCTGCGCTTCGCCACGACGGTGGAGCCCGACAACGCGGCGCTGGCCGAGCGCAAGACCAAAGTCGATCAGCAGCGCGCCGCGGGCGAGCCCACCATGGGCTTCACCATCGCCGAGGAGCGCGCCACCAACGTGTTCGTGCGCGTCGATCGGCCCAACGTCATCGCCGCGGCAAAGCAAAACGAGTCGCCCGAGGACGACTCGCCGGCAGAGATCTTCGGCGCTCTGCGCCGATGGAAGGACAACTTCCGGGGCTAGCCCCTACGGCTACTTCTCCGTGCGGTTGTGCGCGGGGAAAGAGCCATGCTTTCGAGGCGATGCGCCGCCGGGTTGTGAAACACCACCGACGACGGCTCGATCGTTTTGATCGCGCCGCCGCCGGCAACGGGGATCGAATCACCAACTCCAAAGGCCCCCTGATGCCCCGATTGGGGGTTGCGTATGGTTGCGAACGAACGGTCCGCGCGCTGCGCGACGTTGGTCACGAGGAGCTCAACGGGCAGCGCCGTTGGGGGGATGCCATGCGTGGGGGCATCGGGGGGCTTTGGGTTGGTGGCGTTAACACATGAGGAGCAGAAAATATTTCGTGCAGCGAGTGGTCCACCCGACTTCGCGTGTGACGGAAGGAGACGAACCTGCACCGGCGCGGCTGCTGCGTGCATGCGCGCGGTGTGCTCGAACGGCAGTGGAGCGGCCGTCGCCCAGACCAGATGGCGGGCGGCGCTGGCGGCGAGAAAGCCGCAGGCGATGACGGTCCCAGCTCCGATGATTGGGGTGATGTTGGGGGCTAGCTGTCGAGCAATGTGAGTCGGGTGAACCACTCACCCCGGGATAATTCAAGTTCGATGCCAAGTCGGGCGCATCAACGGTTCTGCGAACTTCGACCGGCTGCCTCCGAAATTGTCGCTGCCGGTTCTGCAATGATGGCAGTAGCCGCGCTGCCGGCCGTGTCAGTTTGGCAAACCGGTGTGCGATCCGATCGGCTCGGCTGCACCTACGTCAGGTTCTGCACCGCGCTGGAAAACTCGTAGTTGCGAAGATCGAGCGCCTCTGCTGCCACACGTGCGTCAATCACGCCGGACGAAACCAGCGCTGCTTCGTCTTCGATGGTGTCCAGTCGCGCGGCCAGCCACTCGGTCGGTTCGTAGCTGAGCACGATCGTCCCACGAATTTCGAACTGAAGGAGCTGCGGCGGCCCCAGCGGGCTCACCCCCGCCTCGAACAGCGCCAGCAACGATTCGCGACGAAGCCCCTCGATCGCCAACTCCAAGGTCCAGTGTCGCCGTGTGTGCTTGGCCGCCGGCGGATAGGCAAAGACCACGCGGTCGACGGGGAGACCCGCGTCGTTGGCGAACGCAACCTCGAGGGGCCCATCCAGCCCTCGTTCGATCCGGGCGGAGCCGGCTTCGGCCATCACTCTTCCCCGTGGCCGTGGCCCTCGCCGTGGCCCTCGCCGTGCTCACTGCGCACCGTGTGCGAGCGCTTCGTGTCCCAGTGTTTCTCGACCACCGCGAGGTGGTCCTCGAAGCTGCCCTTGGGATAGCCCGCCGCCTTGAGCTTGGCCGCGAGCTCGTGGTCGTACGCGGGCGAGCGCTTGCGGGTCATGTTGTGGATCAGGGTCCGCAGGTCATCTTTGTTGGCGGCCACGAACGCGTGCCACTGGCTCTTGTCCCAGGCGAACATGTAGCGCTGGAACGCGTAGATCCAGCTGTCGGTGCCCATGGACTCGTAGACGACTTCGCGTTTGTGCGCTTCCAGCTCGGCCTTGACCTCGACGAACTTGGCGTCGATGTCCAGCCCCGCCTTGAACTTCGGCGTGACGCCGGCGCGGGTGTGTTTGAGGTGCCGGCCGCCTTCTTCGCCGGTTTCCTTGGCCGAGACGAACTCGATGTCCACGGTCACACTGGCACCGAGCTTGTATTTGAGAGCGAAATCTATGACCTCGAACAGCTTCTCCGCAACTCCCTCGACCAGCTTGTCGATGATCGCGTCCGGGATCTTGCCGCCCGGCATCTTCGATCCGAACTTGCTCAGCCCCTTTGAGACGATCTCGAAGATGCGCTTGCGCGGCAGGTGTTTGGGGACGCCGCCGATCAGTGTCTCGTGAATCGTCTTGGTGAGATCGAGCTCCAGGCTGAAGTCGTGGATGATCTCGTCCTCGTCCATCGTGGGGTTGATGTCCCCTTCGGTCGTCTCGTGGGTCCGCGTGTACTTGACGTTGACCAAATATGGGCCGACCTTGACAAACGCCGTCGCGATGAACTGGTTCTCGATGGTCTCACCGGTGAAGGTCTTGCCATCGCGTTTGAACGTTTTGTCGATCGTCGCCTTCTCGCCGCCGACACTGCCGCCCGCGACTCCCGCATCCACGACGCCCTCACCACCGTAGAACGACTTCTTCTCTTTGACGACCGTCATGTTCGGGCTCTTGCGAGCTTCGCCCATCAACCTGAACGGTTTGTAGCGGCCGCCCGTTTCATCGTCGGCCACCGCGTTGATCTTCTTGAGCTGCAGCCACAACCAGGTCGCCGCATCGGTTGGGTTGGCGAAGCGCGCCTGCATGCCGAAACCGACACCTCCCTCGACTTTGCCTTCGACCAGGCCGCCGGCCAGGCTGAGGCCGGCGCCGATCGCGGCCTGGGCGTCGAAGCCCATGGAACACGACATGGCATCGCTCACGCCGTAGAACAAGCGCAGCTCCGCCCAGCCTTCGACGAACCCCTTGAGGATCGCGTTGCCGTAGGAGGCCCTGACGGTGATCTTGAACGACACCTGCCCCATCTCGCCCGGCTCGTTCGCGATCGTATTCAGCGCGGTCCTCAGCTTGCCGATGCTGATGGCATCGTCGAGATCGACCTCGACCGCGACCCCTTGACTCGAGTCTTTCTGGGTTCCCTTCGGGTCGGAGGAGCGGGCGAATTTGCTCTGTAGCTTGGCCAGCAGCGGCGGAATGGTGTCGTCGGCCAGCCACTTGGGCTGCACCTGGGGGCGAATGGTCTCGAGCCGCTGCATCGTCGTGTACAGATCGCCCGGCACCGGGTTGGGCTCGGCCAAAAGATCATGGGCGCGGTTCTTGATGTCCTCGAAGTCGCGCTGGGCCACCGAGCCGGTTATCGCGTCGTGCTTGTCGCCCGGCGCCTTGACGTACTCGGGTGCCGCCTGTTTCTTGCGCGCCATCAGCTGCGCCTTGGTCAGGCCGCGTCCCGTCAGGTCCCAGCCGTCGTTGGGCAGGGCCTTGAGCCGCGCGTCGAGGATGAGAAAGTCGTTGTAGCAGGAGATGAACTGGTGCAGGGCTTTGCTCTTGCCCACCACGGGATTGCCCAGGTACGGCTCGAGCACGCCGGCTCGCCACATGGATACGCCGTCGGGCGCGCGCAGCGTGAACAGCATATGATGGTCGAGCAACGCCTTGGCGTCGAGCGCGCTCGTCAACTGGCGCACGTAGCTGTGGTGCCGTTCGATGTGCTTGCCGTAGGTCTGCACCGGGATGTAGAAGCGGGCGATCTGGTTGCACTGGTTCTGCAACGTGAACAGCTGAGGGTCGGCGGCGAAGGGCGCGACCTCGGCCAAAAAGACCCCGGCCTCCAGGCAGACACGCTGCGTGACCCGGCCGCTGCCACCGTAGTCCTTGCCGGTTCGGTGCGCCTTGATCTCGCGCACCCCCGAGCTAATCGACAACACCTTGCGCGTGAAGTAATGGGTCCGCTTGGCGCTGCGCTGCATCTTGTGCAGAAGCCGCGTGGCCTGAGGACTCGAATCTGCCGTCAGCTTCTTGAGCGAGCGCGCCACATCGTGCACGTCGCTGCTGCCCAACTTGCCCGCGCGCAGCCGCTTGGCCAGCACTTTGTCCCAGGCGTAGGGGTCGTCGGTTTTCTTGCGAAGCACGCTGCTGCTGCCAGGGGGCGACGAGCCAGCCGGCGGTTGGAGCAGCGCCGCTGCCGACTCGCCGGCGACCACTTTGTCGGCCACCGCGTCGGCGTGTTTTTCTTTGTCGGCGTCGGACGAAGCATCCCCGCTGCGGTGCTGCATGGCATGGGCCGCTTCGTGCGCGGCGGTGTGCAGGTCCGGATCGCCGTCGAAGGCGACCGCGTCGTCCTGAGCAAACCCCTTGGCGCCGAGGTCACGGCTGGCGCCAGCCGCGGCAGCGTCGGTATGCGCGCTGATGCCCGACGCGTCGTGCTCACCGAAAGAGCGCTGGATGGTGTCGGCGTGCGGCAGTGGGCCACCCGGGCCGGACACTCCCGCGGCGGCGATCATGTGGACATCGTCGTCCTCGTCGAGGTCGTCGCTCTCTTCCTCGTTTTCCGCCCGGTGGACGCCACGTGCCGCTGCCGCGCGCGCAGCGATGGCCGAGTTACTGGCTCCACCCCCGAACACCGTCGGTGGCATCCAATCTGCCGACTCCGACTCAGCCGCGTCTACGTCTTTGGCAGCGTCGCGGTCGTTCTGTTCGAGAAATGCAGCCATCCTGATTATGATACGCCGCCATCCCACGAAACCTTTCCTCCTGATTCCGGCGGTTTGCAGACAAGCCTCTTCTGTGCCGATTTCGTTTGTGATTTCGTAAGCGATGTCCGGAACGGCCCCGCCGCGGGTGGGCTATCCAACACGGTTTTTGCCTGTGTTCAGCGCCGCGACAGCAGCACCACTGCCGAGTCCATGGTCGATTCGGCCCAGCGCAGCTTGTACTCCATGTACGTACCCAGGTCGTAGGTGCGATAGCCGTGCTCACACAGCCAGGCGATCTGATGCAGCTGGCCGAGGCTGCCCACTGAGTAGCTTTCGTAGTCCGCGTCGTAGCTCATTTGTAGACCGCGATAGGTATCGCCGAGGACGCCGCCGAGCACGTAACCGACGTCGCGACCGTCGTGACGGGCGAACACCAAAGTGAGACCGCCGCGCGCCGCCAGCCGGCGCGTCATCAGCCGGTAGAACTGTTCCATGGAGCTGCCGACGATGCCCACGTGGCTGCGGCCTTTCCAGCTGCGCTTCTCCACGGCGAGCACGCGCGCGTACAGCGCGTCGGCGTCCAGCCCCGTGCCGCTGGCAAGCTCGAGCTCGATGCCCGCGTCGGCGGCGCGGCGTTTTGCCTTGGTCAGGCTGCGCCGAAGGTTGCGCGAACGCCGGGACAAGAACCCGTCCAGGCCGCCGTCGAGGCTGGCCACGTTGCGCCGGGTCTCGGGCCGGCGCATCACGCGAAAGCTGCGCCAGACATTTTCGAGCACGTCGCGAAACGCCGACCCGACCGGGATTCCCGACAGCACGATCAGGTCCCAGTCGTCCTGGCGCTCGTGGAACAGCGCGACCAGCTCGTTGCCGAACGCGTGCGCGTCGTCGGCGGCGATGGGACACGCCAGCCCCCACGCCGCCTCGAACGGCTCGACGTACCGCCAACCATCCGGGTGACGACCCTGCGCCATGGCGATGCGGCCGTGCTGGCCGTAGAACACCCACGGCCGGCGCGGCGACATCAGCGCCTCGTGGGCCGGAACGATCCAATCGCTCGACGAGCAAAATCGATCCACGTCCGGGGTCCGCGCGACCGCGTCATCCCAGGCGGAGAGCTCGCGGTAGAATTGCTCGATGCCGACCGGTTGCACCCTCAGCCCCCTCGCAGCCAGTCCACGAGCGCACCGGTGCGCGCTGTCGAATCGTAGTAATCCATCATCAGGCAGTTGATCAGCGCTTCGCGCTCCACCGGGCGCAACGCCGATTGGGGCGGCATCCAGCCCGCGCGCACATACGTTGGCACCAGGGCCATGCTGCGTCCGCTGTCGGGGTGGCGCAGCACATCGTGATCCTGATCGGTGTGGAGCGCCTGGGGAAAGTTGATCGGACTGAGGTAACTGCCGTCGTGACACTTGGCGCACGCCAGGGCGCGCTTTACCCGCACGAGCGCGGCGGCGTCCAGACTGTAGCGCCGGGTGCAGCGCGTCCAAAACGCGGCCGAGCGCGGCCGGTCCGGGTCACCCAACGGCGGCCCGTAGCTTTGCGGATCGAGCAGGCCGCCGAACGACGCGGGGCCGTAGCCGCGAATCGCCCGGTTCAACCGGCGCACGAGCGGGCCGGCGCCGGTGCGCGCGACCACCAGGGCACCGCGCTTGTTCAGGGTGTATTCCACGTTGGGATGGATCGGCACGACGGGGGTCTTGTGACAGTTGTAGCAGTTGACGTTGCCATGGCCCGCCATCACCCGCGGTGCCACCTCGATGCGGTCATCGCGGTAGATGCGCCAGTTGTCCATCCAGAAAGCCTCGCTGTGAACGATCGCCACCACCGAGATGCTGTTCATGGGCGTCGCCGGGTTCATGCCCGGCGTGGTGATACCGTACTGAATCCAACGGATCGGCGCTCCGGGCACGACCACGAGCAGACGGCCATAGGTTCGCTGATCAGCGGAGCGCAAAAACCGCGACTGGTAAAATACCGCAGACCAGTGCTCGCGCTGTGCTCGCCGTGTGTTGGCGTGCTGGATCAGGCGCAGCGCTTTGGCGTAGCCATCGGGGTGCTTCATCAGCTGCAGCAACCGCTGGCTGCCCAACAGGGGCGGGAGCGCGGTGGCCACACGGCTGCGCTGGACATAGGCGCGGTCGCTGATCG
>Ga0114931_10011005_pt1 | contig 10720 bp, 8 predicted proteins | sample 2SBtaG_FD_89579 | JGI IMG/M metagenome (GOLD analysis project Ga0114931, IMG submission 89579) | Deep subsurface microbial communities from Kolumbo volcano to uncover new lineages of life (NeLLi) - 2SBTROV14_V59a metaG | ecosystem: Environmental > Aquatic > Marine > Volcanic | place: Kolumbo...
TTGCTACGTCTTGCTTCGGGTGCATATTGAACCTGCCAATCCGCTGGAAGCCAATTTTGAAATCACCTCCGATGTCTGCGACGGGCAAGTAGATGGCTGTCTCAAAGTGCAGGGCGGCACGCAACCTTACAAAGTCTTTGTCTGGCAATTTCCATCCATTTTGCCTGTGGAACCAGTGGTAGATTTTCCAACGGACAGCGACCCAACGGTGAACGACCAACTGCCAACGAACGACATTCCCTTCGGACTAGAACCTTTGCCAAGCGACCCCTTCGTCCGCTGCGCGGAAGATATTCCGCCGGGTTGGTACCTCGTTTTAGTGGTTGACCAAAACCATTGCTACGTCTTGCTTTGGGTGCATATTCAGCTACCTGACCCTTTGGAAGCTAATTTCGAAATTACTTCCAGCCAATGCGACGACCAAGTGGACGGCTGTTTGTTTATCGAAGGGGGAACGGAACCTTACCACGTCTTCGCATGGCGATTCCCACAACCTTTCCCAACAGACCCAACGGTAGATTTCCCCGTAGATGGCGACCCAACGGTTGACGGACTACCCGCCACGAATGACATTCCATTTGAAGCGGCTTCCAATATTGCCAATCCGCTTTGCGCTGAAAATATTCCACCCGGTTGGTACCTCGTATTGGTGGTAGATGCTAGTCATTGCTACGTCTTGCTTTGGGTGCATATTGAACCCGCCAATCCGCTGGAAGTGAACGGAGAAGTGACCGACGTGTCCTGTTTTGGGCTGGGAGATGGCAAGATAGAATTGACGATTTCAGGTGGCACGCCGCCTTACACCATCGTTTTCAGTTCCGACGGCAATTCCAATTCGAGTGATGCCAGTAGCCTGACCGTCGTTTTTGACAACCTCAGTGCGGGCGAATATACCATCATGGTCTTTGATGCCAATCAGTGCAGCCTGACGCGGACATTCGTAGTTGGGCAGCCGGATGAGTTGTTGGTCAATTTATCTTTCGACCCGCAGGGGACCTTTGCCTGTTCCGAACCAAGTGGGGGGACGCCGCCCTATTCTTTTGCCTGGTTCGACCTGAATTCCAACCAGGTCATCTCCGACGAGGAGTGCGTTTATGACCTGGAACCGGGTTCTTATTTCGTCGTCGTGAAGGATGCGCATGAATGCGAAGCCAACGAATTATTCATCATCGCCCCGGGCCCTTGTGAAGGAGGAGAAGCGGTTTTGGACCCGGCAATTATTGAATCGGGGGAGACCAGCACTTTCTTCCTGTTCAATTGGGCGGGCAGTGGTTTGCAGTGGCAATTCAAGACAATTTTCACCGGTTGGATTGACATCCCGGGCCCTACAACGGAAGTGTACGAAACGCCTCCCATCAATACCACGGTGAACAAAGCAATCCTCATCCGGGCAGCGGTTTTTTGCGAGGATGGTGGGGTAGAATTTTCCAACACCGCCGTATTGACCATCATCGGTGGAGGCAACTCCCTGGAGTCATCGAACCCTGAAAAAACAGACGCCCGATTGTTCGCACCGGAACAACAGTTGGAAGTATTCCAAAAAGACCGAACCGGCAAATTCGACCGCGGGCTGGAAACGATGGTTTATCCGACCCTCAGTTCGGGAGAAGTGAACGTCCGTTTTGATTTTCAAGCAACCACACGGACCCACGTCACCGTCTCGAACTTGTTTGGAAGGATTTTCTTGCAAAAAGACCTCGACGGGGTTCAGTCCGGCGACGAGTTGGATCTTCATTTGTCGAGTTTGCCCTCCGGGAACTATCTGATTAGTGTAGAAAATGAAGGAAGGATAGATACGAAGCGAATTTTTATCGGAAGATGAAGAAGTAGATTATTAGATGAAAGATGAAAGATTTTTCCGGTTGACGAAAGTCTTTTGTCTGAAGTCTTTCATCTACGAATCTAAAAAGCAACATATGTGGGTTTTAAAATGCTCGTAAGCGCGAAATCGCTTTAAAGCGTTTATCGAAGGTGGCCGGTTGATTCCGGTCACTTTTTTTTTGAGACCCTTTCCCTGAACATTGCAGATAGCAGAAAGCCGGGGTAAGGATGGAGTTTTTTTCTTTGGGGAAGCATTAAAACCGGAAAATCCTTTTCCCCAAAAGTTTACTTGCTTACTTTTGAGCGAATTTAGTTTTGGACAATCCAAATGTGAAAGATTTTCAAAATCTTTCACATTTAAGATTATACTAAAATTTTTGAAATTTAAACCTAGTTTCTTACAAAAATCCAATTACCATGAAAGGGAAACAAATATTTCAACTTGTCGCTATTGTTTTGGCTATTTTATTGTTGTTGGCTGCCTGGTGGGGCTTGGGATTGCGGAACCAAAAAAATGAAATGGCTCAAAAAAATGAGCAACTTTCGGAAGAACTCGGCGATATTTCCGAATTGAAAAGCAATCTGGAACAAGAAGTGGATAGCCTCGAAATAGCCTATTCTTCTTTGGCAGAAGAAAACGAAGGGCTGAAAGGTTCCGTGGCCGATGCGCAACACGCCATCAAAGTAAAACAAGCCGCCATCCGCAAAATCAAAAAACAATCGGCTAGCGAAATTACAAGTCTTCGGGCCGAAATAGAGCAGCTTTTGGGCGTGAAAGACGAATTGGAACATTCGATTCAAAATCTACAATCTGAAAACGATTCCTTGCGGGTCGTGACCGGACAACTGACCAAAGACCTGGGCAAGGCGAATAAGGAGAACGAAGAACTGGCAAATCTGAATAAAACCATTCAGGACGAACTCAAACGCCTGACGCTGTTGAATTTTAAAGCAAGCGCTTTCCGGGTAGAAGTGGAAAAGCGCAAATCGAGGGCTACTGCAAAATCAAAACAAGCGAAAAGGATTCTGGTCAGCTTCGATTTGACGGATGTGCCGGCGAAATATCAGGGAATCCGGCCGCTTTACATGGTCATTACGGATGATAAAGGAACGCCGATAAAAAATTCCAGCCCCATCGAAGTTCAGGTGCGCGTGAACGGTCAAGACATGGACATTAAGGCTGTGAAATCGAAAGAAATAAATATCGAAGCCAGCCAAAGGCTATCCTTTTCCTACGACCTGGAAGAACGCCTGAGAACGGGCTTTTACCGGGTCGCCGTTTATACCGACATCGGACTGTTGGGGGCTTCGAGTTTCCGCCTCCGCTAAAGTAGTTCGGGAGTTCAGGAGTTCGGGAGTTCGGGAAACCGTTTGAACCCATGAACTTTGAACTCTTGAACTTTGAACTCTTGAACTTTGAACTCTTGAACTTTGAACTCTTGAACTTTGAACTTTGAACTTTGAACTCTTGAACTTTGAACTCTTGAACTTTGAACTTTGAACTTAATGAAGAACTTCTCCTCCCTCATCCTGGCAATAATTTTGGCTTTGGTTTTTTTTCTGACCGCCTGTGTTAGTAACAAGAAATTCCTGGCGGAAACCTCTCAATTGAAACACGAACAAGACAGCTTGAATGCCGTCCATGCTAATCAATTGGAATTGGCCGATTATCAATTGAATGACCTGAAATTACAACTCGCTGAAAAGAAAGGTGAAAACAACGCCTTGGAAGCGATGCGCCAAAAGTTGGAACAACGGGTCGTCAATCTGGAAGACGAAATCGAAAGCCTCAACAATCAAATCCTTTCCCTGCAACAATCATCGGATAAAGCCTTGCAACAAAAAGCCGTTGAAGTAGCTGCGAAAGAAAAAATCCTTAAAGACCTGAAGGCAGAAATCGAAGGCCGGGAAAGTGCCATGGAGCAAATTCGCATTGAACTAGAAACCGTTTTACAGTCTGCCGATTCCACTGCCACCTTTTGGTCTGCTGAAATGAAAGAGCGCAAGATACATGTCATCCTCTACGAAAGTTTGTTGTTTAGGACGGGCAGCACCCGTGTGCGAACCAAAGGAACCGAAGTTTTGGGGAAATTGGCGGAGGTTTTGGCACACCACCCGGAAGTGCTTATTCGCGTGGTGGGACATACCGACAACAAGCGGCCAAACCGCGGTAGAGGAATACAGGATAATTGGGATTTGAGTGTTTTGCGCGCTACTTCGGTGGTTCGATTGTTGACCAAAGAATTCGAATTGAGTCCCAACCAAGTATTGGCTGCCGGAAAAGGCGAATTTGCACCCAAAACATCCAACGAAACCACAGAGGGAAAAGCCCAAAACCGAAGAATTGAGTTGATAATTTTACCGAGAATAGAGGATATTTTGACAAAGGTAAAGGCGAGTGTGGAGTGAATTTAGGTGGTCATTGGTCAAAAATCATCCTCAGTCATTTTGATACGCCCGGGGTATTTTAAAACGATTATTTGAGGAATGGTGAAAAAAATTATAGAAAATACAGCGCGAAATCAATTCATCGCTTATCTTAAAGGTGGAAGTGTCATTCCTCTTTATCTTCATGGTGATGTAATTGAAATTTTAGAAAAATTGCCAGCTAATTCGATAGATTGCTGCATGACAAGCCCACCGTATTGGGGACAAAGACAATACGCCAATGGAGGAATTGGATTAGAAAATTCATCCTACGAATTCATCGAAAACCTTTTACAAGTTACTTCTGAAATAAAAAGAGTTTTAAAAAATACAGGCTCATTTTGGTTAAATATTGGCGATACTTATAGAAACAAATCTTTGAGCGGGATACCCTGGCGCATTGCTTTGGCAATGATAGATGCTCAATCCTGGACTTTGAGAAACAATGTAATTTGGAACAAACACAAAGGGGGATTGGATAGCAGCAAAGACAGGTTGAGAAATATTCACGAAAATGTTTTTCATTTCGTACTCAACTCGAAAGATTATTACTTTGATGATGAAGCAATCAGGTCAAAACCAAGAAAGGCAATTGTAAAGAATGGTGCAGTCGTTTCAGCTACGGGTGTCACAGGGGTGAGATATAAACGACAGCTGGAGTTGTCCACTTCTCTAAATAATTTGGAGAAGAAAAATGCTTTAAACGCCTTAAATGAAGTCCTTGCAAAAGTCCAATTGGGAGAAGTATCTGATTTTAGAATGATAATAAGAAACCAACAGAGAACGACCCATTCGAATTCAAAGCAGGTCTCCGGCCGGGCAAAAGAACTTGCAGAAAAAGGATTTTACTTTTTATTTTATAATCCAACAGGAACCCTCCCTACCGATGTTTGGGAAATAATTCCCGAAGACACTCAAAAGCGGGAAAAGCACTTTGCTCCATTTCCCAAAGACTTGTGCAGAATTCCTATTTTAGCAACTTGCCCTCAAGAAGGAATTGTTCTTGACCCCTTTTGTGGAACAGGAACAGCAATGGTTGTCGCAAATGAACTGGGAAGAAAATCTGTAGGAATTGACATAGCTTATGATTACCTCGAAATCGCTAAAAAAAGATTAAATGGACAGCAAACTCTCAGAATTTTTTAGCCATCCCATTGAGGCCGAAAGAAATTGGGAAATCGTTTCAAAAGAACAACAATGCAACTACCTGTCAAAAAAGTGTTTGAAAATCAGAAAAAGCCTTCCCCATATTTCGCTTGGAACCTGCACTGTTAAACATGGAAAAGAAGAAAAAGAGATAATTATCTGCCCTCATAGATTGCTTCAAGACAAAAAGATTTTCATGGATTGTCTCCATCTACTCTCTCTGCATGAACCCGGAAATGAACTTCATATTGTGCCTGAAATTTCCATTCCCGGGGGTAGCGTAGATTATTTTGTGGTATCCGTAAAAAAAGGAAAAGTGATTGATTTTATTGGGATTGAATTACAGACTATGGATACGTCGGGAACCGTTTGGAACGAAAGACAAAGATTCCTTCATAGTAAGAATGTTCCCGTTGATGAAATAGACTTATCAAAAAAGAATTTTAGTATCAATTGGAAAATGACGGCAAAAACCATTTTAGTTCAATTGCACCACAAGATTGAAACTTTTGAAAGTTTAGGTAAACATTTAGTTCTTGTTTCTCAAGATTGCTTGTTGGAATACATGAAACGAAAGTTTTCATTTTCAGATGTTGGCGCCGCCAAAATCGGTAATGCCATTCATTTTCATTCTTACAATTTGGATAGACAAAAAGACAAAACTTTTAAACTTGAATTAGTTGAAAGGGCAAGCACAGATAGCCAAGGATTAGCCAAATGCCTCGGTTTGAAAGCAGAGGCAAGTTTGAAATTGAACGAACTTTTGTTGAAAATTCAAACGAAAATAAGAGCTTGTTGGGAGATTGGGTTTCGAGGGAAAAAGTGTCAATTTTTTGATGAGACAAGGCGGAAAATTAGGAGCATCCTGCCGGACGTGACTAATTTTCCAACGCAGTATCATCAAAAAAGAGGCATTTTTTCACCGTAAGCCAATCTCCCAACAAGCTCTAAGTCCAAACACACTCCTAACCATTTAAAAACAAGAGGCAGCCACTCAGGCGGTATCGAATAACGTCCATAAAAAACAGCGTTGAACAATCCTAGCCCAACAGAAGCCTATCATCCGGTCATTGCCACCAATACCTACGCTACTGTCATCCTGCCTTTGGCAGTGCCGAAGCCTTACATTTATCACGTTCCAGAAGCATTAATCGAGCGAATCCAATTTGGCGTCCGGGTGGAGGTTCAATTTGGCAAAAACAAGATTTACGCTGCCCTGGTCATCGAGGTTCATTCTTCGGCGCCGGAATATGGCACCAAGCCCGTCCTTTCCGTCATTGACGAAGTGCCAATCATCAACGAAACCCAACTGAAACTTTGGGAGTGGATGTCGGAATATTATTGTTGCACATTGGGAGAAATGATGGATGCCGCCCTTCCTGCAAATTTAAAGTTGGCCAGCGAACGCCGCATTGTGTTAAGCCCCGTTTTTGATGACAATTATGAAAACCTGAACGACAAAGAGTACCTCATTGCGGAAGCATTGGGCCTCCAAAACGAAATCAGCATCGCCGACGTGCGGAAGATTTTGAATCAAAAAACGGTCTATCCCCTCATCAACCGGCTGTTGGAGAAAAAGGTGATTTACTTCTACGAGGAGATGCAGGAGAAATACAAACCCAAAAAAATCGCCTGCCTGCGGTTGCGGGAGCCTTATTTTTCGCGGCCGGAATTGCTCGAAGAAGCCTTCGAGTTGTGCAGCCGTTCGACGAGGCAGGTGGAAGCCTTGATGGCATTTGTGCAGCTTTCTAAAAATCAAAAAGCGGTCAGAAAGCAAGAGGTTTATAAAAAGGCAAACGTGGATAATACCGTGCTTAAGGCAATGGTAAAAAAGGGCATTTTCGAATTTTGGGAGAAGGAAGTCAGCCGCATCGGAGGCTATGAAGAGGAACTGACGGAGGTACAGGAATTGGTCGAACAGCAAGTTCAAGCATTGCAAAGCACAAAGGCAGCATTCAAAGAAAAAAACGTGGTTCTGCTGCACGGCGTCACTGGCAGCGGGAAGACGAGGGTCTATGTCGAGTTGATAAAAGAAGCCATCGAACGCGGGGAACAGGCGCTGTTCCTTTTACCCGAAGTGGCGCTTACGACGCAGATTATCAGTCGTTTACGGAATAATTTCGGCAATCAAATCGCCGTTTATCACCACCGCATCAGCAACAATGAACGGGTAGATTTGTGGAAAGAAGTGCTTGTCGGGAAGCCGATAATTCTGGGGGCGAGGTCAGGTTTGTTCCTACCATTTCAAAACCTAAAACTGGTCATCGTTGATGAAGAACACGATTCTTCTTACAAACAGCAAGACCCCAATCCGCGCTACAACGGCAGGGATGTCGCCATTTTTTTAGCCCATTTGCACGGTGCAAAAGTCGTGTTGGGCACGGCTACGCCTTCTCTGGAAAGCTATCAAAACGCGAAAACCTGCAAGTACGGCTTGGTAAATATGCGGGAGCGTTTCGGGGGTTTGCAGATGCCGGAAATAGAAATCGTGGATGCAAAGGAAGAGATGAAAAAGCGCAAATTGCAGTCCCATTTCACCTCCGTTTTGCTCGAAGAACTGGAAGCAGCCTTACAACGCGGCGAACAAGCCATCCTTTTTCAAAACCGCCGCGGCTATGCCCCCACCCTGCGTTGCACGAGCTGTGGCTGGCATTCGGAATGCAAAAACTGCGACGTCAGTTTGACTTATCACAAATATCAACACAACCTGCAATGCCACTACTGCGGCTTCACCGCAACCCTCTACAAAAAATGCCCTGCCTGCGGCGGCATTGAACTGAAATTGCAAGGCTTCGGCACGGAAAAAATTGAAGACGAACTAAAGATTTATCTTCCCAATGCCAAGATAGGACGCATGGATTTCGACACCGTTCGGACCAAAAACGCCCACGCCAAAATCATCAACGACTTCGAGGAACGGCGATTGGACATTTTGGTAGGCACGCAAATGGTGACGAAGGGATTGGACTTTGAAAACGTCGGCATCGTAGGCGTCCTGAGCGCGGACCAATTGTTGCAATTCCCCGATTTTCGCGCAAGCGAGCGCGGGTTCCAATTAATCACCCAAGTCGCCGGGCGGGCGGGGAGAAAACACAAGCGGGGAAAGGTTCTCGTCCAAGCCATGAACGTCGAACATCCGGTGCTGAAGGAGGTGCTAGAAAGCGATTTTCAAGGATTTTTCAAGCGGGAAATTGCAGAACGCAAGGCCTTTCATTATCCTCCTTTTGCCCGTTTGATAAAAATCACCTTGAAACACAAAAAGCCGAAAGTGTTGAATGATGGGACAAGCGTCTTCGTGAAGGTTTTAAAAAAACAATTCGGCAAACGGGTCATCGGTCCTGCAATTCCGCACCTTGGGCGCGTGCGGGGGCAATATTTGCTCGACATTCTAGTCAAACTCGAACGGGATGCAAAAATGCTCCAAAAGGCAAAGGAACTAATTCGAGATGCCACGCGAACCATGCAGCAGACAAAGGGCTTTTCGACCGTTCGGGTAAATGTAGATGTAGATCCGATTTGATGTGTTTTAGTCGGTGGGGAAGATTTCCGCCAAAGGCAAGACGATTTCCAACTGCTCGTCTTTGAGGGTGTCGGTGTCAGTAAAGGTTTCGTATTGTTTCTCGGTATTGAAAACATAAATGGTCTTAAAGTTGGGAATGACTACCCAAACGGATTGCACACCGGCAGCGAAAAACTTCGGTGTCCTTGCCAAAATTTCGTTAATTCCCTGAGAAGGAGAGAGTATTTCGATGGCGCCCAATGGCGGCTCTTTCATTCTAATTTCGTCCTCTAAAAAATCAATTTTCATTTTTGGATAAATCGAAAGGTCAGGCGTGCTTCGTCCGGAGGGCAACTCAAGCGTTAATTCTGAAAATATCTGGTACTTCTCTTTGTATTTCGGAGATAGTGCAAGGACGAGATTTGTTTGAACGAATGAATGCAGTTTACTAGGCATTGGTTTTCCTCTTTCGATTTCGTATTTGGAGATGGTTGCGGTGGTATTCATAAGTTTACTTTTTTCACAAAGATAGGCTGTTTAAGCTGAAAATAAAAGGTGCGGGGAGCCTTCCCTTCAAATCAACGCGCTCCATTTTCAGATGTTTTGTTTTTTTTATTAAGAAACCGGACAAATCAGATTCAAATTCTATTTGAAATAAAAATTATTTTGTTTATTTGTAGCCGATGCAAAATTAATTTTTTGAATCTGCAAAAAGCACAAACGAACGGGAACAAACATGCAACTAACCGGAAAACATATCCTGTCAGCTTCTCCTTCTCAAATTTGGAACTTATTGATGAACCCCGATACCCTGGCAAAAATAACGCCCGGAATTTCTAAATTGGAACAAACAGGAGACTACACTTTCAACGCCCTGTCGGAAGTGAAAATTGGTCCGGTAAAAGGGACATTTAATGGCGTGGTAGAAATAGTAAACCCGGAAGAGCCGAAACATTTTTCATTGACCGCAACCCAAAAAAGTAAAATAGGCAATGTCACTTCGGAGGTGAAAATTAATTTGGTTCCTTTATCGGACAATCAAACAGAAGTGAATTTTTTCGGCGATGCCAAACTCTCCGGTTTGTTGGCCAGAACCGGGCAACGCGTCATGAGTAGCCTTGCCAATTCATTGGTCAATCAGTTTTTCACCTCGCTGGAAGAAGAAATAAAAAATATTGCAGCGACGAATTAGGTAGGTCAACATAAATAATCGGAACTTTTCTTCCAAGGGGTTTCAACCCCTTGGAAAGTGTCAGTTGTATTTTCGCAACTACTTTATTCGCAGTTTCGATCATTTGTATTCAAGTACATAAATCAATTCTTATGGCAAACCAAATAAGCGTGACCGTAAATGGAAAAACGTACCACAGAGAAGTAGAAAGCCGGCTTCTGTTGGTTCACTATCTGCGGGATGTCCTCCGTCTGACCGGCACACATGTAGGCTGCGACACAAGCAGTTGTGGGGCCTGCACGGTTTTGTTGGATGGCAAAGCCGTGAAATCGTGTACGCTGTTGGCGGTTCAAGCGGACGGCTGCGAAGTTACGACTATCGAAGGTATGTCCGCCAACGGGAAACTGCATCCCTTGCAGGAAAGTTTCGCAGAAGAACACGGCCTTCAATGCGGCTTTTGCACCCCGGGCATGATTATGCTGGCAAGCGACCTGTTGAAGAACAACCCAAACCCAAGCGAACAGGAAATCCGGCATGGGTTGGAAGGAAACTATTGCCGCTGTACCGGCTACCACAATATCGTGAAATCCATCCAAAGCGCCGCAAAAAAAATGGAGACTTTGGAGGTTAGATGAAAAATAAAAGACCTTCCAAAA
>Ga0114931_10011006_pt1 | contig 10720 bp, 7 predicted proteins | sample 2SBtaG_FD_89579 | JGI IMG/M metagenome (GOLD analysis project Ga0114931, IMG submission 89579) | Deep subsurface microbial communities from Kolumbo volcano to uncover new lineages of life (NeLLi) - 2SBTROV14_V59a metaG | ecosystem: Environmental > Aquatic > Marine > Volcanic | place: Kolumbo...
AAATATGCTATCCTGAATGGACAGGAACAGACGACCACGGGTTTTGCAGGAATCACTACGCAAATTCAGGGGCTGACTTCTATTTACAACCTGCCGGATGGAACTAATGAATCAGTAAATATTACGCCCAGCTATTTCTCCTTTAAATCGTCCAACCCGAACACTGCGAGTGTCGATGACTCTGGTAACGTGACCGTTAAGGAATCGGGAACCGCCGTGATAACAGCTTCGGTAGGAGGGGTAGACGCACAGGGCTCTTTGACTGTTAACTCGAAGGGTGTCTTTAATGCTGCGCCAACACCAACAGACGATCCCGCAAATGTGATCTCTCTATTCAGTGACGCCTACACCAACGTACCGGTTGATTATTACAACGGATACTGGGCTCCCTATCAAACCACACAATCAGCAGATTTTGAGGTGAACGGGGATCATATCCTGAACTATACCAATTTCAACTTTGTGGGTATTCAGTTTAGCTCCCCGACGATTGATGCATCATCGATGACGCACCTGCACCTGGATATCTATTTTCCCAACCAATTGCCAGCCGGCGCCACGTTTAAAGTTCAGTTGGTAGACTTTGGGCCCGACGGGGTCTATGGGGGAAACGATGACTCAAACTTCAGTTTACCTATCGCAAGCTCAAAACTTGTATCGCAAAGCTGGATCGTGCTCGATATCCCCTTATCCAACTTTACCGGATTGCAAGGGCGAGCCCATTTGGGACAGCTCATTTTTGAGGGTACCAACATCTCAAATTTCTATGCAGATAACATTTATTTCCGGAAATAACATTATCAGGTTCTTATGAAGACACGATTTTCATGTAAAAAATGGCATTTGGTGGTCCTTATTCTCGGGGTGTCTCTGATTTCGATTCGATGCGATACGTACAACTACCAGAAATTGACCAAACACAACTGGAAACTGGTTTGGAGTGATGATTTCAATGGCCCGTCCGGTACTCTGCCGGATACAACGAAATGGGCCTTCGATATCGGGACCGGCAATGGTGGCTGGGGGAATCAGGAACTGGAGTATTACACGAAGCGAACGGATAATATCTCTCTTGACGGCGATGGGCACCTGGTGATAACAGCCAGGAAAGAGAACTATAGTGGTGCGGCTTTTACCTCGGCAAGGATCAATACGAAAGGTTTGTTCGAGCAAAAATACGGACGTGTGGAAGCTCGTATAAAGACACCGTATGGCCCGGGTTTATGGCCGGCTTTCTGGATGTTGGGCTCGAATATCGATAACGTTGGCTGGCCTCAGACAGGCGAGATCGACATTATGGAACTGAGAGGACAGACGCCGAATATCATCAATGGAACTATCCATGGCCCTGGATATTCCGGTGGAAACGCCATCACGAAACCTTATGGATTGCCCGACAGCCGGTTCGACACGGATTATCACATCTTTGCCGTGGAGTGGTTCCCTGACAGAATCGATTTCTTTGTCGACGATTTTCTCTACGAGCGTATCACTCGGGCAGATCTGAAGGCCAAGGGAAAAGAATGGGTCTTTGACAAACCATTTTTCATTCTCCTTAACGTGGCTGTCGGAGGTACGTATGTAGGCTTTCCCAACAATAAGACGCCATTTCCGCAAAAGATGTACGTCGATTACGTCAAGGTTTATACTGAATAAACCCTTGTCCAGGTAAAAGAGGATTCATTCTTATCTGAAAATTAGTCCAGAAACTAACGCTTATAGCTGTGTCTTTTACGATTGAGGATTTTGACAGGGAATCGTGGTTTAAAATATCTGGTAGTGATTCATTACGACCTTTTTTTATGAATGTAGTGAGTGATTCAAACCATTGGATGTTTGTATCAAGCAATGGAGGGATCACGGCCGGTCGTAAAAATCCGGAATATGCCTTATTTCCCTACTACACCGATGATAAGATCAGCGAACTTGCAAGTACGACGGGAAGCAAGACCATTTTGCGCGTTGGGCAAGATAATAGTGTAAGGATCTGGGAACCTTTTTCGGAAAGATATTTCGACTGTTATCAGATCAGCCGGAATTTGTATAAAAATCAATATGGCAACAAAATCATGTTTGAAGAGATCAACCATGATTTTGGGTTAACATTCAGATATCAGTGGAATTCGAGCAACCTGTATGGGTTCGTTAAACGGTCTTATGTGATCAACACAACTGATAAGCCGCGCAGCATATCGGTCCTGGATGGTCTTCAAAATATTTTACCATATGGTGTCAGCAGTGAGCTGCAGATGCGATCCAGTAACCTTGTTGACGCCTACAAGCGAAGCGAATTAATTCGTGAAACCGGCTTGGGTATCTATGCGCTGAGTGCCATCGTCGTTGATAAAGCCGAACCCAGCGAGGCGTTAAAAGCAAATGTAGCCTGGTCGATGGGATTGGATGATCCTACTCATCTGCTTTCTTCCCTGCAGCTCGAGCGGTTCAGGAAACAGCAGCTGTTGCAGCCCGAGACAGATGTGAAAGGTGAAAAAGGAGCGTATTTCGTTCACTCTGAGATAGAGGTTCCTGCTAATGCCGAAACCGACTGGTCGATCGTGGCCAATGTGAACCTGAACCACCGGCAAATCATCGAACTGAACGAGTCGATCAAAAACGATTCCGATTTAGGTATCCTGGTCAAACAGGATATCGATCTCGGCACAGAACGACTGGTTGAACTGGTTGCCGGCGCAGATGGATTACAAAAGACGGCCGATCCGATTCATGATACCCGCCATTATTCAAATGTACTTTTCAATATCATGCGCGGAGGTACTTTTGATCACAATTACCAGATCGGGAAAAAGGATTTTGTCGATTATCTGAGGAAGGCCAGCAGGGAGGTTTTTGAGCGAAATCGATCCCTTCTTGATTCTCTGGGCGAACAATTTGATAAATCGGATCTCGATGCTTTGTTATCCGGCTGCGAAGATCTGGATATGCAGCGGTTAGGTAAAGAATACCTGCCGTTGAAATTCAGTCGCCGCCACGGTGATCCGAGTCGTTCCTGGAATAATTTTTCGATAAATACCCGCAGCGAACTGGACGACTCCAAGATCCTGGATTATGAGGGCAACTGGAGAGACATTTTTCAGAACTGGGAAGCATTGGCGCATTCCTATCCAGGTTTTGTGGAAGGCATGATCTTTAAATTTTTGAATGCGTCTACCTTTGACGGCTATAACCCGTACCGCCTCACCAAAGACGGTTTCGACTGGGAAACCATCGAGCCTGACAATCCCTGGTCGTACATTGGATACTGGGGGGATCACTAAATCATTTATCTGCTGAAATTCCTCGAATTTTACAGCAAGTGCTATCCAAATGCCCTCCAAAAGCTTTTCAATAATGCCGTATTCGTATACGCCAATGTGCCATACCGCATAAAATCGTACGAGGATATTGTCAAAGATCCGAAGGATACGATTGCGTTCGATGGTCAGGCCGACCGGGCCATTCGGGATAAGGTAGCGGAAAAAGGAGCAGACGGTGCTTTGCTGGAAAATAATATAGGTGAGATTCACCACGTCAATTTCCTGGAAAAAATACTGGCGACCGTATTGGCTAAGGTTTCGAATTTCATTCCGGAAGCCGGCATATGGATGAACACGCAGCGTCCGGAGTGGAATGATGCCAACAACGCGTTGGTCGGGAATGGCGTGTCGATGGTTACCCTGTATTATCTGCGGCGTTTTTTGAAGTTCATGGATTCCTTGCTTACTGAGGCTGGGGTAAATCAAGTATCGGTTTCTGAGGAGTTGCATGATTTTTTTGTCAGTGTCCGTGATATTCTGAACACAAACAAACGCATGCTGGACGGCAGGGTTGATGATGGGACCCGGAGACGCATCACCGATGCACTTGGACATGTCGGGGCGGTGTTCCGTAACAGGATTTATGACCATGGTTTCAGTGGGAAAAAATCCCGCCTTCCCCTCACGCAAATTGCCGGTTTCGTTGACGTATCTCTGGAGTTTGCTGAGCATTCGATACGGGCAAATAAGCGGAATGACAATCTATACCACGCCTACAACCTGATAAGTATTAACGAAAACGGGATCGAAATATCGCGTCTGGATGAAATGCTCGAAGGACAGGTTGCCGTACTTAGTTCCGGCTATTTGCGGACTGACGAGGCACTGAAACTGTTGGATGCCTTGCGCGGCAGTTCGTTGTATCGAGAAGATCAGCAGAGTTATATACTCTATCCGAACAAGTTACTTCCGGGATTCATGCAGAAGAACAACATCCCGGAAGAATCGGTGCTGAAATCCAGGTTGCTGCGGAAGCTTGTGGCCGATCAAAATCACCAAATCATTGAAAAGGATGCGTTAGGTGGTTACCACTTCAATGGCAGCTTCAGAAATGGTCGGGATCTTAAAGAAGCATTAGAGGAATTCCAGTCCACAGACTATGCCTCCCTGGTGGAGGACGAGGAGCAAATGGTTCTCCGGATCTTCGAGGAGGTATTCAATCACAAGGCCTTTACAGGGCGCTCCGGCACCTTTTTCGGCTATGAGGGATTAGGGTCCATCTACTGGCACATGGTTTCCAAATTGCATCTTTCAGTGTTGGAAGTGTGCCTGCAAGCCGTTGCGGAGCAGGATGAAGAAACATTCCGGCGTCTGGCTGACCATTTTGATGATATTGGTGAAGGAATCGGAATCCATAAATCACCGGAATTGTACGGAGCTTTTCCGGTCGATCCGTATTCACACACGCCTCAGCACCGTGGTGCTCAGCAACCGGGCATGACCGGTCAGGTAAAGGAAGATATCCTGGTTCGTCTTGGTCAGCTTGGTGTATTTGTGAAGGATGAAAGGCTAAACTTTAATCCTGTTCTGCTCAAAAAAAGCGAATTCACCAAAGCGTCAGCCGTTTTATCGATGATTACACCGGACGGGGAAGATCAGGTACTTACACTGCCTGAAAACGCCTTGGCTTTTACTTGCTGTCACGTACCGGTGGTCTACAATATAGCAGACCGCGATGCCATGGACGTCGAATTCAGCGATGGTTCAACAAAGTCGTTCGGCGCCCCGGCTCTGGATGCGGAAACAACGAAGCACGTATTTCAAAGGACCGGAAATGTGTCGCAAATCACCGTAACACTGTCTCAAAACCGCTTGCGATAGCAGCCGATTCGAAGCCCGAAAAGAAACGATTAAATGAACTTATGCAAACATACCTGTTCCATATCACAACTTTCATAATGATGCTGCTCATGATGGGCTCTAAGGACACAAATTCGCTTGATATTAGCGTGTACGAAACATCAGCCAATGGAAATAAGCTTACTAAAATGGCGAAGTTCCCCGTTGCTGATTCTACTGTAAACATCACAATCCAGCCGGAAAAGACGTATCAGAAGATTACTGGATTTGGCGGTTCGTTCACTGAAGCATCTGCATATTTATTGAATCGGCTAAGCAAGGAAAACCGGAAGAAGATTCTGGAAGCCTATTTCGGGGAATCGGGAGCAAGATATTCACTCACCCGCACGCACATTAATTCCTGTGATTTCTCTCTGGAGCATTACTCTTACGATCCTGTTAAAGGTGATCGGATGCTCAAACACTTCTCGATCGATGAAGACCGGGACGACCTCATCCCGATGATCAAAGATGCGATGGCCATATCAAAAGAGGGGTTCAAAATCATTTCATCCCCCTGGACCGCCCCGCCATGGATGAAAGACAATCACGCCTGGGAAGGTGGAAAACTGTTGCCTGAATACTACGATACATGGGCGCTGTATTTCTCAAAATATCTGGAAGCCTATAAGAAGGAGGGCATTAATATCTGGGGTATAACGGTTGAGAACGAACCGTTGGGTAACGACAGCAACTGGGAGAGCATGTTGTTCACGCCGCAGGAAATGAATGAGTTCGTCAAAAATCACCTGGGTCCAAGATTGAGAAATGATGGGCATGACGTACAGATTTTAGGCTATGATCAGAATCGGGGTGATGAGCTCAAACGATGGGTAGACGAGATGTACGGTGATGAGAAAACGGCAGCCTATTATGGTGGAACTGCTGTTCACTGGTACGCCAGCACATATGAGGTATTTGCAAAACAACTTCAATATGCCAAAAAAACTGCTCCCGAAAAGCATTTGATCCAGACGGAGGCTACGGTTGATGCGGAAGTACCCCGCTGGAAAGATGATGCCTGGTACTGGAATAAAGATGCCAAAGACTGGGGGTGGGACTGGGCCCCGGCTGACCAGAAATATCTGCATCCGAAATATGTACCAGTGTTTCGGTATGCCCGTGATATGATCGGCACATTAAATAACTGGGTTGATGGCTGGATCGACTGGAATATGGTGCTGGATCGTCAGGGCGGACCAAATCTGGCCAAAAACTGGTGTGTCGCTCCGGTCATTGTGGACCCGGACAAAGATGAGGTGTACTTCACGCCATTATACTACACTATGGCTCATTTCAGCAGATTTATCAGGCCGGGAGCCATTCGCATAGGACATACTCAGGACAATGCTGCTGTTCTGGTGACTGCCGCCAAAAATCCCGATGGATCTATCGCTGTGGTTCTTCTCAATCAAAGCCAGGAAGCAAGGCGTGTACACCTACATTTGGATGGAAAAACTACAGAATTAGCAATAGATGGCAAGGCTTTACAAACCATAAATATTCAAAAAACGATGTGATCGATGAGGCAACAATAGCTAAACAGGTGCTAATATCATGGAAATTCAGGAAATAACAACCGCGAACACCGACAGGGTCCCTCTGGCTCAAAAGGCGGCATTTGGCTCAGGGCATTTAGTCAACAATTTATTGCCCGGAGCTTTAGGGGTGTTTTCATTCTTTCTGCTAACAGCATTTGGGATGGATCCTTTTCTGGCAGGATTACTTGGCGGTTTGCCGAGATTCTACGACGCTATCAGCGATCCGATCATGGGGTATATATCTGATAATACGATTTCAAGATTCGGACGCAGGCGACCCTACATTTTTATCGGTGCCATCTTGAGTGGACTGTTATTTATGCTGTTATGGCAGCTTAACGCCAACAACTCCCAGATGTTCAATTTCTGGTATTTCCTCATCCTTTCGATCGTCTATTTAACCGGTAATACTATTTTCTCGACTCCTCTGATCGGCCTGGGATATGAAATGACCTCGGATTATAAAGAACGGACCCGGTTAATGGGATTTTCTCAAACAATCGGACAGTTTGCCTGGATGATCGTGCCCTGGTTTTGGGTGATTATCGCCGATCCCGATCTGTTTGAAAATCAGGCGCAGGGTGTTCACCAGTTAGCAATTATCGTAGGCGGTATCTGTATAGTCCTGGGTGTGTTACCTGCTCTATTCTGCAAAGAAGTTGATCAGACGAACCTATCTAACCGGGCTGAAATCAGCTTCAAATCCCTGACCAAGAATCTAAAGGATCTGTTCAAGGATATGGTTCTGATTTTCAAAAATAAACCGTTTGTCAAGCTCTGTGCCGCCACATTCCTGGTTTTTAACGGCTTCCAGATGGTTGCTTCGTTTAGTTATTTCATCATTGTCTTCTACATGTTTAACGGGAATTATGGAGATGCGGGAACCTGGCCTGCATGGTTCTCTACTGTGAGTGCCATTGCAACCGCTTTTTTAATCATCCCCATCGTTACCTGGATGTCGAATAAGTGGGGGAAAAGAAATGCGTTTATCATCTCTAATCTGATTTCCATTCTGGGTTATGTCCTCAAATGGTGGGGTTTCAATCCTTCCAATCCGTGGCTGATTTATATGCCGATTCCGTTCATGGTCTTTGGAATCGGAGGATTGTTCACACTTATGATGAGTATGACCGCAGACGCCTGCGATCTGGATGAATTGGTAAATGGAATGCCCCGTAAAGAGGGAACATTCGGTGCCATCTACTGGTGGATGGTAAAATTGGGGCAGGGACTTGCACTGGTATTGGGCGGACTTGTACTGAAACTTGTCGGGTTTGATCAGAATGCGGCCACCCAAACGATAGAGACGATCACAAGATTAAGACTCGCTGACATTTCGATACCTGCAATTACCGCTGCCCTGGCAATATGGGTGATGTACCGCTACGACCTTACCGAAGAAAGAGCGAATGAAATTCAAAGACAACTGTTGGCACGCAGGGGAAAACTTTAGATAAGGCTCGGTATAAAGACACACTGAAAACACTAATATTTACGAAAGATGTCGTACAGAAAAGAACGATTTTTGAAGTATAAGCAACCAGGCATCACGTCTGAGCTAAGCTATATGGATAAAATGTCAGATGAAGATATCCGCAATTTATTCCACGAAGTGCTCAGCGGTGGTGTTCATGGTTTTTGCTTTAGTCTCTATGAGGATGGGCAGGGGCCTGGCGTTACTATTTCGGAGGAACAAATACACAGGAGGATGAAGGTACTGAAACCTTACACGGAATGGGTCCGCACCTTCTCCTGCACCGAGGGTAATGAAATCATCCCGGTAATTGCAAAAGAATATGGTCTGAAGACCCTGGTTGGAGCCTGGCTGGGCAGCAATGAAGAAAAGAATCACCAGGAAATTGAAAGCCTGATTCATCTTGCAAATGATGGATTCGTCGATATTGTGGCCGTTGGAAATGAAGTCCTGTACAGAAAAGATCTGAGTGAGAATGAGCTCCTTGATTACATCAAATATGTTAAACAACAGGTAAGCGGAATACCGGTCGGATACGTCGATGCTTACTATGAGTTTGTACAGAGACCTGCTATCGCAGAACTCTGTGATGTGATCTTGTGTAACTGCTATCCTTTTTGGGAAGGCACTTCTTTTGAGGATTCATTCCATCACATGCGGCACATGTATGAACAGGCAAAAAATGCTGCCAAAGGTAAGAGAGTGATCATAACAGAGACCGGGTGGCCGAGCAAGGGTGAATGTTTAGGCGGAGCGGTTCCCTCACGTGATAATGCCATGAGGTATTTCATAAATACAAATTTGTGGTCGCATGATGATGATATCGAAGTGTTCTACTTCTCTTCGTTTGACGAATCCTGGAAGGTGAGTACAGAAGGTGAAGTGGGTGCCTATTGGGGGATTTGGGATAATGCAGGGAAGTTAAAGTATTAGATGGATGGATACCTTCAGTAAAATCGGCATCAGTCCCGGGAGGGCGATTTGCTACTCTGGTTACAGGGATGGCCAGCAACCGGGCGCCTCTCATCCTTCTTACGAACAGGTTAAAGAGGACCTGTTGCTGCTTCACAAGCGATGGAAATATCTGCGTCTGTACAACTGTGACAAACATGCCGAAACCGTGCTGGATGTGATCCAGAATGAGCACCTCGACTTTCAGATTATGCTTGGGGCATACCTTGAGGCAGAGATGAACAACTTTAATTGCCCCTGGGGTGGAGGTGTTTATTCAGAATCAGAGTTGGAACAGAACATCATTCAGAATCAAAAGATGATTTCCCGTCTCATTGAACTTGGGAACCGATATCCGGATATCATCTTTTCGCTATCAGTCGGAAATGAAGCATGTGTCGAGTGGACGGATCATTATGTACACGAAAACAGGGTTCTTGATTATCTCAACCAGGTAAGACAACAGACGAAACAACCATTAACATTTTGTGAAAACTATGTGCCTTGGTTGTTTAAGCTGCGTGATATCGTTCAGAAAGTAGATTTCATCTCTATCCACACTTATCCGGTCTGGGAATACAAACATATCGACGAGGCTCTCGACTATACGAAAGAGAATTATCACGCGGTAGCCCAAAAATACCCGGATAAGTCTATTGCCATCACAGAGGCGGGGTGGGCGACACGTTCGAACGGGAGGGGGATAGATCCATCCAATGTCAACGAACGGTATCAAAAAATCTATTTCGACCATCTGATGGCCTGGGCAGAGGAGGAGAGTATTCTCACATTTTTTTTTGAGGACTTTGATGAATCATGGAAAGGCTCGCCGGAGCCCCTGGAACCGGAAAAACACTGGGGACTCTTCAAGATCGACCGGACCCCGAAGCTGGCAGTAAAACAGATGATGGATTGACAAATTTTGAAAGAATAGAGACACAAACAACACATAAACGAAACATAACTAACAAAAAAAGTGGCAACAAAAGCTACAAATACTAACCCTTAAACTTCATAAGTCCATGAAATCAATAATCCTAACGATAGCGTTACTTGCTTACGCATCAATAGGTTTTGCACAAAGCAATCCTATTGATTTTGAGCAAGGAGGTCATGGTGCAGATTGGACGTGGAATGTCTTCGAAAATGACACCAATCCGCCTCTTGAGATAGTTGATAATCCTGATCAGTCAGGTATTAACACGTCAGCCAAAGTCGCCAAATTTACCGCACTCTCCACCGGTCAGGCCTACGCAGGTGTAGAATCGGCGCATGGTGGAATGAACCTGGGTAAATTCGTGCTCGACAAATCCAATTCTGTAATCAAGATTATGGTTTGGAAATCGGTGATCAGTGATGTCGGTATAAAATTGGTATCTGATTCAAGCTGGTCGCAAGGTGAAATTAAAGTAGCCAATACCAAGGTAAATCAGTGGGAAGAGTTAACCTTCGACTTCTCCGACTACGTCAATCCACCTGATGGGGATGGACAATTGGACCAGATTGTCATCTTCCCGGATTTTAAAGACAGAACCGACGATCATGTTATCTATTTCGATAACATTACATTCTCTGCATCGAGCAGTTCGACAAGTGACATG
>Ga0114931_10011007_pt1 | contig 10720 bp, 11 predicted proteins | sample 2SBtaG_FD_89579 | JGI IMG/M metagenome (GOLD analysis project Ga0114931, IMG submission 89579) | Deep subsurface microbial communities from Kolumbo volcano to uncover new lineages of life (NeLLi) - 2SBTROV14_V59a metaG | ecosystem: Environmental > Aquatic > Marine > Volcanic | place: Kolumbo...
TATCGGATTTTGATTCCCGATGGTTGTGATTCAATATGCACATCGCTCGTTCGAGAGTCGATCGCTTCGATCAGAATCTGGTTTACCAGCGTAACGACCGACGCTTCCTGAGCATCTTCGTCGATCTCTCCACCTTCGTCGTCAATATCTCCGATGAGCTCAATGTCTTCCTCTTCCTCACGCTGAGCGAGCAGGCCCTCAATCGTTTCGCTACCTACGCCCAGATGCGTAGTCACTCGATTGGCTATCGCCTCTTTCGTTGCCAACACCGGATCGACCGCTAAGCCAAGCGCCGCTCCTGCCTCGTCGAGTGCGTAGAGATCCAGTGGATCGGAGGTCGCAACAACGATCGCACCGTTGTGCCGTGAGAGTGGAAACAAGCCGTGGCGATGAATGAGCTTCTGCGGAAAATCTGCCAGGAGCGAGACGTCGACCTCTGTAGATTCGAGATCCACCAACTCCATACCAACTTCCTCGCCCCATGCGCGCAGCACGTCCGCTTCGCTGACGATCCCTAACTCGATGGCGGCTTGATCGACGCGCAGTCCGTTCGTTTCCGCTGCCTCGACTTTCGCAAGTCCTGAGTCGTCGAGCAGCCCATGCTTCAGTAAAATCTGTCCCGAATCCATTGGTTGGCCGATAGGAGGGTGGGCGAAAGCCACGGGGTTGCAACCCCGTGGCTTTGAACCCGTGGCTTTGAATCGGAGGGGGGTGATCCTCAATTATGAGTCCAATTGCCTCGTCCTGCAAGTTTCGCCATAGTCCCCGATCCGCGGTTTCTGCTAAATTATTGCTATGATCGAGCCCGAGGAACTCATGCAATTGGCCATCGAAGCTTGCCGCGAGGGGCTGGCACAAGGACAGAGCCCTTTCGGCTGTGCCATCGCTGTGGGCGATTTCCTGCTTGCCAAATCACACAACACCGTGGTCCTCTCAACCGACATCACCGCCCATGCCGAGATCAACGCGATTCGCGCGGCGTGCCAGAAATCCAACGATATTTTTCTGGCTGGTGCCATGGTCGCCACGACTTGCGAACCCTGCCCGATGTGCATGTCCGCCCTACATTGGGCTCGAGTCGAAACCGTATATTACGGAGCAACGATCGCCGACGCCAACAACGCAGGATTCAACGAACTCCAACTCCCCGCAGCCGAGCTATTACATCTAGGTGGCAGCTCCGTACAACTCATCGGCGAAGTCCAAGCTAGCGAATGCCGCCAGCTATTTTCCGAGTGGCAGTCAAACCCAGACAAGAAAATTTACTAAACCGTAGTCCTATTGTAATTCCGCATTCCGAATTCAAATCATGCCTACCAAACTCGACTTAACCCAAGATTGGTTGCCCCGCTACACCGGAATGCCGGTCGAAGATTTTGGCGACTACGTCTTGCTCACCAATTTTCGCACCTATGTTCACCGATTTGCCGACAAGTTTGGTTGCAAGATCCTTGGCAAAGAACGGCCTATGCAGGCTGCGACTAACTCCGACGGGCTAACGATCATCAACTTCGGCATCGGTTCGCCCAACGCCGCCACGATCATGGATTTGCTCACCGCCTACCACCCCAAGGCCGTACTCTTTCTCGGCAAGTGTGGGGGACTGAAACGTTCTTCCGAGATCGGCAATTTCATTCTACCCATCGGAGCCATCCGCGGCGAAGGCACCTCCGACGACTATTTGCCTCACCTCGTACCTGCTCTGCCCTCGTTCAAACTCCACAAGTTTGTCTCAGAAAAACTGGTTGAGCGAAATCTCGACTATCGCACAGGGGTTGTCTACACCACCAACCGACGCGTTTGGGAACACGATGAAGAATTCAAAAAGAATTTGCGTAGCTATACTCCTATTGCCATCGACATGGAGTCGGCCACCATCTTTGTCGTGGGCCACAAAAACGAAATCGTACGCGGCGCCTTACTCTTAGTTTCCGATTTGCCGATGACACCCGAGGGAGTCAAAACCCAAGAGAGCGACGCCCAGGTTAGCCAGCGATGGGCTGAAGTGCATCTCGACATCGGCATCGAGTCGCTCACCGAAATCGGAGAAAAGGGCGAAACCATCAAACATTTTCGCTACTGAGTGTTGTGAGTTAGCGGTCGCGGCAACGCGATCCTTCTTTACAGTCTACTCGCCCACGACTCGCCACTCAGCCAAGTTGAAGGCATCCCACCAACAATGCACCGAAAGTGCTTGCTTCGCTACTCCCTCTTGCTGTAGCATAGGAGCGGTCATTCACGCTCTTCTCAGACACAGCAAAGGATGCGATGAACTTTTCTAAAGCAACGTGCTTGCTGATTGGAATACTGGCACCCCTTAACGCAAATTCCAGCGTACAGGCGGCCTTTTTTGATTTGTTCGGAGCCCAAGGAGCTGAACTAGAAGGTGCTCTTTCCAACAGCACGACGGTAGGCGGGATTACCGCCACGCTGACTGCGAACTCGGGAACTCTGAATCAGACGACCAATCGCTTCGGGGTCAACGCAACAGGCAGTGGCGACGACCCCGATACCCTAGATGACGGAGAAGGTGCGGAATCGATTACCATTACTTTCAACGTCGATGTCTTTCTCGACCAGATCCAATTGTCGGTGTTTTCAGTAGGAGAGCAGGGATCAATCCTTATTGCAGGCGGAACTCCCACGCCGCTGGCAGGAATGCCGCAGGGCGACGACGAGTTTGATTTTAGCAACGCGGTGCTGACTTCCCAGTCGATTGTCCTCTCATGGGTCTCAGGAAACGGTTTTAGTTTTGATGATTTTTCGGTCTCGTTACTCTCGCCTGTGGCGGGCGACTTTGATGGAGACGGCGACCGCGACGGGGCCGATTTTATTATTTGGCAGCGCGACTTGGGCGATTCTACGAGTCTAGCCCTCTGGGAAGCAAATTTTGGCGTCCCCGCGATGCTTGCCTCCTCGACAGCCGTGCCAGAACCGGCCAACCTCTCTCTCCCTCTGCTGGCAGCCCTCGGCTTGGTAGTGAGCCTAAGGAGAAAAGTTTGATGAGACTTTTCTGCTCTGTCGACCCACACCGCGATCGTGCGTTTACCCTCGTAGAACTTTTGGTCGTGATCGCCATCATCGGCGTGCTGATCGGATTGCTTCTGCCAGCCGTACAGTCGGCACGCGAAGCAGCCCGGCGGATGCAATGCCAAAATAATCTCAAGAACCTCACTCTGGCAGCGCTAAGCTTCGAGTCTGCGAATGGTCACTTCGCGCCGGCAGCGCACGACCGAAACAAAAAATGGCCGGCAGGCCAAAAACCAGAGTTTGCCACACACAACGGGATTACGTTTCTATTGTCTTACTTCGAACAGGATAATGTGTTTAAGTTGATTGATCTCGATTGGGATTGGAACAACGCTTCGAGCCCAAATAACGAGCAAAATACTAAGCAAGACTTGGGCGGGATTCTGCTTTGCCCCTCGTCGCCAGCTGAGGCCTTCGGTCGCGATGCAACTGATTATGTTGCTGCAAACAAGGTCGATATAGTCAAGTTGTCGCCTCTTCTGAATGCGGGGCTCATCAACGATAAAGCCGGTGCCGACGCAAAGAGCCGAATGTGGCGAGGCATCTTGCAGGAAGATTATGTATTCATCGATGTCAGCGATGATGATAAGGTCGCTATCAATCGGGAAAAGTCGAGACGCCGACGCACAACGGCTGGTCATGTTTTGGACGGGCTTTCAAACACATGGATGTATTTCGAGTCGGTCGGCAAGCCGTTTACTTTTGGAAGTTACAAAAAATCTTCAGACCCTGCTCTCAAGTTGTTCAATGGAGAGTGGGAACCCAATGCCAACAGCCGTTTCCGCTGGGCAAGCCCTAGAACCTGGATGACCATCAACAACTTCTGTGGCACCTCTCAGATGATCAATTGTAACAACGTCAGTCAGCCCTACGGCTTCCATCCCGGCGGCATCCTCATCTCATCCGCCGACGGCAGCGTCGACTTCTACGACGAAAATATCGACCCCAACGTCTTCGTGGCCCACGTCACCATGGCCGGCGGCGAACTTTCCCCCTGATGGCACTCTGCCGTAGCATCGGGTAAGATTTTCAAAATGTTGAGTTCATCCCCAAAGTCCTGGGATTGCAATCCCAGGGCTTCAGCCAGCCTGTTTGGTAGAGCCCCAAAGTGAAAAGAACCGTTCAAACGTATTTGATAACCCTTCTGTCAGCGCTTACTCTTTCCGCGTCGAGATCTGCCGCCGCCGAGACGCCACTGCGTATCGTGACTTTCAATGCCGAGATTCTCACCGCACCAGGCATCCGGGCTGGCAAACTAGAAAAATTCCGTTGGGATGTTGCCCGTCGGGCCCAGTTCGAACGCGTCGCCGCCGTGATCGAAGCCCTCAATCCCGACGTCTTAAACCTCGTCGAGGTCACTTCCCGCGAGGGCGTGGACTACTTGGTAAAAATTTTGCACGAAAAGGGCCTCACCGCTTTCCGTGGCTACCATGTTGAAAACAACGATGGTTTTACCAGCATGGATGTGGCGCTCATCAGCAAAATTGTTCCAGACAAAGTCGACGGCCAGCCCATCCGCACTTTTTATTCCAAGCGAGACGACCCCACTTGGAGGCAAAGCTATCGCTCCAAGAGCGGCACCGGCAATAATAATACGGGCATCGCCCGTCATGCGGTTTATCTATTGACCGTCGGCGGCCATAAACTCGGTTTTCTTGGCCTCCATCTCAAGTCAAACCCAAGTAGCGATTCTGCAAACGCCAAACGCACCGCCCAAGCCGAGATTGCTAAGCGGATCATTCATCAGGAAATCGTCGGCAGAGGTTATCTGCCGATTGTCTTGGGCGACCTCAACGATTACGACCCCGACGTGCTCGATCGTGATGAAACTCGCGACACCTTGACCGACGTCCTGCGCACTCTTAAAGATTTCGATACCAAACAGCCAGGGCCAGAACTAGAAAATGTCGCCAAGCTCATGCCCCGGCAAGCTGATCGTTACACGTCGGTATGGGACCGCAACGAAAATCGAGTTCGTGATCCCTACGATGTTCTCACCATGATCGACCACATCTTAATGCCAAAAGAATTGATGCCCCACGTGCGCCGGGCCTTTATTTTCCACAGCATCGCTTTAGAAACCTCCGATCACTGCGCTGTAGTTGCCGACCTTTTATTGCCATCTCTCTAGAACATCTCTACGGCGACCTAAGAAAGAACAGACATGTCTCTCGTTTCGATGATCGATCACGCAGTGCTATTGCCCACACAAACCGATGACGATCTTCGCTCAGCCTGCGAAATGTGCATCGAACTCCATGTTGCCAGCGTTTGCGTCAAACCCTCGATGGTCTCGCTCGCAAGCGAATTGTTGGCCGATTCTAGCGTCGTGCCCAGCACGGTCATCGGTTTTCCCCACGGGGGTACCACAACCCAGTGCAAGGTCTGCGAGACCGAGATCGCTTGCCAGCAAGGCGCCCGAGAAGTCGACATGGTGGTCAATCTAGGTCGAGTCCTGGCCGAGGATTGGCAGTACGTCGACCGCGACATTCGCCAAGTTGTCGACGCGGCTCGCTCGGCAGATGCCATTACCAAAGTGATTTTCGAAACAGGGCTCCTGCCCAACGATTCGCTAAAAGTACGTCTTTGTGAGTTAAGCGAAGCAGCCGGCGCCGCATTTGTGAAAACCTCCACCGGTTTCGGCTACCTGAAATCTACAGACGGTACTTTACTCGCCACCGGAGCAACCGAGCACGACATCCGCTTGATGTGCGAACATACAACCGACCGCACCCAAGTAAAAGCTTCAGGCGGCATTCGCACCTACGCCGATGCCCAACGTTACGTCGCCCTGGGAGCCACCCGACTTGGCACCAGCAGCACCCAAGCAATTGCCAAAGAAGAAAAAACCCACACCCGTTAGCGCCGTCTGCCAAGACGAACTACACCCAAAACCGCAAACATCAACCAACCAAAAAAATGTTAGACCTCCACAAAAAAATAGAATCCGCAACCGACGCCATCCGTCAGCGCTGGAACGATACCCCCCAAGCAGGCCTCATACTCGGCACAGGCCTTGGCAGCCTGGCCGAGCAAATCGAATCGCCCGTCGCGATCGACTACGAAGATATTCCGCATTTTCCAAGCTCCACCGCTACAAGTCACCGAGGACGACTCGTCTGCGGGCTACTCAATGGCGTTCCAATCGTTGCCATGGAGGGCCGCTTCCACCAATACGAAGGCTATTCGCTCAAAGAGATCACCCTCCCCGTGCGAGTGATGAAAGCGCTGGGGGCCGAGCTGATGATCGTCACGCAAGCGACCGGCGGGATGAACCCCCTTTACGAAGCGGGCGACCTGATGATCGTCGACGACCACATCAACCTCATGGGCGCCAACCCACTAGTCGGAATCAACGACGATCGCCTCGGCGTACGATTCCCCGACATGTCGGCCCCCTACACGCCAGAGCTTATCCAAGCGGGCCTCGAAATTGCCCGCCGAGAAAACTTCGTCGCCCATCGTGGTGTCATGGTCGCAATCACCGGCCCCAACCTAGAAACACGCGCCGAATATCGTTTCTTGCGTATGATCGGCGCCGACGTGGTCGGCATGTCGACCGTCCCCGAAGTAATCGTCGCCGTACACAGCGGCCTACGAGTTTTTGGCGTCGCGGTAATTTCCGACATGTGCTTACCCGACGCACTCCAGCCGGCAGACATCGAAGAGATCATCGCCACGGCCAACTCCGCAGAGCCCAAACTCCGCTCCCTAGTCCTAGGAATCCTAACCCAAGAATCAACAAAATAATCGATCCCAGGCGATCCAAGGCGAGACCAGGGGCGTAAGCCCCGGGATAAGTCACCCCATGCACCAGCTCACCCAACAACTAAAAACCTCCACCGCAGCACTCAAACGCCGCTGGGCCACGCCTCCGCAAGCAGCAATCATTCTCGGCTCAGGCCTAGGTGGGCTAGCGGATGCAATGGTCGTAGAACAAACGATCGACTACGCCGAAATCCCCCATTTGCCTTCCATCTCAGTGCCCGGACATCATGGAAAACTCGTCTGTGGCCACATCGAAAGTGTGCCCGTCATCGCGTTTCAAGGGCGATTCCATTTGTATGAAGGGCATACGCCACAGCAAGCAACTTTTTCCGTCCGCTTAGCTCGTGCCTTGGGAGCCGAAGCGTTATTGATTTTCAACGCCACCGGGGGCTTAAATCCGACTTACTCGGTCGGCGATTTGATGTTGATCGAAGACCAAATCAACTTCATGTTCGCCAACCCACTGGTCGGCATCAATGACGAGAGCCTCGGACCAAGATTCCCCGACATGTCGCGACCTTTTGATTCCGAACTGAACGAGATCGCGGTAGAAGTCGCCCGTAGAGAAAAATTCGGTCTCCATCGCGGCGTCTACACCTCGATGTTAGGCCCCACGTACGAAACGAGGGCCGAGTACCGCATGTTGCGCCGCTTGGGCGGCGACGCGGTCGGCATGTCCACCGTTCCTGAGGTGCTCGTCGCACGCCATGCCCGCATGAGAGTCCTTGCCGTATCGATCATCACCAACGTCGGACTGCCCGACGCGCTCTGCGAAACGACAGGGCACGCAGTGCTCGAGGTCGCAGCCGCGGCAACCGAAAAGCTTACCAAAATCATGCACGGGGTAATTGCGGGGCTGGCCCCATGAATCCCGTCTGGACAATCGCCAAAAAACGCGACGGCGCGGCACTGACCGACGCCGAGATCGCCCATTTTGTCACAGGCTACACCTCGGGCGACATCCCCGACTACCAAATGTCGGCCCTCGCGATGGCCATCTACCTACGCGGGATGACCACCGCCGAAACCGCATCGCTGACCAAGCACATGCTCGCTTCGGGGGCAACGTTTCAGTGGCCAGCAGAGGGGGCACCGAAGGTCGACAAACACTCCACCGGTGGCATCGGCGACAAAGTCTCGCTCCTGCTCGCTCCCATGCTGGCTTGCTGCGGATTGCAAGTCCCGATGATTTCCGGCCGAGGCCTCGGTGCCACCGGCGGCACGCTCGACAAGCTCGAGTCGATCCCCGGTTTCCGCACCGACCTCTCAATGGACGAGATCCGCGAAGTAGTCAACGCGGCCGGCTGCGTCATCACCGGCGCAACAGCCGACCTTGTCCCCGCCGATCGTAAACTCTACGCCTTGCGCGACGTCACTGCCACGGTCCCCTCAATCCCACTTATCACCGCCAGCATCATGAGCAAAAAGCTGGCCGAGGGACTCGACGCCTTGGTACTCGACGTAAAATTCGGCAGCGGTGCATTCATGAAAACTACCCAGTTAGCCCGTGAGCTTGCTCACGCATTAGTCGCTACAGGCAACCATATGGGCGTCAGAACTACTGCCCTGCTAACCGACATGAACCAACCCCTGGGCCGCATGGTGGGCAATGCCGTCGAGGTCGACGAAGCCGTTGTCGCCCTCGAAGGCCACGGCCCGTCAGACCTAATGGAAGTAACGCTCGCACTCGGGGCAGAACTATTGCTCTCCACCGGCCAAACAGACACTTCAAAACAGGCCCGCGAACGCTTACAGAAAACGATCGACACAGGCACCGCCCGCGAAAAGCTAGCCGAGATGGTCAGTGCCCAAAGAGGCGACCTCGACGCCCCGCGCCCGCTCGCCCCTCGCAGTGAAATTTTGGCTACCCAATCAGGCTACGTCGCCTCAATCGACACCGAGCAGCTCGGCCAAGCAGTGATCGCCCTACGCGGCGGCCGTCAAAAGTTAGGCGACGCGTTAGACCACTCAACCGGTTTCGAGATGCTAGTGAGATTAGGAGATCACGTCGACACAGGCCAACCCCTCGCTTGCGTCTTCGCACCAAGCGACGCCCATAAAAAAGCAAGTAAACGATTGACCTCAGCTATAAATCTACAAGAGGAGAAACCAATTCTTGGACCGTTAGTTCTTAAGCAAACGATGTAGAATAACCACAAAAAGCGCAGAGAGCTATCTGAGCAGGATTCAAAGTTCAATATTTTCTCTGCGTCTCCGCGTCTCCGCGTGATACTTTTCCTTTCAATAAGTGCAATTACGGCTCTTTGTGCCTCTACTACTCTGCGATGTTATGACAAATCAAGCTCAACAAAAAATCGTTCAACACGCGCTTGCCGTTCGCGACCATGCCTACGCCCCCTACTCAAAGTTTCAAGTCGGAGCAGCCGTACTTGCCGACGATGGCAGTATTTTTTCTGGTGCGAACGTCGAAAACAGCTCCTACAGCCTGTCGATCTGTGCCGAGCGAGTTGCCGCCGCATCTGCAGTAGCAGCGGGACAGCAGAAGTTTGCCGCGATTGCGATCGCTACAAGCGGCGGCGCACCGCCCTGCGGCGCTTGCCGGCAGTTTTTGGCCGAGTTCAGCCCAGAGATGAAAGTACTACTCGTCGATGCCGATCAACCTCAACACGTGCGCGAAACGACTCTCGACAAACTTTTACCGGAACAATTTGAATTGGGAGGCAAGTAGTTCGTAGCGTGGGCACTGCCCACCATTTCCCCAACCTATTCATGGTTCAAAGAAATCGCCGCATGCGCTGCGAGGTCAGCCTGCTCGAGCGCCGCCAAATAAGGCAGGTTGCGATACATGTCTTCATAGTCCAGCCCATAGCCAACCACAAATTCGTCGGGAATGTCAAACGCCGCAAAGTCGGGCGCGTAATCAACTTCCACTCGCCCCTCCTTTTTTAGAAGCACAGCCGAGCGGATCGAATTGGGTCCAAACTCTTGCATCTTTCCAATCACTCGCGTCAGCGTGTGCCCCGTATCAAAAATGTCGTCGACCAACAGCACATCGCGGCCCGAGATATCGATCATCAATTCCGAGTTAATAATAAGATCGCCCCGCTCGGTCGTCGCCCCGCGGTAGCTGCTCGCTTGAATCACCCCGACGCGCATCGGCAACTGGAGCAAACGAATCAGGTCGGCTAACAGCACCACGCTACCGGTCAGCACGCCGACGATCGTCAGTTGACGCCCCGCGTAAGCCTTCTCGATTTGCTCGGCCATACCCGAAACACCGCTGTGCAGCGCTTTTTCGTCAAGTAAAATTTTCATAGGACACAACTCTCAGCACGAAAAAATTAAAAAAAGAGGACGATAGCGGCTTACCAACTTATACGCACGGTTGTTGCGCTGCCCCACGTTGCAGGTTGTTAGCGGCGGCGGCCACGCCGTATGAAGCCCGCTTAGCACCGGACATGGAAAAAATCTTGGGGAAGTGACGAGTACCGAAATACCCAATGACGAAACAAGAAATACTGTAACAGTTTAGCCGAATGCAGAAAACTGATGATTGAAAAACAAGAATCACGCAGAGACGCAAAGTCGATCAGTGGACAGGAGAAGCAGGGCATAGGAGGCTCGGGGGGGTTCGTATTGTTATGTTGAAAAGGGTGAAAAGTGAACCAAACCACCGACATTTCCTATCAGACAATCCAGTTATCCCGTCTTTCTTTTTTTCTCCGCGTCTTTGCGTCTCTGCGTGAGATTTTTCCGCTTTATTGTCTTTACGATGGGTCTGAAACCCTCGCTTTCAGGCGAAACCTTTAGGTTTTTGATGATAACCGGCAATGGCTTCGCCTCACTTCGGGTGGCACCGACACTTGCCTGCGAAGGATGTTGCCATCGTGTTCGGCATGGTCGGGCACGTGTCGGTGTGTGCAGCACAAGAGGCAATCCGGTCTACCTCCTGTACTGCGCA
>Ga0114931_10011008_pt1 | contig 10720 bp, 6 predicted proteins | sample 2SBtaG_FD_89579 | JGI IMG/M metagenome (GOLD analysis project Ga0114931, IMG submission 89579) | Deep subsurface microbial communities from Kolumbo volcano to uncover new lineages of life (NeLLi) - 2SBTROV14_V59a metaG | ecosystem: Environmental > Aquatic > Marine > Volcanic | place: Kolumbo...
ACTGTGAGTGAGACAAACGCGACATCTTCCGCAGCAAGCCCGCCCACAAGGTGCAGCATGGCCATGCCCGTCAGAGCGCCTTCACGCGCACCAAGGACGCCTGCGGGCGAGGCTGACCCGACAAGCACGAAGACGGGCGCAAGCGTGAAGGCAGCGCTTGCGGATATTGGCGTTCCGACAAGCGCGCCCGCAGCCATGAACCGCACAGCGACACCTGCGCCGTCGAGCAGTCTGTACACCACCTGCAAAGCGACACTTCGCTGGCTGGCAAGCAGGTCAAGAGAGCCAAGGGACAGCGCGCGAAGTCGAGGCGAGCGTTGCGCACGAGCGGCGACAATTGGCGCCGCGATGGTCGCGATTCCCACGGCGCCTAGTCCCGCGATCCACCACAGCGCGTTCGCTTCGCCAAGCAGGAGCGAGAGGAGAGCGAATGGTGTCAGCGTCATCAGCGACACGCCGCCCACAGTCGCGAACCACGCGACGATCAGGCGGATTGGCGCCTTGTCCTGCCGGTGGTGGACAGCGGTACGAATGAACGCGCTGATTTTGAAGGGCAGGAATGCAGCCAGCGAAGCGACTGCGTTGACGCCCACCACTCGAACTGCGGAGAGTCGCATCGCGGGGGCAAGCGCCGCGTGAAACATCATGCCGCTCAGCACGACGCTGAGCGCTGTGAGCAGGACAAGCGCCGCAGTCAGTCTTGGCGCCCGGGCGAGCACCGCAGCAGCATCAGCATGCTCCACCTTTGTCCACGCCAGCGACACGCACCAGCCAAGGATTGCGACACTCGCAATCGCTGTCAGCGCCTGCAACGCTCGTGACAGGGTGGTTCTGCCAAAAGGGCGCTCGATTGACTCCAGAGGTGTGTGCGCAGGCGTGCGCAGGCCGGTTTGGTCGGGCCGCTGGTGGCCGGTTTCTCTGGAGCCGCTCACACAATGCATGGTAGGAAGCAGCAGGTCGGCCAACCAGAACCCGAGGAGGAGAACAGGTCAGCAAGCGGTTCAGCTGGAAGTGCGTGAATACTCAGAGGACAGCTCGGAGAACTGGTCCACCGGGAGCCGATAATGTTCGCTGGACGAACGGGAAGCGCGCCAAATCAACACTCGGTTTGCGTTGTGCCCGTGACAGAGCCGATGGAGGTAAGCCCATGCGTGTCTATCTGGACGATGAAGAACTGCACCCCGCACAGGGAACGCTTGCAGATGGACTGCATGTGGCGCTGGACGCTGCTCGGGCGCAGGGGCGCATCATTATTGAAGCGAAAGCGGATGATGATCCCATTGCGGACGAAGATCTCGATCACCCGCCCGACGATCCCACCTACTGCGACGAGTTGCGATTTGTCTCCGCTGAGCCCCGATCGCTCGTGCGCGTCACCATGCTCGACGCCGCCGACGCGCTGGAGCAGACGCGCGGCGTGTGCGAACGTGCGTCGGAAATGCTCCAGACGGGGCAGACCGCAGAGGCGCTACGGGAACTGGGGGACACCCTCGGCGCTTGGGAGTCTGCCCGCAGAGTCGTGCAGGAGGGATGCGCCCTGCTGAGCATTGACATCGAAAGCGACGAGGGACTGGGCGCTGGCGCCCCGGAAATGATTGAGACGCTCTCGACAAATCTTGAAGAAATCAAGCGCACCGTTGCGACGCAAGACTGGGCGGCGCTGGCGGATCTGCTCGCGTTCGATCTTGACGAACAAGCGGCGCAGTGGCGTGACATAATGGTGCGCATCGCTGACAGCGTGGCGCAGTAGGTTTGGCGCCGTGGAGCGATTGTGATGCTGGGAGGCGCAACGGTCGTGAACGCCAAGAGGACTAAAACCGCCAGACGAATCGACGCGCTGATGGAGCGCGCCAGCGCAGCGCTCCAGCGCACCGACTATTTCGCCAGCGAGTTCGCTGCGGAGGACGCGCTGCGTCTTGCTCACGCTGAGCATGACTACAGCGCCATGGCGCGAATACTTTTGCCTCTGCAAGAGGCGCGCAGGCAGCGCAATCTCCAGGCGGTCGATGAGAACGTCATTATAATTCTCGAAGAATGTATTCCAGTGGCCGAAGTGGCCCTTGAGCCCGGGTGCTGGCTGATCTGTCCGCCATGTGTCGGCATGGATGGGCGGAATCTGCGCGATCGTTCGCTGGATGAACGTGTGCCCATGCTTATCGTGACGCGCGAGCCCCTCACGATGAGCGGCGTTTGGCCACTGGTCGCGGTGGGGCCCAGGATCGTCCGCATCAAAGCCAAGCCCTCGAAGGATCTCACACCAGGCTGGTTCGTGGATGCAACGGAAGCCCTTGCGGACGAAATCCTGGTGAGCGTCAATAACGAAGATCCCGCCTGGGAGCGCGTTGACGACCTGATGGAGGCGCTGTCCAGCGTGCCCGACAGCGAGAAACTGCACCAGGCGCTGCGCGACGCGTGCCGATGCGCAAGCCACGATCAACAACTGGAACAGCAGGCCGACGCCGATAACACTGCGCCAGCGGTCGCCAGCGCAGTGCGCGACAACGGCGCCACCTGATCGCGACAGCGCGGGATTCGTCGGGAGTAATGTTGTATACTGGGCCCAATGTCGTGGCTTCACTTTGGCCATCATCGCGCTTGCAGGACGGCGCTCGCCAAGCAATACACAGCGGTGCACGCCCGCTGGCTCGAGCGAGCGATGCATCGCAGCGACACGTCTGATTTGCGCGTTCCAGCTCGGCGGGTGGATGAAGGCGGGTTCGACAGTCTCATTTGCCAACCAAATGGACGCAAACGCTGCGACCAGTGGTGGAACGATACGTTTGTGTATCTCGACGTGATCGCACCGTGATTCGCGTCGATATCCTTTTCTCGTGATGCAAGACGAAGCGAACCCAAAACCCGTCGCGTCGCCCACTGACGGTAGCGATGCAAAGCAGCCTCATGCAGGGCTTCAACAGACGCGCCTGAGTTCTCGCTGGCTGATGAAACTGGCCATCTTCTCTGTGGGCGCGCTGGGGCTTGGAGCGTGGGCGGTGTTTGACGGCGCGATCGCGTTCCCGCAACGAGGCCGGGAGGCTGCGCAGTTTGCCCAGTTGCAGTACCTGCAAGCCATCCGCGACGCGGGCGCATTTTCTCGCGCTTCGGTGGACGACCCCAGGCAAGTCCTCAGCGACCTGCGTGAAAGACAGAATGAATTACTGAGAAATCTGGACGCAGCACAGGCCGCTGGTCGCAATGTGGAGTCGAGGAGGCTGGCGGTCGAATTAAAGCGGCTGGATTGGCTTGACGCGTTGTCGAAAATCGGCCAAGTGGACGCTGCGCACACGCAGATCAGCGATCCGCTGGAGAAGATTGCGCTTCTCGAGCGCGACTGGAGCGAGCGGAAATCACCCAAGACATTGAGCGCATACGACATTCCCCTACAGTGGGCCATTGCTGGCGCCGCGGGCGTGGCGTTAGCGTGGATGGTGACGCTTGTCGCGCTGACGGCGCGCAAAGCCTATACGTTTGACCCAACGACAAACACGCTGACTCTGCCCGATGGCTCGACAATCTCGCCAAGCGACATCGCGGAGTTTGACAAGCGCAAATGGCACAAGTTTTTCGTGACGATTCGTCTCAAAGACAACCGTCGCGTTCAGCTTGATCTGTTCCGCTATGCGTCGCTTGAATCGTGGGCGCTGGCGATGGAGCGCCACGTCGAAGGCGATGCGCCTGCCGCGCCTGCGGTTGCGGACGAAGATCAGTCAAAGGCGCCCTCACTGGAGTCGGCTTCCTGATTGCGGTCTTCCTGGGACGCTGTTTTTTTTCCAACAAGCCATCGCAGTTCCTCAGCGTGAAGTATCCATGACGCCAGGACGAACGCTGCGCCGCCCGCGCCCACGCTGGTCATGAGCGTGGCAGCGTGAAACGCCCATGTAGTTTCCAGCCAGACAGACGCCAGCGCGGCGCGCGACAGGCGCATCGCCAGCATGACTGCGCCCGCCATCAGCGCTGCGCCGATCGCTGCGTTGAGCCCTGTCTTGAAGAGAAGCGAATCGATCACGCGCACGCCTGTTCGTCGCCTAGCCAGCGTCGCCAGCGCCGCGACCTGCGCCATAGCGGAGGCGCTCGTCGCCCAGGCGAGGCCCGCTTCGCGCAGCGACCAGACGAGCGAGACATTGAGCGCGAGATTGAGAGCAACCGCCAGCAGCGCCACGCGCATGGGAGTGCGTGTGTCTCCTTTGGCGTAATACGCCCTCGTCAGTGTTTGCGCCAGCATGGCGGCGACGACGGCGGGGCAGTATCCCAGCAGCGTCGTTGCGACTCGAGCGCGCGAAGCGTCGCCAAATCGGCCGCCTTCAAAGATGGTCGCGACGAGCGGCTCACGAACGAGCGCAAGCCCCACGCTAGCAGGCACGCCGATGAAGATCGCCAGTCGCAGTCCGTTGCGCAGCGTCGACGCGAACGCGCGTTGATCGCGCGCCAGCCGGGCCAGGGTGGGAAAGACCGCGGTCGCAAGCGAAACACCTATGACACCCAGCGGGAATTGGTACAGTCGAATGGCGTAAAAAAGCGTCGCGTTAGAGACTTCATCAAGTGGATAGGTCGTGGTTCCAAAGATCGGCAGCGCGATGGTGGCGCCGACAAGCACGGGCCAGGAGGCGATCAATCCGTCAAAGAGCGTGTTGAGCTGCAGCACGCCCAGGCCGAGTATCGCTGGACCTGCGTTTTTTGCGAGTCGGCGCAGGTCTCGTTGCGCGCCAGCCGGTCGCAACGGCGCAAGGGAAATGCCTGCGCTACGCGCAAGAGCTGTTGTTGACCAGAGCAGCTGCACAGTCCCTGCGACAAGCACTGCAATCGAAACGATGAAAATATTCACTCGAGGCGACAACCCAAACCCGATTGAGCCAGCCAGCGCCCCAGAAATAATGCAGACATTCAAGATGATTGGCGCGGCTGCTGTTGGTGTGAACACGCTGTGTGTCTGCAGCGCGCCCCCGACAATCGCAGTGATGCAGACGAGGGGCATGAAGGGCAGCAGCGTGATCGCCAGTCGCAGCGCCAGTCCGCCTGAATCACCCAGCGGCGTCAGGAAGAGCAGCGCGAGCAGGATCGCTTCACCCAGCAGCGTCGCAACTGCGAGCGCGATGAAGACGAGCGTGAACGTTGCGCGGGCAAAGCGCCTGGCGCCTGCTTTATCGTTATCAAGCAGCTGCGCGTAGATCGGTATGAACGCAGCAGCGAGAGCGCCTTCGCCAAAGAGTCGGCGAAACAAATTGGGAATGAGAAACGCGACCGCGAAGGCTGACCAGATTGCGACGGCGCCAAAGACGCGGGCGCACACCGCGTCGCGCGCAAGACCTGCGAATCGGCTGATCAGCGTCAATCCAGCGATGCGCCTGGCGTGCCCGAGGAACCGATCGCTCGCGCTGGCTGCGCGGGGCTTGCTTGTTGTCGAACGGATCGCGTGCATGGACGCACATCATCATCGGCCTGCGCAGCGTGTTTGGGAGAAGGAAGCGCCATCGCATCGAGCGCTTGCGACGCTGCGCATTTCGTCACTCGGTGTCGTGGACAGCGATCACGGGCGCCGACTCGGACTGCGGCTCGCTTGCGTCAGGGGGCTCGTCCTGGCGCTGCCTGGCCTGCCGAGCGGCGCCACCTGTCTTCGAGGCGGCTTTGCCTTCCGAATCGCTGATGGGGTAAGCGATGCGCGCGTGGTAAATCGAGTTGAGCGACTTGATGATGGAGGCTTCGACCGTGCGCAGGTCGCGCAGCGTCAGGCTCGAGTCGTCGAACTGTCCGTCGAGCAACCGTTTCATCGCAAGTTCGTGCACAAGCGCTTCGATCCTGCCTGGCGAGGGGTCCGCCATGGCCCGAGCTGCGGACTCGACGGTGTCCGAAAGCATGAGGATGGCGGCTTCCCTGGTTCTGGGCTTTGGGCCGGGGTAGCGATACTCGTTGTCCGCGGGCGCAAAATCCTCTACTTTTTCTGCCTTTTTCTTTGCCTGGTGATAGAAATACTCGACAAGCGTCGTGCCATGGTGCGACTCGATGTAGTGGTGCAGCGGACGCGGCAGGTCGTACTCGCGCGCCAGTTCAAGACCGTCCTTCACATGCCCCAGAATCACAAGCAGCGACATCGCGGGCGACAGGTTGTCGTGCCGAGAATCACCTGGCGTCTGGTTTTCGATGAAGTAGTCGGGCTTGTGCATCTTGCCAATATCGTGGTACAGCGCTCCGACAAAGAGGTGAAGAGCATCGGCGCCAATGGCGTCAGCGGCGGCTTCCGCGATGGTCGCGACAGTGAGGGCGTGGTTATAGGTGCCCGGCGCGCGACGTTGCAGCTCGCGCAGGAGCGGCTGTTTGGGATCGCGCAGCTCGATGAGCGTCAGCCCCGTCGTCACGCCAAAGAGCCGTTCAATCATGGGTAGTATGCCAAGCACGAGCACGCCGACGCTCGCGCCTCCGACGAAAGCCCACAGTGCGCCCGCTCCGATGTCGAGCCAGACACCTTGGCGCAGTGGCTCCAGCGCCAAGCTGACCGCGACAACGCCCGCTGCGGTCGCAAGTCCAGCGACGACGCCCGCACGCACGATTGCGCTGCGATCGCGAATCTCCTGCAGCCGCCAGACCGCTGTGCCGACGCCTGCGAGGGTCGCTGGCACAAGCAGCAGTGGCTGGCGAAGCATGACAGCCAGAAGCAGTATGAACATCGCTGCAAGTCCGATGGCGAGGCGCTGTGTATACGCAGCAGCGAGAATAAACGCGACGAATATTGCGGGAGAAGAGGCCCATCCCCAGAGCAGCGCAGGCGACGCCAGTGCGCCCCACGCGCCGATGGCCAGGGCGCTCGTCAGCATGCCAGCGATGGCCAGCGCACGGAGGGGATTCCTGCGAATGCGATGCGAAAACTTCGCTGCGTATGCCGACATGCCCACGACAATCAGCAGCGTTGTCAGCAGTGCGCCAAGCCGAGCGAACCACAGCGCCCCGCGATGGGACCTGGCGAACGCAGCGCGCTCAGCGCGAAGCAGTCCAAGCGCTTCGTGGGAAACACGATCGCCTCGAGCGAGAAGCACGCGACCGGGCCGGAACGACTGCGTTTGTGTCGGGACCGCACCAGCGGCTTCATCCTGCGCCTGGATGGTGGCGGCTGCGTTATAAAAAAAGAACGGCCTAGCCCGCGCTTCGAGCCACTGTGCAATAAGCCCCGCAGCTGGCTCCATGAATCCAGCGTCGATGACCAAACGCCGAATTGTCGACGCCAGCTGCGCACCCTCGACGTTGACCGCAGCCTGCTTGGCGACGATGAGCGACTCTCGCCCTTCAACGCGCAGCTGAAGGAACGCGCCTGGCTCCTGCATTTCGCGCTGGTAGTCCACCGCTGAAACAATGGGAGTTTGTCGAAGAAGATCAGCCAGGGCCGAAGCTCGGGTTCGCCAGGCGGCGCTTGGCTCGCCGTCAATGACGTGGGTCCGGACCGCAGCGAGCCGTTCGTCCGTCAGGGGCCAAGCGTCGCGAATCGCCTGGGCGACGTCGCCAAGCGTGGGCGCATCAGCGAGAGCTGCTGGAAGCCGCAGCACCGCCTGCTCTGTTTCCTGAAATGGCTGTTCATCCGCTGTGTAAATGCGGGGCGTCGCGTCGCGGGCGCGCTGGCGGGCGCGTTCGGTGGCGCCAGCGTCCTCAACAGTGAACGCAGTTCGCGCAATCACGCTGGCAATGGCGATGCGCCCGGGCGCAGGCGCGATGTGCTCGCGCACGTACGCGACCAAGACGCCCGCAACAAGCGCAAAAGCTAGCGCAATCAGCAGTCCCTTCGCGTGGGCGGGTGTGCGTAGCGACGCCAGCGGCTTTGCCCGCTCTGGCGCCATGGCTCTGCGGACGCCTTCCCTGCGTGTGCGCACCGAAGCCTGGTTCGTTCGTTTTTTTCGCTTGGGAGAGCCCGATCGCTCAGCCATCACGCGCCTCCCCCGGATCCAGCGATCGACGACTGCTGCGTCTCGCCATACGCCTCCACAATGCGCTGCACAAGCGCGTGTCGAACGATGTCCTGGCGGTCAAGCGTGACGATCTCCACGCCTGGCACGCGTTTGAGACGTCTGCAGGCGTCGATGAGCCCGCTTTGTGTGGGGTCAGCGAGGTCGATTTGTGTGATATCACCTGTGACAATTGCCTTGGATCGCTCGCCCATGCGCGTCAGGAACATCTGCATCTGACTGCGGGTCGTGTTCTGCGCTTCATCAAGGATAATCACCGCGTCGTTGAGTGTCCTGCCCCGCATGAACGCGAGAGGCACGATCTCAACCACGTCGTTCAGTATGAACCGCTTGATTGTCGCGTAGTCGAGCATGTCGTGCAGCGCGTCAAACAGCGGGCGAAGATAGGGGTTTACCTTGGCTTCTATGTCGCCTGGGAGGAAGCCGAGCTTCTCGCCTGCCTCCACTGCGGGGCGCGCAAGAATGACCTTGCGCACTCTGCCGATGCGCAGCTGGTGGGCTGCTGCTGCGACCGCGAGATACGTCTTGCCTGCGCCAGCGGGCCCGATGGCGAGAACGAGGTCGTTGTTTTCAATCGCGTCGAGGTACCAGCGCTGGTTGGGAGATCGCGGCGCGATCCGCTTGCCCGCAGCGAACACGTCGAGCCTGGGCGACGAAGCGTCAATCTGCACCTGACCAATGGCGGTTGGATCAAGCAGCGCTTCGATGGTTTCCTCATCGAGCCCCTCAGCCCATGCAAGCGCAGCGGTGATGAGTTCGAGCGCTTCGCGCTTTGTCGGAAGCGCCTCGCGACTGGTCGATTCCGCAAACCGCTGCACCGCTCGCCGAGCGGCGAGGACGCCTCGAGGTTCGCCAAGAACGCGCACATCACCATTGCGGGCAGCGACGCGCACGCCAAGCCCTTCGCTAATGAGCTTCAGGTGGCGGTCCGAGGCGCCAAAAACCCGGGCCCGGTCCGCGTGTTCAGGCAGCGTGATGGTGATCTCCACGCCTGTTCAGCCTCCCGATCGAGTGACGCGCCAATGCAGGCGACGGTTCCGCTCGAGTTCGATGCGCTATCGGACGCAGGGCTCGATCGCCAAACTCGGTCGCCAAAATGGTAGGCGTCGAGCGTTCCCCGCCACCACAGCGGTCGGGCCCGCCGCTGCTATCGGACGATCCGGGGCACCGCATGACGCGGGTTAGGCGCTGCCTGTGAATCGAGTAAGCAGCACAGAAGCAGGACTCGGAATTACTCTCCCCAAGCCTCTGCCGAGGGAGAAGGGGCGATATGGTCTAGTGGCGTCGAAGGCGAAGGAACAGCACTGCGGTGAAAACCCCCACGCCCGCCACGCCGCCCCAGAGCGTCGCGAGCCCAGCAAGCGGGCTCTGCTCGACCGCGTTTTCTCCGCCGCTAATGGCGATGACGCTCAGAAGCGAAGGCAGGAAACTCCACAGGTAAACAACAAGAGGATTCGCCTGCGCCAGGAGCATGGCGGTGACCGCTACCGCGACCATCATCACGGCGCAGGCAAAGGCAAGAGCAGCTCGTTCGTGCAGATTGCCTATCGCTGTTCGCTTGAGTCGTCGCTGCTCGCTCGCCAGCCGATCGAGTCTGCGCTGCACCTTGCGAAGCGCAAGCTTGTCGCGCTCTACTTGCGTATCTGAAAGCAGCGCGCTGGCCCGCGTCGCCAGATCAGCGGTGGACAGCGTGAAGACGTCCGCAGCGGGATCGCGCAGCAGCGTCAGCCCGCTGCGTTCGACGCGATCGCGCCGTGTCGAGATCGAGCCCGCGACGCGCACGTTCACAAACGACGTTGCGACGCGCATGACTGGCTCGTCAGGCGACGACCTGAGCGTGAGCGTCCCTGATTGGGCGACTTCGGCGCGAAGAGCGCCTGTCGCGTCAAACCACTCCAATCTCACGCCTTCTTCAGGGCTGATCGGCGTCAGGCCCAGTGTGACAATTTCATCTGCGCTGCCAGGGACCGACTCCACCGACACGATGTTTGCACTAAGGGCGCGCATCGCCATTCGCACGCCGTCTGCTCCCACGAGGTCAATGCGCTGTTGCGCAGTGAGCGTCGCCACGAGGCGCTGTATCGCTTCGACGCGCGCGACAGACGAAGCGAGTTCGCGCCTTCTGCGCTGCACATCGCGCTGGGCGCTGGGGTCGCGCGCCATCGCGATGAGCTCGGGCAGCGTGCGAAATTTCGGGTTGTCCGAAACAACGCTCGGGATGAGCCACGGCGCAAGTTCGGTTTGCTCCATATGAGCAAGCCCTTCGCCCGCGCGCTTCGCGACAGCGTTGGTCAGGCGCATGGTGACGATAGTGACATCTTCGCCGTCAATGCGGTCGCGCTTGAGCCAGACGTCAGCGACCTGGGCTGCGATGTCTGTTTCGGGCTTGCCTTCTTCGTCAGTCGCCAACGCCACGACACCCGTCAGCACAAGGTGCTCATCCGCCTGGCCTGTCGTCTGCGCCGTCGCGACGCGGTCCGCGTGAATGCGCACGCCTCCCAGATCAGCGGAGTCGCCTCGTTCGATAGCGCTCACGATCAGCCTTGCTGCGTCTTTGCGCACGAGTCGCTCCATTGCGAGCAACGCCTTGGGAATGAGGAAGTTGTTGAAGAGCACCAGCCCTGCTGAAAGGGCTAGTCCTGCAAACAGGGCAGGCGCGAGCAGCGAGCCTCGGCTGATGCCCGCAGCCACCGCTGCCGTCAGTTCATTCTCGGACGCCATGCGGTGGTTCGCCAGGGTGGCGCCAAACCCCGCAGCGAAGGGGAGCACAAACTGCA
>Ga0114931_10011009_pt1 | contig 10720 bp, 8 predicted proteins | sample 2SBtaG_FD_89579 | JGI IMG/M metagenome (GOLD analysis project Ga0114931, IMG submission 89579) | Deep subsurface microbial communities from Kolumbo volcano to uncover new lineages of life (NeLLi) - 2SBTROV14_V59a metaG | ecosystem: Environmental > Aquatic > Marine > Volcanic | place: Kolumbo...
ACTTCCTACCGATTCCGGTTCTCGACGGCGGACACATGGTCTTTCTCTGCTGGGAAGCCATCACACGAAAAAAACCGAGCGAACGAGTGATGATCGCCGCAACCTACCTGGGCATGGCGTTTGTTCTAGGTTTGATGGGTCTGGTGCTCTACCTGGACCTCTTCGTCAACCGGGTTTGAAGTTTCATCGAGAAAAGCTCGCTATAGAAACAAGGTCACCGATGCACAGCGGTCGCACTTCGATTTAAGGAAAGCTCGAGTGAACTCCACTTGGTAAATTCTCGTCATCCGATTATTTTGCCGTTGTTTCAACGTTAGGTTGAATTGCTTGTGGTATATTTGTACCTTTTAATAATGTGAAATTCAGTCCAGAGGAACAGTTTACTTCTGGCTGTCGATTCACGAAAGCGAGGCTTTCTATGGCACAGAACTCTACGATAGAGTGGACAGAAGCAACGTGGAACCCGGTGACTGGCTGCACCAAGATCAGTCCGGGGTGCAAATTCTGTTATGCGGAACGCATGGCGAATCGCTTAAAAGCGATGGGGCAGAAACGCTATCGAAACGGGTTCCGCCTCACACTTCAACCCGATGCGCTCGATGTCCCCCTTCGCTGGAAAAGACCTCGGATGATTTTCGTCAACTCGATGAGCGATCTATTCCACAAAGATGTCCCGACGATGTTCATCCAGAAATGTTTCGCGGTCATGCAACAAGCAAAGCAGCATACGTTCCAGATTTTGACTAAACGCCCGGAGCGCACCGCCGAGTTGGCAAAATCTCTGAACTGGCCAGACAACATCTGGATGGGAACCAGCGTGGAAAACGCAGACTACACCTCGCGAATTCACAACTTACGAAAAGTTCCCGCCCGAATCAGATTTCTATCGGTGGAACCATTATTGGGGCCGATTCCGCGTCTGCCACTTTCCGGGATTCACTGGGTCATCGTCGGTGGCGAATCGGGTCCGGGAGCAAGACCGATGAAGCAGGAGTGGGTGACCCAAATTCGCGACCGCTGCGAAAAGTTCAACGTCCCCTTCTTCTTCAAGCAATGGGGCGGCGTCAACAAAAAGAAAACCGGAAGAACATTAGAAGGGAAAGTCTGGAACGGTTTACCAGAAGTGAGAAGAAACAAAATTGTCAAAACGAGATCGTTGGTCGAAGCTGCTTGAAATTGTCAAAGAAGACGATGGACTGATAACCCGTGACTCTCATAGAGGAACCGAGAACAAACTTCATTATTGGAATCGCTATATTGAGATCACAACCACAGCGATGGCCGGAAAACCACAGTGGAGAGGTGGGCTTACCTATGTCGATCTCTTTGCCGGTCCGGGGGTTGGCGTTATTCAAAACGATAATCTGAGAATTCCTGGTTCGCCAATTCTCGCCGCGAACGCTCCGAAGCCTTTTTCCAATATTATCCTTTGCGAAAAAGACAAAGTAACCGCTGATGCCTGTCAAAAGCGCATTCTCAAATTCGTAGAACCAGATCAATTCGAAATGATCCATGGTGATTGTAATAATAAAATAGCAGAGATCGCAGCATTGATACCGAGAGAAGCTTTGACGCTTGCATTCATCGACCCACCTGGTCTGGATATTCATTTTGAAACAGTCGCAAAATTATCGCATTGTGGCCGTGTCGATCTTTTGATTCTTTTTGCAGATGCAATGGATGTCGTCAGAAATTATGTAAGCACATATATGAATCAATCAGACTCTAAACTTGATCGTTTTTTGGGATCCGATTGCGATTGGAGAAAAAAATGGTGTGCGTTGGGTAATGTCGAAGGGTCTGAGATAAGAAAATTTTTCACGACTCTCTACGAGAAACAGTTAGCTGCAAAACTTGGGTATATCAAATTTGGTGAAAAGACAATCAGATTTCAGAGGCGTCCGCTTTACAAACTGATTTATGCATCGAAGCACAAACGAGGGTTGGATTTCTGGGATAAAATCTCAAGAAAAGATGCGCAAGGCCAGCGAGATTTGCCGTTTGGATAAAACCTGATGCCTGTATAGGCTAAGCGACCCTGTTAGAAAATCAAACGTCCAAATCTTTCACATCCAGGGCGTGTTTTTCTATGAATTCGCGGCGGGGTTCGACGTGGTCGCCCATGAGGACGCGGAAGATCTGGTCGGCGGAGGAGGCGTCTTCCATTGTCACCTGAAGCAAAATGCGGTTTTCCGGATCCATGCTCGTTTGCCAGAGCTCATCGGAATCCATTTCTCCCAACCCTTTGAAGCGAGTTAGCTGCAAACCTTTCTCGCCGATCTCTCGAATCGACTTCAAGAGACCTCTTAAACTGGAGAGCTTTGTTTCAGCACCTTCTGAACTGAGGATAAACGGGAAATACGGTTCTCCGTTTCGATTGGCAGCCGGTATCAAGTCGTCGAGTTTTATCCCAAAACCTTTCAGTTTTTCCAACACCTGATTGATGACGCGGACTTCGTGCAGGTCGGTGACTTTCAGCATTGTTTCCTGACCGTTGCCGTTTTGGTCGATGACCTCGTCGGCGACGTGGAATTCGTCTCCCTGTTTGGATTCCTCTTCGATCAGGAACTCATCCAGTTCGGTTTTGGTTGCAAACCAGAGTTCCTGAGAACCGAGAAGCACCTGATACCTCGGCAAGGGATTGCTGTCGGAGATTCGTTTTTTTGCCAACCCTTTGAGAGCGACACCGCGACGTTCCAGAGTTTCGAGTGCTTCTTCGATTTCTTCGATCAATTCGACCAGCTTTTCGAAATTGTCGTCTTCGAAAACGGTACCGTCTTCCTGGTACCTCAACGTCGTCCCCAACATTCCCAGGTCAACGAGTTCACCCATCATCTCTTCATGGGTTTGAACGTACCGTGTTCTTTTTTTCTGAATCACACGGTAAAGCGGCGGTTGGGCGATGTAAATGCAGCCCTGCTTCACCAGTTCCTTCATGTGACGGAAGATGAACGTTAACAACAGCGTGCGGATATGGCTCCCGTCCACATCAGCATCGGTCATGATAATCATTTTGCCGTAGCGACGCTTGGTGACATCTTCGAGTTCGGCACCGGGTGGAATGCCAACCGCTTTGAAGATGTTCGAAATTTCGGCATTGCCGAGGACTTTGACGAGTTGCGCTTTTTCCACATTCAAAATTTTCCCGCGCAGAGGAAGAATTGCCTGGATATTGGAATCGCGACCGGTATCGGCACTCCCCCCTGCCGAGTCGCCTTCGACCAGGTAGAGTTCGGTTAATGCGAGATCGCGACTGCGGCAGTCTCTTAGTTTTTCGGGGAGACCTCCGGAGGTGAGTCCTCCTTTTTTGCGGACCATTTCTCTCGCTTTTTTAGCGGCTTCACGAGCTTCGGCGGCGCGCAATCCTTTGTTAGCGATAGTCTTGGCAACGGTCGGGTTCTCTTCGAAAAATTTGTTCAAACCCTCGTTGACGATGGAGGTGACAATTCCCTCGACTTCGCTGTTGCCGAGCTTGGTTTTGGTTTGACCTTCGAACTGCGGTTCCGGGACTCGAACCGAGATCACCGCGGTGAGACCCTCACGGAAATCGTCGCCGGAGGGAATGTAATCCTTGAAGATGTTGGCACGTTTTCCGTAAGTGTTGATGGAACGAGTGAGGGCGCTTCGAAACCCGCTTAAGTGCGTTCCCCCTTCGACATTGTTGATGTTGTTGGCAAACGAGCGAACGTTTTCGGAAAAACCGTCGTTATGTTGAAGCGCGATTCCGACCTGGACGTTTTCCAGTTCGCCTTGAATCAAAATAATCTCGGAGTAAATCGGGTTTTCGGTACGATTCAGATACTTGACGAACTCAACAATCCCATCCTCATAAAAGAACTTGTCGGACTGGCCCGTCCGTTCGTCATTGATGGTGATATCCACACCTGGTGTGAGGAAAGCGAGTTCCTGCAACCGTTTGTGAAGAATGTCGAAGACGAATTTGGTGTCGGGAAAAATTTCGGGGTCGGGTTTGAAGCTGATACTGGTTCCGGTTCGGTCGCTTTTCCCGAGTCGTTTGAGCGGATTGTTCAATTTCCCGCGAACGAACTCCATTGTCCAGACGTGCCCATCGCGTCGGATTTCAGCATCCAGCCATTCGCTGAGTGCATTGACTGCGGTAATACCGACACCGTGCAACCCCCCGGTGCCTGTTTTGTATCCTCCTTTTCGGTCGAACTTTCCCCCGGCGTGGATTTTTGTAAGAACAATCTCCAAGGCAGATTTATTACCTTCTTCCGGCATTTCCCCGACGGGAATGCCCCGGCCATTGTCTTTGCAGGTAACGCTGCCGTCGCCGTTAATTGTCACGATAATGCGTGAGGCCATTTTGGAGACAGCTTCATCGATGGAATTATCGACGACCTCAAAGACAAGGTGATGCAAGCCTCGAGGAGTCGTATCACCGATGTACATTGCCGGTCTGGTGCGAATACCTTCGACACCTTCGAGTGCTTTGATTTGTTTGGAACTGTACTCAACCGGTTGATTTGTCGTCGTTTCGTTCAATCCTGTGACTCCCTTAGACTATGGCGACCTGAACCATCGATATTTCCCCTGAGGAGAAACTTCAGTTCGCGAACATTCTTTCCTGTTTCCTGCTGACGAATTTTGTCGAGCAATTGTTGCTTGTAGAACGAAGACAATTCGCTTAACAGAGCCGAGTTGCTGACGCCAACTCGGAACACTCCACGATGAACGCCCAATGGCCGGGTTTGTCTGGCGATTTTTTCTCCGGCAACGACTCGCCAGAGTTCTGCCAGTTGCGAATTCCCTTTCTCGTGAGCAATTCCCCGAAGCGCAACAACCTCGGAAATCAGTTTCTCAAAAGGATGAGGATGGAAATCCTTTGCCATATTCCTCGCGCCCAGGACTGATTGAATTCAAAGTACAAATAACACAAAAAGCGAATCTTCTCCAGTGCCTTCTCAGGCTTCCAAATCAAGGGAATGGATGGACCCTTTTGAACTCCTTTGTTTTGCTCGTCTTGAGTTGCTCATTCCTCGACATTCGAGATCATGAAACACCAGATCAGTTATCCTGAGACAGCGGCATGATAACATACGTGTAGGAATCTTCCGTTCGCAACACCGCTGCACTTTCGGAATCGTTCAAACACAACGTCAGGTGTGTTTCTGAATCGACGATCCGAAGAAAATCGGCGACGAATGTGGGGTCGAATGTGATGCGTATTTGGTCTTTTTCGTAACTAATCGGCATCTCGATGGTCGATTGTCCAATGTCGGCTACCTTGCTGGACAGTGTCAATTTGCCATCGTGAAATACAAAATCGACACCTCGGCTTTCTTCACTGGTGACAATTTGCGATTGTTTCACTGCCGAATAAAACGGACCTGCGACAATTTCGATCATGGTTTGGAATTCCGACGGAACCACGTCACGATAGTTTGGAAAACGGCCTTCGACCAGTCTCGCATAAATTGTGCTGCGCCCACATTTCACAAGGATGTCGTTGGGATGAATACAGAGTGAAACATTTTCGTCTTCTTCGGTGATGCTTTTCTCAATCAACGACATCGCTTTCGCTGGGATAACCGGCCGTGGATTATGTTCTCCAATTTCTCCCTCGCAACTGCATGTCGTTTTCGCAACCGCAAGACGACGACTGTCCGTCGCTGCTAATGCAACCGAAGTTCCTTCGATCTCTATCAACACGCCGCCCAGTGCATAGCGAGTACTTTCAACATCGGTGGCAAAGACGGTTCGATGAATTGCTTCTTTGAGATTCTTGGCCGGTAGAACGTAAAATGCTTCCGCATCGAATGTCGGGACAGGGGGAAATTCTGCGGGATCTTCTGCCGACAACTGAAACTCACTCTGACCACTGGTGATTTTGATCAGATCCTGCGTGATTTCCAAATCGACACCATCCGACGTCAGCTCTCGCAGAATTGAAATCATACGCATCGTGGGAAAAATCGCTTCGCCAGATGCGTCCGCTTCTATTCCGGGAATTTCGTAACGGATACCTACTTCCTGATCGGTGCCGATTAAAATCACTTTCCCATCCGTGACCTGTAGCTTCACATTTTTGAGGATATCTTTGGGGGTTCGTGAAGGAATCACTCCTTGCACAACTTGAAACGCTGTCGCCAGCGAGGAACGGTGACAATGTAATTTCATGATCTGGTCGATACCTTTCTGCAGTCCATATCAGTCTTCTTGTCCGAGCCGAAAACTTTGTGTGTTCTGCTCAGTTTTACCTACCCCTATTCTATCTAAAAAATAAAAGTAGCAGTAGTAAAGGGGATTGTGAAATTTGTCAAAATAAAAAATTGATGTTATCGCAAGATGTTTGATAATAAGTGGTTGTGGCAAATGAATATAAAAAAGAACTTGTTCAGGGACTGTTAGAGAACGGCGGAAGAACTGTGCGATCCTGGTGTGAGAAATCTCACGGTTTCGTCAAGAAAATATAGAAGGCCTAATCTGGCAAAAAAATCAACAATGAGACGTCACACGATGAACAACGAATATTAAAAGATTCCCATCAGCGAATTTTGCAGTTGCGTTAAGAGTCCATTCAGATCCTGTTTGCGGTTGCGAATTCTGCCGATATGTTTCCATGCATGAATCACCGTGCTGTGACTTCGCCCACCAAAATATGTTCCTATTGAAGAAAGTGTTTTGTCGGTCAGTTCTCTCGCAAGGTACATGGCACATTGTCTGGGAAGAACATGGTGTTGGTTCTGGTGTCTGGAACGAATTTGAGCGATGGAAAGATCGAAATGTCGAGAAATTTCTTTGGTGATTTTCGAGAGAGAGATTTTGGGTGAAAGGTGATTGTACTCGTCGAGGATTTTTTGAATTTCTAAAGGAGAAAACGAATGGATCTTTTTCACTTTGCGATGATGCTCCAGTTGCTCGAACAACGCCAACAGAGTTCGTGGTGTACCGGGTGAGTAACCTGAAAGAAGTTTCAATCCAGCGTCGTCGATGTTCAAGCGTTTGAATTGACAGAAATAGGAGGCCAACTTCAAACGGCTTTCTTCCGAAGGCATGTCGAGACGATAAACACCACCCCAACGACACCTGTTCGAGAAACGGGGTGAAAGGTGACGGATGTCCCCTGGCGTGACGTTTGCGGTGAGGACGATTTTCCCGCCCGTTTGCACGATGCGGTCTAGTAGGCGCGTGAAGATTCGTTGAGCGGCAAATCGCTGCGAAAACGATTGTATGTCTTCGCAAACGAGAAAATCGGTTTTGGCGAAGTTTTCGAGTTTGGTTTTCGAGTTTTTTTCTTTGGCCGCTTCGGTGACAAGTTCACAGATTGTCGAGGCCGAGAGAATCTGCGGTTGTGTGGGCTGAGAATGTAAAAAGCATCGCTGCAAAAAGGCGTGAAGGAAATGCGATTTGCCAACCCCCGGTGTTCCGTAAAGAAAAACGACGGGAGCCTTTTTCTGTGACGAATCCCCAAGGAGCCGATGGATTGCCGTCTCGAGTGGGATGTGCTCCTGCAGGAATAAAAAATCGTGATTCCACGGCGAAAACCGACCGGACATGAACCCTGCCTCCGTTGCGTATGCGTGATTTCCTTATGCTACACGAGATGACATCGTTTTCCAACCAGAACGTGGCAAGAACCCGCAATGCTTTTTATCGCTGGGGTACTGGCCTTGAGGCTTGGCGGGAGACACCGTTCAGGAAGAAATGCGAACCTCGGTGCCTTTGCCGTTGATTCTGTGTAAAAGCGATTTGGGAATCCGGCAATCAAGCACGACCCGGCTGTCGTAATACTGTTGCGATTTGACCTGAGCGTGTTGCTGCAGATAGGCGAGAAGTCGTCCATTGCCCACATCGGTTTCGACTTCGGCTTCGATATATCCCCCCGCCAGGCGACGGACGACCTCTTCGGTCAATCGGTCGATTCCCTTCCCCGTCTTTGCGGAGATGGAGTAGGCATCGTCGAATCTTGCTCGAATCACGTCGGCTTGACTGCGGTCGTTGCAAGCATCGATCTTGTTCAGCACGAGAATCGGTTTGCCACAATCCACTCCAACATCCTGCAACACCTGCTCGACGGTTTGAATTTGTCGGTCCGATTCCGGGTCGCTGGCATCGACGACATGTAGCAGCAAATCTGCATGACGAGCTTCTTCCAGCGTGGACCGGAACGATGCTACCAGATGATGAGGTAAATCCCGAACGAAACCAACGGTATCGCTCAGCAGGATGGCACCGTATTCGGGAATCTCCCAGCGACGAGTTCGCGTATCCAACGTAGCGAAGAGCTTGTCGGCGACAAGAACGTCGGCGTGGGTGAGGGCATTCATCAACGTGCTTTTGCCGGCGTTCGTGTAACCGACCAACGAAACGGTAGGGATATCGACGCGTTGTTTGACGGTGCGCTCTTTGCGTTTGATGACTTCGGCGAGTTTGCGTTTGAGATCTGCGACCCGTTTGTCTAACAGGCGACGGTCCGTTTCGAGTTGTTTTTCACCCGGTCCACGTCCGGCACCCACACCACCTTCGATACGTTCAAGGTGAGTCCACAGTCGTTTCAACCGAGGCCGGAAGTACAACAATTGTGCGAGTTCCACTTGCAGGCGGGCTTCGTAAGTTTGTGCGCGATTGGCGAAGATGTCGAGAATTAGTTCGCTGCGGTCGACGATGACTGCCTCGGTTTCTTTTTCGATATTCCTCCCTTGTGCTGGTGTGAGATTGTTATCGAAGATGACGACCTGGGCATCGACGCTTTCTACGGTTGTGCGAAGCTCTTCGAGTTTCCCCTTACCCAGGCAAGTTGCGGGGTGAGGATTCTCGCGGAACTGGACGATCTCGGCAACAACGTTGACATTGGCCGTTTCTGCTAACCCACGAATTTCATCGAGTACTCTGTCCTTGTTGACCGGATAGGGACGCGAAAACACGCCTACCAACACGGCACGTTTTCTCTCGACTTTCAGTTCTTCTCTTTTCGGGTCAGACAAAAAGGTTCCTGCTTTCAAGGTCTCGACTGAGGCAACCCACAGAGGAGCCTCTACTCAAGTGTACTTTGTAAATAGAGCGACTTCAACGAGTCTTTTCACCCAGACACAGCTTGTGTGGAGAAAGTTCGCATTTCGAGAACGCGAACCGATGGGTGAAATCATTCCAAGAAAAGTGGGGAATCGAGCGGGGTCACTTCGACTTTGTGATCGAAAGGCACGGCACCGTGTTCCAAACGGACTCTGTTGCGATAAACTGTATCGTCAATTTGAATCACCAGTTCGGCAACGCAGGGATCCAGTTCGATAGGGTTCTGCATGTAGAGTTCGTTCCGACAAAGTTGCCCGATTTTGTAGCTGGTTCCATTCACAATGAGCTGAAGCTTCACATTCGAAGAATAGGACCGCGGGATGGAAGAGAGATCGAACATGGAAACAGAGTATGAAATCCGCATTTGTGAGAACAGCTCAATTTCACGCTACTTCAACAAATACAACCGATACTCTTCCTCGGGCAGCGTCTCAGGGTATTCAACCTGAGCGGGTTTGAAGTCGTTCAGCAGGATGAAGCGTCTCGGTCGATATTTATCTCGGTCGATAAGCAGGTACCTGTTCTTCACTGCTTTCCATTGTTCGAGGAAGTTGGGATCGCGGTGTGCGTGGGGGCCGGTGATGAGAAACACTGGCAACTCGGTTTTCTCGATGTTCAACGAACCAATCGGTGCTGCAAGAATGTCGTTCGCTCGAAGATGATAGAACACGGCTGGTTCCGCGTAAACGTAAACGATGATTTCCTTCGGATTCTGCCGACCGAGTTTCGTCGCCTCTTTACCTGCACTCTTGCGGAACTGCTTGGCAACACTGCGGGCGGAAGTCCGATCCTGCCATCCTGGCACAGCGTAATTCACTCCCTGAGAGAACGAGAAGATACCCGTGGCGAGACCGGTTCCGGCAAGGACGAACACCAAAAGTTTTTTGGGTGTCGTCCCGAATCTCTTGCAGAGTCTGTCAGATTCCATTGAAGTCAAAGTCTGGATCAGAGTTCCCGTGTTGATCCAGCAGCAGACGATCAGCGGAATGACCAGTCGCGGATACGGTGTATAAAGAGATGTCCCCAACAGTAATCCGAAGAACCAGGCGGCGAGCATCCACTCGGCAAGGTAGTTTCTGGAATCGTCGGGAGAGGTTCGTTCTCTCCAGATACCGACGAGTCGCATGACCGAACCGACGAATCCCAACACGAGCAGCACCGTGAAAGATCCCCAAAAGGAAGACGCTCCCCAGCAGAAAACAGCAACCGAACCAAGGAAAAGATAATCTCGTTTCCCGCCAATGTTCCACGTGAAACACTTCGTGAACATCGTCACGACGATCAACGAGATTGGCAGACTCAAAATTCCAAACGGGCCGTCGAGTAAACGCAGATTGAGAATCTGAGTATTGAGCGATTTCCACCAACCTGCGAACCCCACGAAGTACCCGCTTTGATTGGCAGAGACTGCGGCATAACCACCACGGCCCTGAAGATCAACCAACGCGGGAGTCCATAGAACCCAAGCCGAGACCACAATGACACCGAAGATTCCAATCCTCCCGATTCGGGAGACATTATTCGGGGCATGGAAGATCAACCAGGGAACCAATCCCGCCCCGCCAATGGCCAATGCGAGCCAGCCGTTGTACTTGGTCCACCATGCCAACGAGACCAGCATGGCAGCAAGGACAATTCTTTTCGCGGACGGTTCTTCCAATGCGAGCTTGATCGCAATCACCGC
>Ga0114931_10011010_pt1 | contig 10719 bp, 7 predicted proteins | sample 2SBtaG_FD_89579 | JGI IMG/M metagenome (GOLD analysis project Ga0114931, IMG submission 89579) | Deep subsurface microbial communities from Kolumbo volcano to uncover new lineages of life (NeLLi) - 2SBTROV14_V59a metaG | ecosystem: Environmental > Aquatic > Marine > Volcanic | place: Kolumbo...
CATCGCGAGTCTGACGTGGAGCCGGAGCATGGCGACTCGTGATAAAACTTCACGAACCATCGAAATAAACAATAGATTGAAAACAAGGCACGAGTCCCTTCGCTTTAGGCCTGGCTTCAGACTCGCGCTAAAGGTGCTGTCTCCTTTCAGGTCGAACAAGACCTGAAAGGTGGGGATAATAGCATATAATATTATTAATCATGTACATACGATGATAAAACAAAATTTTCCCCGGCCTTTCAAGTCCTAATCGACTTGAAAGGACAAAAACAATTTCATCTGAAAAACGTCACCCAAGCACTAAAGATATAAAGTTTTGCACCCAATAAAAAAAGGCTACAACTTTTGGGTTGTAACCTTTTGTTTTTCAGGTGAACCTGGAGGGATTCGAACCCCCAACCTCCTGATCCGTAGTCAGGTGCACTATCCAATTATGCTACAGGTCCCTTAAACAGGCTGCAAAAATACAATATTTTTGTATTTCGCAAAGTGGAATAGCAATTTATATGAGATTTTTCTTTTAAAATTTGCTTTCAGTACTGATATCAATTAATTTTATAAAAAATTGATTAACATGAATCGGATACGGTTTCAGAAAGCCATCCTATGGAAAGTACTGCCCGAAAGTAAAGTACGCTGTAATGCCTGTGCACACCGTTGTATAATAAATGAAGGGAAATATGGTATTTGCGGCACACGTAAAAATATCGATGGCAAACTGTTTACCAATGTTTATGAATATCCTTTAGCCGTTAATGTTGATCCCATCGAGAAAAAACCGCTGTTCCATTTCCTCCCCGGCAGCAAAGCACTGTCGATAGGGACTGCCGGCTGCAACTTCAAATGTAGCTTCTGCCAAAATTACGATATCAGTCAAATGAGGGGCGATACCATCAGCGGAAAACATGTTTCCATAAAAGAATTACTTGATGAGGCAGAAGCTAACTATTGTAAATCCATTGCTTATACTTACAACGAACCGGTGGTTTTTTTGGAATACACACTTGACACAGCCATGGAAGCCCATAAAAGGGGTTTGAAAAACGTATATATCAGTAATGGTTTCGAAACGGAAGAGACGCTGCAACTGCTTAAAGGAAAAATTGATGCCATGAACATCGACCTGAAGGCTTTTACCGAAACTTTTTATCAGAAGCATTGCAAAGGCCGTCTTGCACCGGTGCTCAGTACCATACGCAGCGCTTTTGAAATGGGTATTTGGGTTGAAATAACCAGCCTGCTCATTCCCGGCGAAAACGACTCGGAGAATGAAATCAGACAAATGGCAAAATTTATTGCATCCGTTTCGAAAGAAATTCCCTGGCACTTGTCACGGTTTTTCCCCACTTATCGAATGACCAACAAGCCGGCCACACCTTTACGAAAGCTTGAAACAGCTCGAAAAATTGGTCTGGCGGAAGGCCTTCACTATGTTTATGTGGGAAACGTGCCCCGGGAAAGGAATACTACTTTTTGTCCAATGTGTGGGAAACCGCTTATTGTGAGAAATATTTACAACTTAACCAAAAACAGCGTCAAAAACGGCAAATGCCCATATTGCGGACAAGCCGTTTCCGGCGTATTTTAAAAATGAAACCATGACTACTTTTTCACTTTCACAAAACGAAAAAACACGGTTGCTTCAACTGGCAAGGGATACAATTACATCTTGTCTCGTTAATGGTCGCCGGGGTCAAAAGCCCTCTACAACATCGCATTGCCTCCGGGCTCAGATGAAAAAATATCAAACGATTGAAATCGAAATCCTGAAAGAAGAACTAAGCTGTTTTGTAACCCTCAACAGTTTTGAAAATGGCGAAAGGCAACTTCGCGGATGTATCGGAACGCTGGAGCCCCGGAAAGGGGAAAGCCTTCTTAAAAATATTATCAGCAATAGCTTGATGGCCGCTTTTCACGACAGCCGGTTTGAACCACTACAGGAATCGGAACTTAATTTTATTAAAATTGAAATTAGCATTTTATCCAAACCTGTTTCAATTAGCTATAAAGATAAAACTGAACTTTTTAAAAAAGTAAGTGGCAAAGGAGTGATTCTGCAATCGGGGTATCACCGGGCAACATTTTTACCCCAGGTATGGAAACAATTGCCACAACCGGAAGATTTTCTCAGACATCTATCACGTAAAGCCGGTTTGTTTTCTGACGATTACCTGACAGCTTCATACGAAACTTATGAGGTGTATGCATTTGAAGAACCCTAATTACATGAGCTATGAAGTAAATCATATCTAACTTAAGCAATTGAATGTTTAAAACCAAAAACTTGCATAGCCCACAACGGATGTCGAATCACCTGATACCTCGGCAGAAGTAGAATAATTAATAAGGTGTGGTTTCTTGCCATCTTTTCGCATCATGGCAAAGGCAACACGTAAAGGTTGAATTCCACAAGCTTCAGTTCCTTCTTCACGAAGTGCTTCAATATTATCAATGGTTTGTAAATCTCTTTTATGAGATTCGGCAATCGGATAAAAATGGCTTAAATCTGTACTGATTATGAAAAAGTAATCTTTGTTCAACAATTTTTCAGACAGGCTTTCAACTTGTTTCTCAAGCAGTTGTCCAACCACGAGGGGTAAAATTGTACAGTCAGGCACAAAATACTGAATAAAAGGGATTTGCACTTCCAGTGAATGCTCCTTTTCGTGTGCCTGAAACGATGGCTCAAAATCTTCATCATTTATGAGAGGTAGAACTCCCAAAGGGGTTTCCCATGCATCATGAACATCTCTTACGGCACTATTGATCCATATATGGTGAGAAGGTCCCAATATCACAATCTTTTTGGGTTTAATACCTTTCAACAGGCGATAGGCAGCCATGGCCGTTTTCCCCGAATATATCCATCCGGCATGTGGAACGATTAAACCCGATATCTCAGCAAAATTTTTTTCCTTCAATACATCATGCGTATCGCTATGTGTATCATCCATATTTTGCAAAAAGGTCAAAACACCCTTTTTTGATGATGGGTAAAAACTTCCTGCAAAAACAGGCTTCCGGACGTTACTATAATTCTTTTCCATAAAATCACCCTCAAGGGTCACAATTTACGAAATATTTTCTGTGAAATCAAGTAAATAGTAAGTTTAAACCTATTTTAAGCCCATGTTATTTTTTTGGGCACCGGCCGGGCTATCCGCTATAGTCCTCGTCAACAGCATTTTTCGGCTAATACGGGGCAAATGGCTCCTCCGTCGCCTTTGCCCCGAAAGCCTCAATAATGCTGTTGCCTCCGGGCTGCCGCTCCTATCCCTGGTGCATGGCATACTACTGTTGAACAATCGAATCTGATTGTAGGCTATAGCTAATGGTCACTCCTTTATAAACTTTCATCCATTTGATTAACCCGTTATGTGGCGCAAAATAGAATTCGTAACGTGCGGAATCAGCATTATTTTCCGCTTTAATTACCTGAGTGTGATATACATTGGAAAACTCTTTGTTGTTTACGGAAAAAGTGCTTAAGACCTCCAGATTGGTGTAAAGGCCTTCCTCTCCGCCCAGACGTTGTTCTTCTCCCATTGTGTATCCTGGGGCAAAAGCCAATATAAAACTGCTGTCATTCCAGAAAATACGATACAGATCATTAGCCTCGGTATTTCCGGCAAGTGTCGGTCCTGCCGTAATCAGGGCTTTACTTAGCTGAAGGCCGTTTGAGTCATATTGCATTTCCACAGCATCATAACTGTATGCGTTCGTAAGTGGGTTTTTAACGTGAAATCCAACGTAGGAGTTCAGCTTATTTATCGAAATCTTATAGGTTGTACCCGTTTGATCGTTTTTATAAGTCCAGTTAGTCCCTTTGCTAAAAAGACAATAATCTTGTGCTGTTTTTGAAAAATGATAATAAGGAGTTGAATTGGAGGATGTGATATTGCAAGCCGCAAACGAAAACCCACATCCAACTAAAACAATGAAAATAAAACTCTTCCAATTTTTAAAATACCTCATGGTTTTGATTAACATTTTTTGATTCTGATTTTTATTTATTTTTACAAAATTAAACTATAAATTTAGATATGTCAGGGAATACTTTCGGAAAAATTTTAAAAATTACAAGTTTTGGCGAATCGCACGGAAAGGCCATTGGTGGCATTATTGAAGGCTTTCCTTCCGGTATGAAAATAAATGAAGAGTTCATCCAGAATGAATTGAACCGAAGGCGTCCCGGGCAATCGAAATGGGTGAGCCCCAGGCAGGAAGCCGATCATTTTGAAATACTTTCCGGTGTGTTTGAGGGGAAATCACTTGGGACTCCCATTGGCTTTCTTATTTGGAATAAAGATCAGCATTCGGCTGATTATAACCATCTTGCAAAAGCTTACCGCCCATCGCATGCCGATTATACCTATCAAAAAAAATATGGTATTCGAGATCATAGGGGAGGAGGGCGCTCATCGGCCCGTGAAACCATTGCACGTGTGGTAGCCGGTGCATTTGCCAAAATATTGCTCAGGGAGGCCGGAATTAGTATCCGTGCCTACGTCAGTCAATTAGGGCCAGTTGATATAAAAAACATCCCTAATTGGAATGATTTACCCCTTGCGGAAAAATCGCCGGTGCGTTGTCCCGATCAGAAAACTTCAGATGAGATGTTGAAACTTATTGAAAAAACTGCTGCTGAGGGAGATACACTGGGCGGAAAAATATCTTGTGTTATAAAAGGCACTCCTGTGGGACTCGGTGAGCCTGTATTTGACAAACTTCATGCCGATTTGGGAAAGGCAATGCTGAGTATCAATGCGGTAAAAGGTTTTGAGATTGGGTCAGGCTTTTCAGCAATAAGCATGAAAGGTTCCGAACACAATGATTTATTTGTTAAGAAAGAGGATAAATTATCCACATTGACTAATTTTTCCGGAGGAGTACAAGGTGGTATCTCCAATGGAAATGACATTTACTTTAATGTGGCTTTTAAACCCATTGCCACCATTATGAAGCCACAGGTGTCGTACGATGCACAGGGCAATGAATTGTTGCTCGAAGGAAAAGGTCGTCACGACATTACCGTTGTTCCCAGAGCCGTTCCCATTGTTGAAGCAATGGCTGCACTGGTGATGGCCGACCATTTTTTGCAAAGCCGTTTGTCGCGGATGGATCAAATTTTGGATTAAGCCGGCAGCTGAGTACGAAGGCTTATCTACTCTTCCTTTAACATCCCTTTCACATCATTCAAATGACCATCCGTTTTTGCAGGATTTAGTTGTAAAATGTGAGCAATGAGCGGGTAAATGTCCACATTCTCGAAAACGGGCTGGCTGTAATTTTGCTTAAAAGCCGGTCCGGCCGCATAAAAAATGGCGTGCATATCAGACCAATCGTTGTCGTAGCCATGGGTGCCTTTGCCATGGCCGATTTTCCACGACCAATAGATACTCCAACCCGGCGCGGCGGCCACCGTAATGTCTTGTGTCCGAATATTGTGTCCGTAATGCAAACGGACAGGAAGACTGTCGTGTTTCCATACTTGAAGATGAGGCGCCTGCTTTAACCTTTGGTATACCTTATCGAGATTCCCGGCTTTTACCTTAAAATTATAAACCGGATTACTGCCGTCGGTTTCATAGAGCATAGCGGTATCAACCCAGTTATCAAGAATAATTTGTTTCTCGTTTGAGATGCTTCCCATACCATGGTCGGAAGTAATGATAAAGTTCAATTTCGGGAAAACAGGTAGCTTTCGCATAGCTGTAAAATACTTTCCTAACCAATGGTCAAGTTGCTCAACCATTGCAATGGTTTTTTCACCCTTAGGGCCAAAATGATGGCCACTTCCATCCGGCTCGGGATAGTACCATAAAATTAAATGAGGACGTGTGCCATCAGGATATGAAAGCCATGTAACAATGCTGTCAATGCGTGAAGTAAAAGGCAATGTTTGATTGTAGTGAAACCATTTTTCGGGACGCATGTTTTGGATGGGTGCTTCCGAACCAACCCAATAAAGGATAGCGGCATTCACCCCTTGTTTGGTTGCCGTATTCCAAATGGGTTCACCTCCGTAAAACGTGGGATCGGAAACGGATGCCCGGTCCGAAATACTATAGTGTTTGTTTAAATCTTGAGCGTAAAAACTATTAAGTACAATACCGTGATGGTCAGGATATAAACCTGTAGCTATACTGTAATGATTGGGGAAAGTTTTAGTGGGAAAGCAGGGTTTCATTTCGGCAAATACACCGGCTTTTTTTAAGGAATCCAACACAGGGGTGTTGGCTTCATCAGTATAATTCCAACGAAAGCCATCCAACGAAAGCATTATGAGATAGGGTTTTGAATTATTGATTTGCTTTGTAACGGGTGAATGGCAAGCCGTTTGTAAAAAGCTGACAGCCAAAAAGAGTACTATTGAAGCGCGCAGAGAAATGTAGTTTTTCATTATGATATTTTTTCGGCAAGATATAAAAAAAACCCCTCTTCAAATGAAGAGGGGTTTTTTTAAAGATATTAAAAGGTTCTGTTAGAATTTAACTTTCAGGGAGAAGTTCATATTACGACCCCAACTCCAGAATCCTTTTTTGAATACGTGTGTACCTGTTGCGCTGTCATATTTATCTTCAGCTTCAACCAACGTAATATTGTTTGTCAGATTATAAACATTCCAGTTAAAATAGGAATCCATACCGGCAATTTTAAATCTCCATCCCAAACGTACATTTAATTTGCCATAGTCAGGCAGTCTGTAAGCCTGTGCACGGTCGTTAGGATTTTTACGGGTTTCCGGAGTGAAATTAGCATAAAGATTGGTGTAATACAGGTAGTTCCAACCAAAGGTAACTTTTTTGGTGAGCTTAATATTACCATTAAAGCCATAAGAACTTTGGGGCTGATCCCCTACACGTAAATCTTTGGTATAGATGGTACCTGAACCAATCTGTGCATGAGTTTGATCATCATATAGAAGGGCAGTTGCATCATCGGCATAGGTCCATTTGCCTAAGTTAATCATAGCTCCAAAATTTAACCAACGGGTTGCATACCATGTTGATTCCAATTCAACACCTCTGTGAACTTCTTTTAAGTCAGACATAAATGCGTTGACGTAAGCACCATTATCAGCAACAAATCCGGCCAACTGTGAAATTGAACCCCAAACGGTATAATAAGCATTAAATTTGAAGTTGAATTTAGCAGACTTATAATTGTAACCTAATTCGGCAGCAGTGATAGTTTCGTTTTTCAGATTGGTATTGACAGTGTTTCGATAGTTAAGAAATTGGAAACGGAAGAAGGGGACCCTTGAATATAAGCCACCGTTAACAAAGAAGTTACTTCTTTCGGAAACGTTGAAGTTGGCACCGGCTTTAAAATCGTACCCAACTTTAGAAAGTGTAGGGCTAACGGCTTTAGGATCAGTAGGGTAGTATGACATATAGTCAATACGTTTGTTCCAGGTATTTGAGAAAGTACCGGCAACAAAGGCGTTAAAAATACCTTTGGTGTATTCCAGCTGTGAAAACACGCCTGTATAGCTAACGATTCCATCGTTCCAGTAAGCAATTTTATCACCTACTTTGCTCATGCCAAAAGTGTAATCGTACCAATAGTCGCCACCCAATAAGTCACGAACTTCACGGTAATGTTCACCTTTGTAATGACGCATGTCAAGACCGGTAGTCAGCGTAAGTCCATCATTAAAATTAACAGTTAATGTTGATAACAAACCATACCATTGGTGATTATTTACCGAATTGCGGATAATGTGCTGTGAACGTGATTCGGTAGCCGAATATCTGGTGTCAATGTTGTTGGCATTATACTCAGCTAAAGCATCCCAATCATATTGACCACTGGCCGTCATGGGTGGTTCGTATTTATAATAATGGCCATTACCATTGTATCCTAAAGGACCAGAACCACCACCGGTTCCAAATGAATAATAAAGTGAAGTAGCAAGGTGAGCTTTTTCACTCAGTTTTGAATACCAGTTTAAGGCCATCTGAGGTTTGTGGTAATAGTTTACACGTTCGTTTAATTGTTCGCCACCGCGCCATCCCCAGTTTTCATTGTATTTAGGGCCGTATTTGTCAAACATTTTCTGAGTCAGCATGTAATAACCATTTCTTTGTCCGTGTTGTTGGGGTGCACCAATGATTGTAAATACTAATTGGTTGTTTTTACCCAACTCTTGTGACACTGACAGAAAATATGACCATGCTTTAGTCCATGTAGCATCAATATAACCGCTACCAGCAGTGTGCGAACCAACAAAAGTAAGAGAAGTCCCGCTTTTGAGCCTTCCGGTGGAGAGTGTCAGCATTTGTTTCATAAGACCATAATCGGTAGTGGATAAATAAACCGATCCACCCTTTTTCATATCAGTAGTTTTTGTAATGATATTGATGGTACCCCCGGCAGAGTTAATAGCCAGTTTGGAAGCACCTAAACCACGCTGAATTTGAATGGTACGGGTAGCATCACCTAAGCCTGCCCAGTTTGACCAATACACCCAGCCGTTTTCCATATCGTTAACGGGGATACCGTTAATCATCACAGCAACGTTTCTCTGGTCGAAACCACGTACATTAATTCTGGAATCACCATAACCACCACCGGTGGGTGTAACGTAAACGTTAGGCGTATAAATCATAACAGAAGGTAAATCCTTTGTTCCCAATTGATCGGCAATTGATTTGGAATCAATGGTGGAAACAGCAACAGGTGTTTTCCTCGCGACGGCCACAGATGCCAACACGTTTACTTCACTTAAGCCAATAGCGCTTGATTTGAGGTTTACGGTACCTACATTATAAGTAGCACCGTTTTTAACGGAAACTTTTATTTCCTGAGAAACATAGCCTACATAGCTGAATTTCAAAGTTTGGTTTCCAACGGGGGAAACCAGTGTAAAGCTACCGTCCAGGTTGGTGGTTACACCAACAGTAGTTCCTTCTACAACCACTGTAGCCCCAACAAGGGTCTCATGGTTGTTGGCGTCCATAACGACACCTTTTACTACCCCCTGGGCAAGTGTTGCTCCGGCAAAGAGTACGCTTACCAGAAGGGTTAAAAGTAATTTTGTACTTTTCATAAAACAAATAATTTAATTAAAATTGGTTCCAAAAATTTCTGCGGCTAAAATATGGAATATTTTCATTGAAAACATTAAGCTTTTGTTAAGAGTGGCCTATATCTCAGCGCATGAATCGGTGAAAAGGCCGTAATTTAAAGGCTAACAATTTATTACCTGTTTGAAATTTGTTGAAAAGTTTTTGGATTTCTTAATAAAAGTTAAATTCATGGGCTTATCGGCTGATGTTCATTAATTTAAAACTTAGAAAAATTATCTTTTTTTACATGAATCAGAAGAAAAATTTTATGTTAATGTTATAATTGGCTCCAAATGACCAATATCCCCTGAATGTTGCTAAATTATTTTTGATTCCATCTTCTCCGCTTTCAATATGGACATTATTCAGTAAATTATAAGCATTGATTTGAAGCATGGCGGGAAATTTTCCCAACTGAAACGGAAGACTGATGTATGCATTCAGGACATGGTAGGATGGTAAACGATAGGCTTGTTTTTGGTTTGACGGGTCTGAACGTTGCGTAGGGTCAAAGTCAGCAAATATTTTATCATAAAATCTCCATTCCAACATGAGGTGTGCCGCTTTGAAGAAACGAAGGTCAAACGAAGCCCCAAGTTGATTTTGAGCACTTCCGCCTACGAACAGGTTTTTGGCAAACACATTTACGGTATCGGTAACCACATTGTTGTCGTTAATAAGTGTGGCATGCACATCATTTAGCCAGCGATAATCACCAAATGAAACAAAAGCCTTTAGCTTTAGTGAATTGTTAAAGCGGTATTCCACTTCCGATTCCACGCCTTTATGTAACGAATTGAGCCCGTTTATCATGCCACGCGACTGCTTATTGTTTTCTAACTGAATATATTCATTGCTCAACATTGACACATTGTCCCAACGGGTGTAGTAAACATTAATTTTTGCATTGAATTTTACCCCGATGTATCGATACCCTATCTCGAAGTCCTCAATTTGTTCATTTTTTAGATTTTGAACCGGGACATTGGTAAAATTGCCGAATACATATTTAAAATAGGGTGCCCTCGAAATAAAAGCAGTATTCAAATAGAAAATGTGCCGGTTGCCGGCCGAATAACTCAGGCCTGCACGAACATCAAATCCGGGTTTGGCAATTTGTCTGCTTTTGGTATTTTGGATGTAATTGAAACGGTCGATACGCTGATACCAATGATTATTTCCGCCAATGGAAACATAGCCTTTTAGCTTAAGGGTTTCATAGGTTAAACGGGCATAAGCCGAGGCCAGCTGAATAATTGAATTATTATCCACTTTTATGATATCGCCCACGGATTTAATCTGGTTACGGCCGGCAACACCGCTCAACGACCAACCATAGTCCTCAATATAGAATTTGCCACCCATAAGGTCGGTAATTTTTTCCCGCAAGAATGAATTTAAGTAGCGATAATGCAGTCCGGCGGTGAGTTTTAGTCCTTTGCCGTAGTCTTGTTCAAATGTGCTCATAAACCCGGTTTGAATATGGCTTGCCAAAAAATTGGTCCCGATATTAATAGCGTAGTTTGTCACGGTATCTCCATTGGCTAAAGCATAGGGAGAGTGACTTTCGGAATTGTTCAGGTATATCCGATTCCAGTCGATTTGTCCGCTCTCTGTACGGTAAGTAAAAATGGAAGGGGCATAA
>Ga0114931_10011011_pt1 | contig 10719 bp, 9 predicted proteins | sample 2SBtaG_FD_89579 | JGI IMG/M metagenome (GOLD analysis project Ga0114931, IMG submission 89579) | Deep subsurface microbial communities from Kolumbo volcano to uncover new lineages of life (NeLLi) - 2SBTROV14_V59a metaG | ecosystem: Environmental > Aquatic > Marine > Volcanic | place: Kolumbo...
CTCCGCCGCGTCGACGTTCTGCATCGACTTGCCCGCGGCCGGCAGCTTCACGCTGCCGGTCGACGGCATGGCCATGTGGAAGAACGAGCAGTAGGCGAGCCCGTAGTAGTGGCAGGTGGCGAGGAAGACCATCGGCGTGGTCCACGGGCTCTTCGGCGTCTGGCACATCCAGGTCTGCTGGTTCGAGACCTCGACGGTGCTCCAGCCGAACGGCCGGCTGAGGCTGGCGTGGGACGTGGCGTGAAAGATCGCCCCGTGCGGGCGCATCCACTCGTCGGCGAGATACGGCGTGCGGCTGATCAGCGTGGTCAGCGCGCCGCCCGACTGGCCGTCGAACTCGACCCACGGCAGCTCGGTGGCGCCGCTCACCGAGCACCGCGGCGCGGCGCCGCCCTCGCAGCGATCGACCGCGTGGCGCCAGGCGCAATAGCGGGCGTCCTTGACCACCTTGTTGTCGACCGTGTTCCCCCGCTCGAGGAAGACCACGATGATCCACAGGACCACCAGCAGGGGAATCATCACCAGCGCCTCGACGTACATGGCGCCGCGCTCGCACCGGAGCAGCGACCGATCGCGGGTCTTCATCGGTACACCTCATCGAGGGTCTTCATCGGTACACCTCATCGAGGCCCACACCGAGGAAGCCACCGAGGGCGCCACTGCCACCTCCGAGGCGGAAGCGGCGCAGGCGCGCCTTCCACTTCAGCTGCCACAGCATCTCGTCGGGATCCTGGGGGCCGTCGAAGTAATACTCGGACTGTGCCAGCGACATCCGGCTGACCCGGTCGCGCGCCGCGGCGATCCCCTTGGAGCTGGGATCGTCCATGAGATAGGTGCCGACCATGACGCCGCGTTCGCCCAGGGCGGGCAGCGGATCGCCGTAGGCCGCCACCCGGATCTGGAACGAGTCGTCGCCCAGCTGCGAGTCGCTCATCTCGTACGGGCGGATGCCGCGGCTCAGGCAGTACGGAAAGGCGACGCCGAGGGCGTAGCCGATGAACTTGCCGCGCTTCTCGGGCAAGACGCGCGACGCCTTCAGGACCATGCCGACCATGTACGGCCACGCCCGCTTGCACAGGTCGAACGAGCTGCCGGGGCGGATCGGCATCGGGTCGAGCTCGTTCGACATGTCGGGCGCCGACACCAGCCCCAGCGCCGGCTCGTGGTAGTTGTCGGCGACCATCTGGTCGGCCTTGAGCAGCGCGATCGTCGGCAGGTCGTCGCGCGCCGTCTGCTGCAGGTCGTCGACCGCGCGGGTGATGCTCCGCGCCTTGGAGTCGAACTTCGAGTAGGAGCCCATCGCGGTGGCGATGATGTAGGCGCAGATCGGCACCAGGTAGCCGTAGCGAATCCACCGCCAGTAGCCGCCCGAGACGATCCAGATGATGAGCAGGATCGCGCCGGTGGTGATCGCCAGGTACGCGGCCTGGATCGCGGTGACGGTGAGCTTGAGCATGTTGCCCAGCGCCACCAGGTTCATCGCCCGGGCGTGCATCACCGCGGTGGCGTAGGCGCCGGCATCGACGGCATCGTTCATCCGCTCGTGGTGGCGGATGCTCTCGCCGATGCCGAAGACGAAATAGAGGAGCGCGGTCAAAAAGACCGCCGAGACCAGGCCGATCACCAGGATGGCGCCGTTCTGGTCGCCGGCCAGGCGTCGGTCGGGCGCTCTAGAGCGGCGATCGGTTTGCGACGCGAAGCGAAATCGCGTAGATGCGAGCAGGGCAGGGAGCGAAGAAGGAGCTGGGTGGGCCCCAGCGACGGATGAGCGACGCCGCCATGCGACGCAGATACGCGATTTGGCGAGCGTTCGCAAACCGGTCGGCGCTCTAGTAGGCATAGCGCGCCCCCTGGTTGGGCAGCGTCGCCTCGGCTGCGAGGTCGATGGTGTTGTCAGCGCCGCACAGGACCAGCCGTCCCAGAGGCACGCCGCAGTTGAAGGCGAAGTGAACACGCACCGTCACGTCGGACTCGAGCCCGACCGAGCTGCCGCTCGGGAACGACAGATTCAGGTGCGCCAACGCATACGCCAGGTTGGCCGATGCACCCGATTCGCCGTTGCCGATGGCCCGCTCGACGGTGCCCCGGCCGGCTGACAGCGACATCAACGGGATCGCTGCGGCCTTCTCGATGGTGGTCAGCCGCGCGCCGGTGGCGCTGTCGCGCGCGCCGCCGCCGTAGTAGCGCGGATCGTCGTCCAGCACCACCACCGCAGCCCGGACCGCGGCGTTGGCCGATCGCTGGGTGACCTCCTTGCCGACATAGATGAAGCTCAGCTGAATGATGCCGAGGATCACCGTGAGAACCGGCAAGAAGACGATCAGGAACTCGACGTAGACGGCCCCGCGCTGTCGGCCCGAGGAGCTCATGCGACAATGGCAAAGCGCAGGGTGATCGACAGGCACAAGCCGGCCAGGATGAAGCCGCCCAGCCGGAGCGTTGTCATCTCCTGCGGCACGATCTCCCGCCGCCAGCGCGCGGGCAGGATCGGGTTGATCGCCAGGAACACGGCGTTGGCCAGCATGGTGAACAGGCCGCCGCGCCAGGCGGTGATGAACAGCGCCCACAGCGCCGCCATGACGAAGCCCAACAACTGGCCTTCGAGCCCGACCGCCACGCCGGCGACGGCGCCGACTGCAGACAGGAGCTTCACGTCGCCCCCACCGATCGCATCCCGGCGAAACAGGATGTAGGGTCCGGCCCCGCAGACCAATGCGCCGATGAGCGAGGCGAGGGCGACGTGCAGCCCGAAGAAGGCGAGATACGCGACCGGAGCGGCCACCAACGGAGGAATCGTGAGCCAGTTGGGGATGGTTCCATCACGCCAATCGGTGATGGCCGCCGCGGCCGCGAGGCCGACGGCAATTCCACACGGTATTGCGCCGGTCGTCATCTCGAGATCTCCGCGTTAGATGCCGTCGACGTTTCCGGCCTGCTCGGTGAACTTGTTGAGCACGCTGCCGCCGAACGCCTGCACGCCGGCGATGACCACGAAGCAGATCAGTGCGATCATGATCAGCAGCTCGACGAAGTCGGTGCCGCCCTTTTCGTTCTTGAGCAGCTTCTTGTTCTTGCGCTTCTCGAGTCTTTCGATTCTCTTCGACACGTTCTTGGTCCTCCGAAATCGAGCGGGATTGGTTGCTGTCAACGGCGCCTCGAGTCGCCGCTCAAACGACGGGAGACGTGAGCACGTACTGCATGAAGCGGTACTGGTGGAGCAGAGGGAAGCCGACGAAGATGACGCCGACCGCGACGACGAAGCCGACCAGGGCGACGAGGATCAGGTACTCGGCTGCGACGGTTCCGCGGAGGTCGCGGGCCAGCGCGCACGTCTTCTCGCGTCGGTCGCTCACGCCGGCCGCTAGTGCAACCGCGGTGCCGACGCCCAACCGCGCGAATCGACGCGCCTGACCGCCGCCGCCCGGCCGGCGCTGCCTGCTCGAGCAGGCAGTCGTGCCGGGTGGGGCGTGCACCCGGGCGCGCATCGGCCCGTCAGGTCGGCGGATCCCGGCGCCCGCCGGTGGCACCGGATGTGCTTCATCTACAGGCGATGACCCGAAGTACGGCGAGATCGGACGAGCCCCTCGAGGACATGGACGCGACGGTCATCGAAGTCGCCCGCTTCCGCAGACCGCCCATCGAAGCCCCGCCGGAGGAGGCGGACCAGGCCGCAGATGACGACGAGGACGACGATTTTTGGCTCGACGAGCCAACGCTGATCGTCGACGCACTGCCGGAGGTGGAGACGCCCACGCCCACCGCGCGCCCGGCGGTCGCGCGGCACGACCTGTTCGCCGAGCCACCGGCGCTTCCCGCCACGCCCGCCCCGGAGGCGCGGGCGCCGGTCGACCGCGCCCGGCGCAAGCGGCTGCTGATGCTCGCGTTCACGGTGATGTCCGGCGCGTGGGTCACGCTGCGCCCGCCCCGCACTCGGGCGCCGGTGCGCAGCCACATCATCGCGGTGCAGGCGGCCGACGCGCAGGTCCTGGCGACCCGGCTGCCGCCGATCCCGACGCCCGATCACGTCGACGTGGTACTGGCGGCCAACGCCCTGGCGGCCGCGCGCTACCCCGACGCGCTGGCGCAATACCGAGCGCTCGCGACCGAGCACCCGGACCAGCCGGCGTTCGCGTTGATCGCCCACGTCCTGCGCAACGAGCTGGAGGACCGGTGCAAGCTGGACGAACAGGAGGGGTGCCGATGATCTGCTGCAGGGCATCGCTGTTGGTCCTGGCGCTGGCCACCGCCGGCTGCCACCCGGCGACCCGGCTGCATCTCTTCGACGTCCTGGTGTCGGCGCTGACCGACGACGGCACCCCGGTCGCCGGAGTCGACATCGAGCTCAACGGGCGCGATCTGGGGGCGACCGGTGACGGCGGGGGGCTGGCGGTCACGCTGGCCGCCTTCGACGGCAAGCTCGTCCGCCTGCACGCCGAGTGCCCGAAGGGCTACCGCACGCGCAACACCGACCCCCAGCTCACCCTGCGCCACTTCGCCACCGGCGATCCGCGCACGCAGAGCCGCTTGCACGTCGCCGTCGAGTGCCGCGCGATGGTCCGCCACGCCGCCGTGCTGGTCCGCGGCCAGCGCCCCGACCTGCCGGTGCTCAAACGCGGCGTCGAGATCGCTCGCACCGACGCCAACGGTCTCGCCCACGTCATGGTGACCACGGCGCCGCATCAGAAGTTCCAGCTGACCCTGGATACCTCGCAGCAGCCGCGCCTGCGCCCACGCAACCCGTCGGCGACGTTCGTCATGGACGACAGCGATCGCGTGTTCGTGTTCAACCCGTCGTTCGACGAGATCCCGGTGAAGGTCAAGCGACGCATCATCCGCAAGAAGCCCGAGCCGACGGGGCCAGTGGAGTTCAAGAGCGTCGACGACATCATGAAGATCCAGCCCTGGCTGCCCAAGCGGAAGAAGAGCTGAGAGGAGCCCCTGTGAGCACCACCGCCCGCCGCGCCGCGGCCATGGCCCTGGCTGCGGCCGCCGCCCTGTTCGCCGGCTGCAGCGACGACTCGATCATCTTCGAAGCGACACCGGCGCAACCGCGCGCCGACGGCGAGACGATGGTCGAAGTCAGCGCACAGGTGACCACGTTGGGGCTCGCCGCCGACGACGGCACCACCGTGTGGTTCCGCGTCAGCGAGCCGCTGCTGTTCGCCGATCCGGAAGCCGGCCAGCCGGCCGTGCCCGGTGGCCTGGTGACCGGGGACCGCGAGCTGGAAGCCCCGGTTCACGGCGGCGTCGCCAGCGCCTTCGTCCGCGCGCCAGTCGCGGAGGCGGCGATCGACATCGACGCCCGCTTCGACAACGAGGACGGCACCTCGATCGCGGCGTCGACCCAGATCGTGTTCGCTCCGCCGCGGCCGGTCTCCAGCGGAACCCAGGTGAGCGGAGAGCTCGCGGCGCCGCAGTTCTCGTTCGCCTGCGACGCCGACCGCGTCGGCGCCTTCGTCGACGATCGCCCCGACATCCTCGTCGGCTGTACGCTGGTCACCCGCGCCCACGACGACTCGTTGCTCTACCACGCGCCGGTCATGCTGTTCGCCGAGGCGGGAAAGCTGATCGAAGCTCCCGCGACCGAATCGACTGCGCGGCAGTTCTACTACCGGGTCCCCGCGCTGCTCGAGCGCCGCCCCGCCGACGTGGCTCCGCTGGCCGGCGAGATGGACTACGCCACCGATGGTGGCGACTTGATCCCCGGTGCCTCCGAGGCGAACCCGCGGGACGGGCTGGTCACCTTGCTCGCGGTGGTGCGCGGGCAGGAGGCGTACACGGACACCAACGGCAACGGCACGTGGGACGAAGGCGAGCCGTTCCTCGACGAAGGCGAGCCGTTCCTCGACGTCGACGACGACGGCACGTGGGATCCGGACATCGACGGCCCGCTCTGCTGCGATACCAACGGCAACGGCAAGGTCGACGGCCCCAACGGCGTGTGGGACGGCGATGCCTGGATCGGGCGCACCGCGCACGTGATGTGGACTGGACCGGTCGCGATCGGTCCCGGTCGCAGCGAGCTGACCCCGGTGGACGCGCAGATCGACGCCGGCTCGAGCGCCGATCTGGCGATGACCATCGTCGACGCCAACTTCAACCCGGTGGCGTTCAACGGCACAGACGATCAACTGGTGATCAGCGCCGTCGGCCCGATCGATCTGGCACCGTTGCCGGGGCTCGAGCTGTCGAGCAATCTCGGTTTCCCCGTCACCGATCGCTTCCCGCAGTTTCGCTTCGCCGGGCCGTCGGTGGCCGCGGATGCCGAGGTCCCCGTGGACGGCGTTCGACGCTGGCTGCTCACAGTCATGGACCAGCGTACAAATCAAACATGCGGAGTAGACGATTGGAGCCTGTTCGTCGACGTCTTCGCCTCGCCCGCGGCCGGCGACGACATGCCGACGACACGCGCGAATCTGAGTGTTGACGGGACCTTGGGGCCGTGTTCGGGAGTGCCATAGCCGGGGCAAACGAGACCGGCATCCGCGCCGGCAAACGGACTGATACCGCGCAGGTTTCTGCTTGCCTGCGAACGAGAGTGCGGTCTTAAACTGGCAGCGTTGGTTGCCCCCGCACCTACGAACCTCCCGGCCCAGGTTTCGCGCTTCTTCGGACGCGATGCCGAGCTGAGCGCGATCGAAGATCGGTTTCGCGCGGGTGCCCGGTTGCTGACGATCACCGGGCCACCGGGTGCGGGCAAGACTCGACTGGCGCTCGAGTACGGTTTCGCCCGGCGCCATCGTTTTCTCGGCGGCTCGTGGTTCGCCGATCTGGCCACGATGACCACCTCCGACGCGGTCATCGCCGCGGTCGCGGTGGCGCTCGCGCTGACCAGCGAAGCAGACGCCACAGAGATAGGACGAGCATTCACCGGCAGGGGCGCCACCTTCTTGCTCCTCGACGGCGCCGAGCAGGTGATCGATGCGGTGCGCGGGGTCGCAAGCGCCTGGCTCGCCGCAGCACCGGCGCTGCAGATCCTGGTCACCTCGGGCGAGCGGCTGCGCTTGCCCGGCGAGCAGCTGGTCGAGCTGACACCGCTGCCGCCACAACCGGCCACCGAGATGTTCATCGACCGCGCGCGTGCCGTCGCCCCGCAACTGGGACCGAGCCGCGAAGAACGCGAGCTGACCTCCGCGATCGCGGCGCGCCTCGAAGGGCTGCCGCTGGCGATCGAGCTTGCCGCCACGCGCGTGCGCAGCATGGGTCTGAGCCAGCTGCTCGAACGTCTCGACCGACAGCTCGAGTTCCTCGACCTTCCCATCGCCGGCGTCCCGCCACACCACCAGACCTTACGCGCCGCCGTTTCCCGCTCGTGGCAGCGCCTCGATCCGAACACGCGATCGGTGCTGGCCCAGGCCGCGCTGTTTCGCGGCGGCCTTTCGCTGTCCGCGGCCGAGGCAATCATCGCGGTGCCGGCCGGCCTCGACATGCTGGCCCGCTTCGAATCGCTGGTCGATCGATCCCTCGTGGTCGCCCAGCGATGCGGCGCTGACGTCCGCTTCTCGCTGCACACCGCCATCCGCGAGCTCGCCGCCGAATCGCTCGACGACGACAGTCGCGCCGCCGCCAGCGGGCGCCACGCCCGCTACTTCGCCGCCCTGCCCTCGCCGTCGCCCGACGACCACGACAACCTGTTGGCGGCCCACGCCCGGCTGGTGTCGGGATCGCTCGCGCTGGCCGACGGCCCGCGCCTGGCAGCCGACCTCGCGTTGACCCTGGCGGCGCCCAGTCCGCGCGCGACCAGGCTCGACATCATCGAGATCACCAGCGACAGCATCGACCTGCTCATGCGCAGCGCCGCCCCGCCGTCCGCAGAGGAGAGCACAGCCACCATGGCGCTGCTCATCGCGCGCGCCGAGGCGTTCGTGCAGAGGTGCGACCTCACCCGGGCCGAGGCCGACGTCGACCGCGCCCTCGAGATCGCTCCAGGGCGCGGCCCCAGCGCGCTGGCGACCCGCGCGCACCACATGCGCTTCCAGATCATGCTCCAGCAGTGGCGCATGAAGGAGGCGCGGAAGGCGGCCGGCGATGCCGTCACCCGCTGTCCGCGCACCGACGAGGCGCTGCAGGCCATGCTGCTGTCCAACTGCGGCATCCTCGGCCAGCTTCAGGGCGACGTGCACCGCGCGCGCACGCTGTTCGAGAAGGCACTCGCCCTGGCCGAGCGCTGCGGCGCCCGCGATCAGGCCGAGCGGGCGCGCGCCGGCCTGTGTGGCGCGCTCGCGGATCTGGGGCTCTACGACCAGGCGCGGACGATCCTCTTGCGGGCGCTGGCGACGCCCGAGACCCGCAAGTACCACTGGAACTACCTGCGCGGCTGCGGCCAGATCGAGCAACAGCTGGGCAACTTCGCGCTGGCCCGCGACTACTGCAGCCGAGCCCGCACCGCGCTCGAGGCGATCGACGGCAAGGTGTCGCGCTGGGCGATCGATCTCGACCTCGCGATCCTGGCACTGGACTCCGGCGATGCCGCGCTCGCGCGCATTCATGCGCTGCGCGCCAAGGAGGAGCTCGCCTCCTCAGGGGCGCGGCGCAATCGCATCATCGCCACCGCCCTGTTGCTGGCGATCGACGCCGCCGGGATAGACGACTCGGAGCGCGACCGGCGGCAAGAGCGACTGGAACGGCGGGCCCGCGACATCCAGGATCCGCGCATGAAGCTGATCGTCGAGCTGTCGATCGCCCACGTCGAGCTGGCGCGCGCCGACGACACCGCCGCCGCGGGCGACGTCGCCGGCGCCGATGCGCTGCGCCAGCGCGCCCTGGACAGTCTGGTCGACGCGGGCGACTGGGAGCGCCGCTCCGACGACATTCGCATCCACGCGCGGATCCTCCGCCGCGCCCTGGCCCACGGCGCCCTGGTCGTAGGCGAGCGGCCATCGGTCGTATGCACCCCCGAAGGGGCGCGCATCCAGCTCGAGCGCGACAGCGTGCCCCACCGTCTGCTGAGCGCGCTGGTCCACGCGCGACAGCAAGCGCCGGGGCGCCCCGCCGCCCGCGTCGAGCTGCTGCAGTCAGTGTGGCCCAACGGTCCGGTCGACGACCTGGGCATCAACCGGCTCAAGGTCCACGTCACCAAGTTGCGGAAGATGGGCTTCCGCCACCTGATCATCTTCCGCGACTCGGGCTACCTGCTCGACGACGCCGTCCCGCTGCTGCGGGTGGTCCACGCCGACACCTGGCCCGGCGACGGCGACGACCACGGGCGCGTGCCGGCTACCGACTCCTGAGACGCCGCCACGCCCGGCGGAAGACACCGTCGCGTGCGACCCCGCGCCCCGCCTGCCACGCCTGCCGCGCGGCCGGGTTGACGCCGTAGCGCATGTACAGATCGAGCAGATCGCCGACGACGCGGATGATCCCCTCGGTCTCCATCTCCCACGACCGGCAATAGCTGTCCGGCTTGTTGCGGATCATCGCGCGGCCGATGATCAGCATGATGTCCTGCGGGATCAGCTCGCCGTTGCCGTCGAGATACTGCTTGTAGGAGAAGAACCGGTCGTCCGGGGGCAGCTCGCCGACCGCGGTCTCGGTCTTGGGCGCCCGCAGCTCGCGGATCTTGCCGTACTCGTGATCCAGGTACGCCTCGATGGTGTTGGACTCGTCGTCACTGTCCCACTCGATGAACTTGCGAAACGAGTCGTACAGCGACTTGGGATTGGAGTAGGCTCCGCTGATCAGATAGTAGAACATCGCGCCGAGCGAGTAGATGTCGGCGGGGCGGCCGACCGCCTTGATCACCCGGGCGCGCACATTGGACTCGTCGACGCCGCCGTACGGCTCGGCCAGGCGCAGCTTCTTGCGCGCCCGATCGGCGCCGAGGATCCGGTAGGTCGACGACTGATTGAACAGCGAGAACATGTCGTTCTCGAAGATGTCGATGTAGAAGTCCTCGAAGTAGTCGACCTCGGGCGAGCCGCGGCGAACGTTGACCAGCAGCTCGAAGCTGTTGGTCTCCTGCTCGGGACTCTGAAAGTACAGCGTACCCGGCACCGTGTGGACACGCGTCATCGACACGTCGTCGTCGGGATCCCGCGCCTTTCCCACGTTGAAGTCGGCGAGCTTGACCTCCATCTGCGCGCCGCGCAGACGCGGGCTGGGCAGACGGAGCAACACGTTGGCCGGCTTCAGATCGCGGTGACAGGTATCGCGCTCGATGTGGGCGAACTCGAGCGCGCTGGCGATCGGCACCAGGTAGTCGAGCACGCGAAAGAGTCGCTCGCCGGGGGCGACCGCCAGCAGGTCGTCGCGACCGCCATTGGTGCGCGAGCCCTTGAGGCGCTCTTCCAAAGACATGTCCAGGCGCTCGAGCACCATGTAGTCGTTGTCGACTCGGTCGCGGATCAGCTCGGGGATGAAGTCGGGGTCGTCGTTCTCGCCGGACGCGAGTAGCTCGACGATGTTGGGGTGGCCCTGGACGCGCTCCAGGATCTGCTTCTCCAGCTGGAAGCGCAGCTGATCCTCTCGCGAGACGCCCCGCTGCATCACTTTGATGGCGACCTCGCGACAAAAGGCGGTCTTGGACTCGACCCACCGCTCGCGACCGAGGAACGCCTTGGCGAACCGTCCGGAGCCGAGCTCGATCGGCCGCTGCGCTTCGTCGAGCGTGAACTCGTAGGTCCGGCCGCGGGTGACGTGACCGCTGCGCATCCGCGTGGCCGGTGCCGGCGGTGGTGGCGGCAGGCGCCGCTCGGGGCGCGGAGGCACGGCCGGCAACGA
>Ga0114931_10011012_pt1 | contig 10717 bp, 12 predicted proteins | sample 2SBtaG_FD_89579 | JGI IMG/M metagenome (GOLD analysis project Ga0114931, IMG submission 89579) | Deep subsurface microbial communities from Kolumbo volcano to uncover new lineages of life (NeLLi) - 2SBTROV14_V59a metaG | ecosystem: Environmental > Aquatic > Marine > Volcanic | place: Kolumbo...
CGCCACGCCGCCAGCGTTACGCAATGGGGCGCCTCCCGTCAACGTCGAAAATGCGCGCGATTCGGCGCTGTAACGCTAATTTCATCGCCCTGACGTAGCCTTGGCCCCCCGCCACATGAAGGCCGCCAGAGACTGCAATGCCCCTGCTGAAGATCAATGCCCAAGGCCCGACGCCGCTGCCCGATGGCCCGGCGGCGTCGCTCGAAAGTATGCTGCGCCGCCATCTGGCGGCGGCGGCCACCGGGCCGGTCGTGGTTCTGCTGCACGGCTACCAGTATGCGCCCCACCATCCGACCGAAACGCCGCACCGCCATGTGCTGTCGCTGGCGCCCGATGCACGCGGGGCCAGGTCCATCTCCTGGCCGCGCCATCTGGGCTTTGGCCGCGCGCCGCAAGAACGGCCCGAGGGGCTGTGCATCGCCTTTGGCTGGCCGGCGCGGGGCACCCTGTGGCAGGCCCATCGCCGCGCCGCAGACGCCGGGCAGGCGCTGGCCGCAATGGTTCGGATGATCCATCGGATCGCCCCGCACCGGCAGGTCGATGTGCTGGCCCATTCGCTGGGCGCGCGGGTGTTTCTGAGCGCCCTTGCCGGGATGCCCGCCGCCGCCATGGGTCGCGCCATCCTGATGGCGGCGGCTGAATTGCGCAGCACTGCCGGCGCCGCAATCGCCTGTCCGGTCGGCCGGGCGGCCGAGGTTTTCAACATCACCAGCCGCGAAAACGACCCCTATGATTTTCTGTTCGAGAGGCTGATTGCGCCCCTGTCGGGCGGCGCCCGCAGCCTTGGGCATGGTCTGGCGGCGCCGCGCCACAACTGGCTCGATATCCAGATCGATGGCGAGGCGACCCTGGAGGCGCTGCAAGGGCTCGGCTTTCGCATCTCCCCGCCACATCGCCGCGTCTGCCACTGGAGCGCCTATCTGCGCCCCGGCCTGTTTCCCTTCTATCGTTCCCTGCTGCGGGATCGCGACCGGCTGACCCTGCCCCTGCTGCGCGCAACCCTGCCCGAGGCCAACAGCCGCCGCTGGTCACGACTTCTTGCGCGGCCGGCCCGGCCATGGCCCTTGCCCTTTCGCCGCAAAGCGTGAAACCTGTGCGGCGAAAATCGCAGGCGCAACAAGGACACGCAGCATGAGCATCGACCTTTTCTATTGGCCCACCCCGAACGGCTGGAAGATCACCATTGCACTGGCGGAAATGGGCCTGCCCTACACCCTGCACATGGTCAACATCGGTGCGGGGGACCAGTTCAAACCGGAGTTTCTGAAACTCTCTCCCAACAACCGGATGCCGGCGATCATCGACAGCGAGGGGCCGGACGGCGCGCCGATTTCGATCTTTGAATCCGGGGCCATCCTGCAATACCTTGCCCGCAAGACCGGCCAGTTCTATGGCAAGACCGCGCGCGACCGCATCACTGTCGATCAATGGCTGATGTGGCAGATGGGCGGCGTCGGCCCGATGGCCGGGCAGGCCCATCATTTCCTGAAATACGCGCCTGCGATGGAGCCGCCCCACGATCTGCCCTACGCCAAGGACCGCTATCGCAATGAAACCTGCCGGCTTTATCGGGTGCTCGACCGACAGTTGGCAAACCATGACTTCGTGGCCGGCGATTTCTTTTCCATCGCGGACATGGCGATCTGGCCGTGGGCCAGCCTGTGGCAAGGCCAGGAGCAAACGCTTGACGACAAGCCCCACATGAAGCGCTGGCTTGATGCCGTGGCGGCGCGACCGGGGGTGCAGGCGGGCCGCGCCGTGGCGGCCGAGAAACGCAGCAGCCTGCAGGACGACAAGAAGGCGCAGGATATCCTGTTCAGCAAACAGGACTGAGGCCACAGCCCTGAACCTTCGCGGCGTGCCGCGCTAACGCATCCACAGGTTTTCGCGCTTGATCTGATTGCGGATCATCTGTTCGCGCCGCGGCAGGTGTTCGCGGTCAAACAGCGCCCGCACCTTCTCGCCGCGGCGCTGAAAGATCATCCGCTTGATGGCGTCGTTCTGCTTGATGATCTTCTTGATCCTGTTGGGCGCCGTCACCTGTTCAAGCAGGTCGACCACGGCGTCGGGTTCGCGCGCATACAACAGCGGCAGAACCCGGTAGTGACAACTGACACTGCCGTCGAGCAGCCCGTCGGGCAGGGTGTGCCGCCCGCCACCGAAGGAATGGATCACCAGCGGCAGCGCCACCTGATCCAGCCACGGATCAAGCGGCTGGCAGACCAGTTCGCGGGGGGCGTTATCGCGGATTTCCAGCGCATATTCGGTGAACCGCGCCCCGAATTCCCTGGGGCAGCGAAAAAAGAACCAGCCGGCGTTGAAATAGAGATAGCGCTGCCAGTATTCGTCCGGCTGGCTCAGATCCAGCGAACTGGCGTAGTCCAGCCCGAACCTGTCATAAAGCGATTTCCAGATTTCACCGTAGCCGGGACCGTAGAGTTCGAGTCTCGGCCAGGTATCCTCGCGCCGCATCGAGGCCGAGGGGCGCGCAAAATCAAACGGCACCTGCGACAGCGGGCCGGTAATCAGCGTGTCGGTGTCGAAAAACACGAAAGGTTCGCCCTCGGGCAGCGCCTTCAGACCTTCGATCTTGTTGCCATGGGGATATGAGCTGCCGAAATGCTCGTTCTCGAAGGGCACGATCTCGGCCCCCAGTTCCGTCAGCAGGGCACGCACGTCCCCGCCCATCCGCGGGTCTGTCTGCCATAGCGGACTGGGCTGCGGCTCTGCAACGATCAGGCGGCCGTCAAAATCGGGATCGCTGTGGCGCAACGAGGCGGCAAAAATGACCGCCTCATACTGAAGCCGGCCCCGCTGCCCGACAATGAAGATATTGAACGATTTATGTTTTCTGCCTCTGGTGGCCATAATAGCTCTGCCCTGCGCCCGGTTATCAGGTAGTATAGGTCGGAACCGGGCCCCACAAAAGTCAAGACTTGACCCGTTTGCAAGAGGATCGAGCCGATGAAGCGCGCATTTGTCATGACTGCCATTTTTGCCACGGCAACCGCCGCCGCAGCGCAACAATTCACCACCGCCGCCGAAGTGAAACCAATTCTGTCCGCCACCCGCGACAACTGGGTTGCGCTACGCGACTACGGCGGCCACGACCTGATCTATTTCACCCAACTGGAGGCCTGGCGCTGCGGCCTCAAGGGCATTTCCTATTCGGTGAACGGCCAGCCGGCGGTGGTTTACAAGGCCGAGCCCTGCCACGAAGGAAGCGCCCAGCCCAACGCGATGACGCTGAAGGGTCACCTGCCCTACCTGGAATTTCCCGAAGGGTCGGTCAAGACGCTGACCGTCAAGCTGACCTATGACGACGGCAGCACCGATCAGGCGCATTTCGCGCGAAAAGATGTGCTGATGCCCTGATCGGGCACCGGATCCCGCGCCGCGCGAAAAGCCCTAACTACATTTCGAATAACCGCAACTGGCGCAGGTCATGCAGCCTTCCTGCATGCGCATCTCATATTGCCCGCACGACGGGCAGGCGCGGCCGCGCGGTGCCTCGCCCACCGCCCGACTTTGCGCCTTCGGGTCGCTTTTCAGGCCCAGGCCTTCGCCATCGATAAAGCCGATGGCGATCAGGTGACGCTCGATCACGCCGCCGATCGCCGCCAGGATCGAGGGGATGTATTTGCCGTCCATCCAGGCGCCGCCACGGGGGTCGAACACCGCTTTCATTTCCTCGACCACGAACTGACGTCACCGCCGCGCCGGAACACCGCCGAGATCATCCGCGTCAGACCAACGGTCCAGGCGAAATGCTCCATGTTCTTGGAGTTGATGAACACCTCGAACGGGCGGCGATGGCCGTTGACCACCACATCATTGATGGTGACATAGATCGCGTGCTCGCTGTCGGGCCATTTCAGCTTGTAGGTGTTGCCCTCCAGGGTCTGCGGCCGGTCCAGCGGCTCGGACAGGTAAACCACATCCGCGCCGCTGTCGCTTTCGGGGGTCTTGTCGCCGGCCTCATCGACCGACAGCACCGATCCCGTCACCTTGTTGGGCCGATAGGTGGTGCATCCCTTGCAGCCGCTGTCCCAGGCTTCCAGATAGATCGACTTGAAATCGTCAAAGGCGATGTCCTCGGGGCAGTTGATGGTCTTCGAGATCGAACTGTCCACCCATTTCTGCGCCTCCGCCTGCATGCGGACGTGATCCATCGGCGTCAGGGTCTGGGCGCTGACGAAATAGTCCGGCAACGGCGCGTCACCGTGAATGTCGCGCCACAGGCGCACTGCGTAATCCGCCACCTCTTCCTCGGTGCGGCTGCCGTCTGGCTGCAGCACCTTGCGGGTGTAGCTGTAGGCGAAAACCGGCTCGATCCCGGAACTGACATTGCCGGCAAACAGGCTGATGGTGCCGGTCGGCGCGATCGAGGTCAGCAGAGCGTTGCGAATACCATGCTTGCGGATCGCCGCGATCACGTCCTTGTCCATCGTGTCAAAGAAATGCCCTTTAAGGTATTTCTCGACCTCAAGAAAGGCGAACGGCCCCTTTTCGCGCGCCAGATCGACCGAGGCCAGATAGGCGTGGCGCGAGATTTCCTTCATCCAGGCGCCGGTCTGCGCCACCGCCGCGTCCGAGCCATAGCGCAACCCCAGCATCAGCAGCGCATCCGCCAGACCGGTCATCCCCAGCCCGATGCGGCGCTTGCAATGGGCCTCCTTCTCCTGCTGTGGCAGCGGAAATCGGCTGGCGTACACCACGTTGTCCATCATCCGCACAGCGATGCGCACCAGCTTGTCCAGCGCCGCCGTGTCCAGCTTCGCCTTGGGGGTAAACGGGTCGCGCACCAGTTTCGCAAGGTTGACCGAGCCCAGAAGACAGGCGCCATAGGGCGGCAGTGGCTGCTCTCCGCAGGGGTTGGTGGCGCTGATCGTCTCGCAATAGGCGAGGTTGTTCATGTAATTGACCCGGTCGATGAAAATCACCCCCGGTTCGGCAAAATCATAGGTCGATCGCATGATCCTGTTCCACAGATCGCGCGCCTGCACGCTGTGATAGACCTTGCCGTCGAACACCAGTTCCCAGGTAGCGTCATCCTTGACTGCCTGCATGAAGGCATCCGTCACCAGCACCGACATGTTGAACATCCGCAGCCGGGCCGGGTCGCGCTTGGCGGTGATGAAATCCTCGATATCGGGATGGTCGCAGCGCATCGTCGCCATCATCGCCCCGCGCCGGTTGCCCGCCGACATGATGGTGCGGCACATGGCGTCCCACACATCCATGAAACTGAGCGGCCCCGAGGCGTCCGCCCCCACCCCCTTCACATCCGCGCCCTTGGGCCGGATGGTGGAAAAGTCGAACCCGACGCCGCCGGCCTGCTGCAGGGTCAGCGCGGCTTCCTTCAGGTTTTCGAAAATGCCGCCCATGTCGTCGGGAATGGTGCCCATCACAAAGCAGTTGAACAGCGTCACCGCGCGCGCCGTCCCCGCCCCGGCAAGGATCCGCCCGGCGGGCAGGAATTTGAAATCCTCCAGCGCCTCATAGAACTTTTCCTCCCAGGCGGCCGGGTCCTTTTCGACCTGCGCCAGCGCCCGGGCGACCCGCCTCCAGGTGTCCTCGACCGTCTGGTCCACGGGCTTGCCATGGTCCTTCAGGCGGTATTTCATGTCCCAGATCTGCGCGGCGATCGGGGCGGAAAAGCGGCTCATGGGGCACCTCCGGAATGGGCTGAGAGGTTGCCAAGATAGGCGCATCAAAGGGGCAGGTCAATTGCCATCGGGCGTGGGCCTGCCTATGATGGGGTGAGTCTCGAAATCGCACATCTTGGGGGTGCCCGGTGGCAGAAACGGTAAATCTGGTAAAGCTCTGCGTCGGAATCGACTCGGTTCAGCAGCTCGAATCCTATCGCGCCCAGCGCCGCCGCGAAGGCCTGGAACGGCCGGATCGCCACATCACCCGGATGTGGCCGCGCCGCCAGCACGACTTGCTGAACGGCGGCTCGCTCTATTGGGTGATCAAGGGCGTCATCCAGGCCCGCCAGCGCGTCGTGCGCCTCGAGGAGGTGATCGGCGACGATGGCATCCGCCGCTGCGGCATCGTGATGGACCCGGCAATCATCCGCACCCAAGCCGCGCGGCGGCGCGCCTTTCAGGGCTGGCGCTACCTTGCCCCTGCCGACAGCCCGCCCGATCTTGACGTCGCGCGCACTGCCGACAGCGATCTGCCGATGGAGATGCAACTGGCCCTGGCGGAAATCGGCCTGCGCTGAGAGGACCTCGGACCAACAGCCCGCGACCGGTCCGCAAACGGTCCCGCCAGGCAATCCAGCCCGCGCCTTGCGCGCTTACATGTCTTCCATGTCTTTGCCGAATATCGGCCGGGATGTCAGCCTTGGTGAATGTTTTCTGCATCTCCGGATCGGCCAGGAAGGCGATCAGACCGGACAGCTCTTCGGGCGACAGTATGATCTGGCCGCCCAACTCGTCCTTCTGCATCGGGATCATGATGTCGGCCTTTTCCCACAGGTCCGAGGCGACCTCCATCGCGTTGACCGGCGTGTCGTATTCGCCGTAGGTCAGATTGGGGCCATCTTTGCCGCCAATGCCGTTCATCTGGTGGCAGACCACACAGCCCTTCTCCGCAAAGATGTTCTTGCCCACCACCGGATTCTGTCGGCGCAGGCGCTTTCGCGGCCCCACTGTCCCGGCTTGGCGCGCCCCTAGCCCGCCTCATCCAGCCGGGTCAGCAGGGCCTCGCAAGTGCTGCGCATCCGATCGCTCCAGGCGCCCGTGCCGGCACGAAACAACGTCGCCTGGCTTTTGTGCACAAGCCCGTCCGACAGCAGTTTCAGATGGTTGGCCCGCAGGGTTTCGCCGGTCGAGGTGATATCGGCGATCGCCTCGGCGGTCTGGTTCTTGACGGTGCCTTCGGTCGCGCCCTGACTGTCCACCAGCTGATAATCCGCAACCCCCCGCTCGCGCAGAAACTCGCGGATCAGACGGTGGTATTTGGTGGCGATGCGCAACCGGAACCCGTGCCGCGCCCGGAACTGCGCCGCCGCCGCGTCCAGATCCTCCAGCCTGTCCACATCGACCCAGCACTGCGGCACCGCCATCACCAGATTGGCATGGCCAAACCCCATTGGCGCCAGTTCGCGCAACTGACTGTCCCACAGGGGCAGTTTTTCGCGCACGAGGTCGGATCCCGTGACCCCAAGCTGGATGCGCCCGGCGGCCAGTTCGCGCGGGATTTCCCCGGCCGACAGCAGCACCAGTTCTATCCCGTCGATCCCGCCTACCGCACCGGCGTATTCGCGCTCCGATCCGGTGCGCTTCAGGTCGATGCCGCGCGCGCCGAACCAGTCAAAGGTCTTTTCCATCAGCCGCCCCTTGGACGGGATTCCCAGCTTGACGGTCATGCCAGCGCCCTCTTCAGATCCAGCACCAGTTCCGGCCGGATCACCCCGCCGACCGCGGCAAAGGCACCGCCGCCCGATTTGCTCAGCACCCGGGTCAACGCATAATAGCGCCCGCCCGAGGCGACCGCCGGCAGGCCGGGGCGGTTCTCGGCATAAAACCCGAACACGAAACCGTCGTAATATTCCATCGTGGTGCGCCCGTAGCTGCCTTCGAACTCCAGCGCATCGACATCCACCCCCTGCGCCGCCATCGCCTCCAGCCGCGCTTCAAAGCGTTCGATCGCCCGGATCATCGCGGGCATATCGACCGCCAGATCGCGCAGCCGCTCCAGCACCATCGGGGCGGTTTCGCGCAGATCCAGAATTTCGTCCAGCAACGCGACCTCGCCGGCGCCGATCGGGGGCTCGGCGGCATCCGCCACCAGGGTATCGATCCGCTCGGCGATCTCGGCGGCGCTGCGCAGCCCGATCATCGGTGCGCCGCCGGTCAGCACATCCTTGCCCGCCGCCATGGCGCGCAGCAGGCGGGTGCGCGCCGCCGGAACCGGGCTCTTGCCGCTGAACCGGTCCAGCAGGGCGCGAAACCGGCGCGGCCGCCAGACATGACGCAACAGCGCCGCCTTGCGCGCCGCGCTGGTCGCCAGCCCCTGCACCGCGGCCACCAGAATGCCGATATCGCCGGTCGCGGCGCGCAACCCCAGCGGCGACAGCACCTCCTGAAACAGCGCGAAAACCTCGGCCTCGGCCGCCGCCGGATCCCCCGCCGAAAACAACTCGTAACCGGTCTGGATATATTCCGACGGGCGTTCCGGGTCGTTCTCCTGCTGGCGGAAAACTTCGCCCGAATAGGTATAGCGCGCCGCGTCGCCCCCCGACCGGATGTGCTGCAACACCACCGGCACCGTGAAATCGGGGCGCAGCATCATCTCGCCGCGCACCGGGTCCGAGGTCACATAGGCCCGGCCGCGAATATCCTAGCCATAAAGATCAAGCAGCGTTTCCGCCGGTTGCAGGATATCGGTCTCGACCACCGCGGCCCCGCCGGCCTGAAAGAACCCCATCAGGCGTTTCGCCTCGGCGCGGATTTCGCTCTTGGCGCTCATCTGTTGGCGTCCAGGATGGCGCGCACCCCGGCCACCAGATCGGCGCGCGCGACCTCACGCTGGGCGGGCTGGCTTTTCCATTCCTCGAGGCTGGCGCTCTGGGCGATCTTCGCCCCCAGCACCAGATCCTTCAGTTGCACGACGCCGCGCGCATTTTCGTCCGCCCCCTGGATGACCGCCACCGGGGCGCGGCGCTTGTCGGCGTATTTCAACTGATTGCCGAAATTCCTGGGGTTGCCCAGATAGGCTTCGGCCCGGATCCCCGCCGCGCGCAACTCGCTCGCCATCGTCAGGTAATCGGCCATCCGATCGCGGTCCATAACCGTCACCACCACCGGCCCCGGCGCGACCTCCTGACCGATGCGCCCCTTGGCGCGCAGCGCCGCCAGCAGCCGATCGACCCCGACCGACACCCCGGTTGCCGGCACTTCCTGCCCGGTAAAGCGTTTCACCAGATCGTCGTAACGACCGCCCCCGGCAACCGACCCGAACTGCCGCCGGCGGCCCTTTTCGTCAAGAATGTCAAAGGTCAGTTCGGCCTCGAACACCGGACCGGTGTAATAGCCAAGCCCCCGCACCACCGAGGGGTCGATCCCGAACCGGTCGCTGCCATAGCCCCGGACCTCCATCAGTTCGGCGATGGTTTCAAGCTCCGCGACCCCGTTCAGCCCGCTGATAGAGCCGCCGACCGCGGCGCGCAGATTGGCCAGGGTCGTTGCCGCATCATCCGCTTTCGAGGTCAGAAACGCGATCACCGGCCCGGCCTGATCGTCCGACAGGCCGACCCCGTCGATATAGGCGCCCGAGGCGTCCAGCCGCCCCTTGCCCAGCAGGTCGCGCACCCCCGCCTCGCCGACCTTGTCGAATTTGTCGATGGTGCGCAGGACCGCGTCGCGGGTGGCGCCGTCCTCCAGCCCCATGGTTTCCAGCACCCCATTGAGAACCTTGCGATTGTTCAGCCGCACCACATAATCGCCGCGCTCGATGCCGACTGCCTCCAGCGTGTCCGACAGCATGGCGCAAATCTCGGCGTCCGCAGCCACAGAGGGCGCCCCGACAGTGTCCGCGTCACACTGATAGAACTGGCGAAACCGCCCCGGACCGGGCTTTTCGTTGCGCCACACCGGCCCCATCGCATAGCGCCGGTAGGGGCTGGGCAGGTCGTTGCGAAACTGGGCGTAAACCCGGGCCAGCGGCGCGGTCAGATCATAGCGCAGCGCCAGCCAGTCGCCGGTGCCGCCCTCATCTTCCTCCTGCCAGGCGAAAACCCCTTCGTTGGGGCGGTCCACGTCGGGCAGGAACTTGCCCAGCGCTTCGACCGTTTCCACCGCCGAGGTCTCCAGCGCATCAAATCCGTGCCGCTCGTAAACGCTCGCGATGGTGTCGAGCATCTCCTTGCGCTCGGCGACCTCGGGGCCGAAATAATCCTGAAACCCCTTGGGAGTGCGCGCCTTGGGGCGGGGCTGTTTCTTTTGCTTGGCCATGGCGGAGTTCCCTTGCGCTGCTATCGCGCCCGCGTTTAGCGAAGGACGCGCCCGGGGGCAAGGCAGCCCGCCGCGGTCGCACGCCGCGCGAAAAGGCGGTGTCCTGCTTGTTTGTGCCCCAGATCGGCGTATATCAGGCGCATGTCACAGGATCGCATCACCGCCCTTGAGGAACGCATCGCCCACCTCGGCCGCTCGGTCGAGGATCTGTCGGATGTCATCACCCGGCAGGAAAAGGAGCTCGCGCTGCTTACCCACCGCCTGCAATTGCTGCTGGAACGCGAGGCTGGCCGCGACACCGAGATCGTCGGCACGATGGCCCCGGCCGACCAGAAACCACCTCACTGGTAAGGGCCGCACGCCAGGGCCACGCCGCGCTAGAGACGCCCCTGCACGTCGCGGGCCACGACCTTGCCGTCCGACAGTAGCGCCTCGCCCCAACGGGCGCTGGTTGCAAAACTCTCGTAGAATGTGACGAAAACCGCTGACCGCGCCATCTTGCGGGCTCCGGCGGCGCGGCATGGCTTGCCCTTTGCGACGTGGCAAATCCGGCGCTTCAGCCGTTCATAGGCGGTATCGGTGGACGAATAGGCCAATACCGCGACCGGGGTATCATAGCGCACGGCCTCGTGCTGTGCCGCGGTCCCGAGGATCGCCAGAGCGGCGGTGAACTGGCGCGGGCAATGGTCGTCAAACCCGGTCAGGAAATGGCTGTGCGGCGATCCTCGGGACCGCGGCACAGCACGAGGCCG
>Ga0114931_10011013_pt1 | contig 10717 bp, 9 predicted proteins | sample 2SBtaG_FD_89579 | JGI IMG/M metagenome (GOLD analysis project Ga0114931, IMG submission 89579) | Deep subsurface microbial communities from Kolumbo volcano to uncover new lineages of life (NeLLi) - 2SBTROV14_V59a metaG | ecosystem: Environmental > Aquatic > Marine > Volcanic | place: Kolumbo...
GAACGTCGCCCCGAAACTCCGGGACGGCGTTTTTTCGTACCCGCCTCTTCCCGGGAGCATCGTAGAAGCAAGACCCTTGATTCTGGAGCGCGATCCAATGAGCAGTCCCATGAGCCCGCGGCGAGCCATGCAGCGAGCCCTCGCTCTCGCCCGGCGGGGAATGGGCACCGTTCGGCCCAACCCCCCGGTGGGAGCGGTGGTGGTGAAGAACGGCGTCCTACTCGGCGAGGGATACCACGAGCGGTTCGGCGGGGACCACGCGGAAATCGTCGCCTTGCGCGCCGCCGGCCGCGGCGCCCGCGACGCGACGCTCTACGTGACCCTCGAACCTTGCAACCACTATGGGAAGACCCCGCCCTGTTCCCTGGCCGTTCGCGAGGCGGGCATCCGCCGGGTCCACATCGCCCTCCCGGATCCCAACCCCGCTTCCGCCGCGGGTGCCGAGGCGCTCCGGGAAATGGGGGTGGAGGTCGTCTTCGGCCCCGGCCGCCGCGAAGCCGCGCATCTGACGGCCGGATTCGCCTCGCGGGTGCGTCTGGGACGGCCCCGCTTCACGGCGAAGCTCGCGGCGTCTCTCGATGGCAGGATCGCCTCCGCCTCGGGGGACTCCCGCTGGATTTCCTCCGAGGCGGCCCGGAGCTGGGTCCACCGTCGCCGACGTGAGGCCGACGCGGTGCTCGTGGGCGCCGAGACCGCCTGCCGCGACAACCCCGCCCTGACCACCCGCGCGGTGACGGGCCGCTCGCCGGACCGAATCGTCGTGGACTCGCGCCTGCGCACGCCGCCACCGCCCGGGTCTGGAACGACGACGGAGTCCACCGTATCGCCCTCACCACCGAGGCCGCGCCGGTCGAGGCGCGGGAAACCCTGGAGAAAATGGGGGTGGACGTGCGCGTTCTTGGCGGTGACGCCGAGGGGCGCGTGGACTTGGCCGAAGCCGCCGGTCGCCTGGGCGACACGGGTTACACCTCGGTTCTGGTCGAGGGCGGCGGTGCCATCACCGGGGCCCTTTTTCGCGCCCACTTGATCGATGAGGCGCACCTGTTCCTGTCCCGCCGCATTCTCCTCGGGGGCGGGGGTCCCGGCTGGACCGAAGGGCTTCGGGTGCCCTCGGTGGCGCGGGCGGTCAAGATCGCCCGCTCGGAGATGCGCCCCATGGGTCCCGACTGGTGGATCACCTTCATTCCGGAATCCGCCCAATGGTGGGATCCGGAAACCCTCGCCGTCGAAACCGCTCCCGCGGTGGTGGAGGCTTGAACCATGTTCAGCGGCATCATTGAAGCCCTGGGCGAGGTCGTCGCCGCCGAGCCCCGCGAGGGGGGACGTCGTCTCGGGCTGCGCGTGCCGGAGCCCCTGCGGGGTCTCGAGCCGGGAGCGAGCCTCGCCGTCAACGGCACCTGTCTCACCGTGGTCGCCGCCCGGGACGATCGGCTCGAGTTCGATGCCGTCGGCGCCACCCTCAAGCGGACTCTTCTCGGAAGCATTCGCCCGGGAGATCGGGTGAACCTCGAACGAAGCCTTTGCATGGGATCTCCGGTGAACGGCCATCTGGTGACCGGCCACGTCGACGGCTTGGCGCAGGTGGCCGACCGCCGTCCCGGCGAGGGTGCGGTCTACTTCGATTTCACGGTTCCCGAGGCGCTGGCCGGCCAGATCGCTCCCCGCGGTTCGGTGGCGGTGGACGGCGTCAGCCTCACCGTGGCCGAGGCCTCCGGGAACCGGTTCACGGTCTCGATCGTTCCCTATACTCTGGAGCACACGATTTTCGGTGACTATCGGCCGGGAACCGAGGTTCATCTGGAAACCGATGTCCTCGCCAAGTACGTCCAGCGCGCCCTGACCGGCGCCGACGGCGCGCCGCGCCCGGTCGTCACGGAGAAACAATCATGATCACGCCCGAGCACGAGAACGCGCCGCGCACCTACCCCTTTGCTCCCGTCGAAGAAGCGATCGCGGACCTCAGGGCCGGGAAGATGGTGATCGTTCTCGACGACGAGGACCGCGAGAACGAGGGAGACCTCTTCGCGGTGGCCGAGACCATCACCCCCGAGCAGGTGCACTTCATGGTGCGTGAGGGAGGGGGCCTGATCTGCGTTCCCATGACCGCCGAGCGCGCGGAACGGTTGCACCTGGATCCGATGGTCGATCACAACACCGCGCCCTTGAAAACCGCGTTTACAGTCTCGGTGGACGCGGCCGTGGGCACCACGACCGGGATCAGCGCCCAGGACCGGGCCGTCACCATCCGGCATCTGGCCGATCCCGAGGCCCGCCCGGAGGACTTCGCGCGTCCGGGTCATATCTTTCCCCTGACCGCCAAGGCCGGAGGCGTCCTGCGCCGCGCCGGCCATACCGAGGCGGTGGTGGATCTCATGTCCCTGGCCGGGAAGCAGCCGGTGGGCGTTCTCTGCGAGATTCTCGACGCCGACGGCACCATGGCGCGCACCCCCCAACTCTTCCGGATCGCCGAGAAGTTCGGCCTCAAGGTCATCTCCATCGCGGCGCTCATTGCCTATCGCTATCGCAAGGATCACCTGGTCCGCCGCCTCACCACCGTGACCCTCCCCACCCGCCACGGCGAGTTCAGGCTGCATCTTTACAAGAGCCTGGTCGACGACGAGACCCACCTGGCTCTCACCATGGGCGACATCACCACCGAAGAACCGGTGCTGGTGCGGGTCCATTCCTCCTGCGTCACCGGCGACCTGCTCGGATCTCTGCGGTGCGACTGCGGCGACCAGGTGGCCGAGGGACTGGCGCGGATCGGGAAGGAAGGGCGCGGGGTGTTCCTCTACATGCTCCAAGAGGGGCGCGGCATCGGCCTCGGGAACAAGATCCTGACCTATGCCCTGCAGGAAGAGGGCCTCGACACGGTGGAAGCGAACGTGAAGCTCGGGTTCGCCCCCGACGAGCGGGACTACGGCGTGGGAGCCCAGATTCTCGCGGATCTGGGCTTGAGCAAACTGCGGCTCCTGACCAACAATCCAGCGAAACGGGTGGGGCTCGAAGCCTACGGTCTGGAAATCGTGGAACGAGTGCCCTTGGAAATCGCCTCCAATCCGGCCAACGAACGGTACCTCGCCACCAAGCGCGAAAAGCTCGGTCACCTGTTGGAGTCGGTGGGAACAAAGCCCGCCGGCGGGAGCGACGACGGAGACCGGAATCACCAGAGCGCGCCCTCGGGCGCGAAGGGAGCATGATGCAGGAATTCAAGGGTTCCCTCGACGCCTCCGGGAAGCGGTTTGCGATCGTCGCCGCCCGGTTCAACGAGACCTTCACTTCGACCTTGGTCGACGGAGCGCTCGATGCGCTCCTTCGCATGGGCGCCGAGGAGGACGCGGTTCATCTCTACTGGGTGCCCGGCTCCTTCGAGGTGCCGGGAACCGCCCTGGCGGCGGCTCGCAGCGGACAGTTCGATGCGATCATCACCCTCGGGGTCCTCATCCGCGGCGCGACCGCCCACTTCGACCTGGTGGCCGGCGAGGCCGCCTCGGGCATCGCCGCCGTGTTCCGAGAGACCGGAGTGCCGGCGGTCTTCGGCATCGTCACCGCCGAGACCCTGGAGCAGGCGCGTGAGCGATGCGGTTCCAAGATGGGAAACCGGGGGTGGGACGCGGCCCAGGCGGCGGTCGAGATGGCGAACCTGGGGGAGGCCTTCGACGGGTGGCCCGGGTCCTGCGACGCCTGCGACCACGCCGGGGAGATGAGCGACCGGGCGGTCGACGCCCCCTCGAAACGACGGGCCAAGAGGGAGGCCTCGGGTGCCGCGCCCGCCGGAGCCGGCCGTGGCTGAGACGGCGCATTCCTCGGGAGCGCCGGCCGGCTCACGACGTCGCGCGCGCGAGGTGTGCTTGAAGGCCCTCTATCGCTGGGAGGTCGTGGGCGACCCGCTTCCCGAGATCGCGGCGGAGATCGAGCGGGAGGACGCCCTCCCGGAGGAGGTCCGAACCTACGCCGTCCATCTCGTCACGCTCGTCATGACCGGCGTCGAAGAGGTGGATCGCCTCCTTCGCAAGGCGTTGACGCGCTGGAGCCTGGAGCGCCTGGCGGTGGTCGATCGCTCGATTCTTCGTCTGGGGGCGAGCGAACTCCTCTTCGAACCGGGACTCGCCACCGGCATCATCCTGGACGAATCCATCGAGATCGCGAAGAAATTCGGGTCGGATCGGTCCGGACCGTTCGTGAACGGCGTCCTGGACGGGGTTGCGAAGATGAGCCGCAGCGGGGAGGATCAAGCTCCCTCTCCCCGGGAAATCCCATGAGAATTGCCTTCATTTCGGACATTCACGCCAACCGGGAAGCGCTGGAGGTCGTCCTCGCGGATCTCGCCGCGGAGGGCGCGGATCGCGTCGTGTGTCTGGGGGACATCGTGGGCTACGGCCCGGAACCCAACGCCTGCGTCGCCCGGGTACGCGAAACCTGCGCGGTGACCGTTCTGGGAAATCACGACCAGGCCGCCCTGGGGGAGATGAGCACCGAGTACTTCAACGAGTACGCCCGTCTCGCCACCGACTGGACCGCCGAGGCTCTGGACGACGACGCCCGCGAGTTCCTGGGCGGGCTGCCCTTCACCGTCGAGTACGAGGGGCTCCGCCTGGCCCACTCCAGCCCCTACAAGCCCGAGGCCTGGACCTACGTCCTGACCCTGGACGAGGCCAAGCGCCAGTTCGCGGGGTTCGATGAACGCCTTTGTTTCATCGGTCACTCCCACCTGCCCATCGTGATCGAACACGAGGGCGGCGAGATCTGCTGCCAGGCCGTGCGCTATCCCGCCGACGAGCCCCTTGAACTGCTCACCGACCGTCGCTACATCGTCAACGTGGGCAGCGTAGGGCAACCCCGGGACCGGGATCCCCGTGCCGCCTACGTCTGGTACGACACGGTCGAAGACTGCGTCCGCCTGCGCCGACTGGAGTACGACGTCGATGCGGTGCAGGAGCGGATCACCGCCGCCGGTCTCCCCGGCTTTCTCGCCACGCGCCTCTCCCACGGAATGTAACCTCGGTCCGCCAGGCCGACTCGAAACGCCCTACCCAGCCCCGTCGTTCTGCGTCATACTGCGAAACCATAGGAGGGGTTGATGATGGGTAAGATTCTTTCCAATACCTTAAAGGTCGTTTTTCTATTGGTGATGGTTCCGGTCGCCGTTCCGGCGTCCCGGGCGGTTCCGGTGGAACCTCCGCCTCCCTACCTGCTCGACTGGGGGGCGCCGGGGCACGCGCCGGGGCGGTTCTCCAGTCCCTACCACGCCGAGGTCGCGCCGAACGGGTTCGTCTACGTCGCGGACACCAAGAACCATCGGGTTCAGGTTTTCGACGCTTTCGGGAATTACCGGGACGGCTGGGGAGGTTTCGGGACGGCGGCGGGGGAGTTCAACCAGGCGGTCGGTCTCGCCGTGGACCCCGACGGAAACGTGTTAGTCGCCGATGCAGGCAACCACCGGATCCAGAAGTTCACCGCTACCGGAGACTTCCTTCTGGAGTGGGGCGGTCAGGGAAGCGACGTCGGCCTGTTCTCCCTGCCTCGGGACGTGGCGTGCGACGGTCTGGGAAACGTGTACGTGGCCGACGGCTACAATCGTCGGATCCAGAAGTTCACCGGAGAGGGCGTTTTCCTCGCTGCTTGGGGAAGCGCCGGTTCCGGCGCCGGGCAATTCGACGATCCCTGGGCGCTGGCCACCGATGGGTGGAACTTCGTCTACGTGGTCGATTGGCCGAACCACCGGGTGGAACAGTTCGACCTGGACGGAACCTACCGGGCGAGTTGGGGCGGCATCGGCGCCGGTGAGGGAGAGTTCTTCAAGCCCCGCGGGGTGGCCTGCGACAACGCCGGCAACGTCTACGTCGCCGACGACGGGAACTACCGGGTGCAGAAATTCAATTCGGCGGGCCTGTTCCTGACCCAATGGGGATCCTACGGGTCAGAGCCGGGCCGGTTCCTCTCGGTGTTCGGGATCGCCTGCGACCACTTCAAGAACGTCTACGTGGTGGACGGAGCTCAGAACCGGGTACAGAAGTTCGGCGAGGCGCCGGTGGCGGTGGAGGCGAGCACCTGGGGACGTATCAAGCGGAGCTTCGCGAACGGACGCTGAGGCCGGCGAAGTCCGAACCGCGAAAGGGGCGCATGATGAACCGGAGGGACACCGCATCGCCGCCGATCATCACCCGGCGCATTTCCGGCACGTATCCCATGGCATCGGCGTGAATCGCAAGGGGGCCCGGGGGGAGATTCCGGATTCGGAAGAATCCGTTCAGGTCCGTCGCCGTGCGCACCCCGAGCGCCGGGATGAAGAGGCGGGTGAAGGGAACCGGCTCGCCGAAGGCGTCCACGACGCGTCCGGTCACCGTCGAAGAGGTCGAGGACCCGGGGCCGGTCGGATCCTCCGGAACCGACGACGCCTGCGACCCGTTCCGTGCCTGGATTCCGGGGACGAGCGGGACCCCCGGAAGGGTCGGAGCAAGCTGGAAAAGCGGAAAGGCCACGAGCAAGGAGGAGGTGAGGCGGAGTCGTTCGAACCGTAGGATTGTTTTCATGACTCCGCCTCGCATGATGCCTTGCTCTGTGCCTACCGCCGTCCCTTCACTATGCAGGAAGGATGCCAGCCGTAAGTCGTTGTGTTCTCGTCGCGAAATGGGTACCTAGGTTCCGAAGGTGGATACCCACTGCCCGGAGGAGGCGGAGCATTCTATCCGATCTGCGCCCTGGGCGAGACAGAAAAGAGACAAAATTGCTCCGGTGCGTTTCCGAGGGCGTCGACGAGGTTTCCTGAAGGACTCCCGGAGTGAGGCGTTCTTGGGGGTGAGACCCGGAGCGACGGGCACCGGGCGAAGCTGATCGACGGGAAGACGCTGACCGGCATCCTCCGACTGGTCACGCCCAGCCGCTAGCGGGAATCAGGCCAAGCCGTGCGCGGGGGGACCGGTTCATGCTGACGCGCCGGGATCGATCACGCGGCCCAGGAAAAGAACGGCGCCGGTCACCCGGTCCCGGATCAGAAATACGAACGGATGGTCGGCGCGAAACTGATCCGGGACCGAAGTGGGGCCGAACCCGCCCCCGGTGGCGGCGGCCGCTTCGGTCCCTTCTTCGTTCACCGTGACGAAAGCCTGGTGAAGGACGCGGTCGATCTTGAGATTCCGATGTCCGGTCATGCGGGAGAAGTCCGCCCGCATGGGGTCGAAGGCGGAAGGCATGCCCAGGGCGGTGAGGGTTGCGGCGAGGCGGTTCTTCCAGCGGAAAGAAAAGCGCGGCAGGTAGACCTCCGGCTCCTGCTCCGAGGCATGGTCCCGCCAGCGGCTCAGGGTCTCTTCGCTGAGCGCCGTCTCGAGCGCGGCCAGGCCATCTTTCCGCTCGGGCAGGAGGAGTTCCATGGAGAGATCCTCGCCCGAGTAGGGAAGCTCCAGGAAGTAGACTCCGTCGGTGTGGCCGAAGAGGGCCTTCGGCCGACCGTGCATGAGCGGAACGGTCACCTCCCGGTCTGGAGAGACGAAGAACGTTTCCGACCGGGTCGCCGCGGGATCGAACCGGGTTTCCCAGGAGCCCTGTAAGTAGATGGCGTTGGCGAGCACCAGAGCGGTCTGGGTCGTGATGGTTCCGGCGGGGAAGAGATCGGAGATTCGCTCGTGGGTCCGGGCGGCGACCCAGTCGTTGATGCGCGTGCGCGCGCCCTCGGGGTCCGCCGCGAAATCGGTCCGGGCGGCCTCGGCGCCGTAGTCCTCGCGGGTCGTGTTCAAAAACTCCTCCTGGAACGTGTAGGTTGTCGCCGTCCACAGGCGGTTGGCGGTCTCCAGGGTGTAGTTGGGAAGCGCGTTTCCCCGGTCCACGCTCTCGAGCAGTGCGCCGTAGGCGGGATGCAGAGCCTCCCGGCCGAGGGTAAAGTGGAGTACCTCGGCCATCTCGAGTTCGGTTTGCCCGGCGGCGCCCGCGTAGGTCATGGCCAGAGCGGTCGAGATGCTGAAGGGGGAGAAGAAGAGGTTGCCGTCGTCGGTCCGAAAAACATGGTAGAGGTCGAAGGCGAAGGCATTGTTCCCCGCCACCACCGAAGCGACGTCCCCCGCGAACTCCTGGGGAATGGCGCGGGCCTCGAAGGGAGAGACCGGCGAGTCCGAGGACGAGCATGCTGCGAAGAGCGCGCTTCCGGCCAGCAGAAGCACCGCTAGCCTGATGAGTCGATCGGTCCACGGTCGCATGGGAACCTCCTCTCGGTTCATGATACACGGCTCGAGCGACCGGGTTCCCGACGGAGCCCTTCGGCCTCGGATGCCCGCTCGCCGGCGCTCGAAACGGCTCGGGGCGACCCCGCGTGAACGGGATCGCCCCGGGCCGAAGCGCAAGATCTGATGATCGTTGGTGCCGCGCCGGTCGTGCCTCTCCGGGGACCTTACCGGCGGTCCGGGTCGCGAGGCTCCTCCCGCCACCGTGAAGGCTTCGGGTCGGCCGGCTGCAGCCGGGCGGCGGTCTCGATCAAGGCGACCATCTCCGTCGCGTCCTCGGGGTTCCCCATCTCCCGTGCGGCCGCCCGGGCCAGGCCGGCCGCACTTGCCAGGTTCCCTCCCTTGGCCCAATAGGAGCCGCGCAGGATCTCGGCGAACTCCGCCGCCGCCGCGTCCATGCGGAAGGTGGGGTCGGGGTCGTTCCAGCTCTTCTCGATGTCGCGGATGCGGATCGTGCGGGCCTCCTCGGTCACCCGGCCGGTTTCGGGGTCCGCGTAGCGGATGCGCACGGTGGCCAGATCGCCGCGGCGGGTCCGGTCGCGGGTCTTGACCTCGAAGAGCGCGGTCACCTCGTGGCCGGCGCCGACCTCGCCCGCGTCGACCGCGTCGTTTCGGAAATCCCGGTCGGCCACGTCGCGGTTCTCGTAGCCGAGGAGCCGGTAGCGCTCGACCGCCTTCGGGTTGAACTCCACCTGAATCTTCACATCCTTGGCGATGGTCTGGAGGGTACCGGTCAGGTTCTCGACGAACACCCGGTGGGCTTCCTTCAGGTCGTCCACGTAGTAGTAGTTTCCGTCGCCCTGGTCGGCGAGCTTCTCCATGAGTACGTCGTTGTAGTTCCCCATGCCGAAACCGACCGCGGTGAGTTCGATGCCGCGGCGGGCCTCGGTCTTGATCCGGGCCAGGATGTCCTCGGCCCCGGTGTTTCCGACGTTGGCCACGCCGTCGGAGCAGAGGATCACCCGGTTGATGGCGCCGGGGCGATAGGCCCGGTCGGCCAGGCGGTAGGCCTCGAGGAGTCCCGCCTCGGCGTTGGTGGCGCCCTCGGGAACGAGGGCGGCGATGGCGCCCAGGATCCGTTCGCGATGGCCGAGACCGGTGGGGGGGAGAACCACCCGGGCGTTGCTCCCATAGACCACCAAGGCCACCTCGTCGTCGGAGCGCATACGGTCCACCAGGAGGTTCAGGGCACGCTTCACCAGGCCCAGGCGATCCTCGCGCGCCATGGAACCGGAAACGTCCACCACGAAGGTGAGGATGGCGGGCTTCCGGTTTTCGGGATCGACCTCGCGCCCCTTGAGACCGACGCGGAGGAGCTTGGCGCTTCCGCCGAAGGGGGAGGGAGCGGCGTCGAGGTAAATGGCGAAGGTGCCGCGATGCGAGGGGACCGGGCGGCTCCCGGCGGTGAGACGTCCTCCCGGGGCCGGGTAGTGGTGGCGGAAGGAGTTCACGAACTCCTCCACCCGCACCGCATCCTTGGGCGGGAGATTCCCGGCCAGGAGATAGGAGCGGGTCAAACTATAGGAGGCGTTGTCCACGTCCACGGCGAAGGTGGCGAAGCGGTCCTCGGTGGGGTCGATGAAGGGGTTTACGCCGTAGTGCTGGAAGAACATGGCGTCGTAGGCCTCGCCGTTCACGGGATCGGTGCCGCCGACCGAGATAGGTGGGCGCGGGCCTGGAGATGGCGCTGTGGGCCGGGATTGAGGAAGCGCTTGGGCTTCGGTCCGGCTCCGGGCCGTGCCGGCGGGTTCGTTCTTGGCGGCCGTGGCCCCGGCCGAAGAAACCTGCTTCTGGGAGATGTCGAACGGGATAGTCTCCCAGGCGCGGCCGCCGCGGTAGTGACGCAGTTCTTCCGGCGCCGCCGTCACGACCGCGGCCAGGCCGACCGGGGGGGCGGGATCGAGGGTCACCTTGGCGACGTGCGGGGTCTCGGCGTTCACCCGTACGGCCAGGGACTTCTCCTCGTATCCCAGGTAGAGCACCCGGAGGGTATCTTCCCCCGCGGGGGCGTTCGAGATCACGAACCGGCCGTTCCGGTCGGTGGCGGCCCCCAAGTTCGTGCCCACGAGGAGCACGTTGGCGAAAGCCAAGGGCTCGCCGTGCTCGCCGAGTACCCGGCCTTTGATCGTGCCGGTCGCAGGCAGGCCCTTTGCCGGGGCCACGCCCCGGATCGAGGTTGCATCGCGCCGCCCGGCGGCCGGAGCCTCGGAGCGCCCGGCCGTCTTCTTCACGGCCGGTGCCGCCTCTCCCGCCGCTTGGGTTTCGGCGCCCTCGGTGGGACTCCGATCCGGCTCCGTCACAACCTCGACCAGCGGTGCGGGCGCGGGCTTGGCCTGAGGCAAGACCCCGCGCGCGGCCGCGCCGGCCTCGGTTCGAGTTTTCATCTCCTGCGCCAGATCGTCTCCCGCCCTCCGTCGCATGGCGTCCGGCCCCAGGATACCGATGGCCAGCGACGCCACCGCTCCGGCGGCGGCCAGCGAGGGGACCCAGGGTCGGGTCCACCA
>Ga0114931_10011014_pt1 | contig 10717 bp, 7 predicted proteins | sample 2SBtaG_FD_89579 | JGI IMG/M metagenome (GOLD analysis project Ga0114931, IMG submission 89579) | Deep subsurface microbial communities from Kolumbo volcano to uncover new lineages of life (NeLLi) - 2SBTROV14_V59a metaG | ecosystem: Environmental > Aquatic > Marine > Volcanic | place: Kolumbo...
AAACGGAATTGTAGATTACCACGATCAATTTTTGATCGGAGGACCAGCTATTGTAGTTGGTCGCAAAGGTGCGGCTGGCATCCCAACCTATACAAGCGATAATTTCTGGCCAATCGATACAACTTACTATATTCAAGAAAATTCAGCCTATAACTTGAAGTTCATATTCCATCTCTTGGTGAGTTTGAGGCTAAACCAGTTTGATCGATCAACCGCTATCCCTGGTCTTAATCGAGACGATGCATATGATCTTGATATAGGGCTCCCTCCCCTCAACGAACAACGCCGGATTGTGGCGAAGATTGACGAGTTGTTTTCGGAGCTGGACAAGGGCGTCGAGAGCCTGAAGACGGCGCGTGCGCAACTCAAAACCTACCGCCAGGCCGTCCTCAAACACGCTTTTGAGGGCAAACTCACTGCCCAATGGCGCGAGGAAAACAAGGACAAGCTGGAAACCGCTGACCAGCTCCTCGCCCGCATCAAAACCGAACGCGAAACCCGCTACCAGTAACAACTCAAAGACTGGCAACAGGCCGCCAAGGACTGGAAAGCCAGCGGCAAGGACGGGAAGAAACCTGCAAAGCCGAAAACTAGTAAATCAAAGGAACCTGTATCCCTTGAGGAATCTGATGCGGTTTGTCCAATACCGGAAAGCTGGTGTTGGGTACGCCCTGAAAATATCGCATCACCTACACCTTACTCCATTGGTATCGGTCCCTTCGGAAGCAATCTCAAGGTCTCTGATTATCGCGATGAAGGAGTTCCACTGATTTTTGTGCGGAATATAACACGCAACAATTTTTCCTTAGGTTTGAGATTTATAGAACCTCAAAAATCCGAGGAGCTCAAAGCGCACTCTGTTGAAGCGCTTGATATTGTGATTACAAAAATGGGAGACCCTCCGGGTGATTGCCAGATTTACCCCGCAGGTTCGCCAAAAGCGGTGCTGACTGCCGACTGTTTAAAATTAAGAGTCTGGCCAGACTTCATTGAACGAGAATTTATAAAATTCTGTATCTGGTCAAATCACATAAAGAAGCAACTAGGCTTGATAACCAAAGGCGTTGCTCAAAAAAAATTAGCGTTGATCGCTTTAAAACAGTTGTTTTACCACTGCCTCCTAAGGAAGAGCAGTTACAAATTGTTTTGCGTTCAGAGGATATATTTTCACAAATTGATAAACTTGATTTAGAAATCAGAGCAAGTTTAAAACAATCCGAAGCCCTGCGCCAATCCATCCTGAAAAAAGCCTTTTCCGGCCAGCTTGTGGCGCAAGACCCCAATGACGAGCCCGCCGCCGCCCTGCTGGAGCGCATCCGCACTGAGAAAGCCGCGCAGGCAAAATCATAGACCAAAACCAAAAAGACCCCCAAGAGAAAGACCGCCGTATGAGCACAGCCCCCATCATTTCCAAAGTCTGGAGTTTCTGCACAACTCTGCGTGATGACGGGGTGAGCTATGGCGATTATCTGGAACAGTTGACCTATCTGATCTTCCTGAAGATGGCTGATGAATATGCCAAGCCGCCTTACAAACGCGATGTGGGCATTCCGAAAAAATATTCATGGACTGCGCTGAAAGCCAAACGCGGGGCGGAAATGGAGGTCCACTATGTTGAAACCCTGCGCGAGCTCGCCAAGCGCAAGGGCATGCTCGGTCAGATTTTCACCAAGGCGCAAAACAAAATTCAGGACCCGGCCAAGCTCTATCGTCTGATCGATATGGTGGACGGCACGGACTGGGTGATGATGGGCGCGGATGTCAAGGGCGATATCTATGAAGGCTTGCTTGAGAAAAACGCCGAAGACACCAAATCCGGCGCGGGACAATATTTCACGCCGCGCGCATTAATCCAAACCATGGTTGAATGCGTACGGCCCGAGCCAGGCAAGACCATTGCCGATCCGGCCTGCGGCACCGGCGGGTTTTTCTTGGCCGCCTATGATTTCATTTCCGACCCGCAAAATTTTAAGCTCGACAAAAAACAGAAAGAGTTTTTGAAGCACGAGACATTCAGCGGCAACGAGATTGTCGCCAATACGCGCCGCCTTTGCCTGATGAATATGTTTTTGCACAATATCGGCGAGATCGATGGCGAAGGCGCGGTCTCGCCCAATGACTCACTGGTGGCCGACAGCGGCAAACGCTTTGACTATGTGCTGGCCAATCCGCCATTTGGCAAAAAAAGCTCCATGAGTTTCACAAACGAAGAAGGCGAGCAGGAAAAAGACGACCTCACCTATAACCGGCAAGACTTCTGGGCGACCACATCCAACAAGCAACTCAACTTTGTCCAGCATATTCGCACCATGCTGAAGATCAGTGGTCAGGCCGCCGTTGTTGTTCCTGACAACGTGTTATTTGAAGGCGGCGCGGGCGAAACGATCCGCAAGAAGTTGCTGGAAAACACCGACCTTCACACAATTTTGCGCTTGCCGACCGGAATTTTCTACGCCCATGGCGTCAAAGCCAATGTGATCTTTTTCGATAATCGCGAGGCCAGCAAAGACCCATGGACAAAAGAGGTCTGGTTCTACGACTACCGCACCAACATTCATCACACGCTGAAAAAGAAAACCATGCGGTTTGAGGATTTGGCCGACTTCGTCAAATGCTACAATCCGCAAAACCGCCATAAACGCAAAGAGACCTGGGACGAGAAGAAAAACCCCGATGGCCGCTGGCGCAAATACTCATACGAAGACCTCACCGCCCGCGACAAAACCAGCCTCGATGTTTTCTGGCTCAAGGACAAAAGCCTCACGGACCTCGACAACCTGCCCGACCCAGATGAACTGGCCGAAGAGATTGTCGAGAACTTGGAAGCAGGATTGAACAGTTTTCGCGAGGTTCTCGCGGGGCTTCGATAACGTCTCATTCTGCATATCTGTTGCCGGAATTTTTCAAGCTCTTGTAACACCTGCCCATCCACGCACAGCTGATCCGGCGCGTGGCGTGAACTACACTTGTCGCAGATGATTTTCTGACGATGGCGAAGGGGCATGTCGGATCGGCAGGTGAGGGCTAATCGCGCCAATGCGCTCAAGAGTACGGGGCCGCGGAGCAAGGACGGTAAGGTTACGGTAAGTCGCAATGCGGTTCGACATGGGCTACTGAGCAGCCGCCTCTTCCTCGACGACGAGAACCCAAGCGAATTTGATACGCTTCAATGCGATTTGCAAAGATCTCTCAATCCAGTGGGAGCCATGGAATTGGCGCTGGTGGAGCGCATCGCCGTCAACATGTGGCGCCAGCGTCGGCTTGTAACTGCAGAGACTGCGGCAATCCACCTGGGGCGTGAGCCCAATCACATCGCGTCCGGCGTTTCACAAGAGCTTGAGCTTGGCTATGACAACGGATTTACCGAAGCCGACCTTGAGCCCTTTGACCGAGATAGCATTCGCTGGTGCAAAGCTGTCATCGACGAGATTAACCGCCTTGATGAGATTGATCCGAAAACCTTCGAGAAGAACGCACCTCACATTTTCGGCCAGCTCAAGTCGGACGCCGAAGACTATTGTGACGACCCGGCCTCCTACCTTGAAGACTTCGACGGCGGGGTAACGAGCTATGTTGCCGAACTACTCACGTATTGCAGCAAGCAACTCGATGAAGCGGAAAAGCGTCCACACATTCTGGCGCTTGCCGAACAGGTGAAGTTGAAACGCCTCGTGCTGCCTGCTGAGACACTTGCCCTCTTCGCTCGCTACCAAACGACGCTCGATAACCAGATTTACAAAGCCTTAAAGGCGCTACGCGAAGCCCAGGCGTGGCGCTTCAAGACGTTGGATGGCACGGAGGCTATGGCTCCAGAAGATGAGGCCGCGTAGAGCAAATGGCTTTGTTTCGCCAATTCGGTTTCCCGACTTTCGTGGAAACGAAAAACCCTCAACTTCCCAAATGATTTCGAGAAAATATGAGAGAGATAAATTTATGTGCGGACGAGGATCAGGCAGGCGGGCTTCGTTCGGACTTATGACGACAACAACTAATGACTATCATGCCATCGATCTTGCTTGGTTGTGTAAGAAGGGCTGCCTGGCGCCTGGTTATTGCGGAAAGATTACGTGGTCGCGTGGTGATACGAAGACAGGGTGGATTGGCTATCGCACCGAGAGTGCGTGATTGAGACTGATGTATCGAACCAGACGACACGGCGGGGATTGGCGCGACGTCGATGAACTCATTCCCTTCGTTTATTCCAGAACAAATTTCCCGGGACGGCGAGCATGGTTTCATTGCCCGTCATGTTGTCGGCGTTGCCGGGTCCTTTATGGGGGCGCCTATTTCCGTTGCCGCAAGTGTCACGGTTTGAGATACGAGTCACAGTACGAGACAGGGTATTCACGAGCCGCGAGCCAGTCTCACAAGCTTCGTGAACGCCTTGGATATTCAGGTTCGCTTGACGATCCTTTTCCACCCAAGCCCAAAGGCATGCACTGGAAAACGTATGAGCGACTGCGGGCGCGCGATGATCAGCTGCAGATGCGCTGGTGCCGGGGCGTTGCCGATTGGTTGGCGCGGACACGGAGATGAGGGTTGTCAGGCTGGCTGTTTCATCTCTTCGAATTCTTTTAAAATCCGATAGACGGACATTCGCGATACTTTGAGAGCACGGGCAACAGCCGCCGGGCCTTGGCCGGCATCAATCATTTGCAGTACTTCCCGTCTATTGATGCGCGGTTTTCCGCCGGTGTAAACGCCGGCTTTTTTTGCTTTCGCTATTCCTTCCGCCTGCCGCTCGCGCCGGACATCGGTTTCAAACTGCGCAAAGACGGCAAGCATGCCGAAGAAGGCGCGCCCGGCCGAGGTCGCCGTGTCGACGCTTTGTTCGATCACCCGAATATGAGCACCAGATTGTTCAATTTCATGTGCGATGTTCGCGAGATCACGCAGCGATCTGCCAAGACGATCGAGCCTAGTGACAACGAGCGTGTCGCCCTTTGTCAGAACCTTCAACGCAAGATCGAGTTGCTCACGATTTGCGCGCTTGGTGCCGCTGCGTTTTTCTTCAAAGACAATGGCACAACCGTCTTTGTCGAGAGCCGCCTTTTGGATTGCGAGATCCTGATCCTCGGTGCTCACACGCGCATACCCGATACGTCGTCCCATGGCTGCCTCTGAGTCACAAATGAATATGGTTGTTACACTTTATGTAACACAACGGAGAAATCAACCCTTTTGTGACGTGATTTGGCATGACATTGAGTGTAACGGTAGGGTGTACCCTGATTTAACGACAATGTGTTCTGGTGTTGGGAGGGAAACAGTCGACCCTGGACTGATCTCGTGACGGGGACTTTTGACCCAAGGCAGAACAGAGCGTGCGCGGATCATGCTTGTCCGACCAAGTCTGCTGTCGTAAAATGCTACCGTGGCTGGCTGATGACGGCCTGTCGCGATGGGTCATAAAGTTTCCAAAAACCCGCGCCCAAACGCTTCCCGCTGCACGAACAGGATCTGTTGAGGTTCTAGTTCTGATTACGCCAATATTGGAGCGCAACGCCCCAAAGATTAGATATGATACGCTGCCTCTTCATTTACCCGTCACCAAGATTCCCGCATAGCTCCTGAAGATAGTAATGGGAGCCACCAGTGCCACGGAAGACATCTCGTGCGCCGACGGTTCCAGGCTGCGCGGCGAAGCCTTCCGCTTGCCCGCGCCGTTCGCCAAACTGCGTTGAGTCTTCCGAAAGAACCCGAGCCCGCGCGCCATATAAGCCGCGCTCATAACGCACAAACTCTGTACCATTGATCGACGTCTTGAAATTGCCCCACATGATCGAGCTATCGCCACGCTCAATACGCACATAGAACTTGCCCCTCGTTGGAGCGTCATCGACTAGGGTACTATCGTCACCATACACGGGGTAATGTTTATTGGGGTCGAGATTGCGCAACAAAAAGCGTGGGTCTTTGCTGTCGAAATTCGTGAAGAGGTGGCGGAACGGCTGATCACGCGTATCGGCAGCGGCAGTGATGAGGTAGTCGCCCTTCACCTTGCCCTTGAGGTAGAATGCCAGCCGGCCGTTAACGTAGACTTTCTTGTTGTATTCATCCGCCTTATCGGGCCGCACGAGGGTCGCGGCACCGCGTGTACTGCTGCGCCCAACAGTTAGATCAGCCAACGCGACGTAGAAAAAGTCATGATCGGGAATTATTGCGCTGCGTGAAAACTCCGAAACGCCGCCGCGCTCATCGAGGATTGCCACGCTCACCTGGTGAGGTCCCGACGATAGGATCTGGCGTACCGCAAAGTCGCCATTCGCATCGACCGGTACCGGTAGTCCCATGACATTCACCCGGCTGCCGACAGGAACGTCGCGGCCTGACACTAATATGGCGCCTCCAGATACGGGGATGTTATGTACCTTTAGAGAGTCGCCACCGTACACACTGGCCAGGTCGCCGTCTTTTATTGTACCGCCAAGAATATCGGCCAGTTTCAAAATTTTCGGAGCGGTTTCATCAAAACGCCCTTGGTGATCGTAGACACGCAAAACATAGGTTACTTCATATTCTTGATTACTCGGCGCGTGCCAATGTGCGATCCCCTTCTCAACGGCAATGACCGTTAGCGGCTCTTGTAGGGCCGTATCTCCTTTCCGGAAAAGGCGAACTTCACCACGGTTCAGCCAACGATGATAATTTGAATAAGTTGAAAATACGACGTCGTTTCCCTTCAGTGCTGCGTCGGGTGCTGCCACCACGTTCAACCTTGGTTTAACGGCAAGACCGTCATATCGAATTTTAATGTCAGCGCGCTTAAGGGCAACGTCTGTGCAGCGTTGGGTATCGGCAGAATTATCAGATCCGCTTCCGAGCGTCCGTCCATCAACGCTGATCTTGAACGGGAGGTCATCAGTGGGTTCTTCGATGCATTCATTGTTGGCACGAGAGCCACCTGCCGCCATGGTCTCGGTGTTGGGCTCTGGTTGTTGAAATGCGACCGTTGTCCCAGCACTCCAGTGGGTGTGACCATCTTCAACTGAGCAACTGCCATTCATAGAACTGCACGCAGATGCTTGCTGTGTTCCGATAGCCAAGGCTACCAGAGACAGCGCGGTCGAAATACTCAAGATACAAACGCAACGAAACAACATAAGAAAAGTCCCACTCTCGGCTCAAAAGCAAAGCCGCCACTTCACGCTGTTGGGAACTACCGCGAATTGATGTCACGGTCTGACCCTCACAACTTAAAAAAAGAGCAATTGAAGAACGAACAAGCTGCCGTATTTTTTCGTACTCAAGGGCAACCACCCAAGCCGACCTCAATTGCTTGACTCTTTATGAAAACTGGTTCACGGCCGTCTCCCCTGATACTCAGTTTCAATCGATAATTCGTACGCGTTGCCGGCGCTCCGCCATTTTCTACGGATGATTTTAATGAGCGCTGATATTCGCTGCTTCGCTAAAGCTCTCGGCTCTTGATTGGAACGGCGATAGCCGATCCGCAGGACAGAGTTCTCTTCGGCGAGTGTTGAGATGACTTGGTCGATGCCACGGGACCAGCGCGGTCGAAGCGCTGTTCCATTTTCGTCAAAGGCGCGGCCCATCACGTCAATACGCACAACGCGATGAATAGCGGCGCCAAAGTTCAGCTTTGCCATCTTGCCGCGTGTCAGACGAATGACCCTTGGGTTCTCTGTGGTGACTCGATAGCCCGTTGGCAGAGTGCGCGTGTCGAGCTTCATGATGAAGTTCGAACCGCGATCCTCATCGGGTATGTCAGCGCACGCGACATGAAAACGGCCGTACCTATCGGTTGTGACCAGCAGGCCGCGTACCGTTGCCAATCGCACGTTCGCAATCCCGCGCTCACCAGAATCCTGGTAACCGTTGCGGTTGTTGTCGTCGAAGACCTTGCCGATGATGTCTGAGCAGTCGAAAGTCGGGTCTGGAATGACGCGCACGGTGGCCGTCCCGATGTTGGAGATGATTAGGCGGGTGACGGCATCCAGTGCCCAGGCTTGGTTGACATATTTGGCCTCGCCAACGCCGGTACCAATCACCAGCATCAGCTTCACCGTTGTTGTTTGCCCATTGGCGAGGCTCAATCCGCTCCACGTCAAAGTGCGGCCGCTGATTGCAGGCTCAAACGGCAAATCGTCTACGCTTGAACTTCCGGTCCTGTATTTGAAGCCAGGAGGGATTTGATCAACGATCTCAAAAGCGTTTTGAGGTGGGCCGGTGTTGCGCACCGTAATCGTGTAGGGCACCAAGTCACCGCGCGATACTTCCGTCTTGGATGTCGTTTTGGAAATGTTCAAGGTGCCGGTCGGAACAACGGCTTCAATTGGAATGTGATTGTTGAGCACACTCGCCGAGGCCCCACTCAGATTGAATGAAAAGTAGTATTGCGTGGACGCTGAGCCAGCGGCCACGCCTGCGGAATTCACTGAGCAAGTGTTTGGATCGTGTATGGGTGCTGCCAATGCAGGTGCTGTATTGCTCGTCTGCACCAGCAAGGGTGCTGGCACGCCGCCAACAGTAAGCGTCGCGGTACACGAAGGAATAGCCGTCGACGGTCCGGGGACGTAACCCGCTGGATTTGTGACCGATAGGCTGTAGAGCCCCGCAGGCGCAGTCGGTTCGAGCAAGAATTGGTACTCGCCGGTGGCGTCTGTCGTCTGGGAAACATTTGCAGCCCCACCGATAAGGTGCACGGCAGGATTAAAACCTGCAGGGCCGCTAAGGGTTACAACAGCGCCAGGGACTGGTAAACGCGTCACAGAATCATAGACGATGCCGGATGGATCAATCGGCTGGTTCTGTTCGCTGGTCACCGAGTTGGACGCCAACGTCAGACCATCGATGTATCCATAAATATAGTTGCCTTGCGCACGGCGGAAAATGACTCCGTAGTTTGATCCCGGCGGGATACCCGTAAAGCTGTAGCTCCCGTCTGATGCCGTCGTGGTCGTAGCTAGAACCGTAAAGACCCCGTTGATATCACCCTGGCAGAATTCAACCGTCCATCCACCGCGGCCATTTGTCGTTTCGTTTCGGTTGCCGTCATGATCGCTGTCGAGCCAGACGAAACCTGTCAGGGTCGCCGGAAGGGTGGCATCGACCACGACGGCTTCTGTCAGGTCATCGCCGGTTGTGGTTGGATCGGGCTGATCGGCTATTGCCGCGGTGGTGATGTTGGTGATGGTGTTGCCGCCCTGGCCGCTGTCAACGGTGCCCGTGAGCGTCAAGGTCGCGTTGGCGCCATTGGCCAGTGTTCCGACAGACCAGAGGCCGGTGCCTGGGACATAGCTGCCCTGGCTGACCGCGTCGCCGGTGGCTGTAATGCCGGCCGGCAGCGAATCCGTAAGACTTACATTGGTTGCCTGAGCGCTGCCATTGTTGGTCACCGTAATCAAGAACGTGACACTGTCGCCTTCGGCCGGTGTTGCGTCCGCCGATTGCAGCGTCTTGACGGTCACCAGGTCGGCATCGACAATTTTGTCATTTGTTACAGTGCAGACGGCACCTAGTTGGTGGCATCCAGCGTTGCCGTTATCGTGCGTGCGGCATTGTTCACCGTTACATACGATGCAGAAGATCCACCAGACGGGTCTGTACACGTGATCGTCGCCGTGGGGTTCCAACCGCTGGCGGCACTTTCAGTAATCGTCAGTGTTCGCGTGCCGCCCGGGGGTCGAGAACCACTTCGAAGGTATCTGTTTGACCATCTGTCAGGCTGAAATTGGTTGGAGATACCGTGCCCGCCGAAGCGCCAGTGAATGTAAAACTCTCGGGGTCACCGTTTGGATTTGTTTGCTTTGTGACCGTAACAAAGCCATTGACCTCAACGCCGGTAACTGTTGCCGCCGTCGAGGAGATGCACTTTGCCTTCGTGTTGGCTGTAATATTGGCGCCGGTACATGTCGCGCCCCCGACCTGATTACTGAAAACCATGGTGTACGGGACGGCAAGTTCATTCGAGCCGGGGTCAGGGGAACACGTTAGTTGTACGTTCTGTACCAGAAGCGTTGCCGTACCATTGCCAAGAAAATCGCCACATGCATCGCCGTCAGAATCCTGAAACGGCGACGGACTGGTCGCAAACAAAGCATTGGAACATGTCTTGGATGCATCGTTGACGCGAGGGTCGTTCGCCAATTCGCCGATAAAGAAACCGGCATCGTAGCGGGTTGGAGCACTCGAGTTGACGTCGCCAATAACGTCAATGGAGACTGTTTCTCCAGCCCTGCAAGACGACAAAGCTGTGGCAGCAGGCTGCGTGAATGTCAAAGTGGTTGTAAAGTCGTTTGACGTGCAATTGAGATCCGAATCGAAACGCGTGCCCGCACAGCTCTGACCATTGAGCGCCGATACTGTGGCGGTCTGCGCAAGAACGTTGGAAGACGTGAATCCTAGGGAATAAAAAGCAACCAATAGGCAAGTGGCGAACAATCTGAAGGTCAGTAAACACGACGTCGGCAAGCACCAGAACGCGCGATTTGTATTACTCGCTGCCGACTTGGCCATTTGTATTTTTGAATTCATTAGTTTGTTTTCTAGGTTATTAATTACTGTGTCATTTACGGTGCGCGGTTTTCGAGTTCCCAAGACATGTGAGAAAACTAGTTCTTTTTCGCCGCCGAAAACCATTTTCCATCGGAGCGAATAAGTTTAGTATCAAAATTGAATTGATAAGTTGTGACTCCGCTTACCATAAGCCTAGCGAACACTTGTTCGGCGGGTAAGCTCGCCGGGGAATGTAGAA
>Ga0114931_10011015_pt1 | contig 10716 bp, 7 predicted proteins | sample 2SBtaG_FD_89579 | JGI IMG/M metagenome (GOLD analysis project Ga0114931, IMG submission 89579) | Deep subsurface microbial communities from Kolumbo volcano to uncover new lineages of life (NeLLi) - 2SBTROV14_V59a metaG | ecosystem: Environmental > Aquatic > Marine > Volcanic | place: Kolumbo...
AACAGTAAGTCTCCTGCTCTACACAACTGCATATACAGTTGTAAGCATACCCTATGTTTCACTTGTACCGCTCATGAGTTCGGATTACGATGAGAGAACGTCAATTATTAGCATACGATCAGTACTCTCTACCGTCGGAACAATTGCAGGTGCTGGAGTTGCTATTTTTATTTCCAATAAGGATGGCTCGGTAGACTTGGGTATTCTCCACTTGGTCGTGATAGGATTCGGGGTGATTACCGCCATCATCTACCTCCTTGTCGCTCATGATGCGAGAAAGATTAAGGAGCAGGATTCTACCAGCAGGAACCAGTTCTCAGATTATTTCAGTGTTCTTACCGATAGAAATGTCTCGACACTTCTCATCGTAAAATTCACGGGGGCAATAGCCACGGGAATGCTCGTTGCTTCGATGCCGTACTATGCAAAGTATATTCTTGGGGATGAAGGATTCTCGACGCTAGGACTTGGGCTTTACATTATTGTCTCTGCTTCATTCATTCCTCTCTACAGCCATCTAACGACAAAATTTGAGAAGAGGAGGATCCTGCTTGTCACCAATGTACTGGTTGCATCAGTTCTAATTTTTCTTGCATATGCTGTCTCATCAGCCAATATTTCATTCTTCTATATAGGGACAGCACTGCTCGGAGTTTTTATGGCAGCGTATCTTCTCATTCCCTATAGTATGGTTCCTGATCTTGTGGAATATTATCAGCACAATAAATCCCAGCGTCATGAATCAGTTTTCTTCTCTCTATGGTCTGCAACTCACAGTATAGGAATAGGAGTTGCTGGTTTTCTTCTCACCCAAGTATTGCACGGGACCGGATACAATGCAGATGTCTCAGTACAGAGTGAATCTGCTCTTGGAGGCATTAAAGCAAATTTTGGATTGATCCCAGCAATTTTCATGGTCATTACAGCGATCATTCTGCAGAAGTATACAGTCACGCGTGAAACCTTCAACACCTACCTAAGTGATTCGGATGAAACTGAGTGATCTTCCTCTAATCCTTAAGACCTATTTCCTTCTGAGGAAAAGTATCCATTGGTCTAGGGACAAGCTGGACAAATTCCAGAAGAAGAAATTAGAAGAATTAATGAAATTCTTGAAAGCAAAGTCACCATACTACTCACAGTTGATTGAAGACACCAACTATGAGTCATTTAGAGAACTCCCTGTAATTGACAAAGCTGAGCTCATGAATAACTTCAACTCTATTGTCACATGTGATCTCGATAGGGACGAGCTCATAGAATTTACGATCAAAGCGGAGAGGGAGTCTACACTTAAAGTATACAGAGGCGAATATTCAACAGGATTATCCTCAGGGACGAGTGGGAACAAGACTCTTACAGTGCTCGGAAGAAAGGAGAGGGTTGGATACGGAGTAGCAATCTTCCTCAGAAAAGGAGTTTACAACCTGAAACGAAAACGAGTACTCTTCGCGCTCCGTACGAATAATCCTGCGTATATGAAGGCGGGAGTTCTCGGTACAACCCTCTTTTTTGTCGATTACACTCACTCAATGGTAGAACTCTGTGAATTGATAAATCAGAATAATTTGAATGTCATTGCTGCACCGCCTTCTCTCCTGCAATTGCTTGCTAGAAATATTCAAAGGATAGACCACAAGATTGATTGGCTTGTCTCGTATGCTGAGGTACTTGATAGAGATGTCAAAGATTATCTAGAGAAAGCATTTGATTCACCCCTATCCCAGATTTACCAAGGAGCAGAGGGATTTATTGCCTTCACCTGTCAAGAAGGGAATCTCCATCTTAATGAGGATCTGATTCACTTTGAATTTGAGCAGGTGGCAGATTCTTCTCCAAATGTGGTGAATGTTATTGTAACTGATCTTCATCGGAGGACACTACCTGTGATAAGGTATAAGATGAATGATGTCGTCGAGCTTAATGAAAATCCATGTGAGTGTGGTTCTAACTTCAGGACAATAGCCAAAATACATGGGAGAAAGGATAACATCTTCCTTCTGGAAGGGAAGAATGGGACGAAGTATCTATTTCCAGATTATGTACGAAGATCTATCAATCAGGCATCAAGCCAAGTAAACGAATTTCAGGCCATACAACATCCAGATTCCTCGATTGAAATTAGACTTATTCTCTCGGGTGAGAGTATTTCAGAAGATATTGAGCAGAAGATCCGAGAAAACCTTAGAAAATACATTGGGAGATTAGGTGCAGAAGTACCTAAGATATATTTTACAGATGTATCTCCAGAGGTCAATAAGCGATCTGGTAAGATGATAAGGGTGAGAAGAATCAAAGGTGAAAATAGTGATTAAAGAATTACAGATAATTAATCTCGAAGATTTTTTTGAGGTACCTAAACTCGTGTATCAGAATGATCCTATTTGGGTAACTGAATCCAAGGAGAGTGTCAAATTTGCAATCTCTCGACTAGAGAATCCCCGAATTTTTGTTGCGTATTCGGAAGAGAAACCAGTAGCAAGATTGGTGATAAGCACTCAAAGAGAGGTTGGATGGATCTCCTTCTTTGAATGTGTAGAAGGCAACCAAGACTTGGGACAAGATCTTATCATTCGAGCTGAAGATATTCTTCGAGAACGTGGCATGAAATCAGTAAGTATGCCCAGAAACGATAATATGTATGTTGGTTTCCAAAGTACGAGATTTCATGATCAGCAAACCGTTGGGACACCACACAACCCAGAGTATTATATTCCGATTGTCCAGAACTTGGACTACACAGTAGAGAGTAAGTCAAAATCATTTATAGTAAATATAAATGAATTGCAGCCTCCTCCAGCTCCAGCAATTACAATCAGAAATTTCGATAAGGAAAAGCTAAATCAGGAAGTAACTATTTTCAATAGATTGAATAAATTAATATTTGGTAAGTTTGAACACTATAAGCCGAGAACTCTTGAGGAAGAGATGATCTTTGTAAGAAGTTTCATACCATTTCTCGATCCGAAACTAGCTCTTATTGCAGAATCATCCGAAGGACAAGCCATTGGATTCTTTATCGCCCTTCCAGATATAAATCAAGCGCTCAAAGGGCAAAAAATCACCCGAGTTAGAGCTGTGACTATTGCTGTCCATCCAGACTATCAGAAGAAAGGTGTTGGAGTAGCTCTTGCCAAGAGGATGGTTGAGAATATTCAAAGGGAAGAGAGGTATGAAACTGGAGAAATTTCATGGATCTTTGAATCCAATGAAGCACCACTAAAACTGGTATCCAAAATAAAACATATGATTGGAAGAGAATTTACTACCTACAATAAACCGATTTGAAGCAAGATTTGAAACGAAGCTTGAAAATCAAAATTAGAGTAAATTTAATGCGGAATTTTTTTTTAGCGATAATTCGAATTCAAAACCAATTAGACAAAACGTACAAATATTTACAATTTCAGAACAAATTTACAGCATTTATTACAGGATATTAAAATGACAATTTTATTTTAGATATGATGATATCACGTTGTCAAGAACTATGTTTAAATAAGGCAACGGATAAGTATTCATAGTCTCGGTGATATTAATTGACCAATAATCTCAGCATCATATATCTAAGCATAGAGGGTAATAGTAACCCTTTATTTCCAAAGCTAGATCATATTACTGAGGTCGAGAAGGTCGAACTTCTTCAAATTAAGAATCTTTCAACCATATTTAATTCAAATTCACTTAATCCTGCAATCATAGTGCTGAATATAGATGACAAGTCTATTAATCACACTGAGATTTCTCATCTTCTTCGCATTAAATATCCGTATTCACGTCAGGTGCTCTATATAACACAGTCAGTTTCAGAGATTGAACTCATGAATCTTAAGAATTACGGGAACTTCAACTACATCATCAGTGACAATCTGAATGGGGAAGCATTGGACTTTAAAGTCAAGAAAATTCTTGCTGATTACATGATTGTCAAAATCCTTGGAGAAACCCTGAAAAACCCGTTAAGAGATACACCAGCGTATGAGATCATGAATCAGAAGAATAAATCAAATATTGAGTTTCTAGGTTATATTGTCTCAGTTAACTCAGTGGTGAAATTTGCTGATATCAAGAATACCACCCTCAAAGATAATGATATCCTCCTTGGAGCATATCTGTCTGCAATTAGTGAGAAAATGATTTACTCAGGTGTCAAGAATGATGAGCCATGGATTTTAAATTTAGGATCTATGGAATTCGTTATCCATGAATCTGAAGACATTCTATACATCTTTATTTACAGAAATTTAACAGATAGTGACAGAGTTGCGATAATCCGGAAGATGAAAAAATTCACAAATAAAATCTATAAAATTATGGGAGAAAAACTCCTCTATGACAGCTACATACTCCATTCAGATATCGATGCAATTACTGAGGAGATCAATAATTTCTCTCTAGCAGAGAATGTAGCAAGTATTGAATTCCGCATTCCAAATTTCATATTTATTGATCCCCCATCTTCAATCCAAGACTATCTTGAGGATTTTCCAGATAGAATACGGTTCTCGGTCTTACCGTCAATTAGCCAATTAGAGATCCTTATCAAAGATAAATTAGCTGATATTGTCTGTATCAAAACAGATGCAACATTTCTACCGCCATTACTTGAGAAGTTGGAATACTATTATCGGATTACTCCAGCAATGCATGTCATACTATATCTCACTAATACAGAAGGAGTTGATCTTTACAATCTCTTCGAGTCAAAAGTAGTGGATTACCTGTTACTTGAGGAACCCACCTCATCTCAGTGGGAAACGATTATTGAACTCGCTACTGGAGATACAATCACTTCCCAACTGTATGATCTTAATATACCTCGACTCTATCTAAAGAAGTCACTTGAGAAGTATATAACTGCAACTTTCAAAGAGCGAGGAGAGCTCTACATCCCTATCGAAGGGATAGAATTGTCTTCAATATTCATCTATTCTGGACGTGAATTACAATTTTACTATACTTGGGAAGAACAGAATCCTACTCTGACAACACTGTATGAAGACATGGAGAATTTTATTCTTTCATTTCAAGCACTCTCCATTGAATTATCCGAATCGACAAATCACATCCTTTTTGAATTCGGAGAGTACACAATACTTTACTATCAAAATTTAATCCTTGATTATGTCATTATCCTCAAAGAAGCGAATCCAATGAAATACAATGAAGAAATAAAATATCTCCAGACTAAGTCGTTCACCATCTCTGAATTTGTTATTGAAGGGATTCTGAATCAAAATGCTGAAAATACGTATGAATCTATCACTGAGGAATTGGACTCAATTTATTTCGATCTTCTAACCTTAAGTATTTAATAGATAAAGTGCAAATTACTATAATATAGATAATTGAACAATCGCGGTTTTGTAATTATATCAGAAAAAATTTTTCAACTCATTACAGATGTTGAGAACATTCCTAGGAGTCTCAAATCGTTATGAAGTATGAAAAATTTTTATTTTAGAGGATAATCAAAATTGTTAAGTAGGGTTTGCACCAATAAGTATGATTATCAGTGCTTTCTTGTGAGCTATAGTCTGGATCATGCCGATGTTACCCAAAGCGGGATTATGGTTGTTGGAAGTTCAGCTACCTCAATATTGGCAAAAGAAATATTTGATATCTCGGCATTCTATTCTGAAGTGGATTATCTCGAAGATCTTGACCCAAGATCAGTTTCATTTTCAAGGAGTTATGGATTATTTCTTTTAGACTATGATTTCTTTAGTTCACGAATCTCAGAAGTTTCCAATTTAATCTTCAACTTCTCTCCGATTAGTCAGATTTACATACTGACAACCAAGAATATCGATGCCTTAAATATTATTGAACTCAAGAATTATGGGGCAATCAACGGAGCGATTTACCTTCCAATTTCTCAAGAGAACCTTGAATTAAGAGTCATTGAGATACTAGGAAGATATAAGATTCTGACATTAATCTCAGAAGAAGTAGATCAAAAGAATTCACTTTCGACAGAGGAATTGCATCTTCAAGATGCGGTATTGGGACTGATAATCTCAGTAGATAGTTTGGTAAAGTTCTGTTATATCAAAGAGGGAGTGGCAGAGAAATCGGCGACATTACTTGGATTGTACTTCTCAGGTTTAGCAGCCAAGCTAAGTGAGGGATTTTTCACAACAAATGAAATTCTTAAGGTCAACATTGGTTCTATGGATCTAATAATACACTCAAGAAATGAGGTCATGTTCATTTTTTTGGTAAGGTCTCTGAATATTAAAGAGACGAAAATTATACAAGGTATTACCTCGAACATAATCCAGGACATCTCCAACAACATGCCAAAAGAATTCTTCTTAGACAATCTTATCACGGAAGAAGATCAGATAATTATGGAAGCTATTGTAAAAAAGCATGATCTCCATAGATTGAAGCGATCAATCGAAGGAATTAATGTATCGTGTGTACTCTACAACCCGAGTAGAAGAATGCACTCAATTCTCGAATCATCGGATTCTGTGAGGGACATAATCACTGCTAATTCACTAGATCAGATTCAGTCCTTAGCAGAGTTATCTTTCCCAAAGGTCATCTGCTACTCCAGTGATATCTTAGAACTCCAGGAGGTCCTAGAAAACATTTCTAAGATTAATCGGATGAATCCTATAGTGAAGCAGATTATTTGTATAGATGAATACTCTTCAGAAATTCTTCTCTACTTGATGAACAATAGGTCAATAGACTATATTATTCTTACCGAACAATCCTCTTCTGAAATACTCAATACCATTGAGATGGCGATCTCAAAATCTATTACCATGGCCTTAGGTGCTTATAGCTCAATGTCTGTTGCTGATATAGAAGATCATCTCTTCCATTCATTGCTAATTTCTCCCTCTGAGGCAAAACAAGAACTAGTGACTCCGGAGCTCATTTCACTTAAGGTTTACGAACAATCATGTGAATTACTTGGGAGGGAATGGGATAAAGTACCTGAAATTGATTTCAAAAGGTTAAAACTTCTCCTCAGTTCTCTTCAGGATATGGATGATGAGGTTCTTCACCAATCTGACAAAATGGTTGGATTCAAAGTATCTGATCACTATTTCCTCTATTCAGAAATTTTCGGAATTGAATTTCTTTATACCTTAAAGAATATTGATAAATCCAATCTAAATTACGTTAGTAGTAAAATCTCTGAAAGCGCATTACTCTTAACTGATCATATAATCACAAAGAGAACATATGGCGAGCCTATTCTTGATTTTTATACGGAGGCACTACTTGCGGAAGCAAATGTAAGAATCAATTCTGCATCATACCCCACTGATCCGATTGACAATTATAGTTTAATTTGAGAGATGAAGTATTAAATTCACTATTATCTCTTCGTTCGAAGTTAAATATGGAGAACTGGAAATTAGATTATGGATGTAAGCTACATCAGAGATCTATTCCCCATAACTAATGTTATACTCCCAAAAACAAAAAATGCAGAGTCACGTCCTCTAATTTTTCTCGACCATGGGGCTTCGACACATGCCCCAAGTCCAGTGATTGAAACATATCTCGATGTTCTGGAGAATCACTATGCTAATGTCCACAGAGGGGAACACACCCTCTCTCGAATATCTACTGAGATGTACGAGCACGCGTCTGATAAAGTAGCTAAGTTTGCTGGAATTAATAATTTGCTAGGGAGTGGAATGGAAGTTTTTATGACGACCAATACCACCAGTTCTCTCGATTTAGCATCTCATATTTTTGCAAATGTCGAAGGAGATTATGTCTCAACAGCTCTTGAACATCATTCTAATGATCTCCCGCATCGAAATAGAGGAAAGACACATCATGTTAGAGTGGATGAGAGGGGAATTCTAGATTTAGACCATTTGCAGAATATTCTAGATAACAATAAGGTCAAGTTGGTTGCAGTTTCTGCTGGATCAAATGTCAGTGGATATGTACCTCACATTCATAAAATCGCCCGAATGGCTCATGATAGTGGAGCAAAGATACTGGTCGACGGTGCTCAAAGAATGGCTCATATGTCGATAGATATGAAACCTATAGATCATCCTGAACACATTGACTTCCTAGCTGGAGGTGGTCACAAGATGTATGCACCTATGGGTTCTTCATTCTTAATCGGTAATACTTCAGATGGAGATGCAGCTCCCCCTTACATCCCCGGAGGAGGTACAGTGAAATTTGTCACAGAGAATGAGGCTATTTATCTCAATGGACCCGAAAGGCACTGTTTTGGCACACCTAATATTGCAGGTGCAATTGCTTTAGGTCGAGCTACTGAATTTCTCATGGATATTGGGATGGATCAAGTCCGGACTCACGAATTGGAGCTTCTCGAACACACATTGAAAAGGATGTCAGAGATAGAAGGGGTGAAAATTCTCGGAGACATTCCATTAGATCGTAAAATTGGAGTAATATCCTTTACTGTAGACGGGATTCATCATTCACATGTCTCAAGTGAACTCGATCGAATTGGAGGTGTAGCAACAAGAAATGGCTGTTTCTGTGCTCATCCATATCTCTTGCACCTGCTCAAAGTCAATTCAAAGGAAATTGAGGAAATTCGAGGTGAAATAATCAGCGGAAAGATGCAACCAGAGACAAAATTTGGAGCTGTTCGAGCGACAATCGGGATTTATAATACACTTGAAGAAATGGACACATTTGTTGACACTCTTGCAAGAATTGTCAAGACGGGCTAAGAAGGTTCAAGTACTGTAAATCAATATCTATTTTATGAAGAAAATTCTGGTAATCGGAGCTTCTGGAGACATTGGCATTGAGGTAACCAAGAATCTTCTGAATCTAGGACACAATGTGGTGGGAACGTACAACAGTACAATACGTGATTTCACTCATAGCAATTTGAAATGGATAAGCATGGACTTAACCTCTGACCAATCCATAGAAAAATCGCTTCCTACTGACACTGAATTTAATGTCATTATTTTTGCAGCAGGGGTTTATACTATTGGCCCACTCCTCAGTCACTCAGTGTCTGAATTAGCTAAAGTCCACAGAATAAATGTCCTGTCACTCATAAAGATACTCCAGTTACTCCTTCCGACAATGATCTCTGCAAAATCTAGGTTAATAGTCATCTCAAGCGATTCTTCAATTTTCCCATTTGAAGATGAGGGACTATATTGTGCATCAAAGGCTTCCCTCCATATGTCCACAGAAATCTTGAGACTAGAATTGTCAAAGTATGGAATAAGTGTAATAGATGTAATACTTGGAATCGTCGCTACTAGAATTATTGAAAGACCATATCGTGAGCTGTCATCTAGCAAGAGAGAAAATGTTCGAGTATTTGGAGATCATCTTGAAGGACTTATGAATTCAGAGCATAAGGTTCAAAAAATAGTATCTGCGGGAAAGGAGAAGAAGAGGGTAGCTGAAGCACTTGCACAGCTTGCGCTCATTGGGAATCCTAGGAATGTATACAGTATTCTTTCAAAAGATGAGAAGGAAAATCTCGATACCTATCTTCTTATGAAGTTGGATCAAATCACCAAGAATGAAGTGATACTTGGGGACTAAGTGAAGTATTTTTATGTTTTATATTTTATCTCAGAATAGATGTCCGCAAAAAGTAAGGCACATGAGGTACTTGAAAATTACAGGAGAGCAGGTGTAATCGCGGAGGATGCTCTGGCACTCGCACGGAAGATTGTCAAACCTGGAGCAAATGCGTATAAAATTGCACAGAAGCTTGAAGGATACATCAGAGATCAAGGAGCACTCCCCTCTTTTCCAGTAAATTTCTCGATTACAAATGAGGCCGCTCATTACAGTCCTGAGATACTTGACACGCGTACCGTTGGAAAGAATGACACAATAAAAGTGGACTTAGGTGCTCACATTGATGGATATATTGTGGATACCGCAATCACGATCAACTTCAACAAGGAAGCAGATGCACTTACAGACGTCTCCAAAGAAGCACTGGATAAAGCAATTGAAAGCGTCAAGGCTGGAGTTTCAGTAAACGACATAGGTGCAATTGTCGAAAAGACAATAGTATCTGCTGGATTTCAACCTGTGAGAAATCTTTCTGGTCACCAAATCAAGAGAAATGTGTTGCATGCAGGGGTGAGTATCCCTAACCATGGCCCTGGATACTTTAAACTAAAGGATTATAAATTTCAAAAAGGAGGAGTTTATGCTATTGAGCCATTTGCCTCTACGGGTCCCGGTGAGATTACCAGTGGGAAGAGAACCAACATCTTCAGAATTGTCAAAAAACCAAAGAAAGGAGAAATTGAGCAAGCAAAACTGATAAAAAAATTTCTACCAGTTGTCGGAGTACTTCCCTTTTCACCCAGATTTGTCTATGATGAGAGTACAGGTGAAAGAGGTGCATCAGTTGTGAACAAGGAAATACGAAAGCTCCTACGATCGGGTCATATAATGGGTTATTCTGTTCTAGTAGAGGTCGATAAAGAGGCGAATATTAGTCAACATGAGCATACTATCCTCGTGAAGCAAAATGGTTGTGAAATTTTCACCAGAAATTAGAAATTATCAGGTGAAAATATCCGATTTATTTGATTATATCAGTTAATTATATGGGTGCTTAGGATCTTCAATCTTCTCGATATTGATATACTAGGATATCCGTTCTTTTGAATCCCAGATTGTTGAAGAAAGACTGAAGGTCGGTTCTGTTAAAATCCAAGAGTGTTCGAAATCTGCTGCATTTGGGGAGCATCGCAGTGA
>Ga0114931_10011016_pt1 | contig 10713 bp, 8 predicted proteins | sample 2SBtaG_FD_89579 | JGI IMG/M metagenome (GOLD analysis project Ga0114931, IMG submission 89579) | Deep subsurface microbial communities from Kolumbo volcano to uncover new lineages of life (NeLLi) - 2SBTROV14_V59a metaG | ecosystem: Environmental > Aquatic > Marine > Volcanic | place: Kolumbo...
AGACCCGCTTCTCCTTGACCGCGAAGCACAAGGAAAGGCGCTCCACGACGGCCCGGGGGCGCCGGATGGGTGTCGGGTAGTCCATGGGCCGCTCCCGCCCCCGGCAGAAGGTCCGGAGTGGACAGCGCGGGCAATCCGGCGCGCGCGGCGTACAGACCATCGCGCCCAGTTCCATCACCGCCTGGTTGTGGTTGCCCGGAGCGCGCGGCGAGCACCAGCGCTCCGCGATCGCGCGGACCGCCTTGCGGTCCCGGGATCGCCTGGCGTGCAGCCGGCAGATCACCCGCTCCACGTTGCCGTCCACGACTGCGACCCGTTCTCCAAAAACGATCGAAGCCACGGCGGCCGCGGTGTAGGGCCCGACTCCGGGAAGCGCCCGCCAGCCGGCGGCGGTCTCGGGAAGGCCTTCCCGAGCCACGACGCGCGCCGCGGCATGCAGGTGGCGCGCCCGGCGGTAATAGCCGAGTCCCGACCAGCAGGCGAGCACGGTGTCCAGGCGCGCCCGGGCCAGGGCGCACACATCCGGGAACCGCTGCAAAAAGCGCTCGTAGTAGGGCAGGACCGCCTTGACCCGGGTCTGCTGGAGCATGATCTCGCTGATCCAGACGGCGTAGGGGTCGCTCGTGCTGCGCCAGGGCAGCTCCCGCTTGCGGCGCCGGTACCAGGCCAGCAGCCGCTTGCGCGCGGCGGCTTCATCCAGGCCTCGTCCCCCGCAGCCTATACTCACCTGGGCATTCTGCTCACCGCGGGAGACAGCATGAGCATTTCGATGCGAGGGTTCCGGGAGCGCGCCAGCGTCGAGAGCGCACTGGACCTGATTGACCATCGCACCCGGCGCCTCGGCCACGAAGCGGTCGCGCTGCTCGAGGCCGGCGGTCGAGTCCTGGCCCGGGATGCGGTCTCCGCGGTGGATGTGCCGCCCTTCCCGCGCGCTGCCATGGACGGCTACGCGGTGCGGGCCGCAGAGACCTTCGGCGCCACCCCCGACGACCCCCGGCCGCTTCGGATCGCCGGCGAGAGCCTCCCGGCCCGCCCCGCCGAACAGTCCGTCGAAAGCGAACGCTGCGTGAGGATCATGACCGGAGCGCCGCTGCCCGCGGGGGCGGACGCGGTGGTCCCGGTGGAGCGCACCCGGGTCGAGGGGGAGACGGTCTTCGTCCTGGAGGCGGTGACCCCGGGCCGGCACGTCGGCGAGCGCGGGGAGGACATCCGCAAGGGGGACCGCGTGCTGCGCGCGGGGAGGCGTTTGCGGCCCCAGGATCTCGGGGTCCTCTCGTCGATGGGATTCGCCCGAGTCTTCGTCGTGCGCCGGCCGAAGGTGGCGATCCTGGTGACCGGCAACGAGCTGCTGGCGCCGGGCTCGATGCCCTCGGGCGACCGTATCGTGGACGCCAACTCCCCCATGCTCATCGAGCTGGTGCGCCGCGACGGTGGAACGCCGCTCACCGGTCCCATCCTGCCGGACGAACCCGACACCATGCGCGAGGCCCTCGAGGTCTCCGCGCGCGAGGCGGAGTGCCTCCTGGTGACCGGCGGATCGAGCGTGGGTGCGGAGGACCACGCCCCGGACCTGGTCCGGGAGCTGGGAGAACTCCCGGTCCACGGCATCGCGATGCGGCCGTCGAGCCCCGCCGGGGTGGGGTTTATCGCCTCCAAGCCGGTATTCCTGCTGCCCGGCAACCCGGTCTCCTGCCTGTGCGCCTACGACTTCTTCGCCGGCCGGGCGATCCGGAGACTCGCCGGCCGGCCGATGGGCTGGCCCCACATCACCCTGCGCATGCCCCTCGCGCGCAAGATCGCCTCGGAGCTGGGCCGCACGGACTACGTGCGGGTGCGCATCGAGGAGCGCGCGGTCGTCCCCCTGGCCATCCGGGGCGCTTCGATCCTCACCTCGACCACCCGGGCCCACGGGTTCGTGATCGTGCCGCAGGCCGCCGAAGGCTATCCGGAAGGAGCCACGGTGGAGGTGCGCCTCTACTGAAGCAGCCGGCGCTCGAGGATCGCGACCGAGTCGATCCCGTACACCTGCTGGAGCGCCCGGTCCAGGGGACCGGTGGCGTACGCCGCCAGGAAGCGACGCCAGTCCTGTGCGCCCCCGGCTCGCTGGAGGAAGGCCGCCAGGGCGTAGGACTCGTCATAGAAGAGGTCCACCTTCCCGGCCGGGATCGAACGCATCGCGAGTAGCTCGGGCAGGGGGATGCGTCGGGCCCCGGCGCCCCTGAAACGTTTCAGCCTCTCCGCGCGCCCCTGCGCGGACTCGTGGAGCATGGCCAGGGCCTCGTCGAGCCACTTGCCGCGCCGGAACACCGGCAGGCCCCGCCGCTGCACCACGTGGACCACCTCATGGGGCAGGGTGTCGCTGAAGAGGCGGGATGCGCCCGCATAGACCTCGATCCGCACGAGCGGCTTGCCCATCTCGTCGAGGGTGTCGTAGCAGACCCCGCCGGTCTCCAAGCGCGGCAGGGAGATATCGCTCAGCGGGCTCCCTGGCGGGACAGGGTCGGCGGTCAGGTAGACCTGGCGCGAGGCGTGGACGACGATTTCCGCCCGAGCGCGGTCCGGCACCCGGCCCAGCAGCTCGCGCGCAGTCTCCTCGTAGACCTTGTCGGCGGCCTGCGCGATCCGGCTTGCCAGCGAGGCACTGGGCGCGTAGACCACGAAGTGGCGCCCTCCCCGGTCGCGCTCGAGGGGCTTCAGGAAGATCTCGCGCCAGCGAGCGGAACCCTCCTCCGGCGGCCGGGCGATCGCCGCGCGCAGCAGGGCTCGGGCGTAGGCACGCACCAGGGCATAGGGGATGCCCAGGCCGGGCGGCTCGGAGCGTTCCGCGCGCCTGGCGGCCTCGGCGTAGTCCGCGACCGCCGGCTCGACTTCGCCTGCGAGATGGTGGATCACGGCACGCAGAAAGACCGGTACCGCGGGATCGGGGTAGGTGGTGGCGATTCCGTCGAGCAGCTTCCGGCCGCCCTCGAGGTCGCCCTCCCCGATCGCCTCCAGGACCGCGATCGGACGCAGGAGGTAGAGGGGCTCCTCGCATTCCTTGCGCGCGCCGTAGGCCTCCGCGGCGCGGAAGTGGACCAGGGAGTCTCGCAGCCGGTTCGCCAGCGCCGCGCGGCGGGCCAGGGCCAGGTGGGCCTGCGCGAGCTGGCGCGAGGCGAAGACGTCGTCCGGCGGCCGGCGCAGTCGCCAGAGGTCGAGCAGCGTCAGGGCCTCGTCGAAACGCTCCTGGCCGGCGAGCCGGTGCGCCTGGGCCAAGAGCGCCTGCGTCTCCCGTTCCTCGCTCTGTATGCGGGCGGCCAGGGCGCGGCCCGCGGCGTGGTCCGGCTCCAGCGCCAGCAGCCGGGCCAGCGCCACCTTGGCCGCCTCGGTCCGGTGGATCGACGCGAGCCCCCGGGCGTGCAGGAGAAGCGCGCTCGCGAGTTCGCGGGCCACGGCGGTGTCGCCGGGCAACTCCGCGTGGAGTCGCTCGTAGAGCTCGACGGCGCTCCCGGTTGCGCCGCCCTTCAAGCTCGCACGCGCCTCCCGCTGGAGGTAGGCGCCCCTTTTCTCCCGGACGATCCGCACGATCCTCGAGCGGGGAACGCGCATTTCGCCGTGGGGCAACCGGACGCGCACCGAGTCCCCGGTGACCTCGATCACCTCGCAGGAGAGCCGGCCGCCCCCCTCAAGGAGCAACTCGTCGGCCCGGACGGGAAGGCATAGCAGCGCCAGGGCGCACAGGAGGCGCATGCCCTTCTTATCGGGAGCAGCGGCCTGCGGCTAGAGCTTCCGAACGACCATCCAGAGGATGAGCCCGATGGCGATCCCGAGGAGGATCTTGAAGACCGACCGCACGACTTTCTTGACGTTGATGTTCTTGGTGCGGCGGGCCTGTTTCCTGGCCTCGGCGGGCCCCTTGCGCGACTTCGACTCCATCTGCCCGCCACGGAGATGGGGACGGTTGCGGAAGAGCAGCTCCAAGTCGACGCCGGGGTCTTGTCCGAGGAGCCTGCGCAGGTTGGCCGCCAGGTAGTAGGCGCTGTCGGCGAAGTCGATCAGGTAGTCCGCCATCAGCAGCGCGACTTCGGGCACTCCCTCGAGGAGAGCGGCTCCTTGCTCTGCTCCTCCAGCCCAAGCATGTCCAGGGACAGACTGAGGCCGAACTCCGCCTCGCGGCGCCCGGCCTCACCGGCAGCCGTCGGATCCACGATCTCGCGGGTCCCGAACGGCCCGACCTCCGCCGAGCTGGGTTGCGGCGACCGCCTCTCCTCGAGCACGTTGATGGCGAGCAGCCCCCGGGTGCCGGCCCGGCGGATGCGGGCGGACCAACCCTGGATCTCGCTGAGCTGACCCTCGGTCCACGACCGCCTCCCGTTCAGACCGAGAGAGGGGACATAGGTGAAGAAACTCCGTGCCGCATCGAGCGCGAAACCTCCACCCTGGGCCTGCGCCATGTCGACGGAGTCCGGCCATGCGCCCGGGGCGAGGCATGCCAATACGATGGTCGCACCCAGGACGGGCACGAATCCGCTCCTGCGCGGCGATCGGTCCAATTGCTGCTCCCTGGCCCGTGAGCCGTCCTGCACGGTTACCTGGATTCTAGCGGAATCTCCCGGCGACCGCTCTCCTCGAGGCCCGCGCCATCCTCTGGCCGGAAGCTGCGTGTTCAAAAAGCGCGTCATTTGGGGATCGACTTTCAGCCCGCGCCGGGACTGCCGATAAGACGGTGCGGGCTGCACTTCGTGGGCGCCCGGATCAAGCATGGGATTCGCCGGCGAACTCGCGACCATCGGCCTGCCTGAGGTCTTCGAGAACCTCGCCGTCAACCGCTTGACGGGGGTGCTGACCGTGGCCGGTGGCTCCAGGCGGGCGGCGATCCTGTTCGATGCAGGATCCATACGCGGGTTTCGCAACTCCCTCGGTCCCTCCATCGACTACTTCGAGATCCTCCAGAGGAGCCAGGCCCTCCCTCCCGAGGTCCTGCGCGCGGCGGAGCGGCGGCGAAGGCGCCGGCGCACGATCCTCGACGTGCTCGGCGGCGAGCCCGACTTCGACCGTGACGCCTACTGCACGGCCGTCGCGGAGACGATCCGGGAGGAGCTGCTCCAGATCTTCGCCTGGCGGGATGCCTCCTTCGTCTTCGAAGAGGGGCCGCGCGCCCAGGGGGAATTCGATGCCGACCAGCTCGCCTGCGGCGTGGCCATCGACACCGGCGAACTCGCTGCGGAGGCCGCCCGACGGGCGGACGAGTGGATGACGATCGCGGACTCCATCGATTCGGACCACGACGTGTTCCTTCCGGCGGCGGGGGCCGAAGAACACGAGGACGACCGCGAGATCATCGAACGCCTGGATGGGTGACGCAATCTGGCGACACTGGCGCGCGAGCTGCCGATGGGCCGTTTCGAACTGCTCCGCCGCATCGCAAGACTGAAGGCCATGGGCCTCGTGGTCCGCGCCGACTTCGAGCAGCTTCGCACGCTATCCGCCACCGCCGAAGAGAACGGCGAGGTCACCCGCGCGATCGGCCATCTGGAAGCGGCCGTCGAGATGGGCTGCGAGGATCCCGGGATCGCTCTCGACCTCGCCAGGCTCTACCAGCGCGGCGCCCGGCCGAAAGACGCGGCGGGCCAGTTCACGCGTGGGGGCCGGGAGCAGGAGCGCAAGGGCGACATGGACGGGGCCCTGGAGTCCTACGAGCACGCCGCCGCCCTGGTGCCCTACGAAACCGGCGCGCTCGAGCGAATCGTCGAGATCCACCGGGATCGCGGCGCGAAGACGGAGCTGTTCGATGCCGGCCTGCGCCTCGCCGAAGCCCTGGCCGCCAATGGACGCCTCGAGGAGAGCCTCGAGATCTACCACGGCCTTCTGGCCAGCGACGAGCAGAACGTGCGGCTCCGCAAGGCGGTCGCCGCGACCTACATCAAGCTCCACGAACCCGACCGCGCGGCAGGCGAGCTGACCTTGCTGGCCGACCGGGCCTGGCAGGCGGAGGACTACGAACGTGCTCTGCACTACTACCGCAGCGTCCTGGCGGTGAAACACGACAGCCCCAAGGCCGCCCAACGCGTCGAGGTTCTCGAGCGAGGCGAGCTCTGGGAGCGGCGCAAGGTCCGCCGGAAGCGGACCCTGCTGGCGGTCGCGACCCTTCTTCTCGGCCTGTTCGTCTGGCAGGCGTCCCGGGAGTGGTCCGCGCGCCGCGCCCTGCACGAAGCCGCCCACGCATCCCTGCTCGAGGTGGGCAGCAAGGGGGCCGACGCCTCCCTCATCGATGCCATCGCGCGCTATTCGGAGATCTGCGAGGACTACGCCTTCACCCGCGGCGCCCGCGATGCCGAAGATGCGGCGCGAAGCCTCCTGATGGACGAGATCCACCGCATCCGCTACGCGCTGCCCCGCGATCCCGAGCAAGCGGAGGCTCTGCTCCGGCACCTGGAGCGCGTGCGGCTGCCCGAGGCGCTGCAACCCCTGTGGCGCAACGCCCGGGACCCGTTGCTGGACGAACTTGCCGCGAACGCCCCCCGCTGACCTGCGGCAGAATCCATCCCAAACAATCGTGAACTTCATCCGCGAGAAGGAAACCATCGACCTCACGAAGTAGCGCGGATCAGCGCTTGCGCAGGACCAGGGTCACTTCGGCGGTCTCGGTGGCGTGGATGGCGAAGACCTCACGGGCCGGTTCGTAGCCCTCCTTGACCGCCGTCAGGGCATATCCCCCCGGCGCCAGGCCGCTGTCCGAATGCACCGCGGCCGCGGTGGGCAGGTAGTTGACCGAAACGAAGGCGCGCCCCTCGCTCACCTTCGTCAGCACCTGCACGTCGATGGGCCGGCCGGCCTCGTCCTCCAGGGCGATCGAGACCTGGTCGAGAAGGGCGCCGGAGCCGTCTTGCACCTCGAGGGTCAATCCGCCTCCCTCACTGAGATGCACGCGGTAGCTCTCGGTGCGCCCGCGGGCCACGACGACCCGCGGCAAGGTGACCGGCACCATCCGGCTCGCCAGCACGGTCACGGCGTAGGTCCCCACCGGGACCTTGGCGACCGTCCAGCGGCCCGAGTCGTCGGATCGCTCCAGGTGGCGGATCCAGCGCCGGCGGCCGTCGGCGTCGCGCCCCACGAAGGCGGCACGCCCGGTGAGCAGCGGATCGAAGACCACGTGAAAGGACCCCGTGGCTCCCTCGGCGGCGGGCTGCAGAAAGACCTGCACCGGCTGCGGAGTTCCGGGAGCGATCTCCAGCTCGGAGGGCTCATAGCCCTCCAGTTCGAAGCGAACCACCCGGTGCGCGCCATCCCTCGGCACCAGGATCCGCTTTCCCCGCCAACGCACCGGAACGCCTTCGCGACTGACCCTGGGCTCGAGGGGCTCGTGGGAGAGCGCGTCATGGACCGCCACCTCCACCAGCTCCGCGGCCAGCAGGCGCAGCTCCACCTCGGCCGCGGTGGAGTCGAGCACGCTCCCCACACCGGGATCCGCCAGCAGGCCCGGGGCGCGGGCCTCGAAGTCGACCGGCCCCGGAGGCAATCCGGTGACCAGAAAGGTCGCTTCGCCCTTCCCCGTCGAGGAGGGAGCGAGGTCGTAGACCGGGAATCCCGCGAAGTCGCGGCCCACGAGCCCCCGGGCCAGAACCGCCCGGCCCCCCGGCGGCAGCAGCCGCCCGCGCAGCCGGGAGTCGGCCGCGAGCAGGCGCGCGTCGAGGTCCGCGCCGGTGACGCGGACCTTCACGCTCCGACCCCGGCGGAGGTGGAGATCGTGCTCCACCAGCCCCCGGGCCGGGATCTCGACTCCCGGATCGAGGGCCGGCAGAAAACCCTCCGCGTGCACGCCGAGGTCGTAGACCGCCGCACGCAGGCCGAAAAAGCGGAAGTCCCCCCGCTCGTCGCTTCGAGCAGTATTCGCGCCGCTGGCTTCGTCCAGCACCAGCCGCTGCGGGGAGATGACATAGACAAGGGCGCCGGGGACCGGCCGGAGCGCCCCGTCGAGCACCCGGCCCCGGAGGGCCGCCGCCTCGCGCAGCACGAAATCCCGCCGCCAGGGGCCCTCGCCCTCGCAGACCAGCTCTGTGAGTCCGCTGGAACGGCCGTTGACGATGCCGATGATCGGCTCGTAGCCGCTCGCGTAGACCTCGAAGGCCCAGGTGGCTGGCGCCGGCAGGTCGAGGGCGTATTGGCCTGCCGCGCCGCAGACGACCTGGCGGCCCTCCCCGGCCCCGACCGGGAAGGCTACGACCAGGGCCCCGGGCACCGGCCGGCCGGCTTCGTCCCGAACGGTGCCCGATATGGGCCAGGCGGTCCTGGGCGGATCCGGGGCCGCCCGCTCGGGGGGGGGTGCCGGGACCTGCGCGCGGGCCGGGGCCTCCAGGTCGGGGGGCTCGCGCGCCTCCCCCCGCTCGCGGGCCCCGGAGCCGGCGGTGGAGACCAGCAGATAGGTCGTCAGGCCCAAGGCCGCGATCAGAACCAGGAGAATCGGAGCGCGAGGCACGTTTCTATCTTATGTGTGACGAACTTCTGACAGTCCCCTGCGTCTATGGAGGCAGTGTAGTGAATCTGAAGCTACGGGCATGAAGCACAGCATTCTGGTGGTCGAGGACGAACCGGCGGTCGCGCGGGGTCTCAAGGACGCGCTCTCGTTCAATGGATACCGCGTGGAGGTGGCCGGGGACGGGAATGCTGGCTACCGGATGGCCACCACCTCCTCCTTCGACCTGCTCGTGCTGGACCTGATGCTCCCAGGCCTCGGCGGACTGGACCTGCTCCACCGCCTGCGCCTAAACGGCGACGCCACCCCGGTGCTCATCCTGAGCGCCAAGAGCCAGGAGAGTGACCGGGTACGCGGCCTGGAGCTGGGGGCGGACGACTACATGGTGAAACCCTTCAGTGTGCGCGAGCTGGTCGCGCGGGTGGCGGCCCATCTGCGCCGCAAGACCCTCGACGCGGGAACGGAGAGCCACGTGCGGCTGGGCGAAGCGGAGTTCGACTTCGCCCGCCGCCAGGTGCGCCGTGACGGCCGGGTGCTTCCGATCTTGCCCAAGGAGATGGACCTGGCGCGCTTCCTGATCGAGAACCGCGGCCGGGTGGTCTCCCGCGACGAGTTGCTGCTCAAGGTTTGGGAGTATCCCGTCCCGGGCATCCGCACGCGCACGGTCGACAACTACGTCATGAAGCTGCGCCAGAAAGTCGAGCCCGACCCCGCGCGCCCCCGGTGGATCTTGACCGTGCGCGGCGAGGGGTACCGGCTTGCCGACGCGTAACACGCTTTTCTTCCTCTTCCTCCTGCTCGTCTGCGTGCCGGTGGCGGCGGCGGTCTACCTCGGAGCGGGCGGACTGGCGCGCGAGCGGGCCGTGCGGGTGGAGCGCGAACGCGAGGCCATGCAGCGCCGCGCGGATGACCTGCGCGACGGCCTCGTCCGCGAGTTGCAGCTCCTGTACCGGGTCGAGGCCTCCCGGCCGCCCGAGGGGCAGGCGCAACCACAGCAGGCCCGGCAGATCGTGGAATCCAGCGCCCCGATCCAGGACCGCTTCCGGATCGAGGCGCCCGGGCAGGCGGCGCTGGTCGCGCCGGGCGAGGAGCCCCTGCCCGCCGACATCGAGGAGTTCGCTTCCGGGGAGCTGGTCCGGCGCCTGCTCGAGGACCCGAAGCCCATAATCCCGCTGCCCCGGCGCTGGAGCGGGGCCCAGGGACAGGTGCGCGCGGCGGCATCGGAGATCCGCTTCCGGGGCGATCTGGCCTTCCGCCTGGTTCGCTTCGCGGACGGACGGCGCCTGCTGGACGGGTTCAGGGTGGACGTGCCGCGGCTGGCCGCCCGCTATCTCGATCCCCTCTCTCCGCACCGGGTGGTCCAGCGCTTCGACGAGCGCATCGACGAGGTGCGCCTGGAACGCGACGACCCGCGCAATCTCGTTCGCAGCCTGGACGGCTTCGGCCTGCCCCAGCGGCTCTACCGCCACGTCGTTCCCGCCGGGCGCAACGCGCCGCCGGTCCTGCTGCCGCCGGGGTACCTGCTCGTGATCGAGATCCACCCGGTGGCGGCCCTGGCCCGGGACCTGGAGGAGACCGGCACGGGACTGCTCTGGACGCTCTCCGGCGTGGGCGTGGTGGTCCTTTTGGGGATGGTCTTCCTGTGGCGCGCCCTGCGGGCGGAGACCCGGCTGGCGATGCGCAAGTCGGAGTTCGTGAACACGGTCTCCCACGAGCTGCGCACGCCCCTGACCTCGATCCGGATGTACGCGGACATGCTCAAGGAGGGCTGGGTCGACGACCCGGCCACCGCGCAGGAGTATGTCGCGCTCATGTCGGCGGAGAGCGAGCGGCTGACCCGGCTCGTCAACAACGTGCTCGACTTCGCGCGGATCGAGAAGGGGCGCAAGACCTTCCATATGCAGGTGGGGGACCCCGCGCCGGTGATCCGCGAGGTGGCGGAGCTCCTGAGGCCCTATCTGAAGGCGAAGGGATTCGAGCTGGAGCTGGCGGTCCCCGAACGGCTGCCCGCCTGCCGGTTCGACCGCGACGCCTTGACGCAGATCCTGCTCAACCTGATCGACAATGCCGTCAAATACGGAGCCCGGGAGGTGCGTGTGGAGGCGGATGCCGCCGGAGGCGAGATCGGGATGCGGGTGATGGATCGCGGACCCGGCGTCGATCCGGGGGAGCGGGAGAGGATCTTCGAGGCCTTCCGGCGCGGAAAGCTCGCGGACCAGGGGGGCGGTTCCGGGCTCGGCCTGGCGCTCGTGCGACATGCCGTC
>Ga0114931_10011017_pt1 | contig 10713 bp, 9 predicted proteins | sample 2SBtaG_FD_89579 | JGI IMG/M metagenome (GOLD analysis project Ga0114931, IMG submission 89579) | Deep subsurface microbial communities from Kolumbo volcano to uncover new lineages of life (NeLLi) - 2SBTROV14_V59a metaG | ecosystem: Environmental > Aquatic > Marine > Volcanic | place: Kolumbo...
CGAAGGCGACTTGGAATATCGGGATGTGGATTCCAACGAGGTGTTGGACGTGGTGTCGTTTGGCAAGGCACGCAGTCTGGCGGCCTTTATGCTGTGGACGATTGTAGAGTCATTTGGGGCCGAAGAGTAAGCGCCCCCCAGCGTACGGCAGATTTCTTCTTCTCAACGCTGCAACCTTTGCCTTTTCCCAATAAGATAAGGCAAAACATCGATGAAAAGGGGTAATTTTGGAGATCGTTCGTCTGCTGCATTCCTGGGGGCGCTGGGTGGTGCTGGCGCTGCTGGTGCTGGCGCTGTTGAAGTTTGTACTGGGCCTGGTTCAAAAGAAACCTTTTGATAAGACCAGTGAAACATTGATGAAGGTGTTTAGCGCCGTTTTCGGGGTTCAGTTCTTGTTGGGCCTGGGCATGTTGGCCACGTTGGGTTTTGAGCGCTACCGCATGGAACACGGCTTTGCGATGCTGGTTGCGGTGGCGCTGGCCGGCCTGTTGCCGCGCCGCTGGCGGGCGTTACCCGATGCCAAGCGCCACCGCAACCACCTATTGCTGATGCTGCTGATTTTGGCGTTGATCGCGGTGGCCATCCTGCGCTTGCCCGCCGAGATACAGTGGCGTTTCCTGACTTAGGGCATTTTTCGATGAGTTGGATTCGGACAAAGGCAGTGGAGGCTGTGTTATTGACTTAAATTGTCAAACACGAATAAAAGAAAAATGCTCCAGCTTCATCAGAATCGTTTTTGAAAAGCGGCTTTTGGTTGCAATATGCCCTCTTATGCTTACACTATAATAATCCTTCAAAAGTAGCGCGACCACGCATCCATGATTTCACAGCAAAACATTCGTAACTACACCATCATCGGCCATATCGACCACGGCAAGTCCACCCTGGCCGACCGTATCTTGGAGCGCGCCGGGGCCGTTTCCAAGCGCGACATGCGCGAGCAATTGTTAGATTCCATGGACCTTGAGCGCGAACGCGGGATCACGATTAAGGCCGCCACGGTGAGTTTTCCCTACCACGCCAAAGACGGACAGTCGTATCTGCTGAACCTGGTGGATTGCCCCGGCCACGTGGATTTCACCTACGAGGTGTCCAAGAGCCTGGCCGCCGCCGAAGGGGCCATCCTCATTATCGACGCGGCTCAGGGGATTCAGGCTCAAACCCTGGCCAACTATCACATGGCTTTAGAACACAACCTCGTGATGATCCCCGTGCTCAACAAGATCGACCTGCCCGAAGCGGACCCCGACCGCGTGGCCTTGGAAATCGAAGAAGAACTGGGCCTTGACGCCGAAGACGCCCTGTACATCAGCGCCAAGGCGGGAACGGGCATCGACGCCGTGCTGGAAGCGCTGGTGCAGCGTATCCCGGCGCCTCAGGGAAAAGAACAAGCCCCCTTAAGCGCCTTGATTTACGATGTGGCCTACGATCCTTTCAAAGGCGCTACCGCCACCGTCCGCGTGTTCGACGGCGCACTGCGCCCCGGCATGCGCGTGTACTTTATGGGCAAAGACCACGATTACGAGGTAGACACGGTGGGCACCTTTGCGCCCAAACCTATTCCCGTTGACACCCTGCACAGCGGCCAAGTGGGCTTTTTCACCGCGCAGATCAAGGACATCCGCAAGCTGGGTCTGGGCGATACGGTAACCGAGTCCCAAACGCCGTGTGCGGCTCCGATTCCCGGTTACCGTGCCATGAAACCGGTGGTGTTTTGCGGGCTGTTTCCCACCAACGAGGCCGATTTTGCCGAAGTGCGCAAAGCGCTTGAAAAGCTGTCGCTCAACGACGCTTCTTTCGATTTTGAAGAGGAAAACTCCGAAGCCCTGGGGCGCGGCTACCGGGTGGGGTTCATGGGGCTGTTGCACCGGGATATCGTTCAAGAACGTCTGGAGCGCGAGCACGGCCTGGCCCTAATCGCCACCATTCCCAGTGTGGAATACCACATCTACACCAAAACCGGCCAGCTATTGACCATCGACAACCCCAGCAAATTTCCCCCCAGTGGCGACATCGACCGGGTGGAAGAACCCTTCGTAAACATCACGGTAATCACCCCGGAAACCTATCTGGGCGGCATCTTGGAGTTGTTGGAGCAGCGCCGTGGTCAACACACCGACATGCACTTTTTGGGCGAAGGTCGGGTGACGTTGACGTACCAAATCCCACTGGCCGAAATCGCGCTGGATTTTTACGACCAACTCAAAGCCCGCTCGCAAGGGTATGCCTCGCTCGACTACGAACCCATCGGGTATCGTCCCAGCGATTTGGTCAAGATGGACGTGCTCGTTCACTATCGGCCCGTGGACGCCCTGTGCTGCATCGTCCACCGGGAGATGGCCTTTCGCACGGGCAAACGCTTGGTGGCTCGGCTCAAAGAGGAAATCCCGCGCACCCAGTTCCCCATCGCGCTGCAGGCCGCTCTGAGTCGTAAGATTATCGCCCGAGAAACCATTCCGGCCTTCCGCAAGGACGTCACCGCCAAGCTCTACGGCGGGGACGTCACCCGCAAAATGAAGCTGCTGGAAAAACAAAAAGCGGGCAAAAAACGCATGAAGTCCGTGGGCCAGGTGGACATTCCCCAATCCGCATTTTTGTCCGTGTTGGACCGGGATTAGGGCGTTTTTCGATGAGTTAGATTTAGGCAAAAACAGGGAGGGCTGTGTCATGGGCTCAAGCTGGTGAACACGAATAAAAGGAAAATCCTCTCGGCGCATCCAACAAAACTTCAACAACTCGCATGTCAGAGCCCCTGCGCCCTAGCTTAAGATAAATTTGACCTCGTTCGAACGCTTGTGCTATAACGAGAATGCAATAACAACGCCACCTTAAACCGCAGGGAACCCACCTGAAGACGGCGTGTCGATCCCCAGAAAAGATGTTGGTGAGGTGAATGGATGCTTGGATTTATCATTCGTCGGTTGATCAACTTGATCCCCACGTTGTTCTTCATTTCTTTACTTTCTTATTTCGTCATCGACCTGGCGCCCGGTGATTTTTTCACCCAATTCAGGCTCAACCCGCGCGTGGACCAGGAACTGCTCAACCGCCAAGCCGAAGCGCTGGGCTTGGACAAACCCGTTTGGCAGCGGTATTTCATTTGGCTGGGCGGCATCCTTACCCGTGGGGATTTCGGCTTCTCCTTCGAACACCAGCGTCCGGTGTGGGATTTGTTTTTGGAGCGCCTGCCCAACACCTTATTGATTACGTTTCCGGTATTTATTTTTTCCTGGTTGATTGCCATCCCGATTGGGGTGTATTCGGCCACCCACCAGTATTCTCTGGGGGACAACGTGTTTACCTTTTTAACGTTCTTAAGCTTGAGCATTCCAAACTTTTTCTTGGGCCTGGTGTTGATGTACTTCCTGGTGGAGTTGTTCAACGTTAGCTCGGTGGGGGGATTGTTCTCCTAACAGTACATCGCCGTGTCGTGGTTCGTTCAAGGAGGGGTCAATTGGGCAAAGTTCTTCGATTACCTACAACACCTGTGGCCTCCCCTCATCGTGATTTCCACCGCCGGCGCCGCCGGCCAGATGCGCTTTATGCGCGGCACCATGCTGGACATCCTAAACGCCCAATACGTGCAAACCGCGCGCGCCAAGGGGTTGTCCGAAAAAAAAGTGATTTACAAACACGCCCTGCGCAACGCCATCAACCCCTTGATTACGATTTTCGGCCAAAGCCTGCCGGGCATCATCACGGCAGGGTTGATCACCTCGATCATTTTTAACCTGCCCACGGTCGAGCGTTTGTTTTTCACCGCGTTGCGCACGTTGGACGATTATCTGACGATGGCGATTTTGATGTTCTTTGCGATGTTGCTGGTGATGGGAAACCTGGTTGCCGATATCGCTCTGGCCCTGGTCGATCCAAGAATACGCTATGACTGACTCCTGGGAAACGGTTGCAAACAGCCGGCCTTCACTGTCTCAAGGACAACTGATTTGGCGGCGGTTTTTGCACCACCGCCTGGGGGTGTTGGGCTCTGGTCTTGTTCTTATGTTGTCGTTGTCAGCGTTGTTTGCAGGGTTTTTAAGCCCCTATCACTACGCCCAGGAACACCGCAAACTCAGCTACGCGCCCCCCACTCCCATTCACTTTTTCGATGAGAACGGCTTTACGTTTCGGCCTTTTGTCTACGGGTACTTGCGGCAGCGCGATCCCTTGACCGCAAAAGATACCTTTAAGGAAGACCTCTCGGCCAAATACCCGATCCAGCTTTTCGCCCGCGGCGACCGCTACAACTTTTGGGGGTTGTTTAAAACGAACATCCACCTGTTTGGCTTGGGGCAAGCGGCCGAATCCAACGCCCACCTGTTTTTGTTCGGCGCGGATCAAACGGGCCGCGATCTGCTATCGCGAACCTTAATCGGCGCGCGCGTGTCGATGGCCATCGGCCCGGTCTCGATCGTGTTCAGCCTGTTGTTGGGCGTCTTGTTCGGGGGGTTAAGCGGACTGTACGGCGGTTGGGTGGACATGGTGATCCAACGCCTGATCGAGATCTTACAATCTTTTCCGGGGCTGCCGCTGTTTCTGGCGCTGTCGGCGATTTTGCCCAAGGAATGGTCGCCCACCATGGTGTTTTTCGGCATCGTCATCATCTTTTCTCTGATCGGTTGGACGGGGTTGGCGCGCATTTTGCGCGGGCAGATTCTGTCGATGCGCGAGCTGGAATTCGTGCTGGCGGCCAAAGCCATGGGCACCACCAACATGCGGGTGATCTTCAAACACCTGCTGCCCAACACCATGACCACCCTGATCGTGACCGCCACGCTGGGCATTCCGGGCGCCATTCTGGGTGAAAGTGCGCTGTCTTTCTTGGGCCTGGGTATTCGAGAGCCGATGTCAAGCTGGGGGTTATTGCTATTTGATTTTCTGGGCGCTACGATCAGCAACCTGACGTTCCACCCCTGGCTGATGATCCCCGGCGTGTTCATCATCGTGGCCGTCCTGGCTTACAATTTTATGGGCGACGCGCTGCGCGATGCGGTGGACCCGTTTAATATCAATTAACGCGCCACGGCTCATTTTTTATTCAGTCTAGAATAAACGCTATCATGTCAACACCGTCAACTTTAAGGGAGGTAAAGATGAAACGACTTTTACTCAGCCTGGTGTTGCTGCTTGGCGCCGGGTTGCTGGTCTCCTGTGGTTCGAACCAAAACACCACTACACAAACCAACGCGGATGACACCACCACTACCACACAGACGCAAGCAACAACGGACAATACCGAGCCCACAGACACCCCCACCGAAACGGCGGTCACCGTTCGCCCCGGCGAAATCCCTGAAGACGCCCTGGTGGTGGGTCCTGAATTCGGACTCACCACCCTCGGCCAGCCGGGCGGCAAGTTGGTGCGGGCGGACATTGCCGGGCCCAAGACGCTGAACAATCTCGTTTCCCAGGAAACCTCTTCCTCAAGGGTCACCCGCATGATGTATCGCGGGCTGGTAGAGTTAAACCCCATTACGTTCGAGGTGCAACCCGCCTTGGCCAAAAGCTGGGAGTACTCCAACGACAACAAAACGGTTACTCTTCACCTAAGAACTGGGGTGAAGTTTTCCAACGGGGATCCCTTTACGGCGGACGACGTGGTCTTTACCTTTAACGACCTGATCTTTAATCCGGATGTCAACACCGACCTTCGAGACAGCTTGCAGGTAAACGGGCAGTACATCACCGTGGAAAAGGTGGACGACCACACCGTGACGATCACTTCTGCAGAGCCCTTCAGGCCGCTGCTCAATGCGCTGGCGTTGAACAAAGCCAGCATCTACCCCAAGCGCACCACGGCCGACAAGGTGGCCAAGCTGAACCCCGGGGTTCGCGGCGTGCTGCGCTTTGCCAGACAAACGCTTGACACCAACCTGGAAGCGCTGCAGGCGATTTCAACGGACGCCAGCGACTTGCTCGACAAAGGACTGGGGAAACTTACCGAGATTGTCGATGCCCAAAACGCCGAGTTGATCACCCCTGCGGTGATGGGCCTGCAGTTGGCGCTGTCTCAGTTAACCGATTCGCTGCCCGAGGATCAAGAAACCCTTAAATCCGCCATCGTGCGCATGGGAGAAGAAGTCTCAAAGATCGCCGGATACGCGGCTGAATCCATGTGGGAGGGCGTCCCAGCCGGCACGTTTAACAATGCCTTCACGATCGATAGTCCTACCGAAGAATTCGTGTGGTTGGGCCCCTACATGTTCGTGCGCTACGATGTCGACCAGCAGGTGGTGTTGCAGCGCAACCCGTACTATTGGAAGGTCGATGCCAACGGCGTGCAGCTTCCCTACCTCGAACAGTTGGTCTACCTGATCGTGGAAAACCAAGATGTGTCGCTCCTGAAGTTCAAAACCGGTGAAACTGACGCGTTCGATGCGCGTCCCGAAGACTGGCCGTTGCTGCTGGAGGGCGTTGACACCAACAACGATTGCCGGCAATCAGAGGGCTCGGTGATTTGCATCGATCAGCAAAACGGTTGGGAGTTGATCCGTGGAGGCCCACTGTTTGGCACGACTTACGTGGTTTTTAACCAGGATCAAGCGGACCCCGTGTTGCGCGCGGTGTTTCGCAACAAGCAATTTCGCAAGGCCGTGGCTTACGCCTTCGACAAAGAAGCGATGATCGACAACGTTTACAGCGGCCTGGGCCTGCCCCAGTGGAGCCCCGTCAGTTTCCCGTCGCCTTATTACGACGACAGCAAATCCTTCTTGTCTTACCCGCTGGACTTTGAACGATCTGCCCAGATCTTGGATGAGATCGGTCTGACGGACACCGATGGAGACGGCATCCGTAACGTGACCGACCAATTTCTTCAGGATAACGGGGTCGATCCCGCCACCCTCTCGGGCGATCAAGCCAAGCAGGATGCCCGCGAGTTGACCTTTGCCTTTAACACCAACAGCGGCAACACGTTGCGCGAGCGAATTTCCAACCTGGTGGTCACCGACCTAAAGAAAGTGGGCATCAACCCGGCCTTCAAACCACAAGATTTCAACGCCCTGGTCACCGACTTGTTGGGCGGCAAGTTCGAGATGGTGCTGATCGGGTTTACGGGTGGGGTCGAACCGCACACCCAGGCCAATATCTGGACCACCCCTGGCGGGCTTCATTTTTGGCGTTTTTCGGCTAAGGATGATCCGCCGGAATGGGAGGCCCGCGTGGACGAACTGTACCACCTGGCCGCCACCACGATCGACCAGGCAAAGGTGAAAGAATACTACAAAGAGTTTCAATATCTGGTTTCCGACAACCTGCCGCTGATCTACACGGTCAACCAGCAGTACGTGCATGCCGCCAAAGCCACCCTGGCCAACAGCGAACACTTTCAACCCATTGTGGGCAACGTGCCGGCCAGCCTCGCCTTTGCCGAAGTGCTGTGGTGGGAGGATGAAACGCGGCGAGGTGAAACGTTATAAGTAGGGGTGACCGGCCGGTCACCCCTACAGCCAATCTTCACCGTGGTCTTGCTTACATGCGCTGCGGTGCGGACACCCCCAAAATTTCCAGCGCTTGTTGCAACACCACTTGGGTGGCCTTGACCAGCGCCAGCCGCGCTGTGGCCGTGGTCTCATCGTCGTCGAGCACGCGGAATTTTTCGTAGAACAGGTGGAACATCCCGGCCAGTTGATGGGCGTAGGCAACCAGGATGTGCGGGGCCAGGTGCTTGACGGCCTCTTCCAACGTGTCGGAAAAAGCATCCAGCTTTTTGATGAGCGCCAGTACGTCAGGCTCTTGCAAGGGGGATAAGTCCACAGCAGCCTTTGAGGTGTCCTGACCCTGGTGCTGCCGCAGGATGCTGGCAATCCGGGTGTGGGCGTACTGGATGTAGTAAACGGGGTTGTCCTTGCTTTGGCGTTTGGCCAATTCAAGGTCGAATTCCATTTGCGCATCGGTCGAGCGGGAAATCATAAAGTAACGCACCGCGTCTGCGCCGACCTCTTGAACCAGTTCGTCCAGGGTGACGAAATTGGCCTTGCGGGTGCTCATCTTTACGGCCTGTCCCCCCGCAGTTAGCGTGATGAACTGGTAGATCAAGGGTTGGATTTTTTCAGCATCATACCCCAATACCTTCAGCGCACTGAGGATATCGGGCGTCTGTGCCGCGTGGTCGGCGCCCAGCACGTCGATCACCCAGTCGAAGCCGCGTTTGAGCTTATCCACGTGATAGGCAATGTCGGGCAGACGGTAGGTGGGTTCGCCCGTGGCGCGCACGAGCACGCGATCCTTGTCCGCACCGAACTCGGTGGACTTATACCACACCGCACCGTCCCGGTCGTAGATAACGCCTTTGTCTCGCAGTTGCTCCAGACAATCCCAGATGGCGTTGTTCTCGAAAAAAGACGCCTCGTTGGTGTAAACATCAAATTGAATGCCCAGTTGCGCCAGGGTATTTCGAATGTCCGCAAAGATCGTGTTTTCGGCGACGTCTTTGAAAAAGGGCCAGTCTCGGTCCGCAACGGCTTCGCCGTGTTCGTCCAAAATGCTGCGGGCGATATCAATTAAGTACTCGCCCTGATAGAAATCTTCTGGAATCTCCACCTTTTGACCCAACAACTCGCAAACGCGCAATTTGACCGACTCGCCCAACACGCGCATCTGCCGGCCCGCATCGTTGTAGTAATACTCGCGGGTGACCTGCCAGCCCACCGCCGCCAGCAGGTTGGCCACGGTATCGCCCACCACCGCGTTGCGCCCGTGCCCCACGGTCAGCGGGCCGGTGGGGTTGGCCGAAACGTACTCCACCTGCACCCGCCTGCCCTGCCCAAGGTCAATCCGCCCAAAAGCCTTGCCTTGCTCGACGGCGGCCTGCACCACCTCGTGCAAGGTTTCCGGCTTAAGGTAAAAGTTAATGAAACCGGGACCGGCCACCGCCACCTTCTCAAAAATACCGCTGTCCAATTGCTCGACGATCTGCTCGGCCAACTGACGCGGCGATTTTTTCAAACGCTTGCTGAGCGTAAAGGCCACGTTGGTGGCGTAATCCCCAAATTCCGGCTTGTCGGTGGGGGACACCTCAATGGCCGGGTTTTCCACCCCCAGCGACTGCAAGGCGGCTTCCAGCGCGTGCTTGACCACATCTTTCAGCATTGAAATCCTTCCTTGAAAAGCCAACGGCTAGAGCATTTTCCTTTTATGCATGTTCATCAACTTGAGCCAATGGAGCAGCCCCACTGCTTTTGCCTGTGAAGCAGCCCCACTGCTTTTGCCTGATGACGACTCATCGAAAAATGCCCTAACCGTCACGATCCTCTGCTTGGCAATTGGCTTAAGCCTGTCGTTTGGCGATAAAATCGATGGTCTCAAACAACGTACGTTTGAGGGGTGATTTCGGTATCCAGGCGATCCGCTCTACGGCCTCTCTAACAGGGTGTGCGCTCTTTCAATCATTGCTTCGCGCAGCTTAAGGTCGTCCAGGGCATTTTGCAGAGTGGTTTTTACGCTTTCGTCCGTTTTCATTTCCAGCAACACGGGCAGCAGGTCACTGCGGCGCTTGGCCAGGCGGATCATGGGCAACGTCAGCCAGCCCCCGCGCAAATCGCTCCAGCGCGGTTTGCCCAAGGTCTCGTCGCCAAACACGTCCAGCAGGTCATCCACCAGTTGAAAGGCCCGCCCCATCAACAGGCCGGCCTCATACACCTGTTGTTGACGGTCTTCGGGTAAATCAGGGTCACCCCAGCGGGCGTCTACCAGGCAGGCGCAGGCGATGAGCGAGGCGGTCTTGCCCGAAACCACTTCATCGTACTGGGCTTCGCTGGGCAGTTGCCCGCGCAAGCTTTCTTGCAACAGCTCGCCTTCCAGCACACGCTCCACCGTTTCAATGATGAGAGAGCGGTCCGGCTTGTCGTAGTCGTTGATGTTTTGAAACACCTGCACGAATAAGTAATCGCCTTCCAGCACGGCCACCTGGTTGCTACTGTTGACGTGCAAGGCGGGTTGGTTGCGGCGCGTTTGTGCCTGGTCAATCACATCGTCGTGAACCAATGTGGCCAGGTGGATCAACTCCAGCACGGCCGCAAGGCGCAGCAGCGCGTCCCGTTGTCCGCGTGCGCCCATCAGCTTGTAGAACAACACCGCCAGCGCCGGACGCAACCGTTTGCCTTTGGCTTCGTGCAGAAAACGCCCCAATTGATCGATAAAGGGAATCGGGCTGCCCAACGCCTGTGCCAAATGGGCCTCCACTCGGGCCATTTCGGCCAGCACCTGTTCAAATCCTTTGACCATAATCCGTGTCATGACGCCGGTATGATAGCGGGGCGGGGATGGGGTTGCAAAAGAACGTTGGGATCACTTGTTTTTCAGTTGTCGTTCCAGTGCATTGAGCCGTCGATTCACGTCGCTGTCCAGCGGGGTGTTGAGGGCCTGGATGGGGAGGAACTCAAAGCGTACGCTATCTGCTGACACAGGCCAAAGCCTGTCAGTCGAGTTGCCGTATTATAAAGGAATGTTCCCGTGTTTTTTGGGCGGGTTGCTGTCCCGTTTGGTTGCCAGCATGTCCAGGGCCTTAATCAAGATCGGGCGGGTTTTCGATGGCAAAATCACATCGTCCACGTAGCCTCGTTCGGCCGCCTTGTAGGGGTTGGCAAACGTTTGGGTGTACTCGTCGACCAAGCGTTGCTTGAGCGCGTCGGGGTCGTCCGACTGGGCCAACTGCGCCCGGTAGAGGATCTCGACCGCCCCTTGCGCGCCCATCACCGCGATCTGCGCGGTGGGCCA
>Ga0114931_10011018_pt1 | contig 10713 bp, 7 predicted proteins | sample 2SBtaG_FD_89579 | JGI IMG/M metagenome (GOLD analysis project Ga0114931, IMG submission 89579) | Deep subsurface microbial communities from Kolumbo volcano to uncover new lineages of life (NeLLi) - 2SBTROV14_V59a metaG | ecosystem: Environmental > Aquatic > Marine > Volcanic | place: Kolumbo...
GGTTAAAATGGGGATTGGCTGCAAAATTGGTAATCTGATCGGATTTCATTTTGTGGGATGGGATGGCTGTAAGGTTATCAAACATAAAATGATAATCATCGTCCACTGAACTCTTAACATCGGTTGCTAACCCGCTTTTAAAGCTATTTTGGTATCCGGTTACCGTGGTTGTTCCGAGAGTTCTCATTATCTCAAAAGTTCGATCAGAATAACCGTTAAGATCCTCATTATCCCCATTGTCATATAAAGAGGCCTCAAAGGTGGGATCATGGCTGGTGTCATATAAGTTCCACAGGAAACAGGCGGCAGCGGCTTTTGCAGGTTCTCCATTTTGAGCATAACGAATACTACTGTATCTTTCTGGGCCAGTCTGGAAAGGAGCTTTTTCCGTGTTATCATCCCAATCACGAAGGTTATCGCCATACTGGCTGTTTCCATAATTCCGGGCGGCAAACGAATAAAAAATAGCCCATCCTTCCTTTAAATCATCACTTGCATTACCAAATTTTGATCCACCATTCCACATCCGGAAATTTACGTTGTGCCCATTTTCATGAGAAATTGTGTCAAACTCAGTCCAACCTGGATCTATCATGATATATGGAGCGTAAGGTTGTTGCGGCAGATTGGTACAACTGTTTGAGGAACAGAATACACCGGCATCACCTTGAGAAGATAAATCATATATCCGGGTATATATGGCTGGGAGAGAGAAAGGTAGGTTTCCACCGTATCGTCGTTCAACGAGCTCCCTGCTGAGTTCCATGTACCGGAATATGGCTCCGTATCCCGCGTCCAATTCTCCATTCTGGTTAATGGAAATATTGGTATTGGATGGATCGAAATTGGCTACCATTCCATCGGCCTCATTAAAATAAGAAGTAGTTGTTCCATCGGTATTATACACAATGTAACCGTCAGCAGGAGTCGGTACAAAGGCGGCATTATTAGCGGTATTTACGATAACAATCACCTGGTTATACGCACTTAAATCGCCTGTAAAACTGAAATTGAAGGAGAAATTTCCCTGTTCGTCCAGGATATCATACGACTCGTGCTGGTCATGTCCCGTGTCAGGATTGTACCAGTTTCCGGGATCATTACTGTTGCGGAACCAAAGAGCGACACCGTTGCCGTAAACGCCTCTATAATCTCCTTCATACGCTTGATAAAATCTAATCTTTCCTGTAATAGAAACATTATAAGTCTGCGTGGATTGGATTTGCATGTTCTCGCTTTTATTCTGCGTTGCCGGAGCCTGGCCGCGGTAGATATGAACGTCTTTTCCAATCACTTTGGGTTTCCTGCTGCCGGGATTACGCGGATCAAAAGCGCTGGCGGAATCCGAGTAACTCTGAATCCGCAAGGAACGGGTGGCTGCCTTTTTATATCCCGGCGGGGCATCCGGAATAGCAATACCGACATACAAATATCCCTGGCCGGTCTTATCCACGGTTACGCGGAATTGTTCCGTCCGGACCATTCCCTTTGTAAAACTACGGTTCATAGAAACGGTCGGATGCTGCATGGCATGATTCGTCATATGCATATGAGGCGGGGTGGTCAGAGAAACAACCCCAGTCGCGGTTACATTTACCTTATACCGTACTGAAACCTCTACGGTATTTCCTTTTACCGGTTTGCCGGTTAGATGCATATCCTGAATTTCCACAGCCGGCTTCAGGGTGGGCAAGCCTTTCTGTGCGAAGCTTTGGGTGTAGGAAATCAGAATGAGTATCAATGCGACAAACAGACGCTCTGCAATCACAGTATATCTTGATGTTTTCATTATTACCTCCGTGATATAGGATTATTGGATATAGTTATCCGGATCAGTCACACGTTTTAGAACATAAAGCGAATACGTTCCTTTGGCGCCGCTGGGCATAGCCAGAGGTGCACTTCCGTAAATAATATTTTGATCATTCGGTCCCCAGGTAGGCGCCAGTTGCACCGAACGGCCTCCTATGTAAGTATTCACATCCAGCACCCGTTTGGTTTGGGAGGGCATCTCGATAATGCCGACCTGGCTGTCGTCATTCGTGGTATAAGTGTAAGATCCATGGGGGAAATTGCAGTATAGGATCTTGCTTCCATCCGAATTATAGCGCAGCCATAAACCTACCCGCACATACGACAGGTCGAAATGAACCTTCAAGGTATCCATTGTCTGGGTGTGCAGGTTATAGATTCCGACTAGCGGAGAACGGGCAGTCAACGGCGTGGCCCGTACCATCGGGATCAGGAGTTTGGAATTGTCCGGGGACAGATCAAAACCGTTGATCATCTCCGACGGACCGTCCGGTGATTCATAGGCCAGCAACAGGCTGTCCTGATCCGTCGTTTCATTATACAGATAATACCCAGCCTTTAGCCCCCGGTCATTACCATAGCTGTAATAAACTAGTTTGTTGTCGTCTCCATGCCAGTAAACCACACTGGATATACGATAGGTAGAGTCTTTTACTATTGAGTAGGTCTCATTTTTAATATTCGCTTCATCAAGTTCCCCCATCGAAATATCAATAAAGGTGGTTTTAACTATTAATAGTTTTGAAAAATCTTTATTGAACTGAAAAAAACTTTCAGGTTTAGCGTCATCTCTTGGTATATAGTCCAAATAATTAGCGTTTACTAATTTAAATGAACTATCAGTCTTTATCTCTTCAACAGGTCGTATAGCATAAAAAACTTTATTTTTAACCATTTGTCCCATCAAATAATATCCGGTTATACCTTCTCCGTTACAGCAATCTTTAAGAAGTGCAATATTCTGATTGATTTGATTCTGCTTTGTATTCGTCGGTCCGTTACTGCAGGAAAACGCGATGATTCCAAAAAGAAGGATCTGGAGGTATAAGGAGTATTTCATAGTAAGTCTCATTTCATTGATCATAGGTTGGTGTAATTATCCGGATCATCCACGTTTTTGAGTACATAAAGCGAATAGAATCCTTTGACATTAAAGACGATAAAACCGGGCAAACCGTGGTTTTTCTTTTTACTTCCCAACAACCCGCGGGAGGCCAATGACGATGCCAACAGAAAAAGGGGTAAAAGCCTTCTGGCAAAAATAGGGATAGAATAATTATAGGGGATAACCTTTAAAATCGTCTCTTGCTGATTAACCAATGTACACGGGCCATCACACATAATCTCTCCATTATCTTACAATAGTTACGTGCATAGTAAAAAAAAAAAAATAAACAAGGGGCAACTTTTTTATACGAATATCAAATCCTTGTTCCTACGGCAAGACGTTACAAGTTATTTTGGTTTCCGACATGTACGTTCCGGATCCAAACTTAGATAAAATAAGGAATGCAACTTTCCAGATCGCTTTATTGAGATCTATGACGCATCGAAGGTCGCTCAGCAGATGAAGTAGCTGCCGACCTGAAAATGGTTTTTGATGCCTTTTGCGAAGAAAAAGTGGCTTGATAGCGATTACTTAATTTAATGAAAAGGCCGTCCCGAACGATTTTGGGATGGCCTTTTTTGTTGAAGTGATATTGTTTACCTATCGCACAACACCCTGACAGGGACAAGAACCTGTCAGGGTGTGAGGTGGTCACGCTATTTATTAGTCTCTTTCAACATTTCCTTTACCGCAGCTTCGAGTTGCGGATCTTCTCCATTCAACACTTTGCTATACGGGTTTCTCACCTTAATGTCAGGTTCAAGCTGATGGTTCTCGGTGAAATGATTCTCACCAACTCCTTTTGAAGCGACCATCGGGATACCAAAGATGATGGAAGGATTAATCTGGCGCTCCCACCACACCGCGGTTCCGGTTCCGGGGACAGGCATGCCGATTAGTTTTCCAATCCCCAGCTCCTTATAGATATAGGGGAACATAAACGCATCGGAGTAGTTGCTCTGGCTCATGAGCACGCAGCTCGGCTTGTCCCACTTATTGGAAGATTCGCCGCCCGGTACAACATGACCCTGAGGCGCAAACTGCATGTAAAGCTTGCCATTCAGGAATGTAACAAGATCATCATGCAGCCAACCGCCGCCGTTGAAACGCGTGTCGACGATGAGTGCTTTCTTATTGAAATTCTTACCGAGCACTTTGCCAACACGGTGCGGTAGCTTGGATCATTCATGGCTTCCACATGTACATAGCCGATCTGGCCGTTTGAAAGACTGTCTGTCATCTTCTGCATGGTGTGGACCCAGCGATCATACATCAGTGAATTCTCTTTACCCATGGAAATCGGTTTGATGACTTCATCCCACGTTTTCTTCGTGTGGGGATCCCTGAACGTGAGGCGTGTAAACGAGTTGGCTTTGTGATTCAAAAGCTTTGCCCAATCGAACTCATTGGTAATTTGCTGACCATCAATCTTTTCGAGGATATCGCCTTGTTTAACTTTTGTGTCAGCATTATCCATCGGTCCACCAGTAATGATGTCCTCAACCACGAGACCATTGCCGCCCTTGGTTTGATCATATAACATACCAAGAGAAGCCGTTTGATCAGGATTATCCGGATTCGGACGGAAGTAACACCCGGTATGTGAAACGTCCAGTTCACCAAGCATTTCGCTCAACAGTGTGCAGAAATCACGATCGTTATTGACCGATGGGAGTAGACTGCTATAATGCTCATAATAGTATTTCCAGTCGACGCCCTGCAGGTTCGGATCGAACAGTTTCTTTCGCACTTGCTGCCATGCATGATGTAAGATATAGGAGCGCTCACCTGCAGCATCCAGGTCAACATTGGCATTAATGGAAAGAGGTTTAACGCTTCCGTCCGCAATCTTTACTTTGCTGATCCGGCCGCCGGCCAGAACGAAGATGTTCTTTCCGTCTTTGTCGATCTCCAGGCTGCCGCCGCTCGGGGAACCGAGATGGGCAAGAACTTTTGTGTCGTGGGTACGCGGCTCTGTCTGCCAGAGATCATATCCTTTTTATATTTGGCCAGGTAAAAAAGCTTCTCCCCATCTTTGGATAACACAAAATCACTGAGCAGAGATGAATTGATTGTCAGACGTTTCGTACGGCTATCCAGGTTTTCAAGGTTAAGAGTCAGCGGTTCGGTCTTCTCGTCTTTATCCTTGTCTTTTGCTTTTTCCTCTTTTGTCTTCGTAGAGTCTTTCTTTTCCTCTTCCTTGAGCAAGTCGAAATCCTCTTTACTCAAATTGTATCGATCGAAGGTTTTCTGGTAGAAAAACATGGCATAGATGTCTCCCTGGCTTCCACGGCTCAGGTTTTTCATTCCTTCACGATCGGAAATCCAGGCCATCATCTTCCCATCCATTCCCCATTTCGGGAGACCATCGTCGAATCCGCTTTCTGTGAGATTGTGTCGTTCACCGCTGCCGTCGGCTTTCACAAGATCAATCTCGCTTCGTACAAAAGTTCCCTCGTTCGACTGTGCCAGAATCCATTTGCTGTCAGGCGACCATGTGAAATACTGATCTCCATCAGCATAGGAGTAATTGACTCCTTTTGGGATGACGGTTACGGTCTTGTGCGAATCCAAATCATAAACTTTCAGGATGTTTCTTTCTTCGAGATACGCAATTTTTTTGCCATCAGGTGAATAGCGTGGCTGGAACTCGTCTTTCCTGGTCGCTATAACCGGATCGTTATCAACTACCGTAGACGCGTAAAAGTAAGGCTCACTCTCATTTGCTATGTGCAGCTTGTCGATATCCCAGTTGCCGTTCTTTTCGACAGAGTAGATAATGGAGCGCCCGTCCGGACTGAATTCAATCATTCGTTCCTGGTACGGAGTATTCGTCAGTCGCTTGGTTGTATGTCCGTCAGCTGATGTAGCAAAGATATCGCCACGGTATACAAATGCCACTTCTTTTCCATTGGGTGACAGATCCATTTCACTGATTCGCCTGTTGGCAACTGACAACGTCTGTGTGGCTTGCTGGGCGAAATCTGCCTGAATCGTAATATTCAACTTTTGAGGTTGCTGCCCCTGGGTAAGCGTGTAGATGCCGCCGTCATGTTTAAAACACAAAGTACCAGCCTGTGAACGAGTGAGTCCGCGCACCGGGTTCTTTTTATAATGTGTTAATTGCGTAACCTGATTGGGATCGGACAGCGAAGACTGAAACACATTCATGTTATCACTGTTTTGCTCACTCAGGTAGTAATACGTGTTACCGTCGCCCCAAACGGGCTCCATGTCATTTCCCTTAAAATGGGTCAGTTGCGTGTATTGTTTGGTCTTGAAGTTATAGGTCCAGATGTCGCGTGTGACGGATGCGCGCTCATGCTTGCGCTGTTCGCTCTCGTACCCCTTGCGGTCCTGAAAGATGATCTCGTCGCCGCTCTTATTATACTGTGCATACTGTGTCCCGGCAGAATTGATCATGATGGACCGTCCGCCGTTAACAGGAACCGTATACAGCTTCATGAATAGGGAGGGAATAGGAAACCGGACGGAAGTGTAAATGTCTTCCCGTGCCGTCCCGAAAATGATGTTTTTATCATCAGTGGTAAAATCGGATGGGATATCTGATGCAGAATTATAAGTCAGGCGCGTTGCCGGCCCGCCGCTCGATGACATCACAAATACATCAAAATTGCCATGTCGGTCTGAAGCAAAGGCGATGTACTTTCCATTATGACTCCAAACAGGGTAGCCCTCGTAAGCAGCCGTCATTGTTAAGGGAATTGCCGTTCCTCCAGAAGCAGGAACCTTGAAAATATCCCCTTTATACTCAAAGGCAATCCATTGCCCATCAGGTGAAATGGCTGGATGTGTGACCCACATAGGATCATTGCTGGTCTGGGCCATCACCAATAATGGCCAGAATAAAAATAGAAATAACCAATAACGTTTCATGATAACTATAATTCGTACGTGTTGTCGACAGACAAATGTCATTAAGGGAGGGTACAGAAAAATCATGAGGCAGATTGTCCAAATCAAAGCCAATCCAACATCTATCACATTAATGTCCTCCGGTATTATTTCGACGGATAATTAGCATAAGAGTTTCCAAATGGCAATCAAATTTTCTCTTTTTTTACATTTTTTATTATTCAGAAAATTATAAATGCAACGAGGCAATAGGGTTATTCATAAAAGTTGGCTTGAATCATGAAATGAGTATATTGCTTACAGTATTTTAAAAATTAGGAGGAGAGGGAATAAAATGGCTGATTCACCATTTTCTAATCTAAATATGGCCGGGAATATCAAGGGATTTCGGAAGAACGTTGGTCCTATCATTTTAGGAATCGTCATACTGATCCTGATTTTCTCGAGCATCTACACCGTTGGTCCCGAGGAAGTTGGTGTTGTCCTTAGGTTCGGTCGATATACAAGAACCGCGGAACCGGGACTGAATTTCAAATTGCCATTTGGTATCGAGGAAGTTCAGAAATTACCGGTCGAGCGGCAGTTGAAAGAGGAGTTTGGGTTTCGAACACTGCGTGCTGATGTGCAGACCCGTTACAGCAAGGAGAATTTTGAGGAAGAATCACTGATGTTAACCGGTGATCTTAATCTGGCTGAAGTGGAGTGGGTGGTACAATACAGGATCAGTGATCCTTATAAATATCTGTTTAAAGTAAAGGATCCTCAACAGACGCTGAGAGATATTTCCGAGTCTACGATACGGCAGGTTGTAGGAAACAGGACGGTCAATGAAGTTCTGACGATTGGTCGGCAGGCCATTGCCACAACTGCTGAAGAGAAGATGCAGCAGCTCTGTAATGAGTATGATACAGGTATCAAGATAGAGCAGGTTGTATTGCAGGATGTAAATCCTCCGGACCCGGTAAAATCATCGTTTAATGCAGTGAACGAGGCGCAACAAGAGAAAGAGCGCCTGATCAACGAGGCCCTTGCAGACTACAATAAATTTATACCCAGGGCAAAAGGCGATGCACAGGCAGTCATTCAGGAAGCTCAGGGATATGCGATCGACCGTGTAAACCGTGCAGAAGGAGATGTCGCGCGTTTCAACTCATTATATACGCAGTATATAGCTGCACCTGAAGTGACCCGCAAACGGATTTACCTGGAAACAATGGTTAAAATCCTGCCGAAGATAGGCCAAAAGGTAGTGATCGATGAGAATGGACAAAATGTTTTACCGCTGTTACAAATGTCAGGCAAATCGGTTAAACAATTACCGGCAGGAGGAGCACAGAAATGAAGCAGCTTAGAAATTCCATTCTGATTTTAGCAGGTATATTGGTCGTCATCGTGATTATCGATGGCACATACATCGTTAATGAGAGCCAGCAGGTAGTCATCACACAATTTGGTAAACCGGTTGGTGAGGCAGTTACTACGCCGGGGATCAATTTTAAATTGCCGTTTATCCAGGATGCCCATTTTTTTGATAAGCGTTTCCTGGAATGGGATGGCGATCCGAACCAGATTCCGACAGAAGACAAAAAGTTTATCTTCGTTGATACATACGCACGCTGGCAAATTACCGATCCGCTTCAGTTTTATAAGCGTGTTCGTGACCAGAGAGGTGCACAAAGCCGGCTGGATGATATCCTGGATGGTGAAACTCGAAATGCGGTTGCTGGTAATCAACTTGATGAACTGGTTCGAACCTCAAACAGGACCCCTCAGCAAGGTGATGATTTTGGCAACGAGGTAGAAGAGACGCTCGACAGCATCAGTGTAGGCCGGGATAAAATCCAACACCAGATTCTTGAAAAAGCCAATAGCCTCACAAGCGATCTTGGAATACGGGTGCTGGATTTCCGCTTCAAACGAATTAACTATGTCGAGGAAGTTCGAAAGAAAGTGTACGATCGTATGATTTCAGAGAGACAACGCATTGCTGATAAATTTAAATCAGAAGGTCAGGGAGAGGCTTCCAGGATCAGTGGAGAAAAAGAAAAAGAACTGAAACGGATACAGTCGGAGGCCTATCGTCAGGCTGAGGATATAAAAGGGAAGGCCGACGGACAAGCCGCAGAGATTTATGCGAAGGCATATAATAAGAGTTCTCAGGCCCGCGATCTGTATAGTTTCCTGAAGTCTATGGAGAGCTACGAGAAGACGTTTGATAGCCAGACCACTATTCTGCTCTCAACAAAAAGTGAATTTTATAAATATTTAATGAAAGATCTTCCCTGATGAAGGCTCTTATATAAGAAACGTTTTTTATATCCTGAGGGGTTTAGAGAGCAATTTCTCTTATGATTTAAGGAACGTTATAATGTACAATTACGATTAAATGCATGGTAACACGAAGATTATATCTTTCTAAGTACCTTGTTCTAATGAGGTCGCAATCGTAGTATTGCAAAAGCATAAATAAATATATGCAAATTTAAAAAGGGGAACACAATTGATGAAAAGCTACAGACTGAGCGTTGGCTTAATAGCAATAGTTGCATTGGTGGTTGGGTTGACGCTCCCAACATATGCACAGCAGGTTTACACGGCTAATATGTCCGGCATAAATGAAGTGCCGGCGGGTAAATCTTTAGGAACAGGAACTGTACATGCAGTTCTCAGGGGAGACTCGCTTAAAGTTTATGGTTCATTCAGTAATCTGACGGGCGACTATTCCGCTTCTCATATTCATATGGCGACTGCCGGAGAAAATGGAAATGTTGTATTTGCATTGGATCCAACGGTCGATACGGATATGAAAGGCGGAACCTACGATTCACTGAACAATAAGTTTAAACTCACAGCCGATCAAAAAACTGCTTTGATGAGTGGCGACTACTATGTCAACATCCATACATCAGAGTATGCTGCCGGTGAGTTACGGGGACAGTTGTTCCCGGATGGCAATCAGGCTCCAACGGCTTCAGCTATTACAAATCCATCTGATGGATCAAGTATTACAGTCCAGGGATCCGGAACCGATTCGTTGCGATTTGAATGGAGCAAGGCTACCGACCCGGAGAAAGGTCCTGTTTTTTATGTATGGGTTGTATCACCGACTCAAAATTATTCTGTTGTTCCTATAGTTCAAAGCGCAGATACGCTTAGAAGTCTATCTGTTGATAATGCAACTATCGATGAACTATTGCAGGAGGCAATGGTTCCTTATGGTGGACAAATTGATCTTTATTTTAAAATCTATACAACTGACGGTAGTATGGTCACCGAAGGAACGAGTGGAACCCTTTCAATCAAACGCGACACGGTTATGTATTCTGTTAAACAGGCCCATAATGCACCGAGTGGAACCCAGGTGACTATAAAGGGCATTGTCACCCGTGCTTATGGGGCCTATACATACATGCAGGACTCTACTGCCGGAATGACGTTGCGTCAGACCAGCGGTTCATTTAAAGATGCCGTTGCCAATGGCGATGTGAAAATGGGGGACATGATTCGTGTCAATGGCAATATTTCGGAATACAATTCACTGAAAGAGATCAATGGTTCAGATCTTCAGGAATTTGATGTACTGTCGAGTAATAACATGCTGCCTGATGCAAAGGATATCACACTTAGTGATTTGAAGGATCACGGAGAGATGTATGAGGCCATGCTCGTACATATTTCCGGGCTTAAAGTCGACGGAACAGGAACCTTTACTGAAAGCACCAGCTATAAAGTGACGGACGCTACCGGTGGTACCGGCGACATAGTGCTGCGTATTCCATATGCTTCTGATGGCACTGTTGTCGGAGCTTCGATTCCTCCCGACTCAACCGTTTTTGAGGGTATCATCGGGCAGTTTTCGAAAGATGATCCAAGCACAGGCTATCAGCTTCAGGCTGTTCTGGCCACAGATGTTTACA
>Ga0114931_10011019_pt1 | contig 10713 bp, 9 predicted proteins | sample 2SBtaG_FD_89579 | JGI IMG/M metagenome (GOLD analysis project Ga0114931, IMG submission 89579) | Deep subsurface microbial communities from Kolumbo volcano to uncover new lineages of life (NeLLi) - 2SBTROV14_V59a metaG | ecosystem: Environmental > Aquatic > Marine > Volcanic | place: Kolumbo...
ACATTGTTCACCCGCACGTAAAGGAATAACTTTTTCCTGCCCCAAGGGTAATGAAGCAGTGACTTCCCAGGTTTGTCTTTTCAGGATCAACGTGCCGATATTCTGCGGTAGATCATAAAATTTTGCACCATATTTACTGGAAAATCCTTCCAGCTGATCCAGGGCATCAGCACAACAAAAAACTTCGGTATAAAGCTCCATAGCATGGTATGCAGTATAAATACCGGCACAACCACAGGCTGATTCTTTTGAATTTTGCGAATGAGGTGCACTGTCGGTGCCCAGGAAAAATTTTGGATTCCCACTTATCGCAGCCTCAACTAAAGCTTGTCGATGTTCTTCCCGTTTGAGAATAGGCAGACAGTAATGATGTGGTCTGATCCCCCCTGCAAAGATCATATTTCGATTCATCAATAAATGGTGGGCGGTAATCGTAGCAGCAACGCTATCGGAAGCCGTTATTACAAAATCGACAGCATCTTTCGTAGTGATATGTTCCATCACAATTTTCAGATCAGGGAACTTTACTATCAGCGGTTCGAGAATTGTTGTTATGAAGATCCGTTCCCGATCAAATACGTCGATAGCTGGATCGGCCACTTCACCATGAACCAGTAAAGGTAACCCAACTGACTGCATGGCTTCCAGTGCTGGGTAAATGTTAGTTATATCAGTAACACCGGCGTCTGAGTGAGTCGTTGCACCAGCCGGATAAAGTTTCAGTGCATGGATAATAGATGATTTTTTTGCTGTCGTGATCGTATCTGCTGATGTCATATCCGTTAGATACAAGGTCATTAAGGGTTCAAAATCCAGCTCTTGAGGAATTGCATCAAGTATCTCTTGCCGATAGATCTGAGCCTGATCAACCGTCGTTACTGGTGTTGCAAGGTTAGGCATGATGATAGCGCGAGCAAATTGACGAGCAGAATCCGCGACAACACTTCTCAGTGCTTCACCACTACGGACGTGTAAATGAAAATCATCAGGGCGGATAATCTGTATTTCTGACTCGGACATTTATTCAGCTGTTTTCTTATTCTCTCTGGTCGCTATACTGTAACGGTTACTCGCTAACAATAAAACGATTAATACTATGAAATATAGCAAACTTGGTCTTACTGAAATTAAGGTGAGCAAAATTTGTCTCGGTACTATGACCTGGGGGGAGCAAAACACACCCGATCAGGCATTTAAACAGCTGGACACTGCAGTTGAGATGGGTATCAATTTTATTGATACAGCAGAGTTATACCCAATTCCTCCAAAATCCCAGACGCAGGGTGCAACCGAAGATATTATCGGTGACTGGATGCAGCAACGGAAAAACCGTGATCAACTGGTGATCGCAACTAAAGTCTGTGGACCCGGTAACTGGATTAAATACTTTCGTCATGGTAAAAACCGGCTTGATCGAGAAAATATTGAAACGGCTGTGAATGACAGTCTGAAGCGCCTTAAATCTGATTATATTGATTTATATCAACTTCATTGGCCTGATCGTTCAACCAATTACTTTGGTGAACTCGGGTTTGTGCCGAAACCCGATGATCGATCAATACCTGTCGAAGAAACACTCGGTGTCCTTAATGATCTGGTCAAAACTGGAAAAATCCGCCAGATCGGCATTTCCAACGAAACACCGTGGGGTACCATGCGCTATTTACAGATTGCTGAACAGCGTGATCAGACAAGATTGGTCAGTATTCAGAATCCCTACAATGTTCTCAATCGCACTTTCGAAATTGGCCTGGCCGAGATCGCTTATCGTGAGAATATTGGACTGTTAGCCTATTCACCATTGGGATTTGGTGTGCTCTCAGGTAAATACCTGAATGGACAAAAACCTGAAGGCGCACGACTGACACTGTTTCAGGAATATAGTCGCTATACAAAGGGAAATGGTGTTAAAGCAACTGAGCTCTATGTTCAATTGGCACGTGATCATGGTCTTGATCCTGCACAAATGGCGCTGGCTTTTGTAAATTCTCGTCCATTTGTTGCCAGTACGATTATCGGGGCAACAACCATGGATCAGCTTAAGGCAGATATTGCCAGTGTTGATGTTGAGCTCAGTGAGACAGTATTAGAAGGAATTGACGAGATCTATCAGCAGTATCCGAACCCCAGCCCCTGACAGCCTAAACAAAGACTTACAGGATAGAAACTATCCTGTAAGTCTTTATTTGGTTTCCAGACCCGCTTTATCCCAAGCAAGAATACCACCATCCATGTTATAAACTTTTTTAAAACCAGAATTGTGTAAAACGACAGCGCCCTGTGCTGATCTGCGTCCACTAAGACACTGCATAATCACTGGACTATCTTTGTATTGTTCCAGTTCTGATAAACGATTATTTAATTCTGCAATGGGAATATGGATGGCACCAGGGATATGTTTTTCATCCCATTCATTCTGCTCACGCACATCTATAATCACAGCTTCTTTTGCTGAATACATTTTAGATGCTTCAACAGGTGTAATGGACTGAATACCTGATGATTCTGCTTCTGTTTCTGATGGGGAACAAGCCATCAATGAAAATAGACTTGTGAGAAAAACCAGTTGGAATAATTTTGAACCAGATTTCATGAATAACTCCGTAAACGTAAATAATCATATCTAAAATGAGTGGAGTTGTTTATTTTAGCACTTGCTAATAAACATACAAGCTTTTATTCAAAAGGAACTTACAAGTGCGGATTTTCTGTTGACCTTTCTTATCTGGCAGGTATGTGCGAGCACCTTTCTATTGGCTTTTCCATTAGCACCTTGTGATTTCTGATATCTCAGACTATTAAGGGTGAGCCCTTTTCGATTACCAGTTTTCATTTGAAGAGCAATATCCATCAATCTCTCCATTAGTTTATCACGTTTAGTCTTTGATTCTTCGCCAAGAACAACACCAATCAGTTGTTGTTTTTTACCCCGGACAAGCGTGATCAGATTATATCCAGCATGGCAGGTATAACCTGTTTTCATTCCATGAGCACCAGAGTAGTTAACTGCAAAATGGTTATGTGTTTTATAGGTTTTATTTTTATAGCTGAATTTTTTTACTGAGAAAAAATGAAAATAATGAGGGAAACGTTTTTGAATTGTTATCGCCAGAACAGCAAGATCTCGAGCAGTTGTTACCTGCTCAGGATCGGGCATACCTGATGCATTCTTAAACACTGTGTCTTTCATTCCAAGGATTCTTGCACGACGATTCATCTCATTTACAAAATCCTTTCCAGTTTTCGCAAGTGTCTCAGCAGCCAACATCGCAGCATCATTCGCTGATCGAACTATTAAGGCCAGTACAACTTCTTTAACCGTGATCATATTGCCTTTTTTTAAACCTAACTTTGAACCTATCTGTCTATGAGCCGTTTTTGAGACCATTAACTGATCCTGGAGAGATAGTTTATGTCGATCAAGTGCTTCAAACACCAGATAAAGCGTCATCAATTTTGTTAAAGATGCAGGATAAGATGGAAGATTGACATTATGAGCATGCAAAACCTTTTTCGTATTCACATCTACAATGATTGAAGCACGTTCAGCATGACACAGTGGTGCAAAAAATATTAATAAGATTAGGAAATAAGGTGCAGGTTTATACATTCAATTTTCATTTGTTATTCTACCAGTATTATCGACTGATTTTACAGAAAACTGAATGCTTTTTGTGATGAAATGGATTCCTGATTGTCGAAAGGAGAGTCATAACCTTCGACAACCAGGCTCCGTGGGTGCTCTATTTTTATCTCATAAGATAAATTCTTTTTATTACTTCATTTTTTTTGGTCGGCCTTTAGGAAGCTTGTCATCGGCTCTGGCCTTCAGATATCGGTATAAGCTATCACGGGCTTTCATGACAGCCACGTTTTTCTTCCAGGAAGGCATAGCACCTACTTTTCCATGGTAACCATTTTCAACGACATACATGAATCGGCCATAATCGACTCCTTCTTTATTAATTCTCTCCATCAGGTTAGGGGCAAAGGTACTGCCCAGCCCGCTACCACCGTGACAGACCTGGCAGTTTGTTGCAAAAGTCCGCCAGCCAACATAAGTATCTTTATCAACTTCGCACTGCTTTGCGTCAGTCGCACCATCAGCACATTTCACGGTATACTCCGGTGTGTCGCCGGCATCATCATTACGCGGTTCGTGAGCAGCATAAACACTACTAGTTATAAACAAAAGGCTTGCTGCTATTCCAAGTACTTTTTTCATGATTCATTCCTTATTATTAACCTTAAATAAATATGTAGGATCAATTCGAAAAATACAATGCGGTATAGTGTCACATGTGACATCATGCCGCAGAGTCATAATCCGATCAGAATGGTAAATTCTTTATGATGAAATACCCCGAACGTTCACACGATCTCACCAGCTTGTGTATGCATTATGTGCTATTACTGAGATCAATTGCTTTCTGGGGTCATGCAATTATCCTTTGGTTTTTAACATACCTGTTAGATGAATCCTTTCCTATCCTATCAGTCAGCCTTGTCTTGTTCGCACTGGGTCTCATTACATTCACCAGTTGGAAATGGGCAAAAAAAAAGAACACGATTACGGACAAGTTTGTCTTTCTTCAGCTTCTTGTTGACGTATTAACACTCTCCTGCCTGCTCTATTTTACAGGCGGCTCATTCAACCCTTTTGTCTTTTTGTTCATGCTACCTGTCACCTTCGCAGCCGCCATGTTAAGACCGCACTTTCTCTGGTTCATAGCGGGAACAGCAATGATCTGTTACACATTCTTAATGCATTTCTATCAACCGTTGATGCTTTGGCAACACCAGGGTCAAGGGTTCGCACTGCATATATGGGGCATGTGGGCTGCATTTCTGCTCTCGGCAGGTCTCGTTGCCTATTTTGTTTCAAGGATAGGTAAAACACTTAAAGAACGTGATCAACTTCTTGCCCAGGTTCGTGAACAGACACTTGAATCAGAAAAGATCGTTGCTCTTGGTGCACTTGCTGCTGGCACCGCTCATGAGCTGGGTACACCACTGGCAACCATTGCCATTCTTTCTAACGATCTGGAAAAAGCAACTGCTGAAGAGAATCCTCGTATCAGTCAAAAACTTGGTTTGCTACGTGGTCAGGTAAGTCGATGTAAAGATATTCTGTCCAGAATGGCAGACTCAACGGGAGAATCTCGTGCAGATTCCGGGGAACCTGTCAGTATTGAAAACTATCTTGAAGAAATACTGAGAGAATGGCTGAAAACAAGACCAGAAGTCTCATCAGAAAGTCACTTCTCGGGATCACAACCCACACCTGAGATTATTGCAGATCGAACGGTTACACATGCAATCCTTAATATGCTCAATAATGCTGCTGATGCGTCAAACGACAATCTTCAAATCGAAGGACACTGGGATAGTGAGACCTTGACCATAAAGATTCAAGACAAAGGTACTGGCTTGCCTGTCGGTTTCGAAGATAAGATCGGAAACGAACCTTTCCTCTCTACAAAACCACCTGGGAAAGGTCTGGGTCTAGGGCTTTATCTGGCCAAAACCACATTGACCAGATTGGGTGGAGACGTACATCTGGAAAATAGAAAAAACACTGATGGAAAAATCACTGGCGTGACTGCTATACTTTCATTACCACTAACACAACTGAAATTAAATGAATAACCAGCCTACCCTGTTACTTGTCGATGATGACCTGATTTACTGTGACGTCCTGGGAGAAGCACTTTCTAATCGTGACTATTCGATATCCCTGGCACATGATGTCCCTTCTGCACTGGCTAAACTGAATCAATTGATACCCGACTTTGCTGTTATTGATCTGAAAATGCCTGGCCCTTCTGGACTGGAATTAGTCGAAAAGCTTCATAAGCTTAATCCTGATGCCAAAATCATCGTCCTGACAGGGTATGCCAGTATTGCTACTGCTGTTGAGGCTATAAAACTGGGGGCAACGCATTATCTAACGAAACCTGCTGATGCAGATGAAATTGTTGCTGCTTTCGAGCACCATGATGGGAATACTGAAGTGCCTGTTGCAGAAAAACCATTTTCTGTCAATCGTCTCGCATGGGAACACATACAAAAAGTACTATCAGATTGTGGGGGAAATATATCTGAAGCGGCACGTCGATTGGGTATGCACCGGCGCACATTACAGAGGAAGTTACAAAAAAGACCTGTGAAACACTGAACTTAACTACTATTTCACAATCCTAACAACTTTACCTTGTCATACTTCCTTCTCATGTGGGAGGATACCGAAAATTTTATCTGGAGATCTACATGAATAAACAAACTATTTTTGCTTTTTCAATATTTGCGTACGGCTTTTTTATTTCGTCAGTTGCAAGTGCAGCGGATGAGGGCTTATCGTCAGATAAGCAGAAATTCAGTTACGCAATAGGGTTACAAATTGGACATAGTTTAGCTGGACAAGATCTTGAGATTGACTCAGACGCGTTAATTTTGGCTATAAAAGATTCACTGGACGGTAAAAAACCTCGTGTCTCTATAGAAGAACTACAACGAGTCATGAATGCAGAACAGAAGAAAGCTCAACAAAAACAAAAGGCTAATGCTGAGAATAACCTCGAAGTTGGAAAAGATTTCCTGACTGAAAACGCAAAACGTGATGGCATAAAAACAACTGATAGTGGCCTGCAATACAGAATAATAACTGAAGGGTCAGGTGATAAACCGACTCTGAATGATACGGTTACTGTCCATTATCGCGGTACGTTGATCGATGGAACTGAATTTGATAGTTCATACAAACGGCAACAACCTGCAACTTTTCCTCTTAAAGGCGTGATTAAAGGCTGGCAGGAAGCACTCCCAATGATGAAGAAAGGTGCCAAGTGGGAAATTTTCGTTCCAGCAAATCTGGCCTATGGCTCCAAAGGTGCTGGTGACAAGATCGACCCAAATGAGACACTGATTTTTGAAATCGAACTACTCGATATTAAAAAATAACCCGTGCTGTGCTAGCTGATGTATTTATTTTCAGCTAGCACTCACCAGCATCTGAAACTGATACCGTTGATTTAAATTCAACATACATCAATCTTCCCCGACCATCACAGGGGTTCTCTTCTGTGATACTCCTGATTGCATCTTCGACCAGGTAGGGTTGATCCAGATGAATATAATGACCACTGAAGTTGGCAATAACGTGTACTTCATTATGTGACATTCTGGCCAGTTTATTCTGTAATCTTATCCAGGATGTCTCAAACTCATTCCCTTTATGATTTTTTGGCCAGGCTCGCTCACCCCGGGACAGAACGACCAATGGAATGTCTGGAAACTGACCTTGTGCCGCTACCTGTTGAGCGCTGATTTCAAAATTCATACTTTCGAAACGCAGGGCATTCCTTGCCTTCCGGGCATTCATCAAATGATAGGCAAGTGTTCGATAGTCAGCAGGATAATTGGCTGGCAGTTTTGGAATTGAAATAAACCTCGCTCTTCTCCGATTAGCAGCCTTATCAGGATATACGGAAGGAAACCAGTTGGCCTGATCAGGATGAGAGGAATCTACCAGAACCATTCCCGCTACATCATCAGGCCTCGTCTTGGCAAAGTACATCATGTTGTAACCACCAAAGGAGTGCCCCACCAGAATATAAGGGGGTGATAAACCAGCCTGATCGAGTAAGACTGACAATTCTGAGATTAATGTTTTTGTGGTACGGGGAAATGGTCCCGGATCACTCCAACCATAACCCGCACGATCATAGGCACAAATCTGAAATTCATCAGCCAAATCATCCTGGATCTTGCGCCATTCCAGTGAAAAACCACCCAGTCTGGAATCTATGATGACAACAGGTTTTGCATTGTCTTCACCTTCACAATAGATGTGCAATCGGTGAGTCCCGACATTGATCAACTTACCTGGCGGCACCCAGAGTACTCCCGGATCATTCTCGGCAGCGGCTGAATGAGACAGAGAAAAGATCACCGTACTTAACAGGATCGGGAAATGAAATTTAAATAAACGCATAACAATACCCGCTTATGGTTATAGAGATGGATATTCCCTTAAAGTTTAATTGACTTGATTAAGACTGGAAAGTTTATTTCTGTTACGTCTGTATCAGAGAAACCTTGACGAAACATGGATCTAGGCTTATAAAAAAGACATGACAAGAGCAAAGAAGGCGTTAGCTTATGCCTACAGTATCTTATAAGAACCGAACTCTGGATGCTCGTCCCGATAGACTGGATCTCCGCGATCGGGAATACCGCCCGCCCCTGCGCTCACTTCCTCCCCAATGGCCTCCAGCTGAATTGATCGACAATATTCTGCCCTGCTATACCCATGATGAGATGATTCTTGATCAGCATAGCGAAGGAGCATGTACTGGCTTTGGACTTGCCGCTGTCATCAATTATCTTATCTGGCGTGAAGCCATTGACATAAAAGGTTCTGAAATAATTTGCCCGCCTGATCTGAAAGATAAAAAAGTCAGTCCCAGAATGCTCTATAACATGGCACGGATCTATGACGAATGGGATGGCGAAGACTATGAGGGTTCCAGTTGCCGGGGAGCCATGAAAGGATGGCATCGACATGGTGTCTGTCGAAATCTGACCTGGCCATACATTGCAAGAAGAGATCAAGGCCCTAGTGGGGGCTGGGCTGAAGAAGCAATCATGAATCCTCTGGGAGCCTATTACCGGATCAACAAGGATTCAGTTGTTGATATGCAGGGTGCAATTTATGAAGTTGGGGCAATCTACGCTTGTGCGAGAATTCATGAAGGTTGGTGGCGAAAAAATGAACGATCGTTGTCACTGATCGAAAGAACAAATCGGCCAATCGGTGGCCATGCTTTTGCAATCGTTGGCTATAATGCTTATGGCTTTATCATCCAGAATTCCTGGGGGGAGAAGTGGGGATTTAATGGATTTGCAATCATGACCTATGCCGACTGGGTTGAAAACGGTGATGATACATGGGTTGCTGTTCGTGGTGCACCTGTGAAAAAAAGTTCGCCACAAACCTTCTCTAATCACCCATTGCAATCGATCTCCAATGATTCAACTCGCAGAGTAAGCAGCAGTGTCGCTAGGGCTCTGAAATATCAATATACACATCCAGAATCACGACCATGGAGTGAAGAGGAAGCCTATTGTCATTCACTGGTCATAGAAAACAATGGTCGGCCCAAACTGACCCTGATCACATCATCGGATCCTGATGCATCTGCAGGTGTTATTTGCCATGATTTTCTTGAAAAATGGCTGAAAGAAAATATACACAACCGCAAGATCGTAATCTATGCTCATGGTGGACTCAATTCGGAAGAGGCCTCGATCAATCGAGTCCGGATTATGGCGCCCTATTTTAAAAACAACGGCATCTATCCTATTTTTATTTCCTGGAAAACTGGCTTTATGGAAACGATCAAGGATCAAATCCAGGATTACATTCAGGACAGTTTCAAAAAAGCAGGCATCGATCCGGCCAGCAGACGTGCCCTGGGAATCTTCGATCGATTGCGGGAATCCATTGATCGCGGTATCGAAAAGATCGCACAACAGATCTTCGTCAAGGGTGTGTGGTCAGAAATGAAAGAGAATGCCCTTTATGCCAGCGATCGCGCAGTCCGAGGCTATCCGCAACAAGGTAGAGTACGTCCCGGTGGTATGGTCATACTTTCGAAAATACTCAGTGATCTGAAAAAGAAACATAACTTTGAAATCCATCTTGTTGGTCATTCTGCCGGTGCCATTCTCTTTGGTCACTGGCTGGACGAACTTAGCAAACGAAAATTGCCTATCGACTCCATGACGTTACTGGCTCCTGCTTGTACAATTGAATTTGCTAACCGACATTACGTCAAGGCATGCAAAAAGAACATACTGAATAAAAAAGATCTGAGCATTCACATGATGGATGATGAACGTGAGAGAGCCGACAATGTCGGACCGTATGGAAAATCCCTGCTCTACCTCGTCAGCCGCGCACTGGAAGATATTCATAAAATGCCATTGCTGGGGATGGCTTCGGCATGGAATCCAACAAATGCTAAACAGGAGGATGGTAAATTTAATAGCAGTCAACTCACCGAAATTAAAAAATGGCTTGCCTTTGCTAAAAGTGGTTCGTCAAAAATTCGTTGTCATATTTACGATAAATCATACAGCGAAATCATGACATCGCAGAAAGGTGATACCATCGAACTGGCACATGGCTCCTTTGATAACGATATAAAAATTCTCGAAAGCACGATCAGAAAAATCAGAAAAAAAGCGTTGAAATTTCCAGTTGAGAATCTTGGTGGTTTTTAGAATTAATTCATAAGAATTGGCCCACGGCAAGCTAACAGGAGAGGATAGTTCATTAACCGATATTCTAAACAAGCTGCGTAGAATAAAACATCAAGTGATTTAACTCTCATCCATCTGCAAGTTGTAAAGGGCTTTTATTTCTTCAGGCCAGAGACTGGAATCGACAGTTTCAAGTACCATAGGAATATCATCAAATCTGTGATCATTCATAATATATCGAAAGACTTCCCAGCCCAGCTTTCCTTTCCCCAAACTTTCATGACGATCAAACTTCGCTCCCAGATCCGGTTTGGAATCATTGAGGTGGACACCACACAGATAGTTGAATCCGACTATCATTTCGAATTCTGAGAAGGTATGTTCGCAGGTTTCCAATGACCTCAAATCGTAACCGGCAACAAATGTATGACAGGTGTCAAGGCAAAC
>Ga0114931_10011020_pt1 | contig 10713 bp, 10 predicted proteins | sample 2SBtaG_FD_89579 | JGI IMG/M metagenome (GOLD analysis project Ga0114931, IMG submission 89579) | Deep subsurface microbial communities from Kolumbo volcano to uncover new lineages of life (NeLLi) - 2SBTROV14_V59a metaG | ecosystem: Environmental > Aquatic > Marine > Volcanic | place: Kolumbo...
CCTTGTTCGACGGGCAAATTGGATTTCCCATGAATCAAGGTGCGTTGATTGTCATCACCGCGTCCCCCCATCGTACTTGTCTCATTCGCTTTCCCGACCGCACATTTTACGATGTGTTACGCAATAAACTGAAATGGGGAAACGGGGAAACGGCCTCACTTATTTAAGCCACTGGGTTCCCAACAAGCCCCTTCATTCCACCATCCCCGTTCTCGTTTACCATTTAAAACCATTCCCATCTTAGATACATCTTTTATACCCGCAAGGGGAAAGGATAAGTTTCCTTTATGTGGAATATCCCCTCATCGGCAACTTGGCATAAAAACACAAGACTGAATCCTTAAAGAAAAATTCAAAAGAATTTCCTCCATAATAGAGCGTATGCTTGGTCAAAACTTACCAACGATAAGGATATGGCCCAATGAAGAAGAAAAAGGATATGAAAAACCATCGCCTCTATACATCCATCAAGTCATGGTCTTACAGGTGGGAGTAAGAAGGCCTCCAAAATCTACACAGAAAAACCTAGATATAAATACGATTATTCAGAGAAGGGATACCTTAGGGTTGGCACTCAGGACATTCCGCACGCTCGACAGGAGCCCGAAACTCTTCGGAGGTGAGAGGAAAGATCTGCCCGCAGGTCAGACATTGACGGATCTCAAAATACGCTTCGTCATCCTCGTGAATTTCACAAGGGAGCAAGAGATCAAGAGGATCGTATCCTAGGATTTTCCCATCGGCGAATTTCACCACGGCAAGTCGAATATTAAAATGTTGAAAAGTGGCTTCCTTCCCCTGTAGATCATCCACGCCGCCGATAGCACAGACAGGTTGACCTGACTTCCGAATTTGCAGATCCTTAAACGTCCGTTGCGCGTCTGTGGCAACGGCATATTCAACAGCTTCATCAGAAGTGGTTTTGCTCATCATATTTGACCTGGATACAGATTTATTTTCTACTCAACTATACTTTGAGCTTGTAGCACGCAACCAAAAACACCGTCAAGAAAACCCTTTTATGCCTGTCGAATTTTTCCCATAAATGCGCCAGAGAGGCCGACCTACAACAGTGAGAGGGAATGTTCAAGAAAAAGCATGCCCTTCCGAAGGGTTCGTCCTGAGCAGAGTAAAGTCGAAGGGAAGGCCGCAGCCCTTCCCGGCCTTCGTAGCTCACTTCGGCGGAGTAGGCTTGACGCGCGGAGCGTACTCTCAGTACGTAAGCACGGCAAAAGGGCGACACCTACCTGTGCGAGCCGCTTTGGTAAAGCCAGGGAACGCCGCTGGCGGCTTTTTTCAACATTCCCTTTTGTGAAACGTCGCTCGTCGCTCGCAAAGGAACATCAGGATGAAAACAAATTAATGAGAGACGTATCAACAAAAAAACACCGCTGAGGGACCAATCGTTTTTCCCGGGAGAGGTATTTTACCATTTCCTAAAATTAAGGAGCAATGCAGAAACCATGGCACAAATCACCATTTACCAGAAACCCACATGTTCGACCTGTCGAAAGGTTATCAAGCTTGTTGAGGAAAGCGGCCAACCATTTACCGCGATCAATTATTACGAGAAGCCACTCACCAAAACCAAGCTTAAGGAATTACTCAAAAAGGGCGGGCTGCAAGCCAAAGAAGTGATGCGATCCAAGGAAGATATTTACACATCCCTGAATCTGGCAAAAAACGAAAAGTCTGAAGACGAATTGATCGGGCTCATGATTGAGCACCCAGACCTTCTCCAACGCCCGTTGGTGGAAAAAGGCAACAAGGTCATCATGGCCCGGCCACCGGAAACAATCCATGACATTTTATAACCTGAGGTCACCTCCACTAGAGGTCACCTCCACTAAATGTGGCTCATCAATCCCCCCTGCCGTCATATATGGACTCCCCCTATTTTGCAAGCGGGATGACCATCTGATAAGGAGCGAGTCTGCTGTCATATATCCGGCTTCGTGGTGGAACGTTCTTCGTTCCGAGCCTTGATGGTTTTCGCGCGGCAGCTCCTATGCATTCCCACGGCTTGATGAATCAGCCGATGACGGCAATCAGGGTTGGCTCCCGCGGGGGTGACCGCTTACGCCCATCAATTGAAATTATTGCAGGAAGGATCTACCGAAAGGCTGTCACTCGTTCATCCCGGACCAATTTTTGGATTCGGTCCCATCTGATTCAGTACGCGGGATCGTCGAGTCAGCGCGGAGGTATTGGTAGGCTTCAATGATCCGGCGCAGTTCGGGTTCAGCAGTACGGTCGCCGTTATTGATATCGGGGTGGAGCTTTTTGGCTCGCTGCCGAAAGGCCCGCGTCACAGCAGCCATTGATGCGCCAAATTCTAACCCTAACGCAGTATAAGCATCTTCATGAGATTTTATTTCACCCTTTGAGTCCATAGGACTCCCACTACCCCCACCCGTGGCCCGTTTAAAGAAATCAAAGAGATTGATTTTTCGCCGACGCCGTTTCGGCCGTTGGTATATTTCGCTGTCGAATTCTTCGAAACGGTCCTCGACAAATTCAAGCCGGGCTTCTAACCGTTGTGCATGAGTCAGTTCCACCACTTCATCAAGTTCTTCCTCAATAATATCGACCATCCGCTCCACTTCCTCCAACCCTTTCTCAACCTGAAAATAACTCTCCTCGCGTTCCAGCATCATGGTATCAATCGCAACATCCATGCTCGTTTCGAACTTGGACTTCAATTCGATTATCCGGCGACGCATCCCTGAAAAGTAGCGGGCCTTAGCTCGTTCATCAAACGCCATAGATTGCTTAGCACTCCTTTCCTTCGCCGCTGGCTCAGGATGACCTACTCTACTAGAGCAACACGAATTATGAAAAAGGAGTGCATTGTAGCACAACTCGGAACCATTGCTGGTTTCCTCTTATGAGAAAATCGTCATAGGCCTTGCTAAAACCTCATGTGGATAAACGCGAAAGCCCTGCTCTTTCGGTGTCATCCTGAGGAAACGAAGGATCTGAGTTTATCTCCTTTTATCAAGTATCGAGCGACAGGAGGATGTAGCCCGATAGGGAGAGATGCTTCGTTACTCTCAGCATGACAAAAGGTGACCACATGAAAAGACCAGCAACCGTTGTCCGTCATTGCCCGCTTATCTTGATCAATGCTAGAGTGCCGGGTCTCTTTACCGCATCATGGGCAAGGAGCTGAGGCCTTATTATTCACGATTTCAAATGACAAGGGGGACGTGCCGTGAACAGGTTGTTGGTAATTTTGATCAGTGTTGGACTGGTGGCGACTATGACACCGCAAGTTTGGGCAGGAAATCCCACTGGGTATGGTCAAGCCGGAGGGGAATTTGACATTCGAGTTCCTCGGGTTCCGGGAGGTGAACGCGCAAAAGCCAGAAAAATGAAACCCCCATTTACCGCCACGCCGGAAATCCTGGCCGAAGGGAAAAAAATATTTCTGGGCGTGGGAGGCTGTGTCAGCTGTCACGGACCGGAAGGAAAGGGCAATGGAGCCGCGGCGAGCAATCTCCCTATCCAGCCACGAAACTTTACGAACCCGAAATTTAAAAAATTACGCAAACCCGGAGAACTGATGTGGGTCCTCAAAAACGGCAGCATGGGCCAAACTGGCAAAGTGCCAGGGACCGGGATGCTCCCAGTTGTTCAACCCAAAGGGTTCATCACCGAAGAACAAGGCTGGAAAGCCCTTTTATATGAACTCAGTTTAGGTGGAAAATAGTGGTCATCTTTGACCATTGTGCTCTGGTTTTAACCAAAATAAAATTTTGACGATCATCGGTCACTATTCGTTTTTTCGCTTTCTTTTGTCATCCTGAGCCAGCGGCGAAGGATCTCACGTATTGAGCGAGAGATGCTTCGCTGCACTCAGCATGACAAAGCCTCCTTGAAGTTTATCTACAATTGACATCCCCCAAGTCCAAGGTTACACTTTTTTATTTTTAGGACACCAATCGTGCCCACCAAACCTGAATTCGTCCATCTTCATCTTCACACTCATTACAGCCTGCTTGATGGCGCAAATCAGCTGAACCCGCTGCTCACGCAAGTACGAGATTTTGGCCAGTCGGCGGTAGCCATAACTGACCACGGTAACCTCTTTGGCGCCATCGATTTTTACCAAAAAGCCAAAGCTCAGAGAGTGAAGCCCATTGTTGGATGTGAAGCCTACTTGGCCCCAGGCAGTCGTCGACAACGCGAAGGACTCCTCGCGCACAACGACTATTACCACCTGATCCTGCTTGCCACCAATTTGAAGGGCTATCACAACCTGATCAAGCTTTCGAGTAAGGCCTATCTGGAAGGCTTCTATTACAAGCCTCGTATGGACAAAGAACTTCTTCAGGAACATCACGAAGGTATCATTGCCTTATCAGGCTGCTTAAGCGGCGAAGTTCCTCAACTGATTGGGAAAGAAGACATGGAAGCCGCCAGTCGAACGGCCGGAGAATACCAAGAAATTTTTGGCAAGGACCATTATTACCTCGAAGTCCAAGCCAACGGCCTTGAGCAGCAACTCATTGCCAATCGAGGGCTGATCGACATTCATAAAAAGCTCGGCATCCCCATGGCTGGCACCAACGATTGTCATTATCTTAATAAGGAAGATGCCAGGCCACACGAAATCATGCTGTGTCTGCAAACCGGCAAAACCTTAAAAGATACCAACCGCATGAAATTCGACACGGACCAGCTCTATGTGAAATCCACCGAAGAAATGGTGGCCGAATTCGCTGAGTTACCCGAAGCCGTGCTCAACACCAGTCGCATTGCAGAACTCTGCAATCTCGATTTGTCTTTTGGCACGACCTACCTTCCGCACTACCATCCGCCCGAAGGCATGAACCGTGAGCAGTATTTGCAGAAACTAGCGGAAGAAGGCCTCGCCGAACGTCTGCACACTCGCCCTTCCAGCATTCCTCGTGAAGTCTACGACCTTCGACTCCAAGAAGAATTGGCCGTGCTCTCCACCATGGGCTATGCAGGATATTTTCTCATCGTCTGGGACATCATCAAATTCGCTCGATCACGAAACATTCCCGTCGGGCCAGGACGCGGGTCAGCTGCTGGTAGTCTCATCGCCTATGCACTGCACATCACGGACCTTGATCCTCTCGCCTACAACTTGCTCTTTGAACGATTCCTCAATCCTGAGCGTGTCAGCATGCCTGATATCGATATGGACTTTTGCCAAGATCGACGAGGGGAAGTCATTAACTACGTCATCGATAAATATGGCGAAGATCATGTCTGCCAGATCATCACGTTTGGAACTCTCGGTGCGAAGGCTGCCATTCGAGACGTCGGTCGAGTACTCGACATCCCCTATGCCGAAGTCGATCGCGTCGCTAAGCTCGTGCCCACGCAACCGAATATCACGTTAAAAGAAGCATTGGCCCAAGAGCCCAAGCTTCAAGAGGTTGTCGATAGCGATCCTCGCATGACTGAACTCATGACCACCGCACGCTCCCTTGAAGGCTTAGCGCGACATGCGTCCACTCATGCCGCCGGCGTCGTCATTTCCCAAGAACCCTTGATGGAACATGTCCCGCTGTACAAAACTGCCAACGACGAAATCGTGACGCAGTATTCGATGACCGACATCGAAAAAGTTGGACTCGTCAAGTTCGACTTCCTGGGACTCAAGACCCTCACCATGATTCATGATGCGGTGAATATGGTGAACCATAAACGACCCGCCGACCAAGCCATAGACCTTGACAAACAGGCGCCAAATGACCAGGTGACCTATGCCCTACTCGCGTCTGGGAAAACCACCGGCATCTTCCAATTGGAAAGTTCAGGGATGCGCAACCTTCTCGTGCGCATCAAGCCTGAATGTTTTGAAGATCTCATTGCCATCCTGGCCCTCTATCGCCCAGGCCCGCTGGAAAGTGGCATGGTCGATGACTTCATCAAACGCAAACGCGATCCTTCGAAAATCGAGTACGACCCGCCGGAGCTGGAACCCCTGCTCAAGGAAACCTACGGGGTCATCGTCTATCAAGAACAAGTCATGGCCATTGCCAATCGCATGGCCGGATTTAGTTTAGGCCAAGCCGATTTGCTTCGCCGCGCCATGGGGAAGAAAAAACATGAGGAGATGGCCAAGCAAAAAGAGTTGTTTATTGATGGCTCCATCAAGAACGGGTTCACCGCACAAAAATCAGAAAAGATCTTCGACCAAATGGCCTACTTCGCCGGCTATGGCTTCAATAAATCACATTCTGCCGCCTATGCCCTGGTCACATTCCAAACGGCCTTTTTGAAGGCGCATTACCCAACAGAGTTCATGGCTGCCCTGCTCACCATAGAAATGGGCAACAACGATAAAATGGTGGGGTATTTCACCGAATGCCGAGAGCTTGGCATCCCGATTCTTCCACCCGACGTGAACGAAAGCCAGAAGAACTTCACGGTCGTAGAAAACGGCATTCGTTTCGGACTCGCCGCGATAAAAAATGTGGGCGGAGGTGCTGTGGAATCCATCATGGCTACCCGCGACGCCGACGGTCCCTTTTCCTCGTTTTTAGATTTTTGCAGCCGCATTGATTTACAAAAAGTAAATAAGCGCGTCTCGGAAGGGCTGATCAAAGTCGGAGCCTTCGATTCAACCAAAGCCGTCCGTGCGCAACTCATGGCAGGCATGGATCAAGTGTTAGAAGAAGCCTCCGCCATTCAGCGCGAACGCGAACTCGGGCAAACAAGCTTATTCGCGGCGTTTGACGAGGAGCCCGCGGAATCATCAACCGGAAGCAATTGGTCTCGACCGCTACCGCAGGTAAAAGAATGGTCGCAGGATCAATTGCTGCAATACGAACGACAGCTCACTGGGTTTTATATCACCGCACATCCGCTCGCGCAGCATGCCGAAGCCATGCGACTGCTGTCCACGCACCACACCGGCAATTTACATGAAGCGCCCGAAGGCAAAGACGTCAAACTCTGTGGCGTGATCGGCAATATCAAAGGCACGACCACGAAAAAAGGTGATCGCATGGCCTACTTGCAAATTGAAGATTTGCAGGGCTTGGTCGAAGTCATTGTCTTCCCTCAACTATTTAAAGAATCGGAACCATTTATCGTCGCCGATGCCGTCATTCACATCACCGGCACGGTCGATAAAATGGATACGGGTTCCCGCATCAAAGCCACCAAGCTGGAACCGCTCAATGAGCTGCAAGCCAAATCCGTGAAACGTGTCACGCTTCGCCTGAAAGAACATGAGGACACCTGGGGCAATTTACCCAAACTCCAAGAGGTGCTCCGCAAGCACCCAGGGGCCGCGCCCATTTCCTTTCAGTTTCAGTTAAACTCAAATGTCGAGGCTGATAGCACTCCCATTCCCAACTTGATGGTGATGCCCAGCGAACATTTGGTCAATGACGTCGAGCAACTTTTGGGAAAAGAAACAGTGACCTTCCACCACGCCTAAAGGGTGAATCCACACATGCGCGATTTTTTAGAATTTGAAAAACCCCTCAAAGAACTGGAAGAACGAATTGAAAAAGTCAGCAAAACCAGTTCAGAGAAAAAAGGCGTGCCGCGCCTCCTCCGCATGTTGCAAGGCCAACTCGCGAAGAAAGAAACGGAAATTTTTGGCAACCTCACGCCATGGCAACAGGCGCAAATAGCCCGTCACACCCAACGGCCTTCGACCCTGAAATACATCAGCACATTTTGCCAGGACTTTGTAGAGTTGCACGGAGATCGAAACTTTGGAGACGATCAAGCGATCGTTGGCGGGTTTGCCACATTCGAAGGGCGCACGATTTGTGTCATCGGCCATGAAAAAGGCCAAGGCGTCAAAGCCCGGGTCAAACGAAACTTTGGCATGCCAAACCCCGAAGGCTATCGAAAAGCTCTTCGTCTCATGGAACTCGCGGAAAAATTCGATCGACCCGTGGTCACCTTCATTGACACACCAGGAGCCTACCCCGGGGTAGGAGCCGAAGAACGCGGCCAAGCCGAAGCCATTGCGCGAAACCTCTTTGTGATGGCCAGACTCCAAGTGCCCATTATCGCAGTGATTACGGGGGAAGGGGGAAGCGGTGGGGCGTTAGCCCTTGGCGTGGCAGATCGTATCCTTATTTTAGAGAACTCGATTTATTCAGTAATTTCGCCAGAAGGCTGTGCCGCTATTCTCTGGAACGATCCAGCCAAAACCGCGGAGGCCGCAGCAGCGCTAAAAATGAACGGCGCGGAATTACTGAAACTCGGCATTGTCGATGAAGTCATTCCCGAACCCCTCGGCGGCGCTCATCGAGACGTCGAAGTCATGGCCAAGTCACTATCCAAATCTATTCAAACCCACCTCAAGCAGTTAGTGAGTCTCAAAAAAGAAAAACTCGTCTCCACCCGAGAAGAAAAATTCCGGCGCATGTCCGCCTTGGCCAACTCTTAGTTTCACGCCCACTCTTCTTCATTTTTCACATTTTTTGATTTTTTTTATATCACCAGCTTGGGTTCAGATCTCATCTAACATTTTCACCAATTACCCAGGGTGCGAATAGTTCATACATCGTGTTATACTTCTCCTTTAGAAGGAGGTTCAACGATGATCCGAAAAACAATTGCCATGCCAGACGGCATGGGAACATGGATTGAGCACCGCATTCAATCCGGCCAATACAACAATGAAAGCGAATATTTCCGTGATCTCGTGCGGCGTGATCAGGAACGGGAAGAAGCTGCGCTTCAACTTCGTCAGATGCTTGAAGAGGGTGAGGCCAGTGGAATCAGTACCAAAAAGGTTCCCGATATTATGAAGGACGTGGAAAAACGATTACGCAAAGATGGCCGATTACCAGCTCACTAAAAAGGCTCAACGAGAGTTGGAGGGAATTTATGAATATTCGATTCTCAACTTTGGATTAAAAAAAACTCGGGCCTACGTCCAAGGTCTCCATACTTGTTTTGTCACATTGGCTGAAAATCCCAGAATGGGCCGCGATTACTCCCACCTGAAAGAGGGCTATCGCCGTTATGAATATGAACGGCATTCCGTCTATTACAAAATCACAAAAAACGGTGTACTGATAAACCGAATCTTAGGACCAGGACAAGATCCCATTAAAAATATCGTGTAACTGAACTCTTCCCTTTGCCCTCATTGACAATTAAACAAAATTGTTTCAAAAATATTATGCAGGGTTTCGCCCCTGCAGACGAGGCACTTTTGTTTCGGCAAAAGTGCCCAAAACCATTTCCGCCCGGGTGCGGCCCTCCAGAGAATGGGGAAAAACTCCCATTCTCTTCCGGGTTCCTCCGCTTCTGGCCCGAATAAGATGGTTCGGGAACTCACTCCAAGGTGCAAAGCCACCTTTCCGTTCAAACAGCCCGAACCAAAAAGTCGATTCGGCCCAGAAGCTCCGCCGCACCCAAAGGCGGGAAGACACTCAAAAATCAGAACCAGTTTTCAAACAGGTAAATAGGTAATGCAACCCTTACTAAAACGCAATACTCAGGCCTGACCCTTCTTCCCTTAAGTTCGACCCTCTTTGACACCTGGACTCACCTGTCGTCCAGATAACCTTTGAGTTCAGCGGCTACCGAGGGCGGACCACTGGAACGAAGAGTTAGAGGCCCTTCCTCCGCTGGCCACAACCTTTCGTGGACTGAGCGCTCTAGCTCAAGGATTAGACCTTGGCCTTCATTCAAGAACTTATGAATTTTCTCCTGTGGGAGCGGTCTAATCTTGTGCTCCTCATTCATTTTATGCTCAACCAGAGCCTCCCAGATTAGATCGTGGATGGCACTGAACTTGGCGCGTATTTCATCGTTGATGAAGATTCCATTCTTTATCAGGTAGGAATACCCATCTCGTGCCTTGGCCTGCGCTTCGTTCAGATGGTGCCAAAAGATATGCTTTTGGTAGACCTGATTCTTTCATTTGCTTGACGAATCTCGGCCTTTTCCCATTCCATTAATCGACACGATGCAATGAACTCCTCTTGTTGTGGCTGCACCATTTGATCAATGTCGGGAAATGACTGGATAGGTAAGACGAAGCCACGCGTGCACCAGAATGAATCATTGAGCTTAGACCATGCTTCAGGGAGGACTTCAAACTCACGCTGATGAAGCTTTGTTGCACGGTCAAGGAGTGCCGATATATTGAAGCGAAGTCGTTCGATTTCCTTTTCGTGTTCATGCTTTATCGCCTGAAGGCGTTCGTCGAAACGTGCATCAAGCCACTTTACAGCTAGATGTTTGAATGCCTGATAGACGATGAGAGACAAGCTAACGCCAGCGACAACTAAGCCGCCAACAAGCTTGAGAACTTGATCCAGTGCTTCCATGGGGCTTTAACTAGTAAGTCTATTGATCGTCAGGTTACTTTATCTATGTCAGGGTATCTTGTCATAAATCAACTATTTTAGGGAACGATTCTATTATGTTTTTCATGACTTAGGAGGATTTCAGGTTTTCTTTCATGCGATAAGTGCTGAAAGATATGACAGTCTATCTTATTTTTACACCAAAGTCGTAAATTGCTTGACCCAAAAGAGGAATAATGCGTCCAAGAATTAAAGTACACTTTCTGTAACACTTGCGCTGTCTTGCATTCATCAATTCAAGGAGTCTACCACGTTGGGTGCGGCTGGGCCGGCGGCCCGAATCCTACCTCTTGGCGAAGACTGTTTGAGCGGAGCGAGTTTCTGAGCCATCTTGATTCGGGGTGGTGGGCCGGGCACCCCGGAGAGCTTGTTTCTGAACAAG
>Ga0114931_10011021_pt1 | contig 10712 bp, 8 predicted proteins | sample 2SBtaG_FD_89579 | JGI IMG/M metagenome (GOLD analysis project Ga0114931, IMG submission 89579) | Deep subsurface microbial communities from Kolumbo volcano to uncover new lineages of life (NeLLi) - 2SBTROV14_V59a metaG | ecosystem: Environmental > Aquatic > Marine > Volcanic | place: Kolumbo...
ATGACACCAAGCTCGACATCAGCGGCTGGGTTTCCATCGACAATCAATGTGGCACCGGGTTTGAAAATGCCAAACTCAAGCTGGTGGCCGGAGATGTTCATCGTGCTGTACCAAAACGTGAACGTTACAAGGCGACGCAATTGAGAATGATGGCTGAGGCGGCCACACCCGACGGGTTTGCCGAAAAGGCGTTTTTCGAATATCATTTGTACACGTTGCAAAGGCGGGCAACCCTATCTAACAATCAGACGAAACAGATTTCCCTGTTTCCTGCTACCCAGGTTGCAGTTCAGAAAAAATATATTTACCATGGTGCCCGCCAGCCAGACAGGGTACGCGTTGAGCTTGAATTCGAGAATAAGAAAAAGCTCGGTCTGGGGCAGGCTTTGCCTAAGGGGAAAGTGCGAATTTACAAGCGTGATGACCAGGATGATTCACTGGTGCTGGTCGGGGAAGATTTCATTGACCATACTGCCAAGGATGAGGCGGTTCGGGTCTACGTGGGAAACGCGTTTGATATTGTAGCCGAACGCACCCAAAAGGCCCGGCGTTCCATCGGAAAAGCATCGTGGGAGGAGGAATGGGAAATCAAGCTGCGCAATCACAAGCGCGTGCCGGTCAGCGTGACGGTGGTAGAAACTCTGTTTGGGCCCAACTGGGAAATATTGCGACCTTCTCATGAGTTTGTCAAAAAGAATGCGAACACGATTGAGTTTCCTGTTTCCGTGCCCGAGGATGGCGAAACTCTCCTGACTTATGTCGCAAGATTTAGCCAGTGACACGGCCCGCCTGAGACTGAGTTACCAAAATAGAAGTCATATTCATATTCTGGCGCCCCTACCGTGACGACCTTATTAGAAACGTCTGTGCAGTTCCTGAAAGGCATTGGCGAGAAGCGGGCCGAAAGTTTGAAAGAAGTCGGGGTTGAGACGGTCCAGGATCTTCTGTATTATTTCCCCCGCCGCTATTTGGATCGCAGCCACATCACGGCCATCAAAGATCTGAAGCAGGATATGACGACGACGGTGGTGGGTAAGGTGCAGTTTGCCGGGGTGAAACAAGGCCGCAAAAAACGGTTCGTTTTAGTTCTGTACGACGGAACAGGGTTTCTCAATTGTATTTGGTTTCAGCGCGTACACTTTTGGACGCGCATTTTTGAGACTGGCGAAATGCTGGCTGTCAGCGGTAAAGTAGGTTTCTACGGCGACTATCAGATTGTGCATCCTGATTTCGATCGGATCGGCGATGCGGGCGAGGAAGATTTTCTCAATACTGGCAGGATTATTCCACTCTATCCGTCGTCCGAGACGTTAGGGAAAGTTGGATTGGATAGCCGCGGTTTTCGGCGGACCTTGCGCCAGGCTTTGAGTCGCGTGGGGACTGGCATTGAAGAAACTTTGCCGGAGGGTATCAGAAAGAGGCAGGAGTTGATGGCTCTGTCCGCCGCCGTTCGGAATGTTCACTTTCCCGTGGACAAATCAAGCCTGCGGCGCGCGCGAACACGACTTAAGTTTGACGAGCTGTTTTTTCTTGAACTCATGCTGGCCTATCGCAAGAAGAAGATCGAGGTGAAGCAAAACGGGATCGAGTTTCTCAAGGTCGGCGATCGCACCAGAAACCTTATCGCTGCACTCCCGTTCGAACTGACGCGTGCGCAAAAAAAAGTCGTGCGCGAAATCCGGGACGATATGAAGAAGCAGGCACCTATGAATCGACTGATTCAAGGCGATGTCGGCTCCGGCAAGACCGTGGTCGCGCTCATCGCCATGATGATGGCGATCGAAAACGGTTATCAGACGGCCCTCATGGCCCCCACCGAGATCCTGGCAGAACAGCACACCTTTGGCATTTCTGATTTACTCGAAGACCTGAGCATTAAGACAGTTTTGCTGTTAGGCCGGCAAAAGAAAAAAGAACGTGAGCAGGTGCGCGCTGAGATCGCGCAGGGGGAAGCGGATATTATCATCGGCACGCACGCTTTGATTCAGGCGGGAGTCGACTACCACAAGTTGGGACTGATAATTATTGATGAGCAACATCGTTTCGGCGTCATGCAACGGGCATCTCTTATGGAGAAGGGCAACTCTCCAGACGTGCTGGTCATGACGGCGACACCCATTCCCCGCACGTTGTCGATGACCCTTTATGGTGACCTGGATGTCTCCATCATCGACGAGCTTCCGCCGGGTCGAAAACCGGTTGTAACACATTGGCGCAGCGACAAGAAACGCAACGAAGTTTACCAGTTTGTCAAGAAAGCAATTGCCGCCGGTGGCCAAGCTTATGTAATTTTTCCGCTAATTGAAGAATCGGAAAAAATCGATCTACAGGCAGCCATCGAAAACTATGAAATGCTGCAGAAAGGCATTTTCTCGCATCACAGAGTTGGTCTTCTGCATGGCCGTATGAGTGGGGATGAGAAAGAACAGGTCATGCATGACTTTAAAAAGGGAAACATCGACGTTTTGGTGAGTACAACTGTCATTGAAGTTGGGGTCAACGTCCCGAATGCGACCGTGATGGTGGTCGAAAACGCTGAAAGGTTCGGCTTGCCGCAACTGCATCAGTTGCGCGGCCGGGTGGGTAGAGGCTCAAAAGAATCACATTGCTTTCTGATCGCCAAATACCCGATCTCACAGGACGGGCGCACCCGACTCGACACCTTAACCAAGACGAATGACGGTTTCAAGATTGCCGAAGTTGATTTGAGACTTCGTGGGCCGGGAGAATTTTTCGGTACCAAACAGAGCGGCCTGCCGGAATTGAGAATCGCGGATATCGTTAAAGACACCGATTTGTTGATTCGGGCCCGTGAGGAAGCGTTTGCTCTGGCCCGCACGGACAAACAGATCCTGGAGTTTAAGAATACACCCGTGCGCACCCATTTTTTCAAGAATTACCGTGACAAGTTTGAGCTTGCCCGGGTCGGCTGAACCGATATTATCGCTTATCAGACTGAGGAGGTAGACGTCTTAGATGGAACATAAACAGTTGAACAGAATCATAGCGGCCGTCGTATTTGGGATTGCCTTTATCGTCTACAGCATGACGGTTGCGCCGACCACTTCCTATTGGGATTGTGGTGAGTTTATTACCTGTTCCTACACCCTTGCGGTCCCGCATCCTCCCGGTGCACCCCTCTATATCATGCTCGGTCGCCTTTTTTCCATGGTTCCGTACGTGCAGGACATTGGATTGCGAGTGAACATGATATCCGTGCTGGTGAGCGCGTTTTCGGTCATGTTTACCTACCTCATCATTGTTCGCTTGCTGCGCACCTTCATGGGAATCCCGCAGAAGTTTGAGGAAAAGCTGGTGGTGTACAGCGGTGGTGTGATCGGCGCGCTGGGTTTTGCTTTCACCGATTCGTTTTGGTTTAACGCCGTGGAGGCGGAAGTTTATGCCGGCTCACTCTTTTTTACGGCCATTGTCGTGTGGCTCATCCTGGTGTGGACTGAAAGGGCCGACGAACCGGGTGGTGACAAGGTATTGCTTCTGATCGCCTACGTGATGGGGCTGGCGACCGGCGTCCATCTCCTCAATATCCTGGCGATACCCTGTCTTTTCCTGATCATCTATTTTCGCAAGAATGAACTGCAGGTCAGTACTTTTCTGCTCTGGAGTGCTGTCGCTGCGGCCATTTTTGGACTCATCTATCCCGGCGTCGTCAAGGGCATTCCGTGGCTTATCAGGGAATTCTCCTTTGCTGCGGTGGGCCTCTTCCTGCTCGCCATGGCGGCGGGCGCGTGGTACGCAGTGCGTAACAATCGCCGTGTCATCAGTCTCTTGCTCATGGCCGGGGTCCTCATCACCATTGGCTATTCGACCTATATGACGCTGTACATTCGTTCCGGGCTGAGCCCCAGCATCAATGAAAATCATCCGAATACGCCGGCTAAGTTGGTCAGCTACCTGAACCGCGAACAGTACGGTGACATTCCGGTCAGTCAACGGCGGGCACCTATGTGGTCTTATCAGCTCAAGAAGATGTATATTCGTTATTTCGCCTGGCAGTTCGTTGGTCAAGGCAATACGCTGGGCCGAGACAATTATATCACGGAGGTCTGGAGTTATCGCGGCTTGATGGGTTTGCCTTTTCTGGTTGGGTTGCTTGGTATGTTATATCACTTCAAGCTGGATTGGAAGCGAGCTTCATCCATTTTGGCGTTGTTTATCATGACGGGAGTTGCGATTACAATCTATCTCAACCAGGAGGATCCACAACCGCGAGAACGTGACTACGCTTACGTGGCGTCCTTTTTCGCCTTCGCCATCTGGATAGGCATGGGGGCCAGCGCTCTGCTAGAGCTTGTGCTGGCCTACATTCACAGGAGTGCCTTGCTGCGAAAAGTCGGCGTGGTTCTGATGCTCGCAGTCCTGGTCCTTGCGGTTCCGGTCAATTTGCTCAGCAACAACTACCACGACCATGATCGAACCGGAAATTACGTTGCGTACGACTACTCATACAACATTTTGCAGAGCTGCGAACAGAATGCTATTCTTTTCACCAACGGTGACAACGATACCTTTCCGCTCTGGTTCTTGCAATATGTCTACAATATTCGGCGCGATGTGCGCGTCGTGAACTTGAGTTTGCTCAACACGAATTGGTATATCAAACAATTGCGTGATGAGGAACCACGCGTCCCCATCTCCTACTCAGATGACCAGGTTGATGCCCTTCAAGCTATTCTGTGGGAAAAACCAAGACCGATCAAAGTCGACGTGGCGCGCGAAACCGTCCTGAAATTGCTGGCGGAATCCGAGGACAATTCCGGTTTGAAGCCGCAGGACATTCCCGCCAAACCAGCCGTGGCTTTTGAATTGGCCAACACCAAGGTCATTTCCGGCCACCCGGTCCTACTGGTTCAGGACAGAATGGTCATGCATATCATCGCGGCCAACAAGTTCAAGAAGCCTATCTATTTTGCCGTGACGGTGGCCGGCGCGAACATGCTGAATCTGGACAACCGGCGTAATGTTAAGGGAGGAAAGAACTATCTCAGAATGGACGGCCTGGTTTTTCGCGTGATGCCGTACAGCGGTCCGTTTACGTTTATGTCCCCCCGGAAAATGGAAACCAACCTGTTTGAGAAATTTCAGTACCGCAATCTAAACAACCCGAACGTTCACTACACAAACAATATCAAGGGGCTGCTGCAAAACTATCGTTCGGCTTTTATCCGCCTGACGAATCACTATCAGACGGAAGGAGAGAAGGAAAAAGCATTGGCTGTCCTGGACAAGATGGAAGAAGTCTTGCCGGAATCGATCATTCCACTGCGCGACTACCGTTTGTCTCTGAACTTTGGTAGAATCTATGCGGACGCAGGTCGCCCCGAAGAGTTGGAGAGACGTCTGCAGAACGTGCTGACCAATTATGCCCTGGCACCGACGGAAAAAGTGTTTCTGGCGGAGTACTATCGTCAGGAGCTTAAGGAACCGGCCCGGGCTGAGTCGTTGGTCGTGTCGGTTCTGGATCAATACCCGGACGTGCCACAATCATACAGTTGGCTGGTTAGTCACTACTCCAAGGGACAGGAGTACGACAAGGCTGTCGGTGTGCTCGAAAAATGGGTCGCGCGCAATCCCCGAGATCAAGGCGCACAAAAACAGCTATCGGAGCTCAGGGCCGTTGCCACCATCAACAGAGCACCTGACGCCGGCGCTGCCCCGCGTGCCGATTCCACGGGTTCGGGCGGCGCTCCTTAGTGAGCCCGGCAACCGAGTTGATGGCAAATCCGCCGCTGGTTTCGGTCATAATTCCGCATTATAACGGCAAGGAGATTCTTTACACATGTCTGCGATCCCTGGCAAAGACGACCTACTCCAACAAGGAAGTCCTGGTCGTGGACAACGGATCGACAGACGACAGTTTGGCAACTATCGAGCAGGATTTTCCCTGGGTGAGGCTGCTGCACCAGGCGACAAATCTCGGATACGCCGGGGGCTGCAATGCCGGCCTCGTTGCGGGGAAAGGCGCCTTTGCTCTTTTCCTAAACAACGACACGAAGTTCGAGGGTGATTGGCTTACAAAGTTGGTCCTTGCGATTACCTCCGATGATCTGATTGCCGCAGTCCAACCCAAATTATTGGCGTTGAAGCAGCCGGATAAGTTCGATTACTCGGGTGCGGCCGGCGGTCTCATAGATTATCTCGGATTTCCGTTTGCCAGAGGACGCCTCTTTTTCACATTGGAAACGGATCGCCATCAATACGACCGGCCTCAGGATATCTTTTGGGCTTCTGGAACAGCGACTCTGGTTCGAAAATCCGCCATGGATCGAGTTGGCGCCTTTGATGAGAATTTTTTCGCTCACATGGAGGAGATTGATCTTAACTGGCGTTTCCACCTGCACGGTTACCGTGTGCGTGCTGTGCCGGATGCCGTGGTCTACCATGATTCAGGCTCAACCTTGCCGCCAGATTCTTTCAGGAAGGTTTATCTGAATCATAAGAATAGCCTGTTTATGCTCATAAAGAACTATCAATTGCGCAACCTTGTTTGGATTTTCCCGAGTCGTTTGTTTCTGGAATTTGTGGCGCTTGTCTATTCAATATGTTCTTTGGATTTTATCAGGGTGCGGGCGGTGGTTCTGTCGTTACTGGCCCTTTGTGGCAGGCTTGTGCAAGTCTTGCGGGGCCGGCGCGTCGTGCAGCGCAGCCGCACTTGCTCCGATGCTGAGGTCTTCCGGAAGATGTATCATCACAGCGTTGTGCTTGCCTATTTTGTGAGAGGCATCCGTACGACGGAACAACTGCTGCTCGGCCCAAACAAGCCTTGATGGGACTTGTCAGCATTGCAAGAAGGCTTCGAGTCAGTCCCGTGTCCGCTTTGCGGTGAGAAAGATAATCGCACACTGATGACCGCTCCGGACCGCTTCAATCTGCAGAAACGTGCGTACCTGGCAATCACGCAATGTGAACAATGTCAGTTCATATTCATGAATCCACGGCCGACGCCTGCTGCCATCGGACAGTTTTATGAGAGTTCTGGCTACCAGCCATTTCTTTCGACTCAGTCGCCGCAGGGTTTGTGGGACAGGACGTATGAAGTTGTGCGACGGTGGGCAGTTGGCAATAAGCGCAGAAAAATAGCCCGGCTCAAGTCCGTTTCCTCTCTGCTAGATGTAGGATGTGGTACCGGGGAGTTTCTCCAGGAAATGCGAACGCACGGGTGGCAAGTCCATGGGGTTGAAAAAGAGGCCAAAGCGGCACAGTTTGCCCGGCAAAAATATGACTTAGCCGTGCACACCGGGGAGCTCAGCGACTGTCAGTTTGAAGCCGGCTCCTTCCATGTGATTACATTTTGGCACGTCCTCGAGCACTTGTTTGATCCGCTGGCCGTTTTGCGGCAATGCCGCCACTGGCTGCATGAGGACGGACTGATCCTTGTCGCTGCACCGAACATTAGCAGCCTGGATGCTAGGTTCTACCAGGAAAATTGGGTGGCATTGGATGCACCGCGACACCTGATACATATAACTCCCGGCAGCATGACCCGTCTCTGCCACAAGGCGGATCTGGCCATGACAGGACATGAACAGATGATTTTGGACGTTTTCTATAATTGTTTGCTCAGCGAGAAACTCCTGCTGGACGTACAGAAGAGAAGTGCTTTTGTCGTCTTGCCGGCATTTGCGCGCGCGCTGCTCGTTGCATGCAGCTCAGCGATTGCCGCATCTGCTGCCGGACGCGAGCGCCTCGGCTCCTCGGTGCTCTACATTATCAAGAAGCGAGCCATTGGCTGATGGCTATTGGGCATTTGGCTGCTGGTTATTATTGGACAAGATGCCCAGACAGCAACAGCCAAAAGCTGACTAATTGGTCAAGAAAGAAACGAGCATGATAAAGGTTTCAACTCTTGTTGGTTGCCTCATTTCCTGCCTGATGCTGGGGTGTTTCGGCAAACCTGACAGCGCAGGCGACGGAACACAGCTCGTAGTAGTTGCCGATGACGTGGTTTGGCACGAACTGGAATAGTCGATCAGACGCACTTTCGAAAAAGAAATCCCGACACCGCAGCCGGAGAAATTGTTCAGTATTCTTCATGCCACCCAAGAGAATTGGACGGACTTCGCGACGCAAAGAAATCTGGCTTTTGTGGGGACACTGGCTGGACAGGGTGAGATTAGCAAACAGGTCCAAAACATGTTGTCGGAGGGCGTTCGTGCCGAAGTTGAGGCGGGCAATGCCTTTGTGTTCCCCCGCAACGACCCCTGGGCCAAGCAGCAGTTGCTGCTGGTGCTAGCGGGGCAAACTGCGGCAGATTTGGCAGGAAAACTAATAGACAATAAAGATTATCTCTATGACCTTTTTGAAAAGAGGCTGCGCGCACGAACCAGCCAACAAATGTATGCTCAATTCGAGCAGACCGAACTCGCCGACAAGATCCTTAAAAAATACGGTTGGACGCTCCGCATTCAACATGACTATTTCGTGAATACCGACCGTGCTGAAAGCGGCTTTTACATGCTGCGACGAAGCCTTCCGGGTCGCGAACGCTGGTTATTTGTCCACTGGATTGATGAGGCCAACCCAGATGATATTTCTGAAGACTGGATTCTGCAGACGCGCGATAAGATTGGGCGAAAATTCTATAAGAATGACAAGATCAACCGTGATCCGCAGTACTTGCATTTTGAAGATGTCAATTTTGCGGGGCGATCTGCTGTGATGCTCACAGGCCTTTGGGAAAACGATGAGGTGCAGGCGGGCGGGCCTTTTCGTAATTACACTTTTTACGATGAAGAGACACAAAAGATTTTTATGATAGACATCGCCGTTTATTATCCCGCCGGACGCAAAGAACCGTTCCTGCGACAGTTGGACATCATGGCGCACACCTTCCGCACAGCAGGCGATGTTCGCAGAAATAAGGAAAAGGAGAATAGCTAATTATGGCACGTCGTGCAGCCGTTGTTGCCATCGTGATGGGCAGCGAGAGTGATATGAAGACGATGGAAAAGTGCAGAACATATCTTGAATATTTCGAAATTCCTTTTGAGCAACGGATTCTCTCGGCGCACCGAACACCTGAAGAAACAGCGAAGCTGGCAGCGGGAGCGGAGGAGAAGGGCATCAAACTGATCATAGCCGCGGCAGGCATGGCAGCACATTTGGCCGGGGTCCTGGCTGCGCATACAACGTTGCCTGTCATCGGCGTACCGATGCCCGGCTCACATTTGAATGGCATCGACGCGCTCTATTCAACCGTCCAAATGCCGGCCGGGGTGCCGGTAGCAACTGTGGCGATCGGATCTGCCGGAGCAGCGAATGCTGCGGTGTTGGCGGCACAAGTACTCGCCCTGAACGATGCAGAACTCAAGACTCGCCTGCATGAATTCAAAGGGCAGGGCTGCTGCATTTAGCCAAGTTGGAAAGTGGACCTGTGCCCGGTAAGACAACGAAAATAGCTGTCATGGGAACCTTTATCCGCGACCGGATCATCCCGTGGCAGGGTGCTGAGACGCAGAGCATCGGTGGCATGTTCTTTACGGTTTCGTATTTAGCGAATCTACTTGGGTCTGAAGCAGAGATTCTGCCCATCGCATTCGTCGGAGCCGACATTCACGATGAGATTCTGGCTGAGTTGGGGGTTTACCGAAACGTCAACCTGGACGGTCTCTTTGTAGTGCCGCGGGCCAATACAGAGGTCCAGTTGACCTACGCCAGTAGTCGGGAGCGCAACGAAGTGACCACCGAACCGATGCCGGCACTCGGCACAAAGGAACTCGCTACCGCACTCGATGCCGACGTTGCCATCGTCAATTTGATCACAGGTTGCGACGTGGAGCTGACAGCACTATCTCGATTTCGAACGGCCTCCAGTGCTTTGATTTATCTTGACTTTCACTCGCATGCACTTGGTATCGATTCGGCTGGCCAGCGCTACTATCGGCAACCGCCTGATTGGCAAGATTGGCTGGCTTTAACGGATATTGTGCAGCTGAACGCGATGGAGGCTTGCACGTTGGCGGGCCTGGCCGAGGAAGCCCCGCCGGAGGTGTTGCAGGCATTCGGGTTGCGCCTCCTGGCTCTGGGCCCATCCGTGTGTCACATTACGTTGGAAGAACGCGGATCCCTTCTTTGCCACATCACGGACAGCAAGGCGCAGGTTACGCCAATCGCGGGCGTGGCCGTGCCGGTGGTCCTGGACATGATCGGTTGCGGAGACGCGTTTCAAGCCGGTTACATCGCCAGCTTTTTGCGGGGCGCCAGCGTGCGGGAAGCGACGCATTTCGCACATAAGACGGCTGCCCTGAATTGTACCTTTGTCGGAAGTTCGGGCATTCGGGGTGTCGGGCATCAACTACGTCAGCATAACGCAGATTCGGCACAGAATGGGTAAGCTCAGAGCGTTGCAGAAAAAGGTTCTCATTACCGGCGCCAATGGTCTGCTCGGGCAGAAACTTCTAGATGTTTTTCTGCCGGATTATGAGGTGCTCGCGTCAGGTACCAAACCCGAGCCCGCTTATCAAGGCCACATCGGCGGCTATGCTCGTTGTGATATTACGAAGCGGCAGGACCTAATCGATTTGGTCAGGGGGTTTGCTCCGGATTATCTCGTCAATGCTGCGGCCTATACCGACGTTGACGGCAGCGAATCTGACCGGGAAAACTGTTGGCGAGTGAATGTCTCGGGCGTTGAGAATCTGGCTGTGGCAGCGCTTAAGGTTCACGCCTTTATGGTGCATGTCTCGACCGACTAC
>Ga0114931_10011022_pt1 | contig 10712 bp, 10 predicted proteins | sample 2SBtaG_FD_89579 | JGI IMG/M metagenome (GOLD analysis project Ga0114931, IMG submission 89579) | Deep subsurface microbial communities from Kolumbo volcano to uncover new lineages of life (NeLLi) - 2SBTROV14_V59a metaG | ecosystem: Environmental > Aquatic > Marine > Volcanic | place: Kolumbo...
AGGCCCGCGGTCTCGAAACGGTTCAGCCACATCAGCATGTGACGGCCGAAGCTCTCCAGCAGTGGGGTCGCGCCGACCTCGGTGCAGCCTTCATCATGCAGAGTGGTCTGATCGGGGGTCTGCCCCGGCTCCTGCGCCAGCAGGGGCAGCATCGGAACATCAAAGCCGACAACCAGCCAGGCCGGGGTGTCGTCGGGTGCGGCAGTGGCGGCGGCGGCGCGCAGGCGGCCGCACAGCGCGCCATTGACCTTGAAACGGTCGGGCCACATGAAATGCACCGCCAGTTCGGGCGGGGCAAGCGCCCCCAGCGCGTCGGCAAATCCCAGGGCAACAGCGAACAGCGCACCCATCGCGCGCGACAGCGCCATCTCGGGCTGAAACAGCACGGCCGCCCGCAGGTGGGTCTGGGCCTGCGAATAGACCAGCAGACCGGGATCGGCACCTTTCAGACCCTCTGCGACAGCCTTGGCAAAGGGATCGACCGCCCCCGGCACGGCCTCGCCGCGCAAAAGCGGCGGAAAGCTCGGGGGGCGATCATCGACATAAAGCTCCCTCACGCGAAAACTCCCTCGTTCTCCAGCGCGTCCGCCAGCGCCCAGAAGGCCTGCGCTTCGGCGCCGTCGGGGTCTTGCACGACGATCGGCGCACCGCTGTCGCTGGCCACCCGCACCGCGAGATCGAGCGGGATCTCGCCCAGAAACGGCACCCCGAGTTTTTCGGCCTCCTTGCGGGCGCCGCCATGGCCGAACGGGTGGTGTTGCTTGCCACAGCCATCGCAGACAAAGCTGGCCATGTTTTCCACCAGACCCAGAATCGGCACCTCCATCCGCCGGAACATGTCGATCCCCTTGCGGGCGTCGATCAGCGCAATGTCCTGCGGCGTCGAAACGATGATCGCGCCACTGACCTTGGTTTTCTGGGACAGGGTCATCTGGACATCTCCGGTGCCGGGAGGAAGATCGACCAGCAGCGCGTCCAGCTTGCCCCAGGCGACCTGCGTCAGCATCTGCTGCAGCGCCCCCATCAGCATCGGGCCGCGCCAGACGATCGCTTCGTCCTCGCCCGTCATCAGGCCCAGCGACATCAGCGTCACGCCATGATTGCGAAGCGGCAGAATGGTGGTGCCATCGGGCGAGGAGGGGCGCCCCGAAACCCCCAGCATCCGCGGCTGGCTGGGGCCGTAGACATCCGCGTCCAGAATGCCCACCCGTTTGCCGCGCGCCGCCAGCGCCACCGCAAGGTTGGCGGTCACGGTCGACTTGCCGACGCCGCCCTTGCCCGAGGCCACGGCGATGATCTTGCGCACACCGTCAGGCAGGCCGTTGCCGGGCGGCGGTGGGGGCGCCTTGGGTTTCAGGCCAAGATCGGGAACCGGACCGAGGCCGCCCGGCGCGGCGGCAGGTTTTGCCTGTCCCTCGGCAGTGTGGGCGGTCAGAATCGCCGCGACGTGCTTGATGCCCGGCACCGCCAGCACCGCCTGTTCGGCGGCTTTGCGCAGGGGCTCCATCGCGCCGGCATGGGCGGCGTCGGCCTCGATCACGAAACGGGCGGTGTCGCCCTCCACGCTCAGCCCCTTGACCGATCCCGAGGTAATCAGGTCAGCGCCGCGCGCCGGGTCCATGATCCGGGTCAGTGCCGCTGTGACCTGTGCCGTCTTGTCGGCGGTGGCGCTCATGCCTCACCTTCGGTCTTGATCTCACCGTTCACCACATGGGTCATTCCGAGCGCCGGGATTTCCACGGTCACCTTTGCCGGCAGCCCGCCGGCTGGCAGGGTGCCCGCTTCCTGCGCCTCGCGCACCGCATCCTCGATCTTCTGCTGCGAGGTGACGCCGACCGTCTTCAGGAACTTGCGCATCGAGAGATTGAAAGTTTCGTCATTCATGGGTTTCTCCTTTTGTGCTGCGCACGGATTATGCTTTACCCGGGCGGAATCCGGCCGGATTGGCCGATTTGGCGTTTTGCCGCGCAGTGTAACGCTTTACATTGCAGATGGGAGGACCGGTAAATGCTTGTCAAGCGATGGCGCATGCCTTTTTTGGTTTTGGTGCTGCTCTGCGGGGCCGGGGCCCCGATCAGGGCCGAGCAGACTCCGCTGGTGCTGGCCGCCCCGGATGCGTTGCGTGAAACCGGGGTGCTGAAATATCTGCTGCCGCGGTTTCGCTTCAAGAAACGGATTTCCGTTTCGGTGGTGGCCAAGGGCGCGGCCGCCGATGCGACGTTGACCACCGAGGCGCAGGGGCCGGCGGTTTTCCTGGCGCGCAAGGGCGGTGTCACCTGGCATCTGCGCTTGCCCGCAGAAGGGAGTCCGACCCGCGCCAGCGCACTGGCCTTTCGCGACTGGCTGAGAAGTAAACCCGGGCGCGCGGCGATCGAATCCTTTCCTCCCGGCGGCGCCTCGCAGTTTGAGGCCGCGGCGGAACAGGCCGCAGTGGTCAAGCCGCTCGAACTGACCGGCAACGTCGACCGCGGTCATCAACTGGCGCGGCGCGATTGCATGCGCTGCCATGTGGTCGACAAGCAAAGCCTGTTTGCCGGCATCGACTCGACCCCTTCGTTCGCAGCACTGCGCACCTATCCGGACTGGCATGAACGGTTTCAGTTGTTCTGGACCGCGAACCCGCATCGCGCCCTGATCACGGTCACCGACATGAGCGAGGAAAAGGACCCCCTGCATCCCGTCACCATCGCGCCGATCGTTCTGTCGCCTGACAATGTCGAAGATCTCGTGGCCTATGTCGCCACCATCGCGCCGGCGGATCTGGGCAATCCGATCGCGCAAGATTAGCGTGTGGCGTTGGCTGCCAGCCGTCGTGCTTCAGTCCTCTTCTTCCTCGCGCTCCCTCAGGTCGTCGTCGGTGGTGCGGGTGGGGGGGCGTTCGCCCATCCTAAAAGGAGAGCTGTCGGAATGGTATTGCGCCCGCACGCGACAATCGTCGCACATCTGCACCAGGCGGATGTTGTCGGAGTTGGTGAACATCCAGTGCTTGCCCGCGAGCGTTTCGACGATCCGCTCGATTGACGAGCGCACGCCAAAGGGTTTGCCACATTCGATGCAGGCGAAAGGCTCTTCCTCGTGCAGCACGCGCGGCGAAAGGGCGGCGGTCGTGATGTCCAGTTGCGGGGTCAGGCTGATGGCGTTTTCGGGGCAGGTGCGGGCGCAGATGCCGCACTGCAGGCAGGCGGTTTCCTGAAAGTTCAGTTGTGGTTTGTCGGGGTTGTCGCCCAGCGCTCCCACCGGGCAGAGCGAGACACAGGCCAGACACAGCGTGCAGGCATCGGCGTTGACGTCCACCCGTCCGTAAGGCGCGCCCTCGGGCAGGGGGATCGGCCGCGTGTCCGGGCCGCGCAGGGCGGTGGCGGCGCTGCGCGTGACCTCGCGGCGCCCCCCCAGTGGCAGGATCGGGGCTGCCACCGGTGTCGCGGTGAAGGGGGCGTAAAGCGTGTCTTCCAGCGCGTTGGGATCAGTGACCGTCAGCAGGGCCAGCGTATCGGTCTTGCCGGCGATGGTGCGCGCCAGATCAAGCTGCGCCTCCAGGGCGGCAAAGTCCGTGTGGGGCGTTGCCAGAACCCCAACCTCGGCAAAGCCGACCCCAAGTGCGGCCAGCAGTTCCGCGTGGCCGACCCCTTCGACGTTGTTGACCGCCAGCGGGATGACGTCGGCGGGCAGACCGCGGCCAAAACGGGCCGACAGGCGAATCATCTCGCCGCCATGCTCCGCGTCGTGAAACAACAGTCGCGGCGCGGTGCCGCCGGCGGCACCAAAGGCCGCGGCAAGGGTGCGCAGACGTCTGAACAGATAATCGGTGTCGGGATCGGCATAGCTGGCGGCCCCCGAGGGGCAGACCGCCGCGCACCCCCCACAGCCGGCGCAAATCCCCGCATCGATCGTGACGGCGTCGCCGGCGGGGGTGATCGCCCCGGTCGGGCAGACGTCAAGACAGCGCGAGCACCCCACCTGCCCGGCGCGCGAGTGGGCGCACAGGCTGGCATCGAAATCGACGTAGAGAGGTTTTTCGAAAGTGCCGGTCAACTGCGCCGCATCAAACAGGATGCGGCTGACGGCCAAAGGGTCGCGCGGGTCGGCGTGCAGGTAGCCGTCGCGTTTTTCCGCCGCCGGAAACAGCGGTGTCTCTCCGCTCAGGTCGACGATCAGGTCGCAGTCGGATGTGCCGCCATCGCGCGGCGCCGCAAATCCTGCGGTGCGGCCCGGCGGCAGCAGCGGCGCAAACCCGTCCACCCGCACCGTGAACCGCCCCAGGCTGCCGCCGGCGCGCCGCACCTGGCCCAGCGCCACGTCAAAATCATCTGTGGGAACAAGGTCCTCGGGCGCAGTTGTCAGCAGGCTGGTCACGCTCAGCCCCGCCGCAGCCAGTCGCGCCGCGGCCTCCAGCGCCACCTCGGGTCCGCCGATCAACAGACAGGTGCCGCGCGATTGGATGTCCATCAGCGGCGTCATCGGCACGTCCAGACAGGCCTCGGCCGCCAGCGCCGCCTGTTTTGCAAAGGCGGGGGCATCGGCGCTCCATCCGGCGCGATCACGAATGTCGGTGCAGATCAATGGCGCCACATGGCCGGCGTCCGCCGCGATTTCCCCGGCCAGATCCGTGAACCGCGCGGCCTCCTGACCGCAGGCGATCATCACCGGCCCGTCGCCGGTCAGCGCACGCGTCACGACATCCAGATCCTGCGTGCAGGCGCGCGTGCAGCGGCGCAGATGTGCCGCACCCGTAGCCCGCTGCAGGCTGTCGTCGTCCAGCGTCATCGTGCCCGCGCAATCGCAGGCGATCAGCGTTTCAACTTTGGTCATCGGGAAATCCGTCCTGGTTCCCTCCCATAGAACGCCAAAGCCGTGCGGCATGTCAACACGGCGTCGACACGGGCGAGGCCGCCAAATTCAGTTTTGACACGGCGGGCATCGCGGGCCTAAGTTGCCCCGAGGAGATCCCCCATGCCCGACACTGTCCAGCCGCTTTTTCAGCAGCGCCAGATCGAAATGCCGCTTGGCGTGGTGTTGCGCCGCACCCCGGGCGTGACGCGCTGGCAGCGCTGGGTCTGGAGCGCGGTTGCGGTCCTGCCCGGCGCCGCGCCAGCCCGCTGGGTCGAACTTCGCCGCGAAGGCGACGCCGTCGAGTATCACGCCGCCACGGTGCCACTGGTGCTGCATCGCGCCGAATTCGAGGGCTACCGCACCGCCTTGGCGATGGAGCCGCCCGCGGTATTCGCGATCCTCGACCCGCCCGACGAAGACGGGCGCCTGCAGGTGCATCATGTCACGGCCTCCGCGTTCGAGGCCCAAGATTACGCCGACGCCGGCGATCAGATCGTCGAGGTGGTGCAGATGCCGTCCGGGTTGGTGGCTTGGATTCAGGGATTTGTCGACGCACATTTGAAAGAGGAACGCTTTCGCAAACGCAAGCGGGACAAGGAGCGCGTCGATCTCAAGCAAGAGGGTGTCGGGGACGCAAGGGTCCGCCAGGCCGCAGATGTCTACTGCGCGCCGGCCGGCCTCAAGCCCGGACCGCGGCAATGACGGATCCGACCGGCAAGGGCTTCCTGTCGCGCTGGGCGGCGCGCAAGGCCGAGGCGCAGGCGCAGACAGAGGCGCAGGACGTCACGGAGCAGCATGCGCCGCCCGCTGTCGCAGAGGCACCCGAGGACCTGCCAACCGAGGAGAGCGAACAGGAACTCCTGGCGCGTCTCGAACTGCCCCGCCCCGAAGCGCTGGAGGCGGGCGATGATTTCGCCTCCTACCTGCGTGCCCCTCTGCCGGCCGCCCTGCGCCGCCGCGCCCTGCGCCGGCTGTGGTCGGTCAACCCAACGCTCGCTGCGCGCGACGGATTGCTCGATTATGACGAGGATTTCGCCATTGCCGAGTCGGCGGTTGAAACCGTGAAATCCGCCTGGAAGGTCGGGCAAGGTTACGCGAAATCGCTGGCCGAGAGCGACGAAGAGGCCCCCGCTGACAGCCCCGGGCCCACGGCCCCCGCGCCGCAAGATGCGCCACCGGAGGGGCCGCAAACCCCTGTCCTGCTGGAAGACGGGCCCGAGAAAGACGCCCCCCTGATGAAGCAGGCAGCAGGGCCCGCGCCCGAAAACGAGCCGTTGCCGACCGGCCCGCGCATGCGGTTTCATTTTGATGACGCATGACGCAGCCAACGGGTTGCGCGAAAAAAGCCAGAGATTTCATTTGATAACCCGCCCGACATTGGGGTAGCGTCACCCCATGGCTGCCGATTCAGGAAATCTCAACGTGGCAGAGCAGAGCGCTCTTCCGACACCCGAGGCGATCTTGCCCGAGGATGTGCTGCGTGCTGATATGTATGACCTTCTCGCGGCGCTGCTGGCCCGCCCGCCGGCGGCCCCCGTGTTGGCTGCCGTCAGTAGGCTTGAAGGGAACGAAACCGACCTCGGTCAGGCGGTGGACATGTTGGCACGGCTTGCCGGCGGGGCGACCGCGGCCGATGCCAAGCGCGAATTCAACGCGCTCTTCGTCGGGCTGGGCCGCGGAGAGGTGTTGCCCTTCGCCAGTTATTACACCACCGGTTTTCTGAACGAGGCGCCGCTGGCGCGTCTGCGCACGGATATGGCGCAGCTGGGTATCTTGCGCGAGGACGGCGTGTCGGAACCCGAAGACAACCTCGCGTCGCTCTGTGACATGATGGCCGGGCTTATCCGGGGGCGGTTCGGGGCTCCTGTACCTCTGGCCCGCCAGAGAGAGTTTTTCGACACCCATCTGGCGCCTTGGGCCGGACTCTGTTTTCAGGACATCGAGCAGGCGCAGTCGGCGGTGATCTACGCCGCCGTCGGGGCGATGGGCCGCGAATTCATCACCATCGAGGCTGAAACGCTTCGGATGGTGGAGTGACCAGGAGGACGGCTGGCGCCGTCCGCGAAACACGAAAGGGAGGACTAGCATGGCAGAGGACAGACCGGCGGCCAGCCGCCGCGATTTTCTGAAGCTTGCAGGCGCAGGCGCGCCGGCGGCAGCGGTCGCACTTGCGACAACCACACAACAGGCCGAGGCCGAGGAGGCCCCGACCGCGCTGGGTCTGAGAAAGACCGAGCACGTCAAGACATATCTGGAGACCGCCCGCTTCTGACGGGTGAAATACGCCGGTGTCTGACATCGGGTGACGGTTGCGTTCGGCCCTGATCCCCGTTTTTCGCTGGTTTGCAACAGGGGGCGCAGCCCCTTTTCGGAGGACTGGAAATGCTGAGAAAGAAGACAAACGGGGTTGCGTTCGGCTCCCGGGGTTCGTCTGTTCTGGCTGACGTCGGATCAAAGAAGGTGGATCGCCGCGGATTTCTGCGCGGCTCTGGGCTCGCGATTGGCGGGCTTGCCGCATTGGGCGTGACAGGTGGCACGGTGACAAAGGCGGCGGCGCAAAGCGCATCCGACAACACCGAAACCATCAAGAGCGTGTGCACCCATTGCTCGGTCGGATGCACGGTCGTGGCCGAGGTCAACAATGGCGTCTGGGTCGGGCAGGAGCCCGGCTTTGACAATCCGTTCAACCTGGGTGGCCATTGCGCCAAAGGCGCCGCGGTGCGCGAGCATGCCCATGGCGAGCGTCGCCTCAAGTATCCGATGAAACTGGTCAACGGGGAATGGGAGCGTGTCAGCTGGGACGATGCGATCAACGAGATCGGCGACCAGATGATGGACATCCGCGCCAAGAGCGGCCCCGACAGCGTCTATTGGCTGGGATCGGCCAAGCACAGCAACGAACAGGCCTACCTGTTCCGCAAATTCGCCGCCTACTGGGGCAGCAACAACGTCGACCACCAGGCAAGGATCTGTCACTCGACCACGGTGGCAGGTGTGGCCAATACATGGGGCTACGGCGCCATGACCAACAGCTACAATGATATCCATAACAGCCGCGCGATGCTGCTGATCGGGTCCAACCCGGCCGAGGCGCATCCGGTTTCGCTGTTGCATATCATGCGCGCGAAAGAACAGAACAACGCGCCGCTGATCGTGGTTGACCCGCGCTTTACCCGCACGGCGGCCCATGCCGACGAATATGTGCGCCTGCGTCCCGGTTCGGACGTCGCCTTCATCTGGGGCCTTCTGTGGCACATCTTTGAGAACGGCTGGGAAGACAAGGAGTTCATCCGCACCCGTGTCTGGGGGATGGATCAGATCCGCAAGGAAGTCAAGAAATGGGATCCCGCCGAATGCGAACGCGTTACCGGCATTCCCGGCAGCCAGATGGAGCGCGTCGCGCGCACCATGGCCAACAACCGGCCCGGAACCCTGGTCTGGTGCATGGGCGGAACCCAGCACACCACCGGCAACAATAACACCCGCGCCTACTGCATCCTGCAACTGGCGCTCGGCAACATGGGCGTGACCGGCGGCGGAACCAACATCTTCCGCGGCCATGACAACGTGCAGGGCGCGACCGACATGTGCGTGCTGTCGCATTCGCTGCCGGGTTACTACGGCCTGTCCAAAGGCGCCTGGGGCCATTGGGGCCGTGTCTGGCAGGAAGACGCCGACTGGCTGGCGGGGCAGTTCGCCGATGAAAAGCTGATGACGTCCAAGGGTATCCCGGTCAGCCGCTGGATTGATGGCGTGCTGGAGGACAAGGACAAGATCGACCAGCCCAACAACGTGCGCGCCATGGTGTTCTGGGGGCATGCGCCCAACTCGCAAACCCGCCTGCCGGACATGAAGAAGGCAATGAGCAAGCTGGACCTGATGGTCGTGATCGATCCCTACCCGACGATGTCGGCGGTGTTGCAGGATCGTCAGGACGGTGTCTATCTGCTGCCGGCTTCGACCCAGTTCGAGACCTACGGCTCGGTGACGGCCTCCAACCGATCCCTGCAATGGCGTGAAAAGGTGATCGACCCGGTGTTCGAAAGCCTGCCCGACCAAGTCATCATGGCCAAGTTCGCCAAGAAGTTCGGCTGGGCAGACCGCCTGTTCCGCAATATCGAGGTGAACGCCGATACCGATGAGCCCAAGATCGAAGACATCACCCGCGAATTCAACCGCGGCATGTGGACGATCGGCTATACCGGCCAGTCGCCCGAGCGGATGCGCAAGCAGATGGCCAATCAGCACACTTTCGACCGCACCACGCTACAGGCGATCGGGGGGGCCCTGTGACGGGGAATATTATGGCCTGCCATGGCCGTGCTGGGGAACGCCGGAAATGGCGCATCCGGGCACGCCCAACCTTTACGACATGTCCAAGCCGGTGTCCAAGGGCGGCCTGACGTTCCGCGCCCGTTTCGGGGTGGAGCGCAACGGCGAGAGCCTGCTGGCCGATGGGGTCTATTCGCAAGGGTCGGAAATTCAGGATGGCTATCCCGAATTCACCATGGCGATGCTCAAGGAGCTGGGCTGGGACGGTGATCTCACCGCAGAGGAAAAAGCCGCGATCGACGCGGTGGCCGGCGACAAGACCAACTGGAAGGTCGACCTTTCCGGCGGTATCCAGCGGGTGGCGATCAAGCACGAATGCGCGCCCTTCGGAAATGCCAGGGCCCGCGCCGTGGTCTGGACCTTCCCCGATCCGGTGCCGCTCCACCGCGAGCCGCTTTACAGCCCGCGGCGTGATCTGGTGGCAGACTATCCCACCTACGAGGACCGGCAGTCCTATCGCCTGCCCACCTTGTATGCCTCGATCCAGAAAAACGACTATTCCAAGGATTATCCGCTGATCATGACCAGCGGACGCCTGGTGGAATACGAGGGCGGGGGGGCCGAAAGTCGCTCCAACCCGTGGCTCGCGGAGTTGCAGCAGGAAATGTTTGTGGAGATCAACCCGCGGACCGGCAACAATCTGGGCCTGCGCGATGGGGCCATGGTCTGGGTCGAAAGCCCAGCCGGCAAGGTCAAGGTCAAGGCCATGTATACCGAGCGTGTCGGGCCTGACGTGGTGTTCATGCCGTTCCACTTTGGCGGGCATTTCGAGGGCGAGGATCTGCGCTCGAAATATCCCGAGGGGGCAGCCCCCTATGTGCTGGGCGAAGCTTCCAACACGGCGGGCACCTATGGCTATGATGTCGTAACCCAGATGCAGGAGACCAAGGCGTCTCTTTGCAAGATCTATGCAGCCTGAAGGGAGGACTGAGAGATGACAACTGCACTTTCAGGAAAAAAATCACGGGCCAAGTTCCTGTGTGACGCCGATCGCTGCATCGAATGCAACGCTTGCGTCACGGCCTGCAAGAACATCAATGGTGTTCCATGGGGAATCAATCGTCGCCGCGTGGTGACGATCGGCGATGGCAAACCGGGCGAGCGTTCTATCTCGGTCGCCTGCATGCACTGCTCGGATCCGCCCTGCCTGGCGGTCTGCCCGGTGGATTGCTTCTATCAGACCGGCGACGGCATCGTCCTGCACAACAAGGACCTGTGCATCGGTTGCGGCTATTGCTTCTACGCCTGCCCCTTTGGCGCGCCGCAATACCCGCAGGCCGGCAGCTTTGGCTCGCGCGGCAAGATGGACAAATGCACCTTCTGTGCCGGCGGCCCCGAGGTGGATAATTCCCAGGAGGAATACCAGAAATACGGCAGCAACCGTATTGCCCAGGGGAAATTGCCGATCTGCGCCGAGATGTGCGCAACCAAAGCGCTTCTGGCCGGGGATGGGAATGACATTTCCATTGTCTACCGCGAACGCGTCGTGGCGCGCGGTTTTGGCGCCGGGGCCTGGGGCTGGGGCACGGCCTATGGCAAGAAGGCAAAAG
>Ga0114931_10011023_pt1 | contig 10712 bp, 8 predicted proteins | sample 2SBtaG_FD_89579 | JGI IMG/M metagenome (GOLD analysis project Ga0114931, IMG submission 89579) | Deep subsurface microbial communities from Kolumbo volcano to uncover new lineages of life (NeLLi) - 2SBTROV14_V59a metaG | ecosystem: Environmental > Aquatic > Marine > Volcanic | place: Kolumbo...
CCTTGTTTCCGGCCTCTTCGGTGCGCTGAGCGGCTACATCGGCTCCACCATCAGCGCGCTCATCGCGAGACTGCCCACCGGGCCGGTGATCGTCATTTGTGCCGGAATCCTATTCTTCATCAGCATGTTCTTCGCACCGCGCCGTGGTGTGATCGCCAGCCTGCTCCGCAGGTTCAGGCTTCGACGCAGGATCGCTTCTCAAAACCTGCTCCGCGACCTTGTGGAGCTTGAAGAAGCCTCCGGCCGTAGTGCGCAAGTGACCTTGCCCGATCTGCTTGCGAGGCGACGCTGGGCGAGGGCCGATCTACGGCGAGCGATTGGGCAAGCCGTGCGTCTGGGGTTGGCGATTTCCGACGGCCGACAGCGGATTCGTTTGTCGCGATCGGGAAGAGTCGAGGGGGCACGGATTCTTCGCAATCACCGCCTGTGGGAAATGTTCCTGATTAGACATGCGGACATTGCACCCTCACATGTGGACCGTGATGCCGATCAGATTGAGCACATGCTGCCGCCTGATCTTGTGCGCGAGCTGGAAGAGGCATTGGAGCAGCTGGCACGGATCCCCCCGTCGCCGCACGTTGAAGGCGCCCTCTCGTGAATCAATGGAATTGGACATTGGACGGCTGGGTAATGGTGGTCGGCGTGCTCAGCGCTTGTTCCTGCACGCTGCTGGGAAACTACCTGGTTCTTCGCCGCATGAGCTTGATGGGCGACGCGATCTCGCACGCCGTCCTGCCCGGTCTTGCGATTGCGTTTCTGATTTCGCACAGTCGCGAGCCATTGCCCATGTTTTTCGGGGCGGTTATCGTGGGCGCCCTCACGGCATTGCTCACCCAGGCGATCAGCCGGTACGGCAATGTGGAGGAAGGCGCGGCGATGGGTGTCGTGTTCAGCATCCTCTTTGCCATCGGTTTGATCCTGATTCGGCAGGCCGCCGACCACGTCGATCTCGACCCGAGTTGCGTGCTCATGGGCAACATCGAGAGCATTGGCCTCGACGCGATGGTCGAGCGCGTGCCCTCCGCCGCAGTTAATCTGATGGTGGTGATGGGGTTGAACCTGTTGTTTGTCGGGTTGTTTTACAAGGAACTGAAGATCTGCGCGTTCGATCCCACGCTCGCGACAACCTTGGGGATCAATGCAAACCTCATGCACTTTGCGCTGATGATCATGGTCGCGATCACTACCGTCGCCAGTTTTGAGACGGTCGGGTCGATCCTGGTCATCGCCATGCTCATCGTTCCGGCCGCCGCGGCCCACTTGTTGACCGATCGGCTCGGCGTGATGATCCTGTTGAGCTCGGGCATTGCCGCGGCGTGTGCCGTTCTTGGGCGCATCCTCGTCGTCATGGGGCCCGGCTGGCTCGGCGTCGAGGCCTCGACGAACACGGCGGCACTGATGGCCACAATCGCCGGCATGTTTCTCGCGCTCGCGGTGATCTTTTCGCCCCGCGACGGCATTGTCAGCAGGCTCTATCGTAGGACATCGCTCAGCTTGCAAATCGTTCGGGAAGACATTCTCGGCCTTCTCTATCGCTGGCACGAGCTTGATGCGAGCGTCGTGCGTGCTGTTCAAAGGCAGGACGTCTTGCTTGCCCTAGGCGACAGTCTCATCACGAAGTGGGCACTGCGGTCGCTGGTGCGCCGCAGTAGCGTCCATGTGACGGCGGCGCCCGGAGGCGACCACCTGACGCTGAGCGGGCAAGGGATGACGGAGGCCTCGCGGCTGATTCGCTCGCACAGATTATGGGAAGCGTATCTCGAGAAACACTTCGACCTTCCGTTGGATCACCTGCACATGCCAGCCGAACGCCTGGAGCATTATACTGACTCCGACCTGCGCGATAGACTCGATGCCGATCTCACCAAGCGAGACCGTGACCCACACGGCCGTGATATCCCGGGCGAGGAGGATCGAAAGCGATGATTCCTGTGGTCATGGCACGCTCAACCCTCTCTGACCGTTGCGGTTTTAATCGGTTAGCATTTCGAGCCGGGTCGAGGGCTCTTCGGTCTACAGACTGAGCGCCGAGACTGCGGGAGACGGTTCTGTTGACCATTGACAACGAGTACAGATCGCTGGCCGAGGTCCACGAGACGGTCAACGTGCCTCACAACGGTACGTGGTGGCGACGTTGGTTTGCCGTCGCCGGGCCGGCCATCATGGTGTCCGTCGGATACATGGACCCCGGCAACTGGGCGACCGACCTCGCCGGCGGCAGTCGCTACAACTATCTGCTGATCTGGGTTCTGTTGATGTCCAACCTGATGGCGATCCTCCTGCAGAGCCTCGCGGCTCGGTTGGGGATCGCCACGCGGCGCGACTTGGCCCAGGCCTGCCGTGAGACTTATCCGCCCTGGGTGAACATCCCCCTTTATATCCTGGCCGAGATCGCTATCACCGCGACGGATTTGGCCGAGGTGATCGGCTCGGCAATTGCGCTGCAGCTTCTGGTGGGGCTGCCACTGATCTACGGCGTCATCATCACGGGCCTGGATGTGCTGCTCCTGCTGGCATTGTCGCACTTCGGCATCCGCCGATTGGAGGCCGTCGTCTTCTCTTTGGTCAGCCTGATCGGCATGGCGTTCCTGGTCGAAATCGTTCTGGCCGAGCCGGAGTGGGGCGGTATCCTGCGCGGCTTCGTGCCGTCCCTGCCCGACAGCACCGCGTTGTACATCGCCATCGGCATCCTGGGCGCGACGGTCATGCCTCACAATCTGTATTTGCATTCCTCGTTGGTGCAGACGCGGCGCGTTGGTCGATCTCCCAAAGAACTGTGGCGGGCGATACGCTGGAACAACATCGACTCGGCCCTGGCATTGAACCTCGCCTTTTTGGTCAACGCGGCAATTCTGGTCATGGCGGCGGCCGTGTTCTACCGCACGGGGCACCATGACGTGGCGGAGATACAAGATGCCCACCGTCTGCTCGAACCCATCCTGGGCGTGGCGATCGCGCCGATTGCCTTCGCCATCGCCCTCCTGGCCTCCGGGCAGAGTTCGACGATCACCGGCACGCTGGCCGGCCAGATCGTCATGGAGGGCTATCTCAATGTTCGCATTCGCCCGTGGTTGCGGCGCCTGATCACCCGTCTCTTGGCGATCATCCCGGCGATTGCAGTCATCGTCTATTTTGGCGAGAACTCGACCGGCGGCCTGCTGGTCTTGAGCCAGGTGGTTCTTTCGCTGCAACTGCCCTTCGCAGTGATCCCGCTGATCCACTTCGCCGCCGACCGCCGACGGATGGGCGAGTTCGCGGTGGGGCGCCTGATCCAGGTGGTAGGGTGGCTGGTTGCGGCGATCATCGTGGTGCTCAACGTCAAGCTGGTGATCGACGAGGTCTCCGCCTGGCTGATCGAGGCCGGGGAGGGCGCCTGGAAGGTGCAGCTTCTGATCGTGCCTGTCGGCATCGCCTCGGCGATTCTGCTGTTGTATGTGACGCTTCGTCCCGTGCTCGGTAGATTGAAGTGGATAAAGGTCAAAGTACCGGTCGCGGGCATGATGCACCGCGCGACCGCTGCACCGCGCGTTGCCATGCCAGAGATGAAGAGCTATCAATCCGTCGCGATCGGCCTGGACTTTTCGGGTGGGGAGGACCGATTGCTGGCCGAGGCGATGCGCTTCCTGGGAGCTTCCAAGCCTCGCGTCTTTCTCCTACACGTCGTGGAAAGCCCCGTCGCCCGAGCCGTGGGCGAGCAGGCCGCGGATCGAGAGACCGGCGCGGATCGTGAACGCCTCCAGGCCTATGCCGAGGTTCTTCGCGAAGCCGGCATCGAGGCGGAATGGCGCCTCGGCGCCGGCGCGCCGGTCAAGGAACTTGTGCGTCTGATGGGCGAGACCGGCGCCGAGTTGTTGATCCTCGGTGCCCATCGCCATCGGGGTGTGTACGACCTGGTCCACGGAGCAACGGCGAACGCTCTGCGGCACGCCGTGGATGTACCGGTGCTGCTGGTGCCGGTGACCTGACGCCGGTTCATACGAACGAAGCTCAATGCGACGTGTGTGTGGTTCAACAGATGGGTCGTATGATCCATCCTACAAGGCTACATCCGTAGCGTTGTCAACTATACAGCGCCGCGCGGACTGAAGTCTGCGGCTCGCCCCCTGGCGTGTCCAGCAACTCGTCCGTTAAGGCGTCTTAAGCCGGGCCGATTCCGATGCGCACCGTCTCTGTCTTGTGATGGATGCTGAGTACCGTCAGACGGAACCACCTGCCGGTGTGGCCGCGGAACATTTTTGACCGGCCCATCTTCAGATCGCGGATCTTCTGCGTTCGCCTGTCGCCGTCGTAGAGGTCCAGGTCGGCGTCCGGCTCGGAATCGGTATCTTTCAGACGGATCGTGATGCCGTCAATCGCCAACACCTGCCGCTCGAACTTCTTGTTGCGTTTGCTCAAGGTGCGGATCGCGAGGAACGCTCCGTCTTCGGCCTTCTCGTGCTTGTCCTTCTCGGGCTTCTTCGGCGTCGCCGCCTTGGTAACGACTCGCGGCGGCGGCTTCTTGTCTGTGCCATTGGTGGCGACGGCCGTTGGTCGGGGCTGAGCTTTGGCAGGCCTTTTCCGAGTTTTCTTTCGCCTCTTGGTCGCGGCCTTGGGGTTGGGAGCATCGGAGGTGCCCTTCGCCGCGTCCGCAGGGTCTGTTTCAGTGGCAAGAGCGAGCGCTTCGGGCTCTCCGGACGGCGCGGAGGCCGTGTTCAGATCGTCGATCACGCCGCCGCTGATCGCTTCCATCGTGACGGTCTGGGCCTTCGCCAGGGACCGTCCGCCCCGGGCCAGCCAAGCTCGCTTTGCCGGTTCGATCTCTTTGGCGTGTTCCGATTCCAGCTTCCGGACAAACTGGAGAGCGCCGCGGTGGTCCGGGCGGATTCTCAGACACCGCATCGCCATGCGCCAGGCATCGGCGTGGCGGTTTTGGGACCAGGCAATGAGAGATTCCGATTCCCAGTAGGACGCGGCGGTCGGTGCAACACGCTTGATCGCCGCCACCACGGCGCCGCTGTTCGGATGAGCCGCCGCCGCCTTGCAATAGTTTTCGTATGCGAGATGGACCTTACCCTGCCGCTAGGCTTCGAGACCATGGCGGTAATACTTTCCACCGGCGCAGCCGCCGAGGAGCATCGCCAAACAGACCAGCCCGAGCATCGGCCCACGGATAAGGGTCACGGTTCGCCTCCTGAGGAATCGGCCGCCAGAATGGGCGCGACGACCGAGCGGTCAAGAGGATACGCTTCTCTTTGGAGCATGCGCGGGGCAATCACCGCCTTGACGAACTTCGCGTGCGTGACCGAAGTGTGCCCGCCGTCGCAATCATACGCGACATATGAGGGATGCCAGGGCAGATTGATCACGCGGCGGTAGGCTGCTCTTGTGGCCTTGGTCGCCTTCGTCGGAAGCCGAAACCCGACCCGTCCTGCCGGCGGGCCGCTGAGTCCGTCGGCGTTAATAACCAGGGCGGCGAGGATGCCGTCATTGGGACTAGTCGTGGCATAGAGTCGGCCGCGTATGTGTCGAAGGGCCGTGGTCAGATCATGCTTCGCCGAGACCGACGGCGAGAAGAGGACGACATGGTCCACCTGAACACCGTCGCTCAGTTGTTCGAGGGAGGAGAGGGCCACCGCCGTGCCGGCCGACAGGCCGACGACATGAATGGGGCTGTTTGCGTCCCGCGCCCGGGCCTTTTCGATCTTGCGGGTGAGCCCGCGGGCGACGAGCTTGCTTCTGGCGTTGACAAAATGGTCGTGCGCCGGTCCTAGAAATGAACTCCAGGAATACCTCTCAAACCGGCCCTTATAGCCGGCGCTGCGGAGACCTGCCTTGACCGAGCTACCGCCGCTGTACCAGCCGGCGCCGTCGCAATAGAAGACGATCGCACCGCCTTTCGGCTTGCTACATCCGGCGGCCGCCGGGGTTAGCGCAAGGGCCAGCAGCCACCCCAGGCGCCGGCCCCTGCCGGCGCTCACGCCTCGGGCATGATGAAGAATCGTCACGGCTAGACACCACCCGGCTCGGGAATGTCCCAGCCCTTCTCCTTTTCCTTCTCCTGGATCTCTTCCAGCGTCAGCGCGCCGGGAAGGGCATCCTTCTTCTCCGTGATGTTCGTGCCGTTGCCGAACAAGTCCGCGTTCTTCTGGGTCCATTCTGCATAGGGCTCCGGCAACTCGTCTTCCGTATAGATCGCGTGGACCGGACACTCGGGAATGCACAGGCCGCAATCGATGCAGGTATCCGGATCGATTACCAGCATCGCAGGCTCTTCAATCTCCCAGAAGCATTCGACGGGGCAGACCGTGGCACAATCAGTGTAGCGGCAGTTGACGCAGCGCTCGGTTACGACATGAGTCATGGTTTCATCCTCGATAGTAGAGTCTTTGCGACTGACCAGGCACGCAGGACCGCGCCGTCCGGCGAAGGCCCGCTCACCTCCAGCAAGTGCCTTTATGCCACAGCCTTGCGGACCCGTCAACAGGGAACCACACGCATTTTCCCAAAGATCGGTCGATCGCGGTTGCCCGCGCCGCGTAGGTGGCACATGATATGCAGGAGCACGTCGGGCCGGAACGGTCGGGCGGATCGACGAACAGGCTGCTGTTCTGCGAGAAAAAGTGACAGAGCGCTATCCGGACAACTTCCTCGGCCTATCAGGCGACGCGGCTGCCTACGCGACCGCCTGGTACGCGATCCTGCCGGTTCCCTACGACGCCACGGCCAGTTTCCAAACCGGCTCCCGCCGCGGGCCCCGTGCCGTCATCACTGCCAGCCAGGAGGTGGAGTGGTTCGACGAGGAATATCAGCGCGAGTTCGTCCGGTGCGGCGTCGCTACGCTCGATCCGCTTGGTCCCCACGCCGCAGGCCCCGAGCAGATGCACAACTGGATTCTCCGCGAGGCCAAGCGGATCGTCCGCGACGGGAAGTGCCTTATCGGTCTCGGCGGTGAACACTCTATCACCAGCGCTCTGGTTCGCGCCGTTCTCGGTCGTCATAAGAAACTCAGCGTCTTGCAAATCGACGCACACGCCGACCTGCGCGACGCCTATGAGGGAACGAAGTACAGCCATGCCTGCGTGATGCGCCGTGTGTTGGAGATGGGTGTTCCTGTCGTTCCCGTTGGTGTTCGCAATTACAGCCTCGAAGAGCACCGCTTCATGAAGAAGCGAAAGTTCGTGCCGATCACCGCCCGAGAGACTCGGGAGAACCCGGACTGGATGCAGCAGGCCGTCGACTCGCTCAGTGAGAAGGTCTATGTCACGATCGACATCGACGGCTTCGACCCCGCCTATGCTCCGGGCACGGGCACGCCGGAGCCGGGCGGCCTGGACTGGTTCGCCGTCAACGACTTGCTCAAGGCCACGGCGATGGAGCGGACCATCGTCGCCGCCGACGTGGTCGAAGTCCTGCCCATACCAGGCAGCGTCCAGACCGAGTTCCTCGCCGCCAAGCTGATCTACAAACTCATCGCCCACATCGAGGCGAATCGCTGAACGACCGAAAACGGATCGAGTCGCCGGACAATACGAATAACCATCACCAGCCCGAAGCGCTAGCGAGGCCCGGCTACGCGGGGGATGTGTCGAGGACGCTGTATCCGACGATCGAGCGGCTACATGAGCAAGTACGGGAAGGAAATGGTCTTGCCATGATCATTCCAAACATCGGCCGGTTTTGGAATTGGGCGACAGGGAGCGGCATGTTATCATGGTATAGACTCCTCGCCCCGGCGGCGGGGGCGAGGTGGACCGGAGCTAGGATGTGGCACTGCGCGTCAAATGCAAGTGCGGAAAGGCGTTGAAGATTCCTTCGCGCCTTGCGGGCAAGGTGGCGGCTTGCCCACAGTGCAAGCGTAAGTATCGGATTCCTGCCGAGCCCGATCCGCAACCCTCCCATCTCGACCTTGACCTGCTCTCGGGCCTGCCTGTCGATCCGCCTGCCAGCCCACCGAGTATCGAGTTGGAAACCAATCCGGAAGGACAGTTGGAGCCCCCCAGCGCCATCGCCGTCGACTCGGATGCTCCCGTCAAACTAGGCTATGCCCGTGAGCAGGATGCACCCACAGGAATTGGCAGCCGCCTCGGCGATGTGATCGAAGGCCCGAAGCGCACGTTCTGGGTGGACGCACTTGGGAGCTTTGTCTACCCGGTTCGGGACGTGTCCAATGCGACCACCTGTGGGTTCATCCTGTTGTTATCAAGCGTGACCGTTCTGCTCGGATTCGCAGGGATTCTCGGTTTCATCGGCAGCGTCATCATTGATGGGTGGCTCGTCGCACTGTTTTTCTCGATCATCCAAGATACCGCTTCCGGTTCCGACGATCTTCCGAGTCTCATCGGCGGGAACGGAATGTTGGATGACATCGTTCTGCCCGGCTTCAAGTTCATCGGAGCCGGTGCCGTCGTCCTGGGGCCCGCGGCGATTCTCTCAATCTTCATTGCGTTCGGCTGGGTTGCGGCGTCCTGGCGTCTCATGGGAACCTTTTGGTTTGCCGCGGGGGTTTTCGTTTTGCCGATCTCGCTCCTTCTGTTCGCGTTTGATGCACCCGGTGCGATTTTTCGGCTCGATCTGATCGTCGCGACGATCTTCCGAACGCTCTTCCCGTATCTGGCGATGTGGCTGATTCTGCTTGTGGTCGCCGCCGTCTACGGGCTGACGTTCCTCGCTCCCGGTCTGCTGGAGTTCAAGAGCCCGGGCAGTGGCGGCAAGCTCATCGAGACTCACATCGGTTTGGGTTTTTTGTTGAGGATGCTCGGAACATTCCTCGCCCTAGTCGCCATGCGCGTCATTGGTTTGTATTATCTTCACTTCAAGAAGCGATTTGCCTTTGACCTGGAATAGCTCACCGATGTCGTTCGTCCGCTTGTGTCCCCATGAGGCCGAAGTCGCAAGATAGCCTCGGGCGGAAGCCCGAGGTTGAGGCGTGTTGTCGGTTGCCCAGCCCCAGGCTTCCGCCTGGGGCTGGGGTGTTCATGGAAGGCGAACCTGCTCTTTCACGTTTGTGCTATAATGCGCCCCTCGGCAAGACCCCCGGCAGCAGGAGATCAATCAACCCTTGGACATCTTCGGCCTTCAGCGCGTTCCGCTCATGGCGCGCCGCAACTACCTGATCGAAGTGCAGCATCTGCTCCTTTGGGGCATCTTCGCGGGCATGTTCGAGGGGTCGGTCTCCTCCATCGTCGTCGCCAAGACCTTCAACGCCGGCCCCTGGCTCATCACCATCGTGATGGCCACGCCCATGTTTGCCAATCTTCTGGGCCTTGTCTGGGGAACGCTCGCCACCGGCCATCGCAAGCTGCCGCTGTTCATGGCCCTCGCCGGCGGCACGGCGGCGATGATCGGGTCGGTGGCGTTGGTGCCGGTCAACCAGTTCGGCGGGTGGATTTTTGCCGGTCAGATCGCTTTGGCGCGCCTTCTCTTGTCGGGGTGCATGACCGTTCGGTCCGGACTTTGGAAGCACAACTATCCCGTCGTGTTGCGCGGACGGATCGCCGCTCGATTGCAATTCGTGCGATTCTCGCTGGCGATCGGCACCGTGACCGCCGCCTCCATGCTCTTCGATTTCAATCCGCGTGTGTATGTCTATGCCTATCCCATCGCGGCGATGATCGGCGCTTTGGCCGTCTTCACGTTGCGCAAGATGCACGTTCGCGGAGAGAAGGCGGAACTGGCCGCGATGGCCCGCCGAAGGATGGAGCGGGGATCGTCCGGCCCTCGCGGTTTCTTCGGCCCGGTGCGCGCTGCGTTCGAAGTGGTACGCCGCGACCGGGACTTCCGTCGCTATCTTCTGGGTATGGCGCTGCTCGGTTCCGGAAACATCATGATCATGCCGATCATGACCATCATCGTGACCAAACAATTAAGGCTCTCCTACTATCACAGCGGCAACCTGCTCGAGATTCTGCCGAGGATTCTGATGATGGGATCGCTGATGCTCTGGGCGGGTCTGTTCGATCGCGTGGGCGTCGTTCGCTTTCGCGTGTTGAATGCCTGCGTCTGGTGTGCCACCGCACTGTTCGGCGGGCTCGCGGCGTTGGTGATTTTCCTCCGCCCGGACCTCGACACGATGTTGGCGTTCAACCTAGCCGTGACGTTCGTGGCCCTGTCGCGGCTGTCTGAGGGCCTTGGCAAGGGTGGCGGCGCAATCGCCTGGAACCTGGGGCACTTGTACTTCGCCGAAAGCGGCAAGGCGGAGATTTACATGGGGGCCCACGTGTTTCTGACGGGTATGCGAGGGCTGATCATGCCGTTTCTCGGCACGCTGCTCTACATGAACTACGGCCCGGTCGCCTTTCTTGTCGCCTTGATGCTGGGGCTTTGCGGCCTGTGGACCTTCGCCTCGCTGGCTCGGCGACAACGTCGTGAGCAGGATGTTCGGCATGATCGTGTTCAGGCCGGCGTCGACCAAGAGGCGGGGTGTGCGACCGCGAAAACGTAGGAAACGAAAGACCTGTCTTGACGTTTAGCCTATTATGACAGCGCTGGATCGTTCTGGAACCGAAGAGCCGCGGGCTTCAGCCCGCGCGGCGCCCCCCTTTGGGAGGGCACTGGCGGCTCTTCGAGTCCGCGCAGGCTGAAGCCTGCGGCTCGAACGGCGTTTTGTAACGCTGTCATGCTGTAGAGCGACTGGCCCAACCATTCGCTGAGTACGCTCAGCAACGGAGGCACATGCCGTGAACAACCGAAGGATGGTCCTGGTCCGCGGCATGCTGCTGAGCGTCGGCATCATC
>Ga0114931_10011024_pt1 | contig 10712 bp, 8 predicted proteins | sample 2SBtaG_FD_89579 | JGI IMG/M metagenome (GOLD analysis project Ga0114931, IMG submission 89579) | Deep subsurface microbial communities from Kolumbo volcano to uncover new lineages of life (NeLLi) - 2SBTROV14_V59a metaG | ecosystem: Environmental > Aquatic > Marine > Volcanic | place: Kolumbo...
ATTTTATCGTGAAGCTCGAAGTCTGATAAAAGCTGGTTATTCAGTTAGCGTGATAGGATTGCATTCGAAACAAGAAGTCATTGATGGTGTTGAGATTATTCCGCTAAAGATTTCCACGAATCGTGCATTCAGAATGCTGTTTAAGCCGCTGCATATTTTTTATTGTACGCTCAAAACAGGTGCGTCAGTCGTTCATTTTCATGATCCTGAACTTATACCTGTCGGTATCCTGCTAAGGATCTGCAGGAGAAAAGTCATTTATGATGCGCATGAAGATTATCCGCAATTGATTAGAGTTAAAGAATGGATTGCAACGCCGCTAAAGGTCGGAATTTCTCGGGCTACTGCGATGTTTGAAAGAGTCGCCTCCCAATTTTTTAACCTGACCATTGCTCCTTCTGAACCATTATCAAAACGATTGCCAAAAGGTATTACTTTGTACAATTTCCCAACTTTAGAAGTTTTAGAACAATTAAACAATCATAGTAGGATTTATGAAGAACGTGATATTGATTTGATACATGTTGGGATATTACGAAAGAGTAGAATAGACTTTTTTTTGAAGGTTCTTAAGATAATTAATGTTTGGAATACAAAATTGAAAACTGTGTTCGTTGGGTTATCAAATGAGCAAATCAAATATATTAAAAATAACCTCGATGACTCCAATAATATTTCGCTAATCAGCAAAGTTCCATTCAGCGAAGTTCTGAAGTTTTTAGGTCGCTCAAAAATTGGCCTGAATTATCATCCTTTGGAACCGCATCTTAAGTATGCCGTGCCAGTAAAAATATTTGAATATCTTGGTGCCGGATGCGTAGTGGTAGCGGCAAAATTCCCATTTCTTAAACAGCTTATGGGCGAAGAAAGTCCGGTAATTTTCGTCAATCACAATCCAGAGGAATTTGCAGACAAAATACTTGAGTTAGTTGAAAGTAATAATGAAATGAAGCGAATCAGTGAAATATCCAAAAACTACTCTTTGTCGTTTTCGTGGGATAAACATGAAGAATATAAATTGATAGGAGCATACGAAAAATTACTATGAAGAAGCTGATTGTAAATGCAGATGGATTCGGTTTTACAGCCGGATGTAACCGCGGTATTTTTGAAACAATTGAAAATGGAATAGTTACAAGCGTCAGTGTTAACATGAACTTTCCGGCTGCCGAAGATACGCCCAGGCTTCAGAAAGAATATCCACAAATCAGCATTGGCATTCATTTAAATCCTGTCGTTGGCCCACCCGTCACTCAGTTGACGAAAATAAAAACACTTATCAACCCGGAAACAAATGAATTTTGGGGTGGCGTCGAATTTACACAGCGATTGACGAAGAAAAGAATCAATCTGCGTGAATTGGCACTTGAACTTTCAAATCAACTTCAAAAAGCAATTGACTTAGGAATTCAGATTTCACATATTGACAGTCATCAAAACCGGCACCTCCATCCTTTCTATTTCAAAGTATTCCTTGCTCTTGGCGAGAAATTTGATATTAAAAAGATGCGAACGCATGATTATTATCTGTTTTCTTCTAACGGCAGTTCGGAAGTTTTTAAGCATTACCTTCATAATCCCTGGCGCTTTGTCGTCCACAATGTTCATCGTTTGAATATGGCAAAAGCAAAGAAACGCGGTTTCAATATGGCCGATAGAAACTTGATATTTTACTTACTTGAAAAAGGTGCTAAATATATTAAGGATAACTGGGTTTTTGTCTTAAGGAATTTACCGGAAGGAGTTAGTGAAGTTTATATCCATCCGGCTTACCCGGATGAGACGTTGGCAAAATACGCTACATATAGTAACGAACGGGATGCTGAAAGGAGATTGTTGCAGGATCCGGTTTTGAAAAAAATCATTGCTGAAGAAAAAATAGAACTTATTTCCTTTGCAGGTTTGCCATGATAGCACAATTGGAAAACATGATGCGAAACGTCAAATCACTGCAGCGGTTCTATTATTCACTGCCAGTACCGGTTATGAGGATTTTGCTTAATCTGAGAGCTTACCCGCTGGTTAGAATGCGCTATGCAAAAGAAACATTTCTGTAGCTGGACAAACTTGTGGAACGGGATGAATTCACTTCAGAGCAGTTAGACAATTTTGTTGAGGAACAAATTAGCAAAATTACCGAAATCGCAAAATCAATACCTTACTATCAAAACTATTTGAACAATGACCAAACTCTTAAGACGCTACCGGTATTGACAAGAGAATCTGTCAGAAAAAATTATGAACACTTGCTCAATAGGCAACGGAAATCCTTAGTCAGGGTTTTCACGAGCGGGAGTTCTGGAAGCGGAGTTCCGGTGTATTACGATCGTGAAGCTTACTTGCTAAATTGGGCTTACCTGATGAAACAACGTATTTGGGCCAAGGTCGATCCGAGAGAGTTGAGAATCACATTTTATGGGGCGAGAATTATCACTCCGGCACGTGATAAACCGCCATTTTGGATTAAGAACCATCTGGAAAATCAATATTTAATGAGTATTTTCCATTTTTCTGAAAAGTACGCGCCTCACTACATTCGTTTTTTAGAGAAGAAACAGGGTCTGGTTTTGGAGGGATTTGCATCGGTCCTTTATTTAGTAGCTCAATATGTGAAAGAATTGAAAGGGCGGTTGCAGTTTAAGGCGATATTCTCTACTGGAGAGCCAATGTACCCGTTTATGCGGAAAGAAGTTGAAGAGGCATTTGGCGCTAAGGTTTATGACAGCTATGGGATGACCGAATGGGCTGGCTTGATTATGGAATGCGAAAAAGGCGGGTATCACGTTTTGACTGACTACGGTCGTTTGGAAATATTAGATGAAGAAAATGTATCTGTTTCGGTAAATGAAGAAGGTTATATGACCTGGACCGGTTTCACAAACGCAGCTATGCCGTTTATCAGGTACAAAATTGGAGATAAGGGAATATGGAAACGAGAGGCTTGTTCGTGTGGTAAGCCCTATCCTTTGGTTCAGCCGACTATTACGAGGGTTTCTGATTTCGTTATAACCCCATCCGGGAAAGTCTTATCTCCACGTGCGATTAACCAGGTGCTAAAAGATAAAGTAACCTTTAAGGCCTGCCAGTTTATTCAGAACAGTCAAAGTGAACTTATTGTTCGCGTTGTTCCAGACAAAGCCGCTGATTACCGGGCAGAGCTGGATGAACTTAAACGGTCGTTAGCAGCAATCGTCGGGGATGACGTGATAGTTGAGGAGGAAATTGCCGATCAGCCCATACGCAGAGGAACACAAGGGAAAATTCCATTTATCATTTCGAAAGTAAATTATGAAAATCTTAACAGAGAAAGAGTTTGCTGAAAGCGAACAGTATCTGGGCGCGAATATAATTGAATGTGATGGTACTTATTGGAAAGAAATCAAATGGAAGTTTTTTGTCCCGGTACACCCATTAAAAGAGATTATTGCAGATCAGAGGCCAAGCCTTAAAATGCCATTTCGGTTATTTGTTGCACCAATGAAAGCCAATACTGTTTATGTTGTTATGCAGATGAGCGATCCGGTAAATATCGATTTATCTGTGTTGTCTGGAAATACCAGGAGTAAAGTGCGCCGCGGGCAAAAACGTGTTGTTGTTGAGGAGGATTTTTTTTCTGAAGAGAGCTGTCGGGGGGCATTTGAAGTGTACCGTTCTTTTTATATTCGGGCGAACTGGGGTAGCAAAAGGAAACTCGATTATGGGGTATTTAAAATCTGGTTTGAAAAGTTATTTGAAGATGAACGCTTGACTTTAGGTGGGTTCGTTGATGGTCATCTTGTTGGACTTTTACGAGGTTATCTGATCGGAGATACAGCGTATCTATCATTTATAGCCACACATTCTGATTATCTGAAATATTATCCGAATGAATGCCTCGTCTGGCACTTCGTAGAAAAGGTTAAATCCGTTTCGGGAATACGTAGGATTATTTATGCTACCAAGAGCAGAAAGGCTACGTTGGATGAATTCAAATCAAAAATGGGATTTTTGGAAAAAAAATATCCAGCCCGGTTTGTCAGTGTGATCCCCGCCTCGTCACGGCTGTTAGCCGAATTTGTAACGCGTAGATTTTAATTTTGTAAATATAATTACTTAAGTCACTAATCCATGTCTAACCCATTGAATAAACCAACAGCTAAAACAAACAAAGGTCAACCACTTGTTTCAATTTTAATTCCATGCCGAAATGAGGAAAAATATATTGGGAAAAGTCTTGATTCCGTTATTGCCAATACTTATCCAAAGGAAAAAATTGAAATATTCATCATCGACGGTAGTAGCGAAGATGGGACAAGAGACATAATTAGAGACTATGCTGAAAAATATCCATTTATAAGTCTCCTCGATAATGAAGAAAAAATCGTACCGACAGCGTTAAATAAAGCCATTGAAAAAGTAAAAGGAGAAATTGTCATCAGGCTTGATGCACATAATATATACGACAAAAATTATATTAGCAAATGTGTTGAATGTTTAGATAAATATAATGCTGACAATGTTGGTGGAATCTGGGTAACGCGACCTGGAAGTACGACAACGATTGCAAAGACAATCGCAATTGCACTCTCGCATCCGTTTGGTGTGGGTAACTCGACTTATCGGTTAGACACAAAGAAGCCGCGGCTTGTTGACACTGTGCCGTTTGGATGCTATCGAAAAGATGTCTTTGACCGGATAGGAGGTTTTAACAAATTCTTAGTAAGAAATCAGGATATAGAATTTAATTTACGACTTAAAAAAGCTGGTGGCAAAATTTTGCTTGTTCCCGAGATTGTGAGTTATTATCATGCGCGTTCTAATTTACAGGATTTGGCGAAACAGAATTTTTGGAATGGTTATTGGGTGGTTTACAGCACGAAATTTGCTAAATTGCCCTTTTCGATCAGGCATTTTATTCCGTTTGTTTTCGTAGTTTCCGTTTTGGGGAGTCTGGCGTTATCAACTTGGATCAGCACTTTTATCATTATCTCCGGGATTGTTCTGGGCAGTTATTTAATAGCTAATATCTATATTACAATTCGTCTTTCACTCAAAAAGGGAATGAAATATTTTCTATTTCTTCCGCTTACTTTTCTAACATTACATTTTTCTTACGGTCTTGGTTCTTTGTGGGGGTTAAGAAAAATAGCTGTATCAAAATTTAATTTTAAATTTTGATACAGCTAAAATGAATCTGTCTTCTTCCCAATTGTTTAATCTAAATATTCTTAATCCTCCACTATAGTTGCTTCCGGTCCGGTTGGTGGGATTGGTGGTTGCGTGTCTTTTTGTACATTTATTTTAATTGTATCTTGTGCACTTTGTCCCTTGTCATCAGAAATACTTAAAACTACGTTGTATGTGCCATTGATTATAAAGGTGTGAGTGGGGTTTTGCTCATTGGATGTGTTTTCATCCTGAAAATTCCAGCTATAATTGATAGGTGATGTTACATGACTTGGTGTAACTGAAAACTTTACGACGAGCGGGATATTCCCCGAAGTTGGATTAGCGGAAATGCTAACTGATAATGGTTGCGGTGAACCGCCAAAATCAGGCATAGTACCCCCACCTAGTTCAAAGACGGTTTTTGTGACATCAACAGGTTCATAACCAGCGAGAATCATGGCATCGATTATTCTCTGATTCATTGGCCATGGCCACAAGGGTTCATTGGTTAATTCGCCCTCAACATATCGGTTGACTACTGTTGCACCATTGCCATTGATAGATTTCATAATATGCCCATTTACCTTTATGAGTTCAGTTGCATCATTTGCCACATAGATATTAGAAGTGTTCCAATCCGAAGCGATGACCTTATTCGCAGGGCCAATTGCTGTTACATGCCTTGCTTGCAAATTATCGCCTCCCTCAGAGCTGTTGTACAAACCTAAAACATCAAAGTGAGAATGTTCGCTATAGACAATTAAATTTTCAAATGTAAAATTGCTTACCTTACTCATCCAACTAACACCAATAGCATTAGTAAATGTTTGATCCGCGGTCGTATAAAAAATTGATCCTAAAACCTGACTGTTCGCCTTTTTACTACCATCCAAACGATCCCTTCCTAAAACACCGTAAGCCTGGTCTGGAGGTGAACTCATTTTTTGCATGTCCCAGGTACCAATACAGTTTTCTATTATCATATTATAGTTGTTATATGCAGCTGTGTAAGTCATTTTAGGCCCAATATAAGTACTATGCTCCCATCTTCCCCAGCAACGTCGTAAGGTAGTGTTATTGCCGGCAATAGATGATGAAAAAATTTTTCGTGCAGTACCCCATCCTGCACAATCCTCAATTAGATTGTTATTTGAATTGTGAATTGAAAAAATGCTACCGTTACCATCTTGAGAGTCCCAAGCACATACCCGTCTAACGATATTATTGTTTGAATTAAATATATGTATGACACTAGCGTGATTAGTTGATGTGCCAAAAGCATTATGGGCATTAAAACCTTCCAGTACAAAATAGTTGTTTCCTGTTAAATAAACAGTTCTATTTTGATTCTGGCCATCAATTTCAACTTTACCATCGTTCAATGCTCTCACGGTAATCGGATTATTGGGTGCACCATTCAGTCCTTTTGGCGGTTTTATCATTGACTTGTCCCCTGTGTACCAGCCATCTAATAACAGCAAAGTGTCTCCCGGGTTGGCAACCGACCAGAATGCACTTATTTTGAAAGGATTATCAAAAGACCGTCCATTACCACCCCCTGTAGGTGAAGCATAATAGGTTTCTGCTCTGAGATAGCTAACAAAGAAAAAAAACAGGATCGGAAATAACAATTGGATTCGCATTACAGTCCTTTCTTGAGCCAAAAATAGTTTTTGTCACTTTTCAGACCTCAATTACAGCAAAAATAATGCCACGATTATAAAATAGTTTGAGAGAATCCAAAAGGCTAAAAGGCGCCGGAAAACAAGTAAAAAGTTTTGTAACGCCATTCAGCCCAGCGGTGAATTACATTCATGATAATTTTAGAACGGAATTCAAAAAGCATTGCTTAATACAGAAGATGGTTACAGGGGCAATATCATTTTTTTTTAATATCTTTTTTCAAAGTAGTAAAAACCGAGTAGATTTATTATTACGATTGGTATAAAATTCTTCCTAAGAAAAGAGAAAATATGATTATATTTAGGTGTTCTAAAATCACAACAGCTATACCCTGCACTTGAATACTAAGATTTAGTGGATTATGAGCGACTTGAACACAAAAAATGCAAACTCTATTGTTGATTTGTAGCGAATTTTGTTTTACAATACATTATTATAGTAAATATGTCAAGCAAGCATATTGGTTTTTTTTTAGATAACGAATCTACAAGTTAATATCTCAATCCAAATTGTATTAATGATTATTGTAATAATAAGCCCCATACATCTTCACCACGTCGGCGAGATCTTACAACAGCAAGCTGCTGTTAGGCGAATAAGAAAAATGTGGCCAAGCGCTACTATATATATAGTGACGTCAACTCCAGAGAGATTTAAGAAATATTTTTCAGATGTAATATGTATTTCTAAGGTTACTCAAGAAAGGTGGGTTAAGGATAATAATTTGATAGCACCAATACTGGGTTTAATCCCTGCAAATTGGATACCGATGTGGATTGTTTCAATACAGCGATTCATAAGTGTCAAGACTCCTCTATTAGCAAAGTTAATAATAAAGTGGCAATATAAAATACGTAGGTATTCGTTTCATGAATTGGATTTGTATGTTCAGGCCTTAATGAATGCAGATTTAGTCATGGTTACTGGTGGCATCTTGTTTACCGATCTTTGGGCTCGATATTCCCTTCATGTATTAAATGCACTTGAGTATTCGATAAGCAACAATATCCCGACAGTTATTTGTAGTCAGGCTTTTGTCACTTTAGAAAATCCCAGTGTAGCCCAAAAAGCCAAAAAAACATTACCCAAGGTAGATCTTATTTCAATTAGAGAAAAGCCTAATAGTATTTTTAACCTAAGAGACTTCGGCGTTTCTGAAGAAAAAATATCTATTGTTGGCGATGATGCAATTGAGATAGCATCTGCATTTAGAAGAATTCATCGGGATGCAATTATTGGAGTTCAAATCCGTGCTTCGGACAAAAAAGGACATACTAATATAAATGCAGAAATTTTACAAAAAATTAAAGTACCGATACAGGAAACGGCTAAGCGTATAAGGGCGAAACTAATGCCGTTGCCTATTTCATCATGGAAAGATGACCTTAGTCGAATATCTATTAGGCAACTTTTATCAAGTTTCGAAAACATAGTAAATGAAGAATTTGAGTTACAATCTCCTGAGGAATTTCTTAAAAGAGTTTCCAGATGTAAGATTGTGATTTCTGGCAGTTATCAGCTAAGCATGATAGCTCTTTCTCAAGGGATACCTACTATTTGTCTTACGAATTCCGATTTTTATGATCATAAATTCAATGGCCTTGCTGAACATTTTAGAGCGGGCTGCTGTATTATTTCATTAAAAAATGACAATTTTGATAAACTTATTAGAGATTCAATTTTTGAATCATGGCACCGTAGTAGTGAGCTCTATCATAAATTACTTTGTTCTGCTCAAGTACAAATTAATTCAAATATTGTTTTTTATAAAAAAGTTTTTGATATGGTTAATTGTAAAAAAAATATTAATAAATAAAAAATTTTCGACTTTTATAGTTGATGGACATTAAGTAAACTCTGAAAATCAAACACACAAAACTTAAGGGTTGAGCAGGAGACTAATATTTCGATTTAGTAGAATCTTTATTGACATAATATCATATAAAGTTTGTTATAGTACTTAGGCTGTACTGAAAAACATGTATAAAATTTTATAAAACAGTTTTTTAAATCAATAAAATTGCGAATATTAAGCCACTGGATTGCACGTTTTTTCTGCAAACTGGCCCAAAAACCTTGCACTTTTACAAATTGACAGGTGGCTCACTTGTACAAGTTTTCTGAACCAAATTCAGCCCAACTCGAAATGTTTGATAAATCATTACCTTTTGGCGACAAGCTCAATCGCAAGAATCGGTGGATTCGTCTTACCTGCTTGATCGACTGGCAGCGTTTCGAGTCGATTTACGCCAAAACTTTTTCTGAAACCGGGCGTCCGGGAATCCCAGTGCGTTATGTCCTTGGCAGCCTCATCTTAAAAGATAAGCTCGAAGTCAGTGACGAGGAGTTGCTTTTGCAACTTTCGGAGAATCCCTATCTGCAGTATTTCATCGGCCTTGAGAGATTCAGTCATGAGATTCCTTTCGATACCAGCACCCTGACGAATGTTCGTAAACGCCTTGGGGATGATGAATTCAGGAAGTTTGAACAAACCATCATCGATGAATTGGTTGCGAAGAAAATTCTCAAGCCGCAAAATTTGCAGATTGATGCGACCGTTTTCGAAAGCGATATTACCTATCCGACTGATTGTGGTCTGCTCAACAAGGCAGGAGAATATTGCGTAAAGCAAATCAAAAAGCTTGGTAAGTTCGTAGCGCAAAAGGTTCGCACGTATTGCCGCGTCGCCAGAAGGGAGTATTTGAACTTCTCGAAAAAGAAACGCAAAACCAAAAAACAGATTCGTACGATGCAGAAAAAACTTCTGCAGTACCTGCGTCGCAACATCAAGCAAGCCTCCGAACTGGTTGACAAAGCCAAAGAACTTGGTGAGACCATCTCTTCAGATATTGAAACCACGCTAGCCACCGTGAAAAAGATTTGTGCCCAGCAGAAAGAGATGTACACACAAACGAAAAAGTCGATTGAAAACCGCATTGTCAGCCTGCACAAATCGTACGTTCGCCCGCTCGTTCGTGGCAAAAACGGTAAGGATGTTGAGTTTGGCGCCAAAATCAATTTGAGTCTGGTTGGCAAGTTTCTCTTCCCCGATCACATTAGCTTTGAGAATTTCAACGAGGGCATCAGATTACAGGAAAGTGTTGAAGCCTTCCGCGAGCGCTTTGGTAAATATTCCAGATATGTTCTGGCCGATGCGATCTACGGGACACGGGACAACCGGAAATATCTCCAGGAACTCGGCATTCGCCACACTTTCAAGCCGTTGGGACGCCCGAAAAAGGATGCTGCTTCGGATAATAAGACACGATGGCGCAGACAGAAGCAGAAACAGAGAAACCGCATCGAGGGCGCCATTGGCAATAGCAAAGTACATTATGACCTCGAAAAAGTACGTGCAAGAACGGACAAAACCGAGAGAGCCTGGATTCAAATGGCCCTCCTGAGCAGAAGTATCATGCTCGCAGGGCAAGAATTGCAAAAGAACAAAGAAAAATGAAATCAAAAATACCTGAAAATGGTAGACATAAAAGCAGTCTCGCATCTCGACGAGAGTTTTTCAGTACTCCCTAATTACTTTTTTGAAAGATTATGAGTAATAACTTCTTTTTTGTAATTTAATAAAAAAACTTGATTTTTTCTCCAATATATCATACTTTATTGTGCTTTTGGAAAAGAGGACGGTATGTATATCTTAATAGAAGGTTAAAAAATATTTGTAAATGATTGGTTTGATATTAAGAAGATTATTTCGGTTTGAAACAAAATTCATTGTTTTAATAAAAAAATAGTAAATATGAAAATGCACCATTGTTTAATGGTGCATTTTTGGTTTTATAATATTTCTTTGGAGGCTTAAATTGAAGGTTAGTTTGAACAACTTGATTGAATTGCAGAATCTCGATGCTGAACTTGAAAAGCTG
>Ga0114931_10011025_pt1 | contig 10711 bp, 9 predicted proteins | sample 2SBtaG_FD_89579 | JGI IMG/M metagenome (GOLD analysis project Ga0114931, IMG submission 89579) | Deep subsurface microbial communities from Kolumbo volcano to uncover new lineages of life (NeLLi) - 2SBTROV14_V59a metaG | ecosystem: Environmental > Aquatic > Marine > Volcanic | place: Kolumbo...
CGCCCGTCGGCTGACGCGCGAGGGCGTTCAGCCGAGGACCCGGGGAAGCCAGAGCGCGATCGCGGGAAAGGCGACGAGAAGGGCGATCCGGATCGCGTCCGAGATCAGGAAGGGGGCCACCCCGCGGAAGGTTGCCGCCATCGGCACGTCGGGGGCGAAGGCCCGGATGACGAAGACGTTCATCCCGATGGGGGGCGTGATCAGGCCGACCTCGACCACGATCACGGCGAGCACCCCGAACCAGATCGCCGCGTCCTCGGCCCCGAGGCCGAGGTCGAGACCGCCGAGCATGGGGAAGAAGACCGGGATGGTCAGCAGCAGCAGCGAGAGCCCGTCCATCAGGCAGCCCATGACGAGATAGAAGAGCAGCATCGCACCCAGCACGAGAAGCGGCGAAAGCCCGCCGCCGCCAATCGCCCGCGCCGCGGCCACCGGCAGATGGGTGAGCGCGAGGAAGGCGTTGAAGAGATCGGCGCCGATCAGGATGAGAAAGATCATGGCGGTCGCCTGCGCCGCCTCGACCAGGCAGTCGATGGCCTCGCGCGCGCCCATGTGGCCATGCGTCAGCGCCAAGGCCCCGGTCGCCACCGCCTCCACCGCCGCGCCCTCGGTGGGGGTGAACCAGCCGCGATAGATGCCGACGATGACGGTGAGGAAGATCGCCAACACCGACCACACCTTGGCCAGAGCCGCCAGCCGCTCGGCCCGCCCGGCGCGCGGCCGGGCCGGCCCCGCCCCCGGCACCAGGCGGACATAGACCGCGACCGCGGCGAGGTAGCCGAGCGCCGCGATCACCCCCGGGACGATGGCGGCGAGGAACATCTTGCCGATCGACTGCTCGGTGAGAATGGCATAGACCACCAGCACCACCGAGGGCGGGATCAGGATGCCGAGCGCGCCGCCGGCGGCGAGCGCCCCGGTGGCGAGCCCCGGGGCATAGGCGTGGCGGCGCATCTCGGGCAGGGCCACCCGGGCCATGGTGGCGGCGGTCGCCAGCGAGGAGCCGCAGATCGCCCCGAAGCCGGCACAGCCGCCGATCGCCGCCATCGCCAGGCCGCCGCGGCGGTGGCCGAGCCAGGCGTTGGCGCAATCGAACAGGGCCTTGCTGACCCCGGCGCGGGCGGCGAACTGGCCCATCAGCAGAAACAGCGGGATCACCGAGAGCGAGTAGCTCGAGACCCGGAAGTAGAGCCCCGTCTTGAGATAGGCGAGCAACGGGCTCCACCCGGAGACGGCGACATAGCCGGCGATCCCGGCGACCAGCATGGCGACCCCGATGGGCATCCGAAGCGCGATCAAAAGGAAGAGGCCGGCGATGCCGAGGCCGGCGAGCTCGATCCCGCTCACGGGGCGAGGACGCGCCGCGCCGCGACCGAGGCGAGAAGGCCGAGCGAAGCGACGATGGGGACGAAGCCCCACCACAGCGGCACCCCCAGGATCATCGAGGTCTCGCCCCAGGCCCTGAGCTCGGCGCCGCCGAGCGCCATTCGCCAGGCGAGCCCGGCGGCGATCGCCACGTAGGTGGCGCCGTTGACGGCATCGACGACGCGCCGGGCCGGGCTTTGCGCGCGCCGCAGGAAGAGCTCGACCGCGACATTGCCCCGCCGCAGATGGCAATAGGGGAGGGCGGCGAAGACCGCCACCGCACAGCCGATCTCGACCAGCTCGAAGTCGCCGGGGACCGGCACCCCGAAGGCGGTGCGGCCGACGATGCTGACCACGGTGACCGCCGCCACCGCCGCCAGCACCCCGCCGGCGGCGACGGCGAAGAGCCAGGCCAGGCGGTCGATCGCCGTGGCGAGGCGCCGCCCGGCCGCCCGCGCGGTCACGTTCGTCTCTCTCAGCCGCCGAACTTTGCGACCAGCGCCTTGGCCTCGTCGTAAAGGGCGCGGCCGTCGAGGCCGGCGGCGTCGGTGTGCGCGATCCAGGCGTCGATCACCGGGCGCGTCGCGGTCTTCCAGCGCGCCACCTCGGCCGGCGGCAGGGTGTAGATGTCGTTGCCGCGGGCGCGCGCCGCGGCGATCCCCTTGGCCTCGGCGGCGTCCCACACTTGGCCTGCGAGGCGCGCCAGCGGCACGCCTGCGTTGGCGTCGATCACGGCGCGCAGGTCGGGCGGCAGGGACTCGTATCGGTCCTTGTTCATGGCGAACAGGAACACCGCGGTGTAGAGCCCGGTGTTGGTGTGGTGCTTGACGATCTCGTGGATGCGCAGCGGCAGGGTCACCTCATAGGGCAGCGCGGCCCCGTCGACCACCCCGCGGGCGAGCGCCTCGGGCACCTGGGGCACCGGCATCCCCACCGGGGTGGCGCCGAGCGCGGCGAGTGCCGCGGTCACGGTGCGCGAGGGCGCCCGGATCTTGAGCCCGGCGAGGTCCTCGATCCGGCGCACCGGATGCTCGGTCATGTGCAGGGCCCCGGGGGCGTGGGCGTGGAGCGCCAGCACCTTGACGCCCCAGAACTCGGCCCGCAGGTGACGTTGGTAGAAGGTCATCACCGCCTGGCTGGTGGCGGTCGCCGAGCCGGCGACGAAGGGGAGCTCGAAGACCTCGGACAAGGGGAAGCGCCCGGGGGTGTAGCCGGGCAGCGTCCAGGCCAGATCGACCACCCCGTCGCGCACCTGGTCGTAAAGCTGCGGCGGCCGCCCGCCGAGCTGCATCACGGGGTAGATGTCGATCCGGATGCGCCCGCCCGACTGGGCCTCGACCCGGCGTGCCCAGGGCTCGAGGAAGTCGGCGTGGGTGGTCGAGCTGGGCGGCAGGAAGTGGTGGAGCTTGAGCGTCACCTCCTGCGCCGCCGCCGGCGCGGCCAGCGCGAGCGAGGCGAGCAGCGGGATTGCGAGCAGCGTTCGCACGGACGGCCTCCCCTTGTTACCCGGCGGTGCCCACTCTATCCGCGGCCCCGCGAATTTCCAGCGAAACCACGCGCGGGCCGGGCGCGCACCCTTACCGCGGTTTGACCGCAAAGCGCGCGGTCTCTTAGAGTGCCCGGCCGCAGCGCCCGGGAGACGACCATCGCCGACCTCAGGATCAGCACCTGGAACGTCAACTCGATCCGCCGCCGCTTGGACGGGCTGGCGGCGCTGGTGGCGGCGCACGCCCCCGACGTCATCTGCCTGCAGGAGACCAAGGTCGCCGCCGAGGCCTTCCCGCGCGAGGCGTGCGCCGATCTCGGCTATCCCCACCAGGTGATCGCTGGCTTCAAGGGGCGCAACGGGGTCGCCATCCTCGCCCGCGAGGCGCTCGCCGACGGCACCGGGCACGACTGGTGCGACCGCGCCGACGGCCGCCACGTCGCGGCCCGCCTCGGCGACGGCATCGAGGTCCACAGCCTGTACGTGCCGGCCGGCGGCGACGAGCCCGATCCCGAGCGCAACCCGCGGTTCGCCCACAAGCTGCGCTTTCTCGCCGAGCTCACCAACTGGTTCGCCGCCCGCAAGGCACCGCTCAACCGCTTCGTCCTCACCGGCGACCTCAACATCGCGCCGCTCGAGGCCGACGTCTGGAACCACGCGGCGCTGGTCAAGGTGGTCAGCCACACCCCCGTCGAGGTCGCCGCGCTCGCCCGTCTCGAGGCCTCGCACGACTGGACCGATGCGGTCCGCCGGCTCGTCCCGGCGCCCGAGAAGGTCTATAGCTGGTGGAGCTATCGGGCGCGCGACTGGCGCCTCGCCAACCGCGGCCGCCGGCTCGATCACGTCTGGGTGACGCCGGCGCTCGCCGAGGGCCTGGCCGCGGTCGCGGTGCTGACCGAGGCGCGCGACTGGGAGGGCCCGTCCGATCACGTCCCGGTCACGGTGACGATGGCGCGATCATGAGCGAGCCAGGGGGGATCGCGGTGGTGCGCGCGGGCCATCTCAGGCTCTCCGCCGAGGGGCCGCGGGCGACCATCACCCTCGATCGGCCGGCCAAGCGCAACATGCTCGAGGCCGCCGACCTCGCCGCCTTCGAATCGCTCCTCGACCGGGTCTCGGCGACCCCCGCGCTTCGCGTCCTGGTGATCACCGGGGCGGGGGAGCGCGCCTTCTGCTCGGGCTTCGCCCACGGTGACGTTGCCACCACCGACTGGCGCGCCAACCCCATCGAGCGCCTAGTGAGCCGGCTCGAGAACCTCGAGCTTCCGAGCGTCTGTGCCCTCAACGGCGGGGTCTGGGGGGCGGCGGCCGACCTGGCGCTGGCCTGCGACTTCCGGATCGGGGTCGCGGGCATGGTGATGGCGATGCCGGCGGCCCGCCTCGGGGTGATGTACAACATCGGCGGGATGCGCCGCCTCGTCGCCCGTCTCGGCCCCGGCCCGGCGCGCCGCATCCTCATTGCCGCCGAGACCCTGGACGCGGCCGAGCTCTTGCGCATCGGCTTTCTCGACTACCTGGTGGCACCGGCCGAGCTCGCCGCGCGGACCGATGCGCTGGCCGCCGAGATCGCCGCTCTCGCCCCGCTCGCGGTGCGCGGCATGAAGCGCTGCCTCACTGCGATCTCGCGCGGGACGCTCGACGAGGTGGCGGCGGCCGAGGACATCCTCGCCTGCTTCGCCTCCGACGACCTCGAGGAGGGGCTCTGCGCCTTCGCCGAGCACCGCAAGCCCCGCTTCGAGGGCCGTTGAGCGAGCCGCTCAGGCGCTGCCCGACCGGTCCATCGCCTCCTGGAGCTGGTGGGTCGTGCGCTCCAGCCGGCGCGCCAGTTCGCGCATGACCTCGACCGAGATCTGGGGGAACTGGCAGACCATGCGGAAGAACAGGTCCTTCGAGATCTTGAGCGTCGTCAGCCGCTCGGCGGCGCGCACGGTGGCGGTGCGGGGCACGTCGCAGAGGATGGCGATCTCGCCGACGAAGTCGTTGCGCCCGAGGCGGGCGACGGTGAGCGGGCCGCTCGGCGAGGGCACCTCCACCGCGGCGCTGCCGTCGACGATGATATAGGCGGCGTCGCCGATATCGCCCTGGCGGAACAGCACCTCGCCGGGCTCGTAGGTGACCCGCTCGGCGGCGAAGGCGAGCAGCTTGAGCTTGCTCGGGTCGATCTTGGCGAACAGCGGAATGCTGCGCAGCCGTTCGACGTCTTCCTGCAGCGTCATGGCCGACCTTCCTTTCACTCGGCGGCGACGAGGCGGGCGAAGGCGTCGTCACCGCCCTCGATGTCGGCGTAGGCTCCGGTCGCGACGACCCGGCCGCCCGCGACCACGACCAGGCGGGCGAAGGCACGGGCCAGGCTGGGCCGATGCAGGGCCCAGACCAGGGTACGCCCGCTGAGCTCCTCGACCAGGGCGGTCTGAATGCGGTTGTGCGCGGCGCCGTCCAAGAGCGAGGTGGCCTCGGACAGGATCATCATGTCGGGCCGCTTGAGCACGCCGCGGGCGATCGCCAGCTTCTGGCGCTCGCCGGCGCTCAGCCGGGCACCGCCGGGACCGACCTGAAAGCCGAGCCCGGCGGCGATCACGCTGACCCTGAGATCGAGCTCGTCGATCACCTCGGTGACCAGGGCGCGCACCCGATCGGCGGCCCCGGCGCGGCCGTAGGCGAGCTTGCCGAAGAGGACGTTGTCGAGCACCGTGGCGGCGGCGTTGTAGCGCTCGCGGTCGAAGAACTCGACCGCGCCGGCGAGGTGGGCGGGCAGGTTCTCGGCGAACACCCGCCGGGCCCCCAGAAGCCGGGCCTGCAGGGCCTCGTCGATGATGTCGAGGCGGTGGCGCGCCGGCACCAGCTTGAAGGGCAGCGACAAGAGCAGCCGGCGCTCGTCCTCCTTGAGGGCGCCGAGATCGGCGCGGCCGACCCGGGTGACCAGGGCCTTCAGGGTCGCCAGGTCGTCGGCCGAGACAAAGCTGAACTGCTCGAACAGCTCGTGGTCGGGCGGCAGGTCGGCGAACAGCTCGACCATGGTCTGGGCGACGTCATAGCCGCGCTCGAGCATCTCCTCGGTCAGCCCGCAGTGGTCGAGCACCCAGCGCACATAGTCGTTGTCGGCCAGGTGCTCCATGTCGAAGGCGTCGCCCACCGGGGTTCCGAACAGGAGGTTCTCGGCCAGGGTCGCGTTGAGGGTATAGGCGTCGCGGTCGAAGGGCTCGATCAGATCGGCCATCCCGTGCTCTTCGAGGCGGTGGCGGAGCACGGCCCGGGCCTCGATGATGTGCTGCGCGACGTCGGGCTTCTCGCTCGGATCGATGGTGCAGCGCAGGCCGAGCGCATAGACGTCGTCGACCATGCCGGCGACCGTCAAGGCGTGGATGCAGGCGGCGAGCTCCTGCTCCTCGCCCTCGACCCCGATGCTCTTCCAGTCGACCCATTGGGCGGTCACGTCGTCGAGGCTGTTGTCGGTCACCGCCGCCTCCGCGCGGGCCTGCCGGCTGTGCTCGTCGTCGGGCGGCGGGCTCACCGGGCGCTGGTAGAGACCATAGACCAGGTTGTCGCGGATGGTGCCGGCGATCAGCACGGCATTGGGGCCGACGAAGGCGATGCGCCGGCCGCGCACCGGCTCGGGCAGGCCCTTGAGGTCGTTGCCGCCGATGGTGATGCGCCCCGATGTCGGCACGATCAGGCCGGCGAGCAGCATCGCCAGCACCGCCTTGCCGCTGCCGCCGGCGCCGACGATCGCCACCGTCATCGGCATGGTGAAGGCGAAGCTCGCGCCCTCGATCAGGCGGACCTCGTCGACGGCATAGCTCACCCGACGCACCGCAACCTCGCCCTCGAGGCGGGGGACCGGGTCGGGCATGGTGACGAGAAGGGTTTCGTCGACCATCTCGGGGGGGGCGAACTGGGCGATCACCTGCTCGTACTTGATCCGCGAGTCCTCCTTGGTCTGATAATAGTTCAAAAGCTCGCGCCAGGGGCCGGGAAGGTCCTTGTAGGCGGCGAGCACGGCCACCAGGGCGCCGAGCGAGACCTCGCCGTTGATCACCAGATAGCCGCCGATCGAGTAAAAGAAGAACGGCGTCAAGTGGTTCATGAAGTTGTTCAGAAATTTTATGAAGAACTTCTTTCGATATATCTGATAACGAATGTCGAAGATGCGGCCCAGCCGGTAGGTGAAGCGCGCCATCTCATAGCGCACGGCGGCGCTGGCGTGGATCTCCTGCACCGTCTGGGTGGTCTCGGAGATCCGCTCGGAAAGCCGGCGCACCTCGCGCACCCGCTTCTTGGCGAGAAGGTTCACCTGGCGCTGGAGGCGGGGGATGACATAGCCCTGAATGGGGTAGAGCGAGACCGCCGCGAGCCCCATCCACAGGTCCTGGACGAAGATGAAGAACACCGCCGTCACCAGAAGACCGCCCTGGTGCAGGGGCAGCGCCACGGCGTCGCCGACGAAGCCACCCAAGGGCTCGACCTCGGCGGTGATCATGGGGATCAACGCGCCCGGGGCGATGCGGCGGAAACTGGGCAGGGGAAACCGCAGGATGCGGCTGAACAACTGGTAGCGCAGGCGCCGCAGCATGCGCTCGCCGAGAAGCCCCTTGAAGACGTTGATATAGTACTTGAAGGCGCCGTTGATCACGACGAGGAAGAGGAAGGTGCCCGAGAGCACCGCCAGCAACGGCAGGCGGTCGAGCCGGGCGACCTCATAGCCGAACACGTCGAGCGCCCGCGGGAAGGTGTCGGACGCCGCCGTCAGGGTGCCGTTGACGATCTTCTTCGGGATGTCGAGCGAAGCGTAATAGAACGGCAGCGACGCCAGCGTGACGAAAAGGATATAGACCTGCTGGCGTTTGCTGTACCGCAGGATGAAGCGGAAGATGCTTTTTTCCATCGCCTGGCGCCGGGAGCCGCGCCCAGCACCCGCCGCCGCCCTTCGGCAACCGGCACTGGGCATCCTCGGAAGGTATCCGAGCCGGTGCCGGGCGTAAATGCGCTTGCCGCGATTTTCGTTTTCGCCCCTATCGGGGTTGTGCCATAGTTTCACCCGGGAAGGCCGGGTGGCACGGCCGCCGACGATCGCCGGGGCTGCCGCACCGGGGGCAACACCAGCCAGTGGAGGCCATGGACCGGCGGGCACACGGCATGGCGGCGGATCGACGCATCCTGATTTACAGCCACGACAGCTTCGGGCTCGGCCATCTGCGTCGCTGCCGGGCGATCGCCCATGCCCTGGTCGAGGCCCACAAGGGGCTCTCGGTCCTGATCCTTTCGGGCTCGCCCATCATCGGCAGCTTCGACTTCCGCGCCCGGGTCGACTTCGTCCGCGTCCCCGGCGTGATCAAGCTGCGCAACGGCGAGTACACCTCGCTCAACCTCTTGATCGACATCGAGCAGACGCTCGCCATGCGCGGCTCGATCATCCGCCACACCGCCGACATCTTCGATCCCGACGTCTTCATCGTCGACAAGGAGCCCCTGGGCTTGCGCGGCGAGGTGCTGGATACGCTCTTGATGCTCAAGGCCCGTGGCACCCATCTGGTGCTGGGTCTGCGCGACGTCCTCGACGAGTCCGCCCTTCTGGTGCCCGAATGGCGGCGCAAGCGGGCGATGCCGGTGGTCAACGAGGTCTACGACGAGATCTGGGTCTATGGTCTCGCCGAGGTCTTCGACCCGCTCGCCGCGCTCGAGCCCTCGCCGGCGGTTCGGGCCAAGACCACCTTCACCGGCTATCTTCCGCGCAGCGTCGCACCGGGCGCCCCCGCCGAGCTTCCCGAGGCACCCTATCTCTTGGTCACCACCGGCGGTGGCGGCGACGGCGCGGCCCTGATCGACGCGGTTCTGGCGGCTTACGAATCGCCCCGGCCGCCGTCGCCCGCCGCCGTTCTGGTCCTCGGCCCCTTCATGGCGCCCGAGGACCAGGCCCGCACCGCCGAGCGCGTCGCCCGGCTGGAGAGGGTCTCGGCGACGGTCTTCGAATCCCACATCGAGGCGCTCTATGCCGGCGCCGCGGGGGTGGTGGCGATGGGCGGCTACAACACCTTCTGCGAGATTCTGTCGTTCGACAAGCCGGCCCTGATCGTGCCCCGCACGATCCCCCGCAAGGAGCAGCTCATCCGCGCCAACCGGGCCCGCGAGCTCGGTCTCGTCGACATGCTGACCGACGAGGCCGCCCGCGATCCGGCGACCATGGCCGCGGCGCTCGAACGGCTGCCGCGGCGCCCGCCGCCCTCGGCGGTGGTGATCCCCGGGCTGCTCGACGGCTTCACCAACCTCAACCGGATGATGACCGACACCCTGGCGGCGCGCGGGGCGGCGCCGGCGGCGCGCACGGGAACGGCCTGATCGGGGGCTGCGTGGCCGGCACGATCGCGTTCGTTCTCAAGGGCTACCCGCGCCTTTCCGAGACCTTCATCGCTCAGGAGATCCGGGCCCTCGAGGCCCGCGGGCTCGCCATCCTGATCGTCTCGCTCCGGCGCCCGACCGACCCCGCGGTCCACCCCGTTCACCGCGAGATCCGTGCCCCCGTCGTCTACCTGCCCGAGTACCTGCACGAGGCCCCGGGCCGCGTCCTCGCCGCCTGGCGACGGCTGCGGGCGAGCCCCGGCACCCGCGCCGCGCGGCGGGTCTGGCTCGCCGATCTCGCCCGCGACCCCAGCCGCAACCGGGTCCGGCGCTTTGGCCAGGCGCTGGTGCTCGCGGCCTCGCTGCCGCCCGAGGTCGTCCATCTGCACGCCCATTTCCTCCACACCCCGGCCTCGGTCACCCGCTATGCGGCGCTGATGACGGGGCTTCCCTGGACCGGCTCGGCCCACGCCAAGGACATCTGGACGACCCCCGAGTGGGAGCTTCGCGAGAAGCTCGCCGACTGCCGCTGGCTGGTCACCTGCACCGCCGCCGGGGCCGCCCGTCTCCAGGCTCTGGCCCCGGCCGGGCGCGTCGGCTGCCTCTATCACGGCCTCGACCTCGCCCGCTTTGCCCCGGCGCCCGCGGCGCGCCCGGCCCGCGACGGCGGCGATGCGGCCGACCCGGTGCGCCTGCTCTCGGTCGGCCGGCTGGTCGCCAAGAAGGGTTATGACGACCTGCTCGCGGCCCTGGCCCGGCTGCCGGCGGCGCGCGCCTGGCGGCTCGACCAGATCGGCGGCGGACCGCTGGCCGAAGGCCTCGCTCGCCGGGCCGAGGCCCTCGGCCTCGCCGGGCGCATCATCTGGCACGGGGCGCAGCCGCAAGAGGCGGTGCTCGCCGCCTACCGCGCCGCCGATCTCTTCGTGCTCGCCAGTCGGATCGCCGCCGACGGCGACCGCGACGGCCTTCCCAACGTGCTGGTCGAGGCCCAGTCCCAGGGCCTCGCGGTGGTCGCCACCCGGGTCTCGGCGATCCCCGAGCTGGTGGTCGAGGGCGCGACCGGCCGGCTGGTCCCGCCCGGCGATGCGGCGGCGCTGGCGGCGGCGCTCGCGGCCCTGATCGCGGACCCGGCCGAGCGGGCGCGGCTGGGGGCGGCAGGGGCGGCGCGGGTGGCCGCGCACTTCGCCCTCGAGCCGGGGATCGAGCGCCTGCTGGCGCGCTTCCGGGCGGCGGCCTGAGGCCGGTGCGGATCGCCTTCTACGCCCCGATGAAGCCGCCGACGCATCCCGTGCCCTCGGGCGACCGGCGGATGGCCCGGGCGCTGATGGCGGCGCTTTCCGTGGCCGGCCACGAGGTGACGCTCGCCTCCGAGTTCCGCGCCTACGAAGGCGCCGGGGACGGCGCCCGCCAGGCCGAGATCCGGGCCGCCGGCACCGTCGAGGCGGCGCGCCTGATCATGGGGCCGCGCTTCGACGCCTGGTTCACCTATCACCTCTACCACAAGGCGCCCGATTGGCTGGGCCCGGC
>Ga0114931_10011026_pt1 | contig 10711 bp, 6 predicted proteins | sample 2SBtaG_FD_89579 | JGI IMG/M metagenome (GOLD analysis project Ga0114931, IMG submission 89579) | Deep subsurface microbial communities from Kolumbo volcano to uncover new lineages of life (NeLLi) - 2SBTROV14_V59a metaG | ecosystem: Environmental > Aquatic > Marine > Volcanic | place: Kolumbo...
AGACCCTGACCGTGGACAGCTCGGGGATCAGTGACGCAGACGGCCTGGGGGCCTTCAACTATCAATGGCTGCGTGGGGGCAGCCCGATCGCCGGGGCCACGGCGAGTAGCTACACCCTGGGTGATGCCGATGTGGGGAGCCAGATCGCGGTCCGGGTCGGCTATACGGACGGCCAGAGGACCGTAGAGACCCTGGACAGCACGCCGACCGCGACGGTGGCCGGCCTCAATGACGCCCCCACGGGCCTGCCCGTCCTCGTGGGCAGTGCCATTGAGGATCAGACCCTGACCGCGGACACCTCGGGGATCGGCGATGCGGACGGCCTGGGGGCCTTCAACTACCAGTGGCTGCGTGGGGGCAGCCCGATCGCCGGGGCCACGGCGAGCAGCTACACCCTGGGTGATGCCGATGTGGGGAGCCAGATCGCGGTCCGGATCGGCTATACGGACGGCCAGGGGACCGTGGAGACCCTGGACAGCACGCCGAGCGCGGCGGTATCGAATGTGAACGATGCGCCGATACTCACCGGCTTTGCCGGGCCTCTGGCCACTGTGGACGGCGACGCGGAGATCGCACTGTCCTTCGCCCAGCTGCTGGCGGGGGGGGACGCCGCGGATGTCGACGGGAGCGTGGTGGCCTTCGTGGTGAAGTCGGTGAGCAGCGGGAGCCTGAGGATCGGACTCGACGCCGACAGTGCCGCGCCATGGACCGCCGCTACAAACGACACCATAGACGGGCTCAGACAGGCCTACTGGGTCCCGGGTCCGGACGCCATCGGGACCTTGACCGCCTTCGCGGTGGTGGCCAGAGACGATGCCGGCGCCGAATCTGCGACGCCGGTGGGCGTCCAGCTGAGTGGCCCGCAGGCCGGGGCGATCCCGCCCCCGCCCCTGCCGCCCGCGGGTCCCGTCGATGGGGCAGTGCTGGCCCCGCTCCCGGTGGTGGCGCCGGTGAGTGTGGACGCCGACCCGGAGGCGAGCGAATCGAGCGCCGACTCCGAGCTTCCAGGTGCCCCCACCCCGGAGATCGTGTCCCCCGTGGACGAGCCGGTGGGAGCCGTCGCAGATCAGGATCACTTCGACGGGGCGGTGGATCTCCCGCCCCGCCCGGACTCCCGGGCCGCGGCCTCCTCCAGTGAGGTCACCGGTCTGAGCCCCCGTGCCCTCCTGCGGGCTGCGGCCGTGCTCCCCCCGGCGGGTCCGGCCCTGGGGCCCGAGATACCGGCCGGGGTCCTGGGCCCCGAGGCCTTCGAGGTCCATGAGGAGTTCACCCAGGCCCTGGATGCCCTGCGCAACGACGTCTTGCTGGACAACCGACTGGAGCACACCATCGTGGGCTCGACCATCGTCATGTCGACGGGGCTCTCGGTGGGCTATGTGGTGTGGATGATCCGCGGCGGCGTGCTTCTGAGCTCCGTCCTGTCCTCTCTGCCGGCATGGCATCTGATCGATCCGCTGCCCGTCCTCGACCGTGCCGGTGGCAACGGCTTCGTGGACGATGGCGAGTCCCTGCAGAGCATGATCGAGGACCATGAGCGCCGCCCTGAAGGGCATGAGGAGCAGGACCGCGAGCGGGAGACGGTCCCATGAGCGCCGGGTGTGGGAACCGCGAGTCCTGTTGCATCCACCCCTCGTCCATGCCCGCCATGGATCCGCAGCCGGGTGTGGCTGCAGGCTGGGCGCGATGAACACCGTAGTCAGATGGCCCATGGTCAAACTGAACGCGACATTCCGGATTGCGCTGGGTCTGTCCGGGATCCTGGCCAGTATCGTATTGCTCGCAACATTCCTGGACATCGTGCCCGACAGGGACAGTGCCGTCCGCCAGGGTCGTGCGGCGCTGGCCGAGTCCCTGGCGGCGAACAGCTCGATGCTGCTCACCCAGGACGACATCCACCGCCTGGACGCCATATTGCGCCTGATGGTCGAGCGCACCGCGGATCTGCGCTCGGCGGCCCTGCGCGCGGAGGACGGCAGGATGGTGGTCGAGATCGGGGATCACGGGGCATGGGAGCACATGCCGGGTGAATACTCGACCGAATCCCAGCTGAAGGTGCCGATCTGGACCGGAGACCGGCGCTGGGGACAGCTCGAGTTGCGCTTCGATCCGCTTCATGGCACCGGTCTGATGGGCCTGGTGGACTCACCGGCCCTGCGTCTGATGTCCTTTGTGGGGTTCATCGGTTTCCTGGCGTCCTATGTCTATCTGCGTCGGATGCTCCGTCATCTGGATCCCTCTCAGGCCATCCCGGGGAGGGTGCGATCGGCCCTGGACACCCTGGCGGAGGGGCTGCTGGTCCTCGATCAAAAGGAGCACATCGTGCTCGCCAACAAGGCCTTTGCGAACAGGCTCGGCAAGTCGCCGGAGCGGATGATGGGCCACCGGGCCGGCGACATGCCCTGGCTCGACGCCGAGGGCCGGCCGCTGAGCAAGGGGCAGCGGCCGTGGAACGAGGCCCTGGAGACCGGCACGGTCCAGAGGAACCGGATGATCCGCCTGCGGCTGCCGGACGACAGTGTGCGCACCTTTATGAGCAAATGCTCGCCGGTCCTGGGCTCCGGTGGGGCCCATGCCGGGGTACTGGTCAGCTTCGACGATGTGACGGCCCTGGAGCACAAGGAACGGGAGTTGAGACGGTCCAAGGAGCAGGCCGAGGCCGCCAACGAGGCGAAGAGTGTGTTCCTTGCCAACATGAGCCACGAGATCCGTACCCCCATGAACGCCATCCTGGGCTTCACGGAGGTCCTCAAGCGGGGCCACGACACACCACCGGCGGACCGCGACAGATACCTGCGCACCATCCACAGCAGCGGGCGGCACCTGCTCGAGTTGATCAATGACATCCTGGACCTGTCGAAGGTGGAGGCGGGCCGGCTGGACACGGAGGTGGTCTCCATGGACCCCTATGGGATCGTCCACGATGTGGTCCAGGTGATGGGTGTGAAGGCCCGTGAGAAGGGCATCGAACTCGAATATCGCGTCGACGGGCAGGTGCCGCAGACCATCCACTCCGACGCAGGCCGTTTCCGGCAGATTCTCACCAACCTCGTCGGCAACGCCATCAAGTTCACCGAGCGCGGCGGCATCACGCTCGATGTGGCCTTCGAGCCCCAGGGCGGCACCCTGGTGATCCGGGTCTCGGACACCGGCATCGGCATGACGCCCGAGCAGCAGGCCAGGATCTTCGACCCCTTCGTACAGGCCGACAACTCCGTGTCACGCCGCTTCGGGGGGACCGGGCTGGGGCTGGCCATCAGCCAGAGGTTCGCCCGCGCCCTGGGCGGGGACATCACGGTCGAGAGCGACCCCGGCCGGGGCAGCGTGTTCCGCATCACGCTGCCCTGCGGGGATCTGTCCGGGGTGCGCCTGGTGAGTCCGCAGGAGGTGCTGGGCGAAGGGCTCGAGACAGAGGAGTCCGCGCCGGTCCGGCGCCGCCTGGGTCCGGCCAGGATCCTGGTGGTGGACGACGGCGAAGAGAACCGGGAGCTGGTCAGGGTGGTGCTCTCCGAGGTGGGTCTGAGCGTCGATGAGGCCCCCAACGGCAGGGTCTGTGTGGAGAAGGCCAGTGTGGGTGCCTACGACCTGATCGTCATGGACGTGCAGATGCCGGAGATGGACGGACTGACTGCCACCCGGCTTTTGCGGGAGCAGGGCTTCGAGCGGCCGATCGTCGCGCTGACCGGGAACGCCATGAAGGGCTTCGACGCCCAGTGCCTGGCGGCCGGCTATACCCGGGTGCTCACCAAGCCTATAGAGATCGAGCCGTTCATCGATTGTATCGCCGGCTTCGTGGGCGAGCAGGCGGGGAACAACGACGGGCGGCTGGACGATCTCCTGGACGGCGTGGTGGATGGAGACGAGGGGGATCTGGTCCCGGATCGAGGTGCCCCGGTGGTGTCGAGGCTGGCCCGGGACTCCAGGTTCCACGGCCTGATCGAGCGCTTCGTCACCCGTCTCCACGAGCAACTCGATCTCATGGACGAGGCGGCACAACGGGGGGACACGACCCGCGTGGCGGAGCTGGCGCACTGGCTCAAGGGCTCCGCCGGCACCGTCGGCTTCGATGCCTTCACCGAGCCGGCCCTCGATGTGGAGGACAAGGCCCGGACCGGGCAACGCGAGGCCGTCTGCGCGGCGGTCGCCGAACTGGGGCGGCTGGCACAGCGGATCGTCGTATCCGGCGCAGAGGAGGACCTCGAGCCCCGGGAGGCGGGCCCGGCGCCCGGGCGGGCCCGGGCCGGCGGGGACCCGGACCCATCCGTGCCCGAGCCGTCGCCGCTGGTCTCCAGCCTGGCCGGCGACCCGCGCCTGAGGCCGGTCATAGGCCGCTTCGTCGCCAAGCTCGCGGCCCAGCTCGCGGCCATGGACGCGGCCCTGGGGGCCCGGGATCTCGAGGGACTGGCGGCGCTGGCACACTGGTTGAAGGGGGCCGGAGGTACGGTGGGCTTCGATGCCTTCACCGAACCCGCGGCCGAGCTGGAGCGCTGCGCCAAGGTGGGCCAGGCCGAGGCGGCGGCACGGTGCCTGAGCCGGATCAGGGGGCTCGGCGAGGCCGTCACGGCCCCGCAGGTGCTCGGCCCCGAGGAGGCAGGCGAGGGGCGGGAGGGTGCATCGCACCGTGCCCGGCAGGCCTGAGCGGATGGACAGCGACCCCATGGCCACGGCCGGGGGTCCCGAGTGGATGACACAGGAGATGGATACCAGGACATGAATTTGGCGGCAGATCAGTTTCGAGGCCTGAGCAACGCATCGATCATGATGATCGACGACGAGCCCATCACGATGGAGGTCGTCAAGGCCTTTCTGGAGGATGCCGGATACGATCGCTTTACCCTGATCGATCAACCGGGGCAGGCCCTGCAGGCACTCCAGGACAGCCTGCCGGACATCCTGCTGCTCGATCTGGTCATGCCCGAGATATCGGGCTTCGAGATCCTGGCCTGGATCCGTGCCAACGAGAGCTCGGCCCACCTGCCGGTGATCGTGCTGACCTCCTCGACCGACACCCACACCAAGCTCAAGGCACTGGAGTATGGGGCCACGGATTTCCTCGCCAAGCCGGTGGATGCCAGCGAGCTGTCGCTGCGGGTACGCAATACCCTGGCGGCGAAGGCCTACCGTGACCAGCTGGCCTACTACGACCCGTTGACCCGCCTGCCCAACCGGGCCCTGTTCGGCGACCGTCTGTCCTGCACCGTGGAACGGGCGCAACGCTATCAGGAGTCGGTTGCGATCGTCCACATCGGTATCGATCGCTTCAAGAAGATCAACGATACGATGGGCCTGCAGGTGGGCGACCGGGTCATCGAGGAGGTCGCCCGGCGGATCGCGGGTGCAGTGCGATCCAGCGATGCCCTGGGGCGCGGGGGCCACGCCATCCCCGGCAAGGCCCGCCTCGTGGCCGGGCAGGAGGCGTGGCGGGATGTGTCACGTCTCGGCGGGGATGAGTTCTGCATCATCCTCACGGGGCTGCTGGAGGACGATGGCGCTGCGGTGGTGGCCAAGCGGGTCCTGGCCGCCATGCAGGCGCCTGTCGTCGTCGGCGGGGAGCAGCTCGGCCTGGGCCTGAGTATAGGCATCGCCACCTATCCCGGAGACGGAGGGGAGGCGCAGGAGCTGATGAAGAATGCCGCCAGTGCCATGAACAACGCCAAGGCGGCGGGGGGCAACACCTTCGAGTTCTATTCGGCGAGCACCAACGAGCGCTCGCTGAAGCAGCTCCGCCTCGAACAGCTGCTGCGCACCGCGCTCGAGCACGAGGAGTTCATGCTCTACTATCAACCCAAGGTCGATGTCCAGACGGGGCGTGTCAAGGGCGCGGAGGCCCTGTTGAGGTGGCACAGCGCGCGGCTGGGCAGGGTGTCCCCGGTCGAGTTCATCCCCGTCGCAGAGGAGACGGGCCTGATCGTCCCATCGGCGAGTGGGTCCTGTACGAGGCGGCGCGCAAGATCCGCAAGTGGGCCGCCGAGGGTCTGGAGCTCGATGTCGCCGTCAATCTGTCGATCCGCCAGTTCTACCACGAGGGCCTGCTCGACACCGTGAGGCATGCGATCGAACTCACCGGGGCGGCACGCCCCCGGCTGACCCTGGAGCTGACCGAGAGCCTGCTGATGGGGGACCTGGATGCCAGCATCGCGATGCTCCATCGCCTGCGCGAACTCGGCATGGGGATCTCCATCGACGACTTCGGGACCGGATACTCGTCTCTCAGTTACCTGAGGCGGTTCCCGCTGGACGAGCTCAAGATCGACCGCTCCTTCATGGGCGAGGTCCCGCACAACGACCGGGACTGCGCCATACTCTCGGCCATCGTCTACATGGCCCACGGGCTCGGTCTGCGGGTGGTCTGCGAGGGGGTGGAGTCGGCCGAGCAGCTCGGCTTCCTGCGGCAGATCGGCTGCGACAGCTACCAGGGCTATTACTTCAGCCCGCCCGTGCCCGCGGATGAATTCGAACACAAGCTGTGCCTGGGCCAGACTCCGGCCTGACGGGAGGGGCTCGGTACCCCGCCGGACAGAGGGGCGCTGCGCGCTGCCCCAGTCCTGTTCCTGCCCGGGGCCCCAAGGGCCCGTCGGCCGTGCCGGCGCAGCCCCGACAGAGGGGACGGGGGCCGGGCCCATCTGCTGCCCTACAGGGCGATGGGAAACACCACGGACTCCTCCGCGCTGGTCCGCCACAGCGCGACCTCGCCCGGGCGCAGCAGGCTCGACCAGGTCTGTTGGGCGGTGGGGGCCGAGTCGGCAAAGGCCCGCGGCGTGAGCAGGGCGATGTTCGCGCGCCGGTCGGGATCGCGCACCGACTCGTAGCGTAGGGCGCAGGCCCCTGCGGCGCGGGCCTGTTCGGCCAGGGCCTGGGTGGCCTCGTAGCGGGTGGGGTGGGTCCACAGGGCCCGGTCGGCCTGGAGCGGGGGTCGGGTCAGGTCCAGCCCCTGACAGCCCCCGTAGGAGACGCAGAACGCCGTATGCAGTACCGGGCGGTCCGGCAACCGGGCGCCCGGTGCCGCCCCATGGAAGCGTACCCGGTGATAGGCTATCTCGATGAGCGCGGTGTGCAGGTGCTCCGAGGCGTAGAAGACCCCGGGTGCCCTGCCCGCACGACGAAAGCGTGAGCCCGTGGGGTAGGGGGCATCGTAGCGGAAGGGGGTCTTCAGCAGATAGTGCAGCCCCTCCGTGCCCGGCGGACAGGGGGGCTTGGTCTCCTCGAGGATGTCCTCCAGCAGGTGCTGTTCGGCGGTGCTGTCTACCAGGGCGGTGGTCGCCACCTTGTGCTGGGCCTCGACGACACGCCAGATCCCGCCCCCAAGGGCACGCAGCTCAGACCTCAGCGCGGAAGCTGTCCAGGTATCCGACGACACCCACCAGTCCCTGTATGGAACCCAGCTGCTCCAGGGGGATGCCCCCCAGGTCCCGGTTGGGCGTGCGCAGCCAGGCCCGGGCCGCCTCCAGGTCCCCGCCCATGATGGCGTCCAGGCTGCGGTACAGGCGCACCAGCAGGGCGGCGAGCTCCCAGGACTTGGAGGAGGCCTCCAGCCAGCGGTCCTGGCGGCGCATCCGCGATACCGATGCCGCGCTCAGGCCCACGATGCGCCCGATCTCGGACTGCTTCAGCCCCAGGCGTTCCCCTGCCCGCAGCAGGGCCTTGGTGAGGACCGCCGCACGCGGGTCCGATGAGGGGGTGGCTCGGGCAATGTGCATCACATGGGGACCTTGGATTGCATAAGAAAGATTATAGCACGAAAATTCCATGTGCAGGCAATCCCCCCTGAGGCGCTGTGCCGCCGCGCCCGGCATCCGTGAGTGCCGCAGCTGTCGAGTCGTGGGGCTGCCGAGCCACGAGGGATCACGGTTCGGGGCCCTCTTTCGCGGCTGGGTGGGTCTGCTGTGTGGCCCGTTCCGCCCGGGCCAGCGCCTGGTCGCACCATTGGGCGAGGTAGCCCTCCTCCCACAGGTAGGCCAGCGCGATCAGCAGCAGGGCCAGGATGGCGTACAGCCCCCAGGGGGGCCTGTGCTGTGCGTAGGGGTCGCGCATGCTCCGCTTCGCCCCGGATGGCAGCGCGGCCACATCGGTCAGCGAGGCGCCGAAGGGGAGGTTGATCATCGCCTTGGTGTTCACCGCCCAGCCGTTGGCGTCCAGCAGGGGGGCCAGGTTGCGGCGCCGCAGCTTGAGATAGGCGATCACCATCGACGGCCCCGAGACCACCAGCAGCAGACCGAGCACGGCCAGGGGCATCTGCCACAGACTGAGCTGCATGAAACCGGTCAGGAGCGAGGCCACGGCGGTGCCGATGGCCCCCAGGGCGAGGCCGATGGCCGCGAAGATCCCGGCGAACTTGCCCACATCGAAGGGGGTCGTGTCCTTCACCTTGCCTTCACTGGCCTTCCTGGACAGGTCCGCCACGCCCTTTGCGGACCGGCTCTCGACCGCCTTGTCACCGGCGGCCGCCATCTTCTCGATCTGTTCCTGGACCAGCCGGCCGATGCGCTTGTAGGGCGACCAGAAGGCCTCCCGGACGCTGATCGGGTGCTCGATCAACTTGGTGATGGTGGCGTCCCAGTCCTTGCCCTTGCGGTCGTAGAACACCCCGTTGCGGCCCACGATCAGCTCGTCCGAGTCGCCATCGGTGATCCCTGCGGCGATGAGCATGGTCTCCTTGCTGCCCTTGCGCCGGCACTCGCAGTAGGCGAGAAAGGTCCGCGAACGCGTCGCCATGGTGCTGTGCCGGGCCATGTCGTCGACCTTGATACACAGATCGCAGCTGCGGGTATCCAGGTACAGGGTGCCGGTCTGGAAGATGGCGTGTCTGCCGGGGGTATAGAAGTCACGGAAGGCCACGAAGTTGTTGAGCAGCTCGAACAGGTCGCGGTGATAGCGGATCAGTCTGTCGACCGAGCCGATGGCCTCCATCTCGTCCCTGAGATCCTTGTCCCTGGCGAACAGCTCCTGGATCGCCTCGCGGCTGCCGTCGCAGAGCAGCTCGCGTATCCTCTCCAGTCCGAGCGGCTCGGCCACCGTGCCCTCCTTGGCGGCCTGCCAGGCCTCGTGGAGGGCGAACTTGGCATCGAGTGTCCGCCACTGTGCCTCGCTGAGGCCGTCGATGTCGCCGAACAGGGGGGCGACGACCTCACGGCGCAGCCTCTCGATCGCCGCGGCCCAGGCCGGATTGATCCCGGTCTTCAGCGGCAGGGGCTTGCCGGCGGCGACGGTGGCCAGCGGAAAGGTGGCCAGCTCGGCCGTCGCCGGCGACAGCGAGTCCGGTGACAGGGCCTCATAGTCGGCCTGGGCGGGATTCAGGGCCTCGGCGGCACGGGCGTCGAACTCCGCGATCCGGCAGCGGGTGAAATAGTCCTCCACCTTCTGCTTCACGGCCTCGAAGATCCTGGCGGCCTGCGGGGTCCGCTCGCCAAAGGGCAGGATGTCGGCCGCGTCCGCCTCGGCCTGCTGCCACCAGCGGTCGTAGGCCCGGGCCTGGTCGAAGAAGGCCTGGACCTGTTCCTCGGAGACCCCGGCCTGTCCCGAGCGGTCCTGGTGTGAGCCCGTGCACTGCATGATCTGCTCGATCGTCCGGCGCGTGGCCTCGTCGCCCGCCGAGGCCGGAGGCACGATGCCGTCCCCGTTGAAGGGCGTATTGGCGAAGATCCTGGCCGTATCGGCGGTGTCTGCGGTGGTGATGACCGCCGCCTCGGGTCTGCCGAGGATCTTCAGGATCTCACGCGCCGAGCGCAGCAGGGTCCGGGCCTCCTCGGTATCCTCGCGGACGGCGGACAGGGGCAGTGCCTCGGCGCCCCGGGTGAGATCGTTCGGGTCCTTGAGCAGCGAGCCGGCCCATTTGACCGCTGCGATCAGCTCCGGGGGCCGGATGTGGCCGTCACCGTCCGTGTCGATCAGCTGCAGGGTGCGCTCGTCGAATTCCAGGCGCCTAGTGGGGCAACTCAACGCCGCCCACAGCTTCTGGTCGAGCTGGTCGAGGGCCATCAGGTCGGCACCGGTCTCCAGGCGCACCTGGTCGAAGCCCCCCGAGCGAAAGAACCGCCAGCGGTGGGGGTGGTCCTTCCCCGCTGTCCGGGTGTCTGTAGTCATGGTCATCTGTCGGGTCGTTCTGTGTGGTGCCCGGGCGTGGGACCGGCATCACAGCCGGTTCGGGGTCGCGCTCCCGGTGGGCCTCCAGGCCGTTGTCCGCGGCCGGCCCCCGGTCGGGCCATGCCCCCCCGGTGTGCCCCTCAGCGGGTTTCGCGCAGCAGGTTCCGGACCAGCGAGACGATATGCTCCGGGGGCAGGCCGAAGGGTACGATCGCGGCCAGCTTCCCCCGCGGGTCCAGCAGGTAATAGCTGGCGGTATGATCGAGGGTGTAGCCCCCATCGCCGCAGGTGCGGCGGGTATGGCTCACCCGGTACATCCCGGCGACTGTGGCGATCTCGGCGGGGCTGCCGGTCAATCCGATGAGGTCCGGGCTGAAGTATCGCACATAGTCCCTGAGGATCGCTGGCGTGTCATGTTCCGGGTCGAGGGAGACGAACAGCGCCTGCACCTGTATCTGCAGCGCCTCGAGATCACGAAGGGCGTGCGACAGGGTGGCCAGGCCGGTCGGGCATACATCGGGGCAGCGGGTGTAACCGAAGAACAGGATGACGACCCTGCCCCGTGCGCGGGAGAGCCGGTAGGGCTGCCCGTTGTGATCGGTCAGGGTGAAGTCACCCCCGGGGCTCCCCGCCG
>Ga0114931_10011027_pt1 | contig 10710 bp, 13 predicted proteins | sample 2SBtaG_FD_89579 | JGI IMG/M metagenome (GOLD analysis project Ga0114931, IMG submission 89579) | Deep subsurface microbial communities from Kolumbo volcano to uncover new lineages of life (NeLLi) - 2SBTROV14_V59a metaG | ecosystem: Environmental > Aquatic > Marine > Volcanic | place: Kolumbo...
CGACAACCACATCTATACCGTCCTGCTGGACAGTTCTGTAAAGCAGCTCTAAATCGAAAGGATTATGTGAAAAGTCGGCATCCATCTCAAAAACAAAATCATACTTGCGTTCCATTGCCCATTTAAATCCGTCAATATAGGCGGTTCCCAATCCTTTCTTTCCTTGCCGCTCAAGAATATACAGACGTTGAGGAAATTCCTTAACTAATTTCTTGACAATGGATGCAGTCCCATCCGGACTATTGTCTTCCACAACAAGGATGTCGAATGAAGTTTCCAATGAAAACACCGTTCTGATAATACTTTCAATATTTTCTTTTTCGTTATAAGTAGGAATAATAACAAGCGCTTTGTTCATTCAATAATTTTTTGCTAAAATAAATGAAACTGCCGGATTTAAAAATGCATTAGAGATTTAAAAATTGTTAATTTGATTTTTATTCATAGAATTTCTAATCCATAGGCTTAGTGTCGGTTCCCGGAACCCAAAGGACACGTTCTAAATGTTGGATACAATCGTCTACAATTTCAATACCCTCACTTTGTAACAAATCGGCCATGGTATGATGGCCGCCAAAATATCTTTTGCCGGTGAGCAAACCCTTTCGGTTAACTACCCGGTGTGCCGGAATGTCATCGAGGTGATATTTGCTGCTGTTGAGTGCCCAGCCTACCATACGTGCCGAGCCTTTGGAACTCAGATATTCAGCAATAATGCCATAGGTTGTTACTCTTCCGTAAGGAATCCGGCGTACCACTTCATATACTTTTTCAAAGAAACTATTTTGGTTTTCCATAAAATAATTTTTCAGGGATAAAGTCAGGGTTTAAGCTAAACTTAATATACTTAATCGGAGTGTCATATTCCAGCCATTTTTTTTCGTAGAAAGTTTGGATTTGTGTCACTTCGTTATCTAGTCCTGAGCCATAGATATCTTCATCGGCGTATAAAAGTTTATGCCCCCCCTGCTCAATTACTTCCAACGTGTAATCGTACAGCAAAAGGGCATCTGTCTTTAGGTGAATGAGCCCCCCGGGACGTAAAAACTGTTTGTACCGTGACAAAAACCGTGGTGAAGTCAGTCTTTTTTTTTCTTTGATGGCTTTGATTTGCGGATCGGGAAAAGTAATCCAGATTTCACTCACCTCGTCAGTATCAAAATAAAAGGGAATCAATTCGATACGTGTTCTGATAAAGGCAACATTTTTCAGATCTTCTTCCCGTGTGGTTTTCAGGCCACGCCACATCCTGGCCCCTTTAATATCGACACCTATAAAATTTTTATCCGGAAACTTTCGGGCAAGGCCAACGGTATACTCACCTTTTCCACAACCCATTTCAACCACAATATCACCTTTATTTTTGAAAAATTTCTCATGCCATTTTCCCTTAAGTGGAAACCCACGAATGACTTCTTCGTAACGATATTGAAAAAGATTTTGGAAAGTCAGATTCTCTGCAAAACGTTGTAATTTATTCTTATTTGCCAATACAACATTGTTTTAACATTATTTCTCGAGTATCCAGGCTGATTTATTTTCCCTTTGCCGGATAGCCAACAATTGTTTGTCAGCCGCCATGCGATTTTCAAAAACGGCAAAAGCAACACGATGTAATCCATCAGTAGTTAATCCGGCTTCAGTGGCATTATTAAATCCTTTGGCTTTTAACCGGATGATCAATTTCCGTGCATTTTGCGAACGCTTAAATGCCCCCGCAATGATGTAATACTGCTTTGCTGAACGAACAACAATCTTCGGATTATTATTTTTTGATAATTCGGGCAAAGAGGCTGCAGAGGTTTCTACCTTTTTATTAACCATTGGTTTTACCGGCGATTTGTTTACGGGTTGGGCATATTCAGGTTCACGGCGTTTGCCAGTTTTGGTTTCAGCTATTACAGGCTTTACTTCCATCAGATTGTTGTCTGTTTTTTTTACTACGGGTTTATTCGGGCTAACCGATTTTTTTGTAGCACCGATGTTTTCCTTTGGTGATTTTTTGTTCAGTTTCTCAAAAAGGTTCACAATCCACAAGCCGGTACTGCTGTTGCTAAGCTTAGAGATGGGAACCCGGTCCACATTATTAATTAAGTATGCATTGGGATTGGAATAGAACAAAGGGATTACAGAAGAATAATTATTGTAATAACTGCTTACAGTTTCCTTGTTCATAAAACCCCAGCCGACCATCATGGCTAATATCAGTAATGTCAAAAAAGCCAGCTGTACACGATAGGGCGATTTTCGACGACTGGCCTGCAGTGTTTTAGGATGCGATGCAGGTTTTACCGGATGACCCTGATTTTCTTTCCTGACTTTTCTTGGTTCTTTTTTAGGAACTGATTGTGCGGGTTCTTTTTTCACCAAATCGCGTAATTTTTCCTCGGCACTAGTCCTTTGGATAGCCGGTGAGACAAAAGTACTTAGGCCAAAGGCGTCAGAATTATAATTTACGCTGTTATCCTGTTCAAAACTAAGTTGCTCATTTTGATTTAAGTAAAGAAAACCTACCTTGTGAAAATTAATGCGTTTCCCTTCTTTAAGGGCGTTGTGGCAAAGCAGCACAAAATGGTCAAGTTGTTCTTTGGCTTCTTTATACGAAATGCCTTCTTCACGGGCAATATAGTTTAATAAAAGCCCGTCGTTAGTTTTTAAAAAAGAATTAAAAAGAATTTGTTTGTAGGGTGGACGGAAATGATGGGTCACCGGATGAATGGAAGCAGGCTTTTCGTTAGTGAGAAAACCACCCAGTCCCGGTATCACTATACATTCGTAGTCATACAATAAATCACCGATGTATCTCGCTATCTTCATTTTATATTTAATATTACGAGTGGCTGTTTGAACCTGCTAAGATAAACACTATCGGGCTCAATCACAAGGATTGTTAATAAGTTTTGCTAAATCTTCCGGGGAATCAATTCCGATACCGCTGTAATCGGTAACCCCCAGTTTAATATTATATCCATTTTCAAGCCAACACAGTTGTTCCAGCTTTTCGCTTTGTTCGAGAAATGTGGGTGTCAGTTGATTAATTTTTTTCAAAATATCAGTCCGGTATGCGTACAACCCCATATGCCGGTAAAAAGTTGCCTTTTTCGGCCAATCATCGGCAGGTATATCACGCAAAAAAGGAATGGGCTGACGGCTGAAATATATAGCTTCTCCGTTCAGGTTACGTACCACTTTCACCACATTTGAGTTCCACAGGTCATTGGTATCGGTAATACGGTTAATCAGGCTTCCTATTTGTGTATTTTCATCATTAAACAAAACCGCCAACTGTTCTATTTGAGCCGGTTTGATGAAAGGTTCGTCACCCTGAATATTCACAACCACATCAAAATAATCATGTTGTTGTTCTAAAATCTGAACCACTTCGAGGCATCGGGAAGTCCCGTTGCGGTGATCGGTACGGGTTAGCAAGCAGTTTCCGCCAAAATCGTTTACATGTGCAACAATACGTTCATCATCGGTGGCAACCACAACGTGATCCAGAACCGGTGTGGCAGTAACCCGTTTGTAAACCCGTTGAATCATGCTTTTGCCGCATATATCAGCTAAAGGTTTCCCCGGAAAGCGGGAAGATGCGTAACGCGCCGGAATCACACCCAGAATTCTCATAAATCAGTTATTTAGAATAAACCATACAATTCTGCTTCAACCTTTTCAATAACCACGCTAATATCTTCGGGTTTTGTAAAATCGAGTGTGTCAACATTGATTATAAGCAACTTACCCAGCTTATAATTTTTAATCCATGTTTCATAACGTTCATTTAACAATTTGAGATAATCCAGACGGATGGATTCTTCATAATCGCGTCCTCTTTTTTGAATCTGCTCAACGAGGGTTGAAACGGAGGCCCGCAAATAAATGAGTAGATCGGGGGGTTGAATGAAAGAACTCATCAACTCGAAAAGAGAAATATAATTCTCAAAATCGCGGGTTGACATAAGGTTCATGGCATGCAGGTTTGTTGCAAAAATGTACGCATCTTCGTAAATGGTGCGGTCCTGTATTACTTTTTTACCGCTTTGTCTGATATCGACGACCTGCCTGAAACGACTGTTTAAGAAATAAACCTGAAGGTTGAAAGACCAACGTTGCATATCTTCATAAAAACTTTGAAGATATGGGTTATGGTCAACGTCCTCATAATGGGCTTTCCATCCGTAATGTTTTGATAATTTCCGGGTCAACGTTGTTTTACCCGATCCGATATTTCCTGCAATAGCAATATGCATTTTCTATTATTTTTTATTTAAAAGATTTCTATACTTCGGTAATATTTTGCGCGATTTGATCCACAAAATCACGGCTATTAAAAAGCCTGGGTATTTTATGCTGCCCCCCCAGCTTGTTATGTTGTTTCATCCAGCGGTAAAAAGTACCTTTGGCAATAGTTTTTATCAAAGGTGGTTTAAGCACCATGTTGTGATATCTTTTTGCTTCGTAGTCGGAATTCAAATTCTGAAGTGCCTGGTCGAAACAGGCTGTGAAATAATCCAAATGTTCTGGTAATTTTTCAAATTCAATCAGCCATTCATGCCTGATACCATCGTCTTCGTACAAAGGTGCGGCGGTGTAATCGCGTATTCCGGCTGCTGTTTTCTCACAAGCAATAGCAAGGGCTCTTTCGGCATTGTCGACCATTAACTCTTCTCCCACAACATTAATAAAATTTTTTGTCCGCCCCACAATTTTTATGCGGTATGGAGACAGGGAAGTAAATTGAATTGTGTCACCAATCAAATACCGCCAAAGTCCTGAATTTGTAGTGATTACCATGGCATAAACTGTGTTTGTTTCTACTTGGTCCAGTGTCAGTGATTTTGGAAAATGCATCCCCAGCTGGTCAAGTGGTACAAATTCATAATAAATACCATAATCGAGCATTAGCAACAAATCGTTCGATCCGGCCTGGTCCTGGATGCCGAAAAAGCCTTCGGAGGCATTATAAGTTTCAAAGTAATGCATTTGATTTCCGGCAATCAGGCTTGCAAACTGATTGCGATAGGGATCGAAACTCACACCACCATGAAAAAATACTTCAAGGTTTGGCCAAACATCGAGGATATTGCTTTTACCTGACAAATCCAGGATTTTGCGAAGCAATACCAGTGTCCACGAAGGAACCCCTGAAATGCTTGTAACATTGTGGTCAATTGTTGATTCGGCCATTAGTGTTAACTTGCTTTCCCACTCATCCATAAGGGCAATAGCCAACGATGGTGTCCGCATTATTTGTGCCCAATAAGGCATGTTGTGAATCAGGATAGCCGACAAATCGCCCTCATAATAGGTGCGGTTGTTCACCTCCTGAATATTCTGGCTTCCACCCATGAGCAGGCCTTTTCCCTGGAATATACCCGAATCGGGATAGTTATTAAGGTAAAGCGTGAGTACATCTTTTCCTGCCTTAAAATGACATTCTTCGATGGTAGACTGGCTAATGGGAATAAATTTACTTTTACTATCGGTAGTTCCCGATGATTTGGCAAACCACTTAATTTCCTCGGGCCAAAGAATATTTTGCTCTCCCTGTCGCAGGAGGTCAATCATAGGTTTCATCTCTTCATACGTGCTAACCGGAACCCGTTCTCTGTATATTTCGGCACTTCGGATGGTCTTAAAGTCATATTTTATTCCCCATTGGGTTGTAGCAGCAGTGTTCAGCAAACGGCTAAGCCATTCCCTCTGTACATCATGAGGGTACTTGATAAACAGGTCAATCTGATGCATTCGCTTCTTAATCAGCCAACTCAGTACGGAATTAATAATCGCCATGGATTTGTTCTTGATGCCAAAAGTGAAAGCCAAATTTAAAAAGATTTTGGATATAAAACCGGGCTACGATGAACTCGATAGGCTAAATGCAATTAAGAATTCGTGAATTATGTACTTTTGTTTTAAAACTGTTGATGATTCGATACGCACCGGCAAAAATTAATTTAGGCTTGTACATTTATGATAAAAGGCCGGATGGTTTCCATACCATCGAAAGCATCCTTTATCCGGTTCCGTTGTACGACGTATTGGAATTCACAAAAGCTGAGGATTTTAGCCTTAAAACCGAGGGGTATCATATTCCGGGAACACTTCGGGAAAATACCATTTGGAAAACTTATCAATTGATGAAATTGCGTTTCGGTTTACCCGGATTAGCCGTACGGCTGGTAAAAAACATTCCACCCGGATCGGGTCTTGGAGGGCCATCCTCCGATGCGGCAACTTTTATAAAAGGCCTGGATACTTATTTCCATTTGGGATTGTCGTTTCAAATGTTGCTTGAATTGGCAGAACAAATTGGAAGTGATTGTCCGTTTTTTATTCATTCGGCACCTGCATATGTAACAGGAAAAGGAGAATTGTTTCAGGAAATTTCTCTTTTTTTAAAGGGATATTATTTGTGTATTGTTTTTTTACAACAGCCTGTATCCACAGCTTGGGCTTATGCGCAGGTCAGGCCGGGCGAAAGTGGTTTTTCGTTTAAAAAATGGCAAGATAGTCCGATTGAACAATGGCAAGATTCCCTGATCAATCAATTTGAGCCCTTGGTATTCGAGAAATTTCCGCAACTTGCAGTAGTGAAAAAAGAGTTAATGAAATCGGGAGCCGTTTATGCTTCAATGAGTGGCAGTGGTTCGGCTGTTTTTGGAATTTTTAAGCAAAAACCATTGCTGCATAAAGAGTTACAGCCTAAACAAAGATGGTGTTTTGTTTTGTAAAATAACAATTATTTTCTCTTCCGCTTACGTTTTTCCTTTTCCACTTTGGTAATAAATTCGTCAATAGCCATGGCCATTGAAGGAGCGGTTTGTGTGGGAGCAGCAACATTCAGTTTCATTCCTGCTTCTTTTACAGCCTTTTTGGTAGCCGGCCCAAAAGCAGCGACTAACTGATCGCCCTGCACATAATCAGGGAAATTAGTCATCAATGAATGAATTCCGGCAGGGCTGAAAAATACCAGCATATCGTATTTTTTCACATCCAATTTCGACAAATCACTGGGAACTGTACGATATATGATTCCCCTTTGATAATTAATTTTTTCTTTGTCGAGCAGGGCAAACATTTTTTGGTTAGGCACATCAGACGATGGCACCAGAAAATGTTCTTCGTTGTGCTTTTTAATCAATTCAAGGAGATCAATGAAATTTTGTTTGCCGAAAAATATTTTTCTTTTGCGGTATTGCACATATTTTTGAAGATAGTAAGCTGTTGATTCGGAAATGCAAAAATATTTCAGGGAATCAGGAATTTCACGACGCAATTCTTTAGCAATTCTGAAAAAATGATCCACAGCATGCCTGCTGGTTAAAATAACTGCCGTATGCCCGTTGAGAGAATTTTTATTCATCCGGAATTCCTTAGCAGAAATTCCTTCGATGGAAATAAATTTCTCAAAATCAATTTTTAAATTAAATTTATGGCTTAATTCACCATAGGGAGATTTAGTGATGTCGGCCGGTTTTGGCTGCGAAATTAAAATGTTCTTTATCTTCACTTTCCCTTGTTTTTAAATCCCCAAAAATGATAAAACTTCGACTACTACTGTGTTCTTACATCAACTTCAGCTGTTCAATTCCCACTTTTACCAATAGCAACAATGGTAAAAATTCGACGGTGCAAAGATATAAAAAAATATGAAGGGTATTGAATTTTCTTACAGCCAAGCCTATTTTAATCACCTTAAACCACTTAATCATCCATAACAATATTAGGATTGAAAGTGTTAGATAAATAAAAAATTGCATTTGTGTATAAAAATAGACCAGCATCATAGGGCTTAAAAATAAACCGGAAAAATAAACCGTAGTAGTAGTGGTTTGCACATGCCGGAGAGCCGCTTTACGGGTATCAAATAAAAAGCCGGCTGATAAAACAAGTGATTGTCTTAAAAGATAAAATCCCAAAATCAAGCCCATAATAAGAATTAAAAACCGGGCAGATGACATCTTCAGAAGTTCAATAGAATATAATTTTGCCAACGCGATAACCAGCAAACTTAAACCAATCAAAAAATTCAAAAACAGAAAAAAAGGAACTAAAATACCCGATGTGCCTTTGTTGTCTTCCTTGGAATGCGTTACTCTTATGCGCGACGAAAAGGAGAGCAATTTCGCCAATGGTACCGGATAATAATATCGAAGGATGGATAAAAATACCAGTGAGGCAAAAAGGACATAAAAAATCCAGTTGTCCGATGTTGGGATAATTTGATGAATATTGATGGTTACAGGCTTGTGGCCTAAAAAAGAACCCCCTGAAAAAACATGTCCTGCCGGCACGGAAGGAAAACTCTTTATATCGGACATATTCAATGAACCTTCCACCCGGTTTAAAGAGTTTGACGATAGAAAAACACTGTCCGAAAACATTTTCATAAATAGCATCATGGCGTGTTGACATTGATAAGGTCATTAATGTGATATTTTTTGTGTTAAAAATATCACAATAGGCCTATCGGCAACAAAATTAGTAATACTTTTGCAGAAAATATTTTTAATTCAAATCATATATGGACTTAATTAATAAAATTCACGAGATGTCCCGTCAGGCAGGCAAAACAATTGTCCTGCCCGAAGGCACTGAAGAGCGTAATTTACGTGCTGCCGACTATGCACTGGAGCACGGTTTGGATTCTGTAATTTTGCTGGGTAGCAAACAGCTTATTCTTGAGAAGAGCAAAAATTTCGAGTTAAAAAACATCGAAAAAGCAACTTTGATCGATCCTGTAGATCATCCTCAAAAAGAATATTACGCCCGGATGCTGGCCGATATTCGCAAGAAAAAAGGAATGACCCTGGAACAAGCCATGCAGCTGGTTGAAGACCCTTTGTACTTATCCACGCTATTAATAAAAGATGGAAAAGCTGACGGCGAGGTAAGTGGTGCCGAACATGCTACAGGCGACGTATTGCGTCCTGCTTTTCAAATTATCAAAACCTTACCCGGGGTCAGTGCTGTTTCCGGTGCATTTATCATGATATTGAAAGATAAAACTTTTGGTGATGACGGCGTTTTGGTGTTTGCCGATTGTGCTGTAAACCCTGATCCAAGCGTTCGCGAATTGGCAGAAATTGCTGTAGAATCAGCAAAGACGGCCAAAAATATAGCGGGTATTGAGCCTCGCGTGGCCATGTTGAGTTTTTCGACTAAAGGTAGTGCAAAACACGAAAAAGTCGATAAAGTAGTTGAAGCCACTAAACTTGCACTGGACATGAATCCCCAACTTAAAATAGATGGCGAACTACAAGCTGACGCAGCTATTATAGAAGCTATCGGACAGAAAAAAGCCCCCGGCTCGGAAATTGCAGGCAAAGCCAATGTATTGGTGTTCCCTTCGCTTGAATCAGGCAACATTGCTTATAAATTAGTTCAGCGTATGGCAGGCGCCGAAGCGGTAGGTCCTGTTTTACAAGGACTTGCTGCTCCAATTAACGACCTTTCGAGGGGATGCTCTGTTAACGACATCATTAATATGATTGCCATAACAGCCAATCAGGCCAATGGTATTAATGCCGAATAAAATATTTAACGATAAAAGCTATAAAACCATGAGCGAATTAGTTCAATTAGCCTGGGAGGCAGGCTTAAACCCAAAGGAAATATACAATGTGTGGGCATCATCGGATGTGGTAGTGTCGGACAGGTTGTAACACGTATAGCGGCACAATACGGTATGGATGTTACTTTTCTGGATGTTTCCGATGAAAGAAACAGAGAAATCATGCTTGATATTGAAGCCCAGCTGGATGATGTTATCGCACACTGGGGTATTACATCAAGTGAGAAAAAACTTATCATGTCGCGCATTAAAGCCACAACCCGTTTCGAGGATTTGAGCAACTGTGATTTGGTAATAGAGACCATTAGCTCAAGACAAAAAGGCACCTTACTTGGCCTTCGTCAGGAGTTATTTAAAAAAGTGGAAGCCGTTGTCCGTGAAAATTGTATTATTTCTTCTGACTTGTCCACTTTAATTATTTCCGACCTTGCAAGAGTGTTGAAACATCCCGAAAGGGCCATTGGTATTCATTTTATCGAGCCCATTGATAAAACAAATATTGTTGAAGTGGTTAAAGGACGCCACACGTCCGATGAGGTTTATGGAAAAGTAAACCGTTTCGTTCGCATGATTAATAAAAAAGCTATTTTAATTAATGAGTCGCCAGGCAATATTTCAACTCGTATATTAATACCTCTTATTAATGAAGCTTGTGAAATATTGATGGAAGGTGTAGCGTCGGTTTCAGACATTGATGAAACAATGAAAGAAACCACGGGTTATGTTTATGGCCCTTTCGAGATTGCCGACAGGATTGGGTTGGATAAAATTTTGAAATATATGGATAACCTGTATATGGAATATGGTGACAAAAAATACAAAGCCTCTCCTATTATAAAACGCTTGGTACGGGCAAATTTCCTTGGTTTACAAACCAAAAAAGGTTTTTATAATTATAAAGGGAACGGAAAACCCATCGGAAATACCATATCATGTGCCATCATCAAATAATGCTTAACGTTAGAAAAAAATGAAAATTATTGTATTAAATTGTGGTAGTTCGTCCATCAAATACGAATTGTTTGATATGCCCTCCAAAGAGGTTTTAGCGAGAGGCATTGTAGAAAAAATCGGCTTGAAGGGAAGTGCCATCAAACATAAAAGAGGCAATGAAGCCGAGGTAAAAATTGAAG
>Ga0114931_10011028_pt1 | contig 10710 bp, 5 predicted proteins | sample 2SBtaG_FD_89579 | JGI IMG/M metagenome (GOLD analysis project Ga0114931, IMG submission 89579) | Deep subsurface microbial communities from Kolumbo volcano to uncover new lineages of life (NeLLi) - 2SBTROV14_V59a metaG | ecosystem: Environmental > Aquatic > Marine > Volcanic | place: Kolumbo...
CGATTTTGATCTTTATCTTTATGAGTTGACGCCCGCCGCCAATGGCGAGCCGGTCGTCGCGTACAGCAGCACGATTGCCGACACGGCCGACGCGACCAACGACGAATCGATCTGCGTGAGCGTCAGCAGCGACACGACGTATTACATCGTCGTCAAGTGGGTGCAAGGCGACGGGACGTTCACGCTGAGCCATGCGAGTGTCAACGCGACCGAAGTCTGTGACAACGGAATCGATGACGACTGTGACGGGCTGGTGGACGGCGACGACCCGGATTGCGGCGGCGGCGGGCGTACCCCTCTCATCGCCAACGGCGATTTCAACTCCGGCGAGTTGCAACCCTGGACCTCGTCGACAAGCTCGAATCCCGGACATCCCGTGCCGCGGGTGACGCTCGAGGATATTTCGCCGTTCCAGAGCTCGGTCCACATTCTCCGCGATCCCGATATGGACGGCAGCGGGGCGAGCATTCAGCAGGACGTAAACGCCGCGATCGCGGTTGGCGCTCCGTTGAACTTGGAGTTCGACGTGCTGGTGAACTCACACAATTTCGATCGGTACAATTCATGGAATGCGTATCCGGCAAACGTGTGGGTGGTCTACCTCGACGCGCTCGGCGATCCGTACGTGGTTCGGCGATCGTTTTACAACACGGTCGCGCCGGGACACACGCCGGACCCCTTGCCGCTGGCCGAGCAAATTCCGCCGGGCGTGTGGCAGCATCGCGTCTACGACCTGAGCGGGGTCGTTCCGCCGATCGCGGAGATTGTCCGCATCCAGGCCGGCTCGCAGGGTTGGAGCTACGACGCCGCGTTCGACAATTTCTCCCTGACCACCGGCGGGCAGCCGCCCTGCGTCGGTGATCTCGATGGGGATGGTGTGATCGGCCTGGCGGACCTGAGCATCATGCTCGGCAACTACGGCACGACGAGCGGTGCGACGCCGTCCGATGGCGACCTCGACGGCGACGGCGACGTGGATCTGGCCGATCTCGCCGTGATGCTCAGCTTGTTCGGGACGTTTTGCGCGTGACGCCGGCGAATCGTCGCCGCGCAGCGCCGCCGTCGAGGCCTCGCTTCGAGGGCGGCGTTTGTTTGCGCCGCGCGTTCAGCAGTCCGCCGCTCAAGTCGTGTAGCGGCCCGCGCCCCCGCGGGCCGTAGACTAAGCCACCGTTTCCGACTGTCTACGGCGGGCGAGGGCGCCCGCCGCTACATCGTCGCTCGGCAATCTCCACTTTTGCGGCGTACTGTCAGGGACGGATGCCGCTGAAATTGGACAGGCCTGTGAAGCGTCGCGAGCCGATGGTCCACTCGGGAATGCCTTCGGGCCAGAGGCTTACGGAAATCTGCACGTCGTCGAAGACTTCGTCGATCTCGAAATTGACGGCGAGCCACCAGCGCGGGAGTTTGCGGATGTAGGTCCAGTCAAACTGACCCAACCGGCCGCGGTCGGTGTCGGCCCACAGGCGGACCGCGGTGCGGTGTTTTTCGGTGAGCTTGTAATTGAATCCGCCGCCGACCAGGTCGAGGTCGATGTCGCCGGCGCGGCGGTATCCGAAGATGTACGCCAGTCGCGGGAGGCGCTCGACGGCGACGGCGATGTTTTGGCGATCGGACTGGCCGTCGTCGAGGTCGATGTTGAATTCATAGAGCATCGTGGTCGAATCGCTGGCGCGCCAGCGAAAATCGCCGGCGACATAGTTTCGCGAGCGGCTGTCCTCGGGTCGCACGATGTTGACGTACCCGTTGGAGGTTTCGTCCTGAACGTCTTCATCGCCGCCGAAGAAGCCGGCCTCGATGTCGAACGTGATCCAGTCGACGGTGCGCTCGTGTTCAGCGCCGCCTCGCTTCGTCTGCCAGATCTGTTTCACGCCGAACAGTCCGCCGTAGAACGCTCCGATCGTCTCGACGCCTTCGTCGAACGGCGTAATCAGGTCGCTGCGCGTATTGCTGCTCGCCCACCACGCGGCGTAGCGTGGGAGGATGATGTGCCGGATGCGATTGACGTCGAGCAACTCGGATTGAGCATTGTCGAACACACGCGACAGATATGTGCCGCCGCGCACGCCGTATACGCCCAGGCCGCGCCACAGCCCGCCGCCGTTCAGCGGTTGGCCGTCCCAATAACTGCCGCGCAGCGTGGCGAACGGGACGATGTTGAGTGATCCGAGCTTGAGTGGGAGTTCGGCTTCCTGGCGGACGTCGGCGCGGAGCGTGACGTCGGAGCGACCGTCGTTGTTGAAACGCCGCGAGTCGAACAAGCGGCGGTCGTCGGTGCGGAGCCGGACCGCGCCGAAGCGCGATTCGTGGTAGAGCACGAATGGGTCGAGCACGTCGCCGATGCGGTAGTAATTGAGGTCGGGCAGGTGCTCGGTTTGCGTGACAAAGTCGAGCAGGCGCCAGTTGAGCAGGAAGGTGAAGGCGTCGACATCCTTGGCGCGCTTGAGGTAGAGCAGGGTTTCCTGCTGCTTGTCCTCGAACTGCTCGTTTTTCTCGTATTCTTCGAGGAAGCCGGGGTCGGAGATGTAGCTCAGCTCCATCGTCAGTTCCCAGTCGTCGGGTAGATACTGGCGATGGCGAACGAGAAAGCGGCCGCGGTTGTCGCTGTCAGGCGTGTTGTCGCGTAACGGGCCAAGGGTGTCCACGCCGTGATCGTTGATGTAGAAGCTTCGAAGTAGTCCGAAGTAGTCCTCGCTCGAGTAATTCGAGTCGATGCCGACGGCGGGGCCGCGATCGGAGTAGTAGTCGAGCCTGAGCGTTGCGTCGACGCCCTTGGGTTCCTCGACTCCGATCAGGTTGAACAAACGCCACGAGGTTTCGAGCTCGGCGCCGCGATTGTCGCTGAATCCGATCCGCATGCGGCGCAGCGCCGTCTCGCTCGTGTCGAGCTTGCCGCGGGTGCGCGGCCACCACAGCAGCGGGACGTTGTTCACGTTCAGCGTCGCATTGTCGAGTTCATACGTGCCCGCCAGCCGGTCGAGCGATTGCCCGGCGGCGTCGCGCGGCGTGCTGTCGCGCAGGTAGACGCGCTCGGCGCCGACGTGATAGTGCGGCGTGTAGAACTCGCTGGTGGTTACGCGGGCATTGCCGGCGGAAAACTCGCGGGCTGAGAGCTGGCGAATCTGATCGGCGCGGATGTAGAGTGGGATGTTGCGCTCGGGAATGTCGGCTCGCAAGACGGCGTCGAGGATCAGAGCGCGATCGTGTTCGATGTCGTAGTAGAGGCGATCGGCCCGCACGAAGCGCGGACCGAGCGTGAGCACGACGTCGCCTTCCAGATAGATTCCACGAAGCGCGTCGCTCGCGGCCCGCGCTTCCGGGCTTTGGTCCGCATCCGCCGTCCGCGGCGGCAGTTGTTCGGCGGGACGACTCGCGGGCTCGCCGGCGGGTTGTGAGGTCGCGGCGGTCTGCCCGAGGCCGAAAATCGTGCCGGAGGCGTTTTTCTTCGGGAAGACGACCGCGTTGTCCGCCTGGATCTCGAGCAGAGCGGCATCGGGGCCGCCGCTGACTGAGAAGTAGATCCGTCCCACCGCGACGTAGGCCTGCTCACCGGAGTCGGTCTCGGTTGGTTCAATGCCGCGCGGGAAGCGGAACCTCACGGCGCGCGGCGGTCGTCTCTGGGCGATCGAAGCGTCGGCGGGACGCGTGATTTCAGGTTCGACCGCGGGCTGCGTAGACACGGGACCGGCTTCGATCCGCCGGCGGTCGGCCAGTGCGCGCTGGTAGAGCGGGGATTCGCTAAGATTGTCCGGCGAGTGCGCGTCATGATGCTTGACTACTTTGCCAAAGGTGCGCAGCGCGCTGACCAGCAAGACCTGATCCTCGACGATCGTGCCCGCCGGCTCGCGTACGCGGGCGTCTTCGGAGAGATAAACGGTCAACTCGTAGTATTTTCGGCGGAGCGGTTCGGAGAGCTTGGGTGTAATCCAGACGACGGCGTTCAGGGCGCTCAGTCGTCGCGGTCCCATGTCGAGTTGAAACCCGCCGGTGAAGACCAGGACGATGGTTCCGTCGGGCTCGCGCCACTGGCGGACGAACTGGGCTCGCATATCGACATCGTTCTCGCTGATCGTGTCGGGCAGCAGCGGGCCTTCCGGCTCGACCTGAGCCTGGAGCGGGACCGAGAGCGACAGCAAGGCCAGCAGGGCAAGGATGAGGGTCCGCACCGATTCCACTCACTTGTGAGAGACGATTCACCGCGCCGTGACGAACGCATTATGCGGCGACAGGTCGCGGGGTCAATGGCACGCGGGCCGGCATCTGCTAAGATGAGACTTTGGGGTGTCGTTTGATGGCCATGCCGAGGGGCACGCGGAGCATCCTGTGACCGACGTTCACCACCACTGTGGTTTGTTTGGAATTGTTAATCATCCCGATGCGGCCGAGTTGACCTATCTGGGTTTGTTCGCGCAGCAACATCGCGGCCAGGAGGCGGCGGGCATCTGCTCGACCGACGGCACGGATATTCTGCGTCGCGCCGGGCTGGGGCTGGTCAATGTGGCGCTGACCGAATCCGATCTGCGCGAATTGCACAGCCGCACCGCGATCGGGCACGTGCGCTATTCGACGACCGGTTCGCCGCGCACCGAGAATATCCAGCCGCTGCTGGTGAGCGCCGCGATCGGGCAGGTGTCGGTGTGTCACAACGGGAATCTGGTCAACGCGGGGCGCTTGCGCCGCGAGTATGAGCAGCGCGGGCACATCTTTACGACGACTTCGGACACCGAGGTAATCCTGCACATGCTCGCGAATCTCGGGGTGCGCGATTTGCCGGACCCATTGTCAGCGGTGTTGGAGCGACTGGAAGGGTCGTACTGTCTGCTGTTGATGTATCCGGATCGGATCGAGGCGGTGCGCGACCCGTCGGGCAATCGGCCGCTGTGCATCGGCCGCGCGGGTGACGCGTGGGTCGTCGCGAGCGAAACGTGCGCGTTCGATCGGGTCGACGCCGAATTCGTGCGCGATGTCCAGCCCGGGGAGATCGTGACGCTACGCGAGAATGGGATTACGTCGCGGCGTTTCGGCGAGGCGGACGAGCATACGCCGGGGCAGTGCATCTTCGAGTTGATCTATTTCGCTGATCCGTCGAGTGGGGTTTTCGGCCAGAGTGTGCATCTGGTTCGCAAAGAGATGGGGCGGCAACTGGCGCGCGAGGCGCCGGTCGATGCGGACCTGGTGATTCCGGTGCCGAACTGCGCCCGCTGCGCGGCGCTCGGCTTTCACGAAGAGTCGGGGCTGCCGCTGGGGCGCGGGTTCACGACGAGCCATTACGTCGGCCGTTCGTTCATCCAGCCGAGCCAGTCGATACGCGACCTCACGGTGCGGATGAAGCTCAACCCGATCCGCGCAAGCGTGAAGGGCAAGCGGCTGATTGTCGTCGAGGACTCGGTGGTGCGCGGCACGACGACGCGCGGCAAGATTCGATCGCTGCGAGACGCGGGCGCGACCGAGATTCATCTGCGGGTCGCGAGTCCGCCGATCCGTCATCCGTGTCATTACGGGATCGATTTTCCATGTCGCGAAGAGTTGATCGCCGACGGGCGCAGCGTGGAGGCGATCCGCGCGGCGCTCGGCGTGGACTCGTTGGCGTATCTGTCGACCGAGGGCATGCATCGCTGCGTGGACGCGCGCAGCGGCGGGTTCTGCGACGCCTGCTTTTCCGGAAGGTACCCCATCGCGATAAATGGCGAAGTCCGCAAGGACGTGTTCGAGCGCGAGGCGAACCCCGAGTTGGGCGCGCCCGCGGGGTAGTGTGGGCGTCTTGCCTGCGGCGGCCTGGGTAGTGCGGGCGTCTCGCCCGCATGAATCACAGCCGAGGGCGGCTGTGCCACATGGCTGTGCCACATAGCTGTGCCACACGGGAGCAGTGGCGGCGGGCACGTAGACGCAGTGATCGAAGGTGCATCAAGTGATGGAAACGGTCATCCGAGCGGACGCCGGGCGGAGCGTGCTCTCGCTCGTGAATCCCATGTTGATGGCGCGCAGTCTCTGGGCACAGCGTGAGTTGATCGCTCAGCTCGCACGGCGTGAGATCGCGGTGCGCTATCGCAACGCCTGGCTCGGTTGGCTGTGGGCGGTGCTCACGCCGCTGGTGCTGCTGGCGATTTATACATTCGTCTTCGCGGTCGTATTCAAGGCGCGCTGGGGCGAGGGTCCGGGAGAGACTCCGGCCAAGTTCGCGCTGACGATGTTTTGCGGGATGCTGGTGTTCAACCTGTTCGCCGAGGTCGCGAACCGATCGGCGACGTTGTTGGCCGACAACGCGAACTACGTAAAGAAGGTTGTCTTCCCACTCGAAGTCTTCGTCGCAAGCGCGCTGCTGTCGTCGCTGTTCAATTTGCTGGTCTCCTTCGGCGTTTGGCTGATTGGCTGGGGCGTGATCATGCAGACGCTTCCTCAAGTGACGGTGTTATGGCTGCCGCTGGTGTTGCTGCCGATCTGCCTGGTGACGCTCGGCGTCGGATGGATGCTGGCGACGCTGGGGGTGTTCATTCGCGACGTCGGGCACGCGGTGCTCTTGTTTACGCAATTGCTGTTCTTCGCGACGACAATTTTCTATCCGATCGAGCGGGTTCCTCCCAAGTTTCAGATCGTAATGCGGTTCAATCCGCTGACGCACGCGGTCGAGGATGCGCGGCGTGTGATGATGGACGGCCTCGCGCCCGACTGGCGTTTCTTCATCATCGCGCTGTTGACCGGCGTGGTCGTCACGACTCTCGGGTATGCGCTGTTCATCAAGAGCAAGCGGGCGTTTGCGGACGTGCTTTGATCGGAAACGCTGAATGATCGACCCGCGCGAGCCAGATTATTCGAATACGCCGGCCTGCGATCGTCGCGCGAGCTTCGGCTATGCGCCTGCCGCGCCCGAGGCCGTCCCGCAGGCGACGATCATCACACCGTTCTTCAACACTGGAGCCGTGTTTCACGAGACCGCTCGCTGCGTGCTGCGGCAGAGCTTCCAGCAGTTCGAGTGGCTGATCGTCAACGATGGCTCGGACAATCCTGACGCCCTGGCGCTGATCGATGAGTACCGCGGGCGCGACGCGCGCATCCGTGTGATCGATCTACCCAGGAACGAGGGCGTCTGCGCCGCGCGAAACGCGGGGTTTGAACATGCAAGCACGCCGGTCTGTCTGCAACTCGACAGCGATGATCTCATAGAGCCGACCAAGCTTGAAAAAAGTCTGTGGTTCCTCGAGTCGCACCCGGAGTTCGGTTTCGTCAACGGCTGGACCGTTGGGTTCGGCGATCATGAGTACCTCTGGACGCGCGGGTTTCACGAAAGGGATGCGTTTCTCGCGGAGAATCTGGCGACGATTACCGTCGCGATTCGTCGCGAGTTGCATGGTGAAGTCGGCGGATACGATCGGGAGCTGCGCGGCGGGCTCGAAGACTGGGACTTTTGGCTCAAGTGCGCCGCGCACGGTGCGTGGGGCGCGACGATTCCGGAGTACCTCGACTGGTACCGCCGTCGGCCTGAAGAGGATCGCGACTGGGAAAACATGAAAGCGCCCGCATGGCGCGAAGATTTTCAACAGCGCGCCCGCGGGCGCTATCCGCACATCTTCAACGGCTCATTTCCCAACGTTCAGGCGAAGCCGCCCGAACCCTACGAGTTCACCGATGCGTCGCCGCCGCTGAGCAACCCACTCGCCGGGAAAAAGCCGCGGCTGCTGATGATCGTTCCGTGGCTGCGGATGGGCGGCGCGGACAAGTTCAACCGCGATCTCGTCGAGCAGCTCACGAAACGCGGCTGGGAGATCACGCTCGCAGCGACGCTTGGCGATGAGCATGCGTGGATGCCCGACTTCTGCCGCTTCACGCCGGACGTATTCGCGCTGCCAAGCTTCTTGAAGCCGGTGGACTATCCGCGTTTCCTGCGCTACCTGATCGAGTCGCGCGGCGTGGATGTCGTGATGGTGACCAACAGCGAGGTGGGGTATCTGCTGCTGCCGTACCTGCGTTCGGTCTGCCCGAAGCCGGCGTACGTCGACTATTGCCATATGGAAGAAGAGTATTGGCGCAGCGGCGGCTATCCGCGCTTCGGGGTGGGCTATCAAGACTTGCTTGATCTGAACATCGTCGCGTCCGAGCACCTCAAGCGGTGGATGATCGGGCGCGGCGCGCAGCCTGAGCGCATCGAAGTCGCGACGATCAATGTCGACGCGGACTATTGGACGCCGAACGAGTTGGCGCGACGCGAGGTGCGCCGCCTTCATGCGATCGCCGGCGAGACGCCGGTGATTCTCTACGCCGGGCGATTGTGCGAGCAGAAGCAGCCGCGCGTCTTCGCGTCGGTGATGCTGGAACTTGCGCGGCGAAACGTCGAGTGTGTGACGCTCGTTGCCGGTGACGGGCCGGATCGGGCGTGGCTTGAAGAGTTTATCGAAGGGCGGAAGTTGAAGCGGCGCGTGCGTCTGCTCGGCGCTGTTCCCAGCGAGCAGATGCACGATCTGCTCTCGGCGGCGGACATCTTCTTTTTGCCCTCGTTGTGGGAGGGTATCGCGCTGTCGATCTACGAAGCGATGGCGATGCGGCTGGCCGTCGTCGGTGCCGTCGTCGGCGGGCAGCGCGAGCTTGTCACGGAAGAGTGCGGCGTGCTGCTGCCGCGCGGTGCGCATGACGAGGAGACGGCGCGCTACGCGGACGCGCTGACCGATCTTCTCGAGCACGCGCAGCGTCGCCGGGATCTTGGCGAGCGCGCCCGCCGGCGCGTCTGTGAGCATTTTCGGCTGGATACGATGGGCGAGCGCATGAACGCATTACTCGGAACGGCGCAGCGCGATCACATTGCCGCGCCGCGGCCCGTGATCAGCCGCGGCGTCGCGGTTGAACTTGCGAACTTGGCGCTGGAACACTTGCGCGTCAACACGGCACTTGACGATCTCTGGCGAATCCGTGACGACTATCAGTCCGTTGCTGCCGAGCGGGACCGCTTGAGGTCTCGACTCGTGCCGCGCGCCCGCCGGCTTCTCGGACGCGCACTACGATCAACCGGACTGCTGCGCAGGTAGGCAGGTGATGCGGCCAAAACAAACCCCGTTGCGAATCGTCTATGTGTCGTGGGAATACCCGCCTCAATTCGGCGGCGGAATCGGGACGTACGTACACGCGGCGGCGCGCATGCTCGCGGCACGCGGACACGAGGTCTCGGTTGTCACGACCGGTCGCGAGCCGCATCCCACGCGCAAGCAGCGCGACGGCGTGAATGTGTTGCGGCCCACCTTCACGGGAGGCCGGGAGGACAGCGCGATCGAGACGCTTCGCACCTGGCAAAACCGCGCGGACGCCGTCAGTGATCTGCTGATCCGGCTCGTTCGCGGCGGCGTCGATCTGATCGAGTTCTGCGATTATCGCGGCGAGGGGGTCAGCTATCTCACCAGCGTCGCGCCCGAGCGCAGGCCGGTGTGCGTGGTGCGACTGCATACGCCGCTGAGCGTGCTCAACCGCTACAACGCGAGCCGCACGCGTCATGCTGTGCTGGAAGAGTTCTAGCATCAGGCGCTCGGCGCGGCGGATCGACTCGTCTCGCCGTCCGCAGCGCTTGCCTCCGAGATGCGGGCGCGGTTGGACGGCGCGAAACCGATCGACTTGTCACCACACCCGGTCGATCGTGCGTTTCTTGACACGACGCCCGCGAGCGAAGCGTGCCGCGGCAGCGATGTGCTCTACGTCGGGCGCTTTGAGCAGCGCAAAGGCGTTGAGACGCTGGTGCGCGCTGCCGCCGGGTTCCTGGATGCGTGCCCCAAGGCGCGGCTGGTGATGGTCGGTGGCGATACGCCGAAGGGTCCGAACGAGCCATCGATGCGCGGCGTGGTGAAGCGCATGATAGCCGAGCGCCATCGCGGACGAGTTGCGCTGCTTGACGCGATCCCGCGCGACGAACTGATGCATCGCTACCGCGAGGCCCGCTCTTGCGTATTCCCCTCGCACTTTGAGAACTTCCCGAACACCTGCCTCGAGGCGATGTCGCTCGGCAAGTGTGTGATCGGCACATCGAATAGCGGCATGGCCGAGATCATCGAAGACGGCGTGAGCGGCGTCCTCGTCGAGTCGGCCAATGTCGACGCGCTTGCCAAGGCCCTGATCGACACGTTCTCCGCAGCGGACGAATGGCGCGTGAAGGTCGGCCGCGCGGCGCGACTGCGGATCCAGCAGCAGTACCATCCGGACGTCATCGCACCGCAACTCGAACACCTCTATCGCGGCTATGTCGAAGCGCACGCCCGCAAACCGTCCGCGGCGACGTACCGATCGACGGATCCGCCGCGCGTTGCGGTCGTCATTCCGTGTTTCAATCACGGCCGCTTCGTCGGAGAGGCCGTCGAGAGCGCGATCGGCCAAAGCTATCAGCCGCTGGACGTCGTGATTGTGGATGATGGGTCTACCGACGACGCGACGTGCGGCGTGCTCGATCGCATCGAAAGTGACCGCGTGCGCGTCGTCAGGCAGGAAAACGCCGGGCTGGCGGCTGCGCGGAACGCGGGCGTGAATGCTGCGGGAGCGGAGTTCTTCGTTCCGCTCGATGCGGATGACAAACTGGATCGGGAGTTTGTCGCGCGGCTGATCGAGCCGTTGCGGCGTGATGCTTCGCTGGGCTATTGCTATTGCCACGCGGCGCTGTTCGGTGCGCACAGCAGCACTTGGGAATGCCCCGCGTACGATCCGCAAAAGCTGCTGGTCGAGAATCTGAGCGTCGCGACCGCAGTGATC
>Ga0114931_10011029_pt1 | contig 10709 bp, 10 predicted proteins | sample 2SBtaG_FD_89579 | JGI IMG/M metagenome (GOLD analysis project Ga0114931, IMG submission 89579) | Deep subsurface microbial communities from Kolumbo volcano to uncover new lineages of life (NeLLi) - 2SBTROV14_V59a metaG | ecosystem: Environmental > Aquatic > Marine > Volcanic | place: Kolumbo...
AAGTGGCAGGCCAACGAAAGCGGTTTTTGTGACGATAAAGTTTGAAGGATTTAAATATAAAAATCATAGCCTTGAGCTAGACGGCGTGGGTCTTGAAGCCATTGCCGAAAAGGTAGGGACTCCTTTTTATGTTTATTCCGCTGAACTGATTGCCAAGAATTATTTGGAACTCGCCGAAGCGATGAAGAGCCACAATCATCTGATTTGTTATGCCGTCAAAGCCAATTCCAATTTAAGTATTTTAAAACTGCTGGCAGAACTTGGAGCCGGAGCCGAGATCGTCTCGGGAGGTGAGCTTTTTCGCACCCTAGAAGCTGGCTTTTCGCCGGAAAAAATTATCTATGATGGCGTCGGAAAAAGCCCTCAAGAAATTGGTTATGCGCTCAAGAACAAAATTCTATTTTTTAATGTCGAAAGTGAACAAGAGCTGATTGGAATCGATTGTGCTGCAAAGGCGCAAAAGAAAATGGCCTTTGTCTCTTTTCGGGTTAATCCTGACGTGAATGCAAAAACGCATCCTTATATTGCAACAGGTCTTCGTAAATCAAAGTTTGGAATTCCTTTTAAGAAGGCGCCGGAGTTAATCCGATCCGCCCTCTCTTTGAAGAATGTCTACTTAATGGGCTTAGGCTGCCACATTGGAAGTCAAATCACCCATCTTTCCCCTTATTCAGAATCCGTTCGAAAGATTATTAAGCTCTATCAAAAAGCACGCGAGCTTACTTCCGAAATGAAATATCTGAACTTAGGCGGAGGTCTTGGCATTCCTTACAAGAGCGAACGCGTCCCCACTCTAACGAGTTGGGCGCAATGTCTTTTAAAAGAAGTTAAAGATACTGATGCCACGATTGTTTTAGAACCTGGGCGATCTTTGGTGGGAAATGCGGGCTCCCTTGTCACCCGAGTCAATTATGTGAAACGCGGCGAATCGGATAACTTCATTATTACAGATGCTGGAATGAATGATCTTCTGCGCCCCAGTCTCTACGAAGCTTATCACTCAATTTTGCCCGTGAAGTACAAACGCTATAAAAAATTAAAAGCCTCGGTAGTGGGTCCCGTCTGTGAAACAGGGGATATTTTGGCCTACCCAAGGCGTATTCAAAATTTCCAACAGGGCGACCTCCTCTCGATTATGAGCTGTGGAGCATATGGCGCTGTGATGAGCAGCAATTATAACTCCAGGCCTCGAGCCCCTGAGGTTCTGGTCAGCGGGGGCAAATTCCATGTGATCCGCGAGCGAGAAAGCTATGAGGACCTGATCTCCCATGAGCGAATTCTAAGCTCTGTAAAAAAAATCTCTGCTAATTTGAATGCCTTGTGATATTCCCCTTATATGCAAGGAATATTTACAGCCATGGTTACTCCTTTTCGAGCAACAAGTTTTGGCATTGATGAGAAGGCCTTTCGGCAACTGATTGAACGCCAAATAGAGGCCGGCATCCACGGCATTGCCGTTGCCGGCAGTACGGGCGAAGGCCAGACCATGTCCCCGGCGGAATGGGAAGAGGCTTTGAAAATCGCCTCCGGTTATCGCTCTCAAATTCATATAATGGCTTCCTGTGGAGCCTCATCCACATGGCAGTGTATCGAAAAAATGGAAAAACTTGGCAAACTGGAAGTACATAGCGCTTTGATCTCCAGTCCGCCTTACAACAAACCCCCTCAAGATGCTCTGGTCCAACATTATACGGAAATTTCCAAGGCTGTACCTTCCGTTCCCATCATGGTCTACAACATTCCGGGTCGAACGGCCGTGAATATTTTGGCGAGCACCATGACGGAAATCTGGAAGATCCCGAGTGTCCAGGCTTTGAAAGAATCTTCGGGCAATTGGAATCAGTTTTTAGATTTGAAACAAAATCTTCCCAGTGAAAAAGCTCTGTTTAGTGGAGATGATTTTTCGGCTCTCTCCTTTTTTGTTCATGGAGCCAATGGCCTAGTGAGTGTGCTTTCGAATATTGCCCCCAAGGCCTGCGTTCAGATCTGGAATCTGATCCAAAAGAAAGATTTTGGATCGGCTCAGGAAGTTTTCTTTGATTTGAAGAAGATGATGGATCTCTTGTTTTGCGAAAGCAATCCCATCCCCGTCAAATGGGCCGTTGGACAGCTTATCCAACGAGATCTTGCTCCACGACTTCCCTTGCGAGCTTTGAGTTCCAATTTTCATTCGACCATTCAAAGCGAGCTTTCCGCTCTGAAAGAGAAAGGATATTTGTAGAAGATGAAGCCGATTGTGATTGTAGGAAGTCGAGGCCGGATGGCTCAGGAGCTTCAAAAAATTTTAAATGACCAAACTTTGGCTTTTTCTATCTACAGTCCAAATTCCAAGGAGTCCGTTCAAGATTTTCAGTCCTCCTCGGGAGTCATTGATTTTTCAAAACCGGAAGCCACACCTGAAGTTATTCGCTTGGCTCGTGCAGCCAAAGTACCTCTCATCTGTGGAACAACGGGCTGGAAAAGCGAAGAAGAAAAACGAGCTCTTTTTGAAGAAGCCGCTGCGGAGATTCCCATCGTCTTGGATTCAAATTTTAGTTTGGGAATTGAACTGCTTTGCCGATCTTGCCAAATTCTCGCCAAAAATTTAGAGGGGCCTTTTATTATTACAGACATTCATCACCGTCACAAAAAGGATGCTCCCTCTGGAACAGCCCTCAAAATCGCCAAGCGAATGAAAGACCAAAAACCGGGGCTCGAAATTCAGTTTAAAGATATGCGAATTGGCGAAATTCCGGGCGAACACCGAGTCATGGTCGCTTGGAAAAATGAAAGTATCGAGTTTATTCATCGGGCGAGCTCACGTTCTGCGTTTGCAGAAGGAGCTGTGAAGGCTTTAAACTGGGCAAGCAAACAAAAACCAGGTCTCTACGAAATGAAAGATATGACGACATGAAATTTCAATCTTCTGTTCGACTTCAAAAACTTCCTCCTTATATTTTTTCGGAAATTCAAAAACGAAAAAAAGAAGTGGCGGCGAGACAAATTGACCTGATTGATTTAGGCATGGGGGATCCTGACCTAGCCACCCCACCGACCATCGTGAACTGCTTGATTGAGGAGGCAAGAAAGACAGAAAATCACCACTACCCCCCTTACAATGGAATTCCTGAATTTCGACAAGCCGTTTGCCGATGGATGGAGAGACGATTTTCCGTGACGGCAGATCCCGATAAAGAAGTGATCAACCTCATCGGCTCCAAAGAAGGAATTGCGAATTTTTCACAAGCGATTTTTAACCCTGGAGACTTCTGTCTGGTTCCTGACCCGGCATATCCTGTTTATACAAATGCTGCCCTTCTAGCTGGAGCTTCGCCCCTCAATTATCCTTTGAGAGCTTCAAATGCTTTCCGTCCTAAATGGAGCGAAATTTCGGAAGAAGTCTGGAGAGCCATAAAGCTCATTTTTATTAATTTTCCAAATAACCCGACCTCTGCGACGGTTTCCATTGATACCTATCGTGAGCTCGTCAGTTTGGCTCAGAAGTATGACTTTATGATTTGTTCAGATAACCCTTACAGCGAACAAAGCTATCATGAACTCGCCCCCTGTCTCCTTCAAGTTCCCGGTGCCAAAGAGGTGGGAATCGAATTTTTTTCCTGTAGCAAGACCTACAATATGACGGGTTGGAGAATTGGCTTTGCCGTGGGTAACCCCGATTTAGTCTCGGCTCTCTATAAAATGAAGTCCGCCATTGATACGGGAATTTTTAAACCCATTCAATGGGCCGCGATTGCAGCACTCGATGGAAAGGAACGAGAACTGGTCAATCCGTCGAAAGAAGTTTTTCACTATCGTCGAAACCTGATGAAAGAAGGACTCGAAAAATTGGGCTATGAGATTTTTGACGGGGGAGCCACTTTCTATCTGTGGATCAAAACACCTATGGGGGAAGACTCCATGAGTACCTGCACGCGATTACTCGAAAAGGGCATTGTCACGACACCAGGAATAGGTTTTGGAAAACAAGGCGAAGGATATTTCCGAATGTCCCTAACAGTTCCTGAAGAGAAGATTAAAGAAGTTCTCGAAAGAATGCCTGCAGCCGAAGAAGCTCAATCTCAGATTTCCTAAATTTTTTTAAAATTTACTTTGTGCATTTAAAAAAAGAAGTGATTTTTTATGGGCTATAAAAAATTAGAGCCCCTGGAATACAGGGGCTCTCGCTCCGGTGAAGTTTATTTAAAACTTCAGCCGCGAAGCTTGTTTCAAGTTATAAACCTTTCTTCACCAGAAAACATCTGACCTAAGTTAGCTATTAAAAAAAAGCAAAACCCAGGCGTTGTGCCCGGGTTTTGCTTTTTGTGTGGTCCAGATTCTTATGTTATCGGTTTAAAATTAATGTTTTACGGAAAGTATTTTCTTCGCATTTTGAAGCGCCTTATAGCCTCGCAAACCACTCAGCTGACGTTTCGGATCATGCTTTTGTTCCGTCCAGTTCCAGGACTTCTTGTTAATGTTTGCGACAATTTGCGCATCACTGAGAGGTTGAATTTCACTCGCAACGCTCGCTGACATCAGAGCATTGTGAGATCGTTGTAATGATGCGATTTGTTGCGATTGTTGAATCGTGTTGTTATCCAATACCTGACCAAAATCAGCACCTACAAAAATTCCACCGGGCTCGTTATTAGCGCCTGGTCCATAGAGACAAACAGCAGCATAAGCGTAGTTATTACTATCCCGGAAGTTCTGACAAATCGAAACTCCCGCAGGAAAGTATTGAGACTTAAATTGTGGAATTCCAACTAAGGCACCCACTTGTAGCTCCGGTAAGATAGCGGCTAAAGCATCGACCGTGATTCCACCCTGTTGAGTAACAGGAATATCAAATAGCGGTGGAGTCATCGCCACTGGGAAAGGCGCCCCATTTGGTAATTGGTTTCGAATTCCATAGCCATTCATTTGATCGCTGATCGCTTGCGCCAAATCAAACGAAATGACAATTTTTGCGTTGTCCGTTTTTGTGGCCGGAACAAAGCTTAAAGTTCCATAACCATTCGCAATGGGAAAATCCCCACTCATATTGACTTCCAAGCCGTTGCTCAGGGTCACTTCCACTTTCGCCACTTGAGCGACGGGATCTAAATTGATACTGACATTATCTCCAAGACTGGTGTCGCCGCAGCCAGTAAGGGCCAGGCCCCCAATTGCACATAGACACAGAGACTGACAAACCCGTTTTAACATAACCTTCCCCTTTCGCAGTTGATCCTTCGTTGTTTTGAGTTGCTTCACACTCGTGCAGCAAACTCGGATCAGCGAAATCGCAAGGCCCATGCCATCCCCCCCTGAACAAAAGTTTACAGTTGTTGTTGATGTAAAATTTCAAGCCGAGAACCCTCCTTCTCCCAGCATTTCTAAATTTCAACCAAAGTTGTCATCTTATCTTAGTCGAGTCAGAATTTTCACAGGCGCGAATTTTGACTCTTTGATATGAAAAAGTTTCAGGCCGCCTTAAGCTTTCGGCTCGATCGAGTTGGACAAACAGCCTTCCATTCAATAGATAAAAGACGATGAGCCCTAAATCCACCCATGCGGATGAGCGACTTTACTTCTGGCTGCCCCGATCGGAGCTCGCTTTCTTCCAATCGATTGTTGAATCCGCTGATAACTTGGCTCGAATTCGCACCGAGCGAAACGAAGGAGATAAGGCCTTGGTTGTCTTGATGTTTTCTGCTTCGCAACGAAGCGAAGTAGATGACCTTCTGCGTTATTATGCTCAAGAGTTTGATATAATTCCCGAATATGTTTGACTCCAGCTGTCTGCTCTTTGTGTAATAGTAATTGGGGGATTGAGTATCATGACAACAAACATAGACGAGACTATCCCGGAGAATAATGGCGTTGGTACAAACGCAGCATTTGCGACATCCAATGCTGCGCCACAGCCAACAACACAAGAAAATAATCGAGCAGAGCTAATTGCAAACACAATACAAATTGCAATGGATGCGGCTTATGGAGCCTCAACGGTCAATGAACAAAATATTGCTCACGTTCTGGGCGAACTTGTCCGGGCAAAACTTCTGACCGCAGAAGACTCCTATCGATTAAGAGATCAACTGAACGATCGAGAATTTTTAGATCGTATCCTTGATCAACGCATTCATCTAGCGTTACGACGCCGAAGTTTGATCCAATAAAACTTTGGACTGACTTTAATGAGCGACAATCGGAGGGGAGTCCGCTTACTTCTTGATCAAATTATCAATCAAGCGGACTCCCCTAAATTGCGCCGCCACAAGCCAACGACCTTTTTCATCTAAACTCGGTTTCTCTAGATCGTTTTGCCAGCACTCTAAATATTCCACACCAAAACCCAAACGCTGGAGGCGAGCTTTGGCTTCTGAAATCTGTGCAGAAGTCTTGAGAACTTCATATAACTGTGCCGACGCTTGACGATCGTCTTTTGAGAAATATTGATTTCTTGAACTCAGAGCTAATCCCGATTTTTCTCTCACAATAGGGCACGGACGAATTTTTATTGCAAGAAAGAGATCTTGAACAAGGGCTTCGATCACCTTCAATTGCTGGTAATCCTTTTCTCCAAAATAAGCCCTCTGAGGTTGAACCAAATGAAACAGCTTTAAGACAACCGTCGCCACCCCTTCAAAATGTCCTGGACGTCTGGGACCTTCCAGAACCTTAAGCAATTTTTGACGAGGACGAACTTGAACATCCGAACCCTCTGGGTAAAGTTCCCGATCAGACTTTGGGCAAAAAACAAAATGCACTCCCTCATTGCGCAATTTTGAAAGATCTGCAGAAAGAGGTCGTGGATAGGCGGCCAAATCTTCGTGAGGAGCAAACTGAGTCGGGTTTACAAAAATACTGACCAAGACTTTTGAACATTCCCGCTTGGCTTTTCGAATTAAAGAAAGATGGCCTTCGTGCAAAGCACCCATCGTCGGAACAAAACCCAAAGAAAGACGTTTTGGCTGATCGCCCCTCCATTTCTGTAAAGTTCGATAGGTTTTAAAGACTTTCATCGAAAAAATGATCTAGTGAAACGTATGATCTCGACTGGGGTATTTTCCCTCTCGGACTTCCGCCGCATAGTGCACGAGAGCATCTTCCACCCAGCGCTGACCTTGCGAAAAATGTTTCAAAAAACGTGGTTTGAAAGATTCATCGAGGCCTAACAAATCATAAAGAACAAGCACCTGCCCCAAAGTATCCGGGCCAGCTCCGATTCCAATGGTAGGATGTTGCAACTCTTCCGTAATTTGTTTTGCCAAAGCCGAAGGAATCATCTCAAGCACCAAGAGTTGACAGCACGCTATTTCCAGTTCCTTCGCCTCCCGAAATAAACGAGTAGCTTCTTCAGGCGTTTGGCCCTGTAGTTTGTAATCCAAAATGGTTTGAGGAGTGAGACCAATATGACAACATACATGATAACCCGCTCCATCGAGAGCGGCCACCACATCTAAGACCGGTCCCTCAACCTTCAGCATATCCGCACCGGCCTCTACCAGAATCTTTGCCGAGTCCACGGCCTGCTCAGGATTGTCATAAGTTCCAATGGGCATATCCGCAATAATCATAGGCGGTTTCTTCGTTCCGGCCTTTGCAACTCCTATTTTTACCGCTCCCACATGTTCCATCATCTGGCGGATACTGACGCTCAAGGTGTTCTCATGTCCATAAATGACCATCCCCATCGTGTCGCCCACAAGCAGATAATCAATGACGCCGGTTTGCGCACAGATCTTTGCAAAAGTCGCATCGTAACAAGTTGTCATCACAATTTTTGTTTCAGAGATCATGATTCATTCACCACCCTTCTTACACCTTTATACCTTGCTTTCTAATGCTCTTATCACTTCTCCCGCGAGATAAAAAGATCCGAGTACTAAAACTGGCCGCCTCTTGTCCCAAAGGGTAGCTATTTCTCCCTCCAAAGAGGGCATTAAATGAATTTTACCTGAAAAGCTCTTGAGATCCCTTTCCAAGAATTCCTTTAGCTCTGTGTTTTTGATTTCTCTCGGAGGGAAAAAACTTGGCAAATAGATCTCCGAAATCCAATCCCGAATCGGCTCCAGAATTTTTTCGGGCATTTTTTCTCTCATGGCTCCGAAAACACACAAAAATTTTGTCTTCGGAAAATATTCTTTCAAATAATCTCGAAGGCACTCCGCCGCCGACTCGTTGTGTGCTCCATCGACAATAAAAGGAGGACTTTGCCGAAGCTTTTGAATTCGCCCAAGCCACTGTCGATTTTTGAAAAGCGCCGTCTCATATTTGGGCTTCAATTCCCACAATTTGCAGGCCTCTTCAAAAACTCTCCAGGACAAACGAGCATTCCAGATCTGATGAGAGCCTCGATCGGATAAGTCTTTTGCCAAGCTTTGTTCCATTGAACTTTGTTCCAATGGCTGGTCCGAAATTTTTAAATCACTCCCTAACTTTTTAGCCTGCTCTTCAAAAACCTGTTTCACTTCTGGATTCTTAGGCAGATACACCCATGTGATTCGGTGAGGGCGCATGATCCCTGCCTTTTCAAAGGCAATCGATCGGTAACCCTTTCCTAGAACCTCTTCGTGATCCAGACCAATAGGACCAATCACCGAGATATCCGGCTCACAAATATTTGTTGCATCCAATCGCCCCCCCATCCCGACTTCAATCACTTGAACGTCCACTTTGAGATCCCTAAACATTAAGAAAGCCAGAAGAGTCATTCGCTCAAAGTAAGTGAGAGACTTTAATGAAACCTCATATTTTTGCTCAAATTCTTCGAGTTCTTTTTGAGAAATTTCGTCCCCGTTGATACGAAATCGCTCGGTCGGTCGAAGCACATGAGGTGAAGAATAGGTGCCGACCCTGAGCCCAATCGATCGAAAAAGAGCGCTAAGATAATTGGCAATACTTCCTTTAGCGTTCGTACCGGCAGCGAGAATGCAGTGTCGCCCAAACTGCGGATTTCCTAAAGACTCCGCAGCCCGGATCATCTGATCAAGTTTATAAAAATCTTTCGACGGGACATCATATTTTTTTGGATTGGGCTGGGTGGACATGAATTAAGAAGTTTGATGAAGTTTGCCCGAAGCAATCTGGTGCCGAAGTAAATGAAAAATATTGGAGAGATAAGCTCGTTGGTCTTTACGAGCTACAATATTATCAATCATTCCATGCTCCAATAAAAAGGGCGCTCTTTGAAAGCCTTCCGGGAGTTTTTGCTGAATCGTTTGTTCAATCACTCGAGGTCCGGCAAATCCAATCAAGGCTTCGGGCTCAGCAATATTGATATCCCCAAGGATCGCAAAGCTCGCCGCCACTCCTCCCGTCGTCGGATGCGCCAACAGTGAAATAAAAGGAACACCCTCCTCTTTCATCTGATAGAGGGCAGAACAAGTTTTGGCCATCTGCATCAGAGAAATAATTCCTTCTTGCATTCGCGCCCCTCCCGAAGAGGAAACAACAACGGCCGGAATTCGATTTTCCAAAGCATATTCAAAACATCGAGTAACTTTTTCTCCAACGACAGAACCCATACTTCCGCCCATAAACTCGAAAACAAAAACCGAAAAACAAAAGGGCTGGGCATTCAATGTGGCTCGCCCCCATATAGCCGCCTCCAATTCTCCAGATTTTTTTTTAGATCTTTGAACCCGCTCCTTGTAGGTTTTTTGATCTTTGAAATGAAGCGGATCTGGACTTCTCATTTCCGCGTCAAATTCTTCAAAACTATCCGGATCACTGAGCATGGCCACCCGTTTTCGTACCGGCATCACAAAATGATAGTTACACTTTAAGCAGACATGGAAATTCGCTTCAATTTCCACGCGGTATAAGATCGCCCCACAATTAATACATTTTGTCCAAAGAGACGTACCACTCTGATCGGGGCCAGAACGAGGCAAGCGAGTTTGAATTCCTGGTGATTTTAAATCCTTACGCCAACTCATTTGTGTTGGTTTGCAGTCAAGTCCAAGCCCTTCAGCAGGTCAAGAAGTTTGCTTTAAACTTCACTTCTCGGGCAATCTATGGCTCAGTAGAGCCCTATGTCTGAAAAAATTATCTTTACGCTTAAAAACATAAGCAAGGTTGTGCCCCCTAAAAAGCAGATTTTAAAGAACATCTATTTATCGTTTTATTTAGGCGCAAAAATCGGGGTTTTAGGCCCAAATGGGGCTGGAAAGTCCTCCCTTCTTAAAATTATTGCTGGGCTAGACGATGAGCACGAGGGAGAAGTCATAAAGAGCGATGGAATAAGTGTTGGGATTTTACGTCAAGAGCCCGCCCTCAATGAAAACAAGGATATTAAAGGGAATCTGGTGGAGGGGATGAAGGAAGTAGGCGCGCTCCTCGCAGAGTTCCAAAAAATTAATGCGAAATTCGCGGAGGAGATGAGCCCTGAAGAAATGGAGGCTCTGATTCAAAATCAAGCCGAAGTGCAAGAAAAAATTGATGCCTCTAACGGCTGGGAAATGGAACGCACTTTAGAAATTGCCAGCCAAGCCCTTCGCTTACCGCCTCTTGATCAGGGGGTGAAACATCTTTCTGGTGGAGAGCGAAGACGAGTCGCTCTTTGCAAACTCTTACTCGAACAACCTGATGTTTTATTGTTAGACGAGCCGACCAATCATTTGGATGCCGAGTCCGTTTCTTGGCTAGAGCAACATCTCCAAAATTACAAGGGCACCGTGATTGCCGTCACTCACGATCGCTATTTTCTCGACAACACCGCCGGTTGGATTTTGGAACTT
>Ga0114931_10011030_pt1 | contig 10709 bp, 9 predicted proteins | sample 2SBtaG_FD_89579 | JGI IMG/M metagenome (GOLD analysis project Ga0114931, IMG submission 89579) | Deep subsurface microbial communities from Kolumbo volcano to uncover new lineages of life (NeLLi) - 2SBTROV14_V59a metaG | ecosystem: Environmental > Aquatic > Marine > Volcanic | place: Kolumbo...
CAGAACCTCGGGAAATCGAGCTGTCTATAGATCCAGCCGATGTCGTCGAGCACATCACAACTGCACAGGGGCCCGGCGGGCAAAATGTCAACAAAGTCGCCACCGCCGTCCACCTGATGCACAAGCCCAGTGGCATCGAAGTCCGCATGCAGGAAACCAAGAGCCAGGCCCAAAACCGTGAAAAAGCCTGGAGGCTGCTCCGGGCCCGACTGTTTGAGCAGGAACGTGCAAAACAGCAGCAGCAAGAATCAGCCCAGCGGCTAGCCCAGATCGGTGGTGGCGGTCGCAGCGAACGCATCCGCACCTATAGATTCAAGGACAATATCGCCGTCGATCACCGCCTCAACGAGAGCTTCGCACTCGAGAAAGTGCTTTCGGGCGATCTCGATGAATTGGCAAAACGGCTGACCGAGCGAGAAACAGCACGGCGTCTGTCAAAATTGTGATATCGAAGCCAAAATCCTTGAGTTAGAAAATAAATGTTCGTGAAATGTTCGGGCTTATTCACGTTCGGCACACACAGCTTTAACCAAATCGTTTGACTTTTCCAAAAATGAGCGCACAGTAGTAGGTGAAGCGGTTTACCGGCTGGTCTGCGACACGCGACCGGCAGCACGTCATGCGGGAAGAACACGCTCTCCTGTCGGCACCGCTGGTATGTGTTGTTTTTGATCCCAGAGTCGATTTAGGAGGAGATTCAAAAATGAAAGGCATCTCATTGGCCACGGCTGCCGTCGTGGTGTGCGCGGGCTCGGCGATCGCTCAGCCCGATGGCATCGGAATCCCGGGTGCAGGTATGACCCAGCTCGCAATCCAGGACACACCGACTGGGTTTGGCAACTCAACCGCGGGTACGCAGGCTTCACCCGGCGGGAGCGAAGTCGACGGGCTGTGGGGCTCCATTTCAGCCACCACGCTCAATGTTGCCATCACCGGCAACCTCGAAGGCAACTTCAACAAGCTTTGGATCTTCTTCGATGGTGTCGCGGGTGGCGAGAATGTTGCTCTGGGTGATAACGTCGATGGAGGGTTCGGCGAAATCAACAACTTTGCCGGCATGACGTGGGACAGCGGCTTTACCCCCGACCACGGCATCCGTGTTGAAGTCGGCGGCAGTTTCCTTGGCATCCGTCAGTTCGACCTCATCGACAACACCGGTGGTGATATCTGGACCGCGGGCGGTACTGCAAGTCTGCCTCTGGTAAACGCCGCTGGTGGATTTGGAGTGACGACCGGCTGGGATAATGCCAACGCTGTTGGTGTTTCTGATGTGAGTGCCGCTGGCGCCCTCAGCGCCACGACCGGCTGGGAGTTCTCTATCGACTTGGCAACCTTCTTTGGCGCAACACCGAGTGCCGTCGGAATAGCTGCATTTGTCAGCAACGGTGGCGGCGACTTCCTGTCGAACCAGGTGCTTCCAGGCATCGGTGGCGGCGGAAATCTCGCCGGACCTGCGACACTTGATTTCAATCAGATCCCCGGCAATCAGTTCGCCGTGATTCCAACTCCAGGCACGCTTGCGCTGCTTGGCTTTGCCGGTTTGGTAACACGTCGGCGTCGTCGCTGATCGCAGTTCAATCTCCTCATTGTTAAGCTCCTTTCAACACCCTCGGCACGCCGCCGGGGGTGTTTTTTATACACAAGCGCAGCACGAAAGCACCCCAAAAAGTAAGCGGGGTTATCGCACAAAAACACCGACAATCCTAAAAAGAAAACAATTGCTTGCGTTCGCCCCAACCACTCTTAGAGCATCCTCATTCCTTCTGTAGCGTGTAGCCGCAGTGTCGGAAGCAGTTGGCGGCTGCGGCGGTGACCCGTTTGCCAACGGCGATGTCATCAGTACCCTCGGCAATTGGCTCGTTATATGCCCTTGAGCTGACCGTTGCGCGCAAATATTCGGCGTGTCGTTCCAACTAGGGCGGCACGCTTTTTTTAACCCTCAACACAAGCGCACAATAATTGGTGTATGAATGCGTTACTAGGAATTACACGCATGTCCAAACCGCAGGTCACCGACAAACTGTGGGAGATTGTCGAATTTTTATTTACGGCTAATCACAGACGAACACAGCACACCTGGTGTTGGGCGTATTTGGCTGACAAGGCTTGATTGGAATTCTATTAGTCCTGCTGACCGATATACCTTTGGAGTGCAGGTCGCGTGAGAATTGGCTGCAAGGGCATGAAACGCATGCGTTGACGAAGAGTGTGCATTTTTACCCTCACTTACCTAGCAAACAAATCCACCTTACGGACACATGTTCAGCCAGTTGCCGAGAACGGTAGTGATGTCAGAAAAGTTCACCAGCCCGTCGCCATTGGCATCACCGCAGACCGGGTTCACATCGAGCCAGTTGCCCAGTACCGTTGTGATATCCGCGAAGTTCACGACGCCGTCACCATTGGCATCGCCCGCGCAGGTTCCCGGCACAACAGCGTTGACGCTGACTGAAAAATTGTCATAGGTGGCAGTTCGCGTAACCGATCCGTTTGGGCCAATGCTATTTGAAGTATAGAATCCAAATACGATCGGTTGAGCCGTGCAAGAGAAATCAACTGATCCTGTTCCCGCGACAAGCACGAAATCGGTCGAGGTGATACCAACTCGTGACTTGGTTAGCCAATTGGCATTAGCGCCGGTTGCACCTGCTGTCGCTCCATAAATGTTGCTGCCTTGTCTCGCAGTCAAGCCGATCCCGTGGCCCGCGGTAGCCGTTGGAGTTCCCGCTACAAACTGGACATCAACGGAGAAATCGATCGAATCGATAGCCCCGGACACCGATGGCGAATAGGCGGCCGGCGAATAGGTATGGACACCCACGATAGAGACACTACTTGTAGAGGTGACGAGTGAATGGTGCACCTCCCAATGTGAGCCAGGATTGCCACCGGAGGGCATTGGAGTGCTGGTAACAGTGCCGCAACACCCAGACTGGACCCTGCTGAGGGTACTCCAATCCGCTGCCGACATCGTGCCATCGGAGAACGTCACGGCAGACGTGAGTGCCGTCGATATCAAGGTTGCACCTATTGCAGAGATCATCGTTCACCTTCCTTTTCGTTTGCCGCGTCAGGATCGGCAAACATTCCTATCCTTGCGCCGCATTATGACTAAGTAAAGCTACCCCCCCCCGCATTAATCAAGAAAAAACCCGAACATTTCTGCTCGGGCTCATGAAATCATCCCTAAGTATTGATGCGACAGTGACTTACCTCTACTTCTTCCACTGCGCCTTGAACCCCTTAATCGCCTCACTCAGCCTGCCCTCAAGTTCGCCGTCCAGCGCCTTGAGTTTCTCAAGCTCATCGCGCACCGCCTTGCCCGTTGTACGCATGTATTCCAGCAGGCCCTGCTCGAACTGCGCGATGTCCGCAATCTTCACATCATCAAGAAAGCCCTTCGTCCCCGCGTAGATCGAGATGACCTGATCCGTCACATCCGCCGGTACGTACTGCGGCTGCTTGAGCAACTCCACCATGCACCGTCCACGGTCGAGCTGCGCCTGCGTCGCCTTGTCAAGCTCGGTGCCGAGCTGCGCAAAAGCTTCGAGCTCGCGGTACGCCGCAAGGTCGAGTCGAAGCGAGCCGGCGATCTTTTTCATCGCCTTGATCTGCGCATTGCCGCCAACCCGACTGACCGAAATGCCGACATTGACCGCCGGTCTCTGACCCGCAAAGAACAGTTCTGGCTCAAGATAAATCTGACCGTCGGTAATCGAGATCACATTCGTCGGGATGTACGCCGACACGTCGCCTTCCTGCGTTTCAATGATCGGAAGAGCCGTCAATGAACCGGCGCCCTCTTCGTCACTGAGCTTTGTTGCACGCTCGAGCAGACGTGAGTGAAGATAGAAAACATCACCGGGGTACGCCTCACGACCGGGTGGACGACGCAAGAGTAGCGACATCTGCCGATACGCCACCGCCTGCTTGGACAGATCGTCATAGATGCACACAGCGTGCTTGGGTGTCTTGCCATCCTTGCCCTGCCACATGAAAAATTCGCCCATCGCGCAACCGGCGTACGGCGCGAGGAACTGCATAGGAGCCGGATCGCTGGCACCAGCGCTGACGACAATCGTGTACTCCATCGCGCCGTGCTCACGCAGCGTCTCAACGACGCCCGCGACCGTTGATTCTTTCTGCCCCACGGCGACATAGATGCAAACGACCGCATCCTTGGTTCCCCAGTACTTTTTCTGATTGATGATCGTGTCGATTGCTACAGCGGTCTTCCCCGTCTTGCGATCACCGATAATCAGCTCACGCTGACCTCTGCCGATCGGGATCATCGAATCGACCGCCTTGATGCCGGTTTGGATGGGTTCGGTCACGGGCTGACGCATCGCAATACCCGGTGCGATGATCTCAGCCAGCCGCGTGTTTTTCGTCTGAATTGCAGTTCCGCCATCGATCGGCTGCCCCAGCGGATTGACAACTCGCCCCAGCAGTTCCTCGCCGACCGGCACCTCAAGCATCCGCCCTGTCGAGACGACGGTGTCGCCTTCTTTGACAGAGAGGTAATCACCATAGATCACCGCGCCGACGGTGTCGAGTTCAAGGTTGAGTACCTGCCCCATGACCGCGCCTTCGCTGGTCTGAAACTCGAGCATCTCGCCCGCCATGGCGCTGTTGAGCCCGTAGATACGCGCGATGCCGTCACCAACTTCAATCACACGGCCAACGTCGGAGATCTCCAGTTCGGTTGTGAACTGCTCGATCTCCTGCTTGATGACACTGGCGATTTCGTCTGTTTTAATTTTCATTTCATTGCTCGTTGCAAATACTTGCTCTCGTGTTACTGCTGAATCTCGAACTCGATAGTGACAGATGCAGAGACGACGACGTCTGCAGGTTCCATCGGTGGGGGGGTCGCATTGGCTTTGCCGAACAGTTGGGCCTGCCGCGACTGATACACCTGCCCTGCAGTATTGATCGTCAGTCGGTGAATTCGCCCCAACTGAGCGCCAGACGCTGTCACAGCCGCATCGGCATCTTCTCGCGCATTCTCAACCGCCTGCCGGAGCACATCACTGCGCTTGGTTCGTTCGTCGTCGAGCCCGAAACTGACAAAATCAATAGTGTTAGCCCCGCCGTCCACCGCCGCCTGCACAAGATCGCCCGCAAGTTGAAGGTTTTGTGATTTGACGGTGATGCTATTGTTGACTCGGTAACCGATGATCTGTGGCGAAAAATTTCGCTCACCCGGCTTGGGTTGTGAGTACATCGGCTGGATGCTGAATCGGCTCGTTGACAGTTCGTCCTTTGCCGCACCCTTGCGCTGAAGCATGTCGAGGACCCGTGAGACACGCTTACTGTTTTCACGGATGACATCCTGTGGCTCCGGGCCTTCGCTGATCACGCTGAGAGAGATCCGCACCATGTCAGGAGGCACAAGAATCGATGCGCTTGCCGTCACAACAACCACCGGCATATCCCCATCCGATGCAACGCGCTCAGGCCTCGGCGCAAACTGCGCAGGTGCCGCACACGCCAGTATCAACATCGCAATCGTCCCCAAAACAATGAACAGGGCTGAGCGGCTCATCATTCACCGTCCTCTTCGATCGCCTGATCAAATCGATTGCGAATCGCAGTCGAGCCATCTTCAATGAGTCGCTTTCGCATCCTCCGAAGCTGCGTGGCGACGCTTGCATCGATAAGCTGATCGCCAACCTGCATCCGCACGCCCCCAATCATCTGATCGTCCGTGTATGCATGCATGATTGGTTCGCGGTTGAGGACTTCATGCAGCCGCGACTTGATCGATGCAAGCTGTTCACCTGAAAGCAGATACCGCGTCCAGACATCAACTTCGATCCGACCGAACTTCTCCTGCACCATCTCCTGAAATGCTGTGGCAATGGGATCAAAGCGGTTCAGTCGCTCCTTGCGATTGAGTACAAGCAAAAAACGAAGCAGCATGTCGCTGATATGACCGTGACCAAAGATGCTGCGAATTGCCGCATCTTTCTTGGCAACCGGAATAATCCTCGAGTCAAACAGCCCGCCCAGTTCACGGTGCTGCCGGGTGAGCTCGGCAAGCTCATCAAGCTCGCCACTCGTCGACTCCAGTGCCTCGCGTCCACCTTGCTCCTCGATAAGTTCAAACAGACTTTGCGCGTAGACACGGTCCACGGCGTCTGGGGGTGTTTTGAGGTGTTGGGTAGCCATGCAATCGTGTTCCTAGCTTGCCGCGTATTCCCGCGCAAAACCCTCGACCGATTCCTCAACCAGCCGTTTCTGATCGTCTTCACTCACCTCGCGCTGGAGAATTTTACTCGCCACGTGCGTCGCTAACGATGCCGCCTCGTTGTAGATGTCATTGAGCGCAGCCCGCTTGGCAGCTTCAATGCTCTGCCGAGCCGATTCACGCATCTGATTCAGCTCAACCTCAGCCTTGTTGCGAAGCTCCGCCGCCATCCGCGTCTGCTCGGCTTTGGTTTTCTCAATCAACTCGCTCGCTTCAGCACGTGCCTCGGCAACCGCTTTTTCGTAGTCACGCAGCGAGGCATCGGCCTGCCGCCGTGCTTCTTCTGCAGCAAACACCTCAGAACGGATGTGCTGCTCACGATCTTCCAGCCCCTTCATGATCTTGGGCCAAGCGAACTTGCTCAGCAGGAAAAACACCACGCCAAACGCCAGCAGCGTTGATGCAAACTGCATCCATGAAAAATCCATCACGCCGGCATTGGCATGCCCACCCGCCGCCGCACCGTGACCGGCATTTGCAGCAGCATCATGCAACGTCTGCGTCGCCGTTCCTGGTTCAGCGTGATGATCCTGTGCAGCTACAGGAAATGCTGCTGCAAACACAACGGCCAATGCCAAAAGCACATGTCTCATGAATCCGCCCTCTCACAGGGGCCATGCCCCGGAAGGTCACTCTCCACCAAGGCGCACACCATCATCAGCAAGCGATTCAGCCGCCGCATGTGAATTCACACGCACGCGACCTCACTACGCTTCTCCAATTACTGCAGCCCCGCGTACTTGGCGCTGAGCGCAAGGAAGCCTGCAAGGATCGCAAACAGCGCCGCACCCTCGACAAGTGCCGCAGTGATGAGCATGTTTGTCGCAATGGTGCCGGACGCCTCGGGCTGACGAGCAATACCGTCAACCGCCTGCCCGCCGATGCGACCAATACCGATGCCTGCGCCCACCGCACCGAAACCGGCTGCAATGCCCGCACCGATGCCCTTGCCCGCAAGCGCGATGGCATCAGCCATCCCGCCACCGCCACCAAGTGCTCCGCCATCCTGCGCAAACGCCGGGCTCACCAGGTACAGCGCCGCAACGCCCATGCCGCCAATCATTCCAATCAACGTTGACTTTCTCATTGTCTGCTTTTCGCTCCATGTCAATGCGGTGCCACAAAAGGCACCGCGGTGTCTCATCTCTGTCACTCAAACAGCGCTCACCGGCACCGCCTTGTCTTCTTCCATCGGATGCGCTTCGTCATATTTCTCAGCATGTGCACTATCTTCATGCTCATGGTGTATGAGTTGTGCGATAAACAGCGTAGTTAGGAACATGAAGATAAACGCCTGCAAAAATGCCACGAACAGTTCAAGGCAATACAGCCCGACCGATGCGCCCACCGAAACCAGGAAAATCGGCCCTCCCACCCAAATGTGCATGCTCGGAACCAACGCGGTAAAGCCCAGAATCACCGCCAGGAGCACATGCCCGGCAGTCATATTTGCAAACAGTCGCACGGCAAGCGCAAACGGCTTGACGAACGTTCCCATGATCTCAACCGGCACCATGATCGGCGCCAGATACCACGGTGCCCCTCCGCCATAATGCTTGATCCACGCGATCAGCCCAATTGACCGAATGCCGTTGATCTGCCACAAAATGAACGACATCACCGCAAGCGAACCCGTAACTGCAATCCGGCCGGTTGGCGTTCCTCCGAAAAAGGCAAAGTGCGGATCACCCCACAGCGACCCAACCGAATGTTGGACATCAAGCAGCGGCAAGAGCCCCAGCAGGTTATTGAACAGAATAAAAAAGAACAAACTCAACAAAAATGGCATCCACTTCGCAGCGTCAAGGCCAAGCTGTGGCCTGATCACGTTGTCGCGAAGGTAAAGGATGATGACCTCAAACACCTGCGCAATGATGCCGCGCGTAATGAACCGCTCGTTGCCTTCCTGCGTGGAACCCGTGCCGATTGCCGCCGCCACTCGCGTCATGACCCACACCAAGAGCGCGCCCGCTGCAAACAGCGTCAGCGTGTTCATCGTCAGCACAGGTCCAACCGATTCCGGACCACCAATCAGCGGACGATCAAGCACATGACCCAGCGGATCACTTGCGGCAAGAAGGATGCTTGGATGCATGGATTCAATCATGATTCAGCATTCGGTACGCCGCTGCGGCGGGTGTCTGGGCGTTAGCCGGGAGGTACATCCTGCTGCACCGTCGGCGTGTGTCGTTTCGATACTGCGCTGATCCGTGCCCCGATGACACGCACCATCCCCACCCATGAGCCAACGAAGGTGGCTCCCGATGCGATGGTCAATGAAAGTGCATCGAGCGTTCCGCTGGGGGCGGAAAAGTATAACAGCACCGCAAGACCAATTGTCGCCACGCACCCAAGCCCCTGAACACCCAGCATCACAAATGGCCAGCGGGCAAACCCCCTAGGCTTCCAGGGACGAGCGAGCACCACCGGCCCGACACCCCCAAAGAGCCCCGCAAGTGCCCCGGCCTCCGCTGACCAAATCGTCCCCATCCCCGCAATCGCATACACAATCCCACCTGCCAACCCCGCTGCGATCCCACCACCAATCAACCCCATCCCCAGCAGCATCCCGATGGGCAGCGTCATCGGGGCCGTCTGATCCGCACCCGCAGGACCCGTAAATATCCCTGATGCCCCTTGCGACGGGTTAGAACTTGTCAAAGTCGGCTGGAGTTGGGAGTTCGGGCTCGTCATCACCGGGTTCGGCTGGGGTTCGCTCAAACCAGTCGTCGAGCCCGCTTCTACTGCCGGTTCCTCCGCTTTCGTCGAAAGCCCCGCGGCATGGCTTGGGTTGTTCCGACTGTGTGGGGGCACTCGATTCGTTTCCTTTGGTGGTTAGATCAGAAGCTCTGGGCAGAGAACGACTTGATGGACTTTTTTCACCTGCTCGTCGGTTCAGCGCCACAGCCCGCCGGTACAGATTCGCGCCGCCACCGATCATCCCCACGATCAGCCCGATCATCAACCACCTCGGCCCAGTCCCTGCCCAACCGTCAATCAACCATCCCACAAACCCCATCCCCGCAATCGACCCAAAAAACTCCATCCCCAGACCCGAAATCCGCCACGCATAGCCCGGGTCATTTGGGGAGATATCAGGTTCACGTCCTTCACACGCCATTGCTCTTGTTCACTACTTTCCCTGCACACTATGCCGCATTCTCATACGTACATCGACAAAATGCAGCGTCAACACAATGATCGCACCACTCAGCGCCGCAGCAACAGCAATCCCCCAGTAACCCCCAATTGACATGTCAGACGCCGCATTGAGCACTTCACCGCCCGGCTGCCGCAATGCCCCGACCATGAGCCCCGTCAATGCCGCCATCGTCACATCGTGTGCCGAGTGTAAGAGCCAGTTCACCACCCGGCTGAACACCGCCAGCCCCACGAGCAACCCCAGCCCAAATACACCGATGAATATCCAGTCATCAGCGAAACTGACACCAGACAGCGCCACCAGCGGATCAGTAGAGCTCTGCCCCGTCAAGTACCCCACACACCGGTGCATCGTCGTAAACACCGCGTGATACTGCCCGAGCACAAGCAGCAAAAACGACCCGCTCAGCCCCGGCAGAATCATGGCGCTGATCGCCAGCGCGCCGCTGACGAACACAAACGGAAGTGTTGCGCGCGTGGGGCGCAATACAAGCAGGTTTGGGTCACCATCAAGCCATTCGTTCAACTGATCTCGGGTTCGGAGAATAGTCAGTCGTACTGCTGTCTCACGGAAATAGAGATAGCGAGCAACGTCTGATTCCTCGGAGTACCCGAGCACGTTTTCTGGATCAAAAACCGTGAGGCGAAACCACTGTTCGTTCCGCCGAAGCGAGTCAAGAAACCCCTGCGTCAGTTCGTCGGGTCGATGCGTTGCTGCCCAAGCAATGACGCCGTCGAAGTCATCCGGAGTTCTTATGGGTTGCGCGTAGAGAATGTCCGCATGCCTATCCCGTGCTATGGGCCTTGCTTGCTCAAGCTCAGTTCCGGAACCCTGCGCGCCAACGAAACTCCAAGCCATGAATATGGACAACATCATTGCCCAAACGTTCCAGTTTGAATAGCGCTTTACCCGCGCAAGCGGCATCCAGCTCGACGCCAGTATCAACCCAAAGAAAAACGCATACGTCGGCCCGGGACGATCCTCCATCATCCCCGTGATGAACGTGCTCATCGTCAGCATCGCAATGCCGATCCCCGCCAGCATCGGCCCCAGCACCCACCAGTGAACCCTCCCAAGCGCCCGCCGTGCTTCTCCCACCTTTCCACGGAACAGTAGTACAACGAATCGCAGCGACAGCGATCGCAACGCCGCTATAAACCGCTCGTAGATCCCCGTGATGAACGCGATCGTCCCGCCGCTCACCCCCGGCACGACATCCGCCGCCCCCATCGCCAATCCGCGCACAAAAAGCAGTGCGGCATCCGTCATACGGGAACCCTTTGGAGGATAATC
>Ga0114931_10011031_pt1 | contig 10709 bp, 8 predicted proteins | sample 2SBtaG_FD_89579 | JGI IMG/M metagenome (GOLD analysis project Ga0114931, IMG submission 89579) | Deep subsurface microbial communities from Kolumbo volcano to uncover new lineages of life (NeLLi) - 2SBTROV14_V59a metaG | ecosystem: Environmental > Aquatic > Marine > Volcanic | place: Kolumbo...
AAACAAAGCTTACGTAGATTGCTACAAGACCTAAACAAATTAAAACCACACCTATCAAAAAAGTGTTAGCCAACATTAAGTTTACTGCAGGAGAAAAATACAATGCTCCTTTACTTAAACTTATTGCAATACCATAACACAAAATTAAGGCAGAACTAAAAGTTAAAAATAGACCAAGAATAGATATTAAACTAAGGGGTTTTACAGATAAGCTTATAATTCCAACTTTTGCCAGGTTAAAACTTTTAGAAAAAGAGTATCCTGGTTTGCCGTATTTTCTTGCAGGAGCTTTAAAGTAAATATAGGATTGCTTAAATCCCACCCAACTGGTAATCCCCCTTAAAAATCTTTGATACTCGCCAAACTGATTTAAATATGCTACTACTTTTTTGTCGTAAAGTTTAAAATCGGAACCTCCTTCTGCAATTTTTTGTTCTAAAAGAAAATTTGCTAATTTATAGTACAATTTTGAAAGTATCTTTTTAATAAAGGGTTCTTTTTCCGTAGTTTTTTTTACACCATTTACAATGTCAAAACCACTTTCCCAATCTTTAATAAACTTTGGAATTAAGCTAACAGGGTGTTGCAAATCGCTATCCATTATAATAACAGCATCTGCACTAGCACTATTTTTAATGCCACAGGCTAAAGCTTTTTGAGATCCAAAATTTCTACTAAAACTTATACCAAAAATATTTTTATCTTTTTTTGAAAGACTTAAAATTTGATCAAAAGTTTTGTCAGTGCTTCCATCATCTATAAATACGTATTTAAATACGTATTTTAGTTTTTTACTCTTGCGAATATCTTTAATCTGTTTGTATATTATCTTAATGTTTTGCTCTTCATTTAACGCAGGAAGAACAATATTAATTGTTTTCATTTAAACTGTTTAATGCCCTTTGTGCCTTTATGTTTGTAAAATCTAAATTTAGTGCTTTTTGATAATATTGTTTAGCTTTATCTAACTGACCAAGTTCTTTATAATTATTACCTAAATATATATAAATATCTATATTTGGTCCAATTAACTTTAGAGTATTTTCAAAATACAAGTTGCTTTTTTCATAATCTTTTTTATCTAAATAAATAAGAGCCAAATTATAATCAGATTGCCAAATATTTTGGTTAATACTTAATGCTTTATTATAATTTTCAATAGCTTTATCAATTTGTTTATCAGACATATAGGCATTTCCTAAGTTATGATACGCATCTGCAAATTTTGGATTTAATTTGACTGCGTTTTTAAATGCTTTAATAGATTTTTTTGTATCACCCATTTTACCGTAGGTGTCGCCAACATTGTTCCAAGCTTTAGGGCTGTTTGGTGAGGCCTCTACAGTTTTTAGCCAAAGTCTATCTTGATTTGTCCAAGAGTAATTCCTATACGAAGTACGAACCCCGAGAATAACTATTAATAAAATAAACAAACCAAATATAATTTTTTGATAGTCTTTGTACTTATTTAAAAAGTAGTAAATAAAAAAAGATATCAGTACAAAAAAAGCTATTGATCCTACATATATATACCTTTCTGCTACAACCCAAGCCACACCAATTGGCAAAATAAAGGGCAAAAGTGAAATAATAAAAAAACTGGCCCAAAATAAATATATATATTTTTTCTTAATTAAAGCCCAAAATAAGCTTAAAGTGTAAGCCAAAAAAACAAAAGTTTGAAAAACCCTTGCAACAGAAGTTAGATTAAATTTTGTATGGTAAAGTGTTAAGTCTTTTGGAAAAATTAGAAGTTCAAAATATTTTGTTAAAGCCAAAGGCATTGAAACAAAAGGACTTACTGATGAGTTATATTGATAATACTGATATTTTAATACATCAAATCGAGTATTTAGCTTAAGACCATAGTAAATAGTCCAAAAAATTCCCAAACCCAAGAATGGTAGAGCTAACTTATAAGTCTTTTTAAAGTTTTTGTTGTTATATGTAAACTCGTACACCAAGTAAACTCCAGCAAGTACAAACGACTTTTCACTAGAAAGCAAACATAAAATAAAAAAGGCAATAGACAAGTAGTAATTTTTTAAACCAGTTTTTAAGTAGTACAAAAAAGATAAAAGAAAAAAGAAAGTATATTGAGCATACGGACCACCGCTAATCCAGGTAACACCCTCTATTGCAATTGGATGAACAGAAAACAAAAGTGCGCTAAAAAAAGCAATATAAGGGTTTGCAAGCTTTTTTAAAACTTTAAATATAAGAACTACTGAACCAATATGAAATACTAAGTTAAGTAATCTAAAAAAGAACGGGGTTTTACCAACAATTGTTACGATAATTGCATAAAAAATATCTCGCAAAAAATATAATGGTTGCCTGAAAATCCAATTTAAATCAGTTAGCTTAGCATTTTGCTGAATAGCAACTACATCATCACTAACAAACTGGCCAAATAAACCAAAAAAATAAACTATAAGGGGGAATAAAATTAAAACAAAGTATACCCAATTAGACGACAAAAATTTATCAAGAAAAGTTACTTGTGCTTTTGTAGGTCTGTGGTTTTGCTTATTTACATAAAGATCATATTTATCTTGTCGCCATATTTTTTTAAGATAAAAAAGAACTTCCTTGGATGGTACATCAGCTAAATTAGATAGCTCTTTTAAACTAGTGTGTGAAACATGTTTTTTAATAATTTTTTTCTGCTTACCAGTTAATGACATAAGATTACTCTTTACCTAAGATTAACCTCTTTTTTAAAAGTAGCCAAATTCCAAAATAAACTAACCACGTGACAAAAAATGGATACTTTTCCTTATAATATTTTTTATAGAATATTTTTTGAGATTGAATACCGGAGTTAATAACCAATGTCTTTTTTGATTTATCAACTTTTTTAATTATATTTTGAGATTGTTTTTTTGTACCTTTAGAGGCACCTTTGTAATGGATTATCTTAGTAGTTGGAACCCACATATTTCTGTAGCCCTGTAAAACTTTTATTTGGTAAGCTAGGTCAATGTCCTCACCATTTAAAAAGTAATCCTCGGGCCACCAACCTATTTTGTCACCAACCTTTCTAGGTATTATCATAAAAGCCCCTAAACAGGCATCTATTTCATGGATTTTTTCAAGATCTTTGTGTAACAAATGATAACCACCAAATACCTTTGGAAATTTCCTTCCTAATAGTTTTTCAAGTCCGCTAAACCAGCAAAAAGAACGCCAAGGAGTGGGAAAACCTCTATGCGCATCAATATCAATTCCACCACTCCATAAATCAACTTGACAAGTAGCAAGCCCAACATCTTTATTTTTTTGCATATATTCAACCATTTTGTATAGCGTATCTTCTTGTAAAACAATATCGTTATTCAAAAACATGACATATTTAGAGTTTTTATCAGATACCCTAACACCATCGTTATTACCCCTAGAAAATCCCTTATTTTCTTTATTCTTAACTAGCTTTACCCAAGAATGTTTTTTTTCTACAAGCTCATCTGCACCATCAAAAGAAGCGTTATCCACAACAATTACTTCAAAAGTTAAAGTATTTTTTGATTTTTTCTCTGCATAATGTATAGATTGTTTTAGAGAATTTAGTGTCTGATCCAAAAGGTCTTTAACGTTATATGAGAGGATGATTATGGATATTTTTATTACACTTTTTGATTTTTTAATTTGTTTCATAGCTGTTTATAGGATTTTTATACGCACACACAGGTTAATATGGCATAATATTAAGTATATATTTAACTTATGTTTTAATAAAGTGCTGTGAACAATAAACTATTTTATTCAATATCTTTAGTAACTGTTCTTGTTTACTTAATTACAAGATTTTATCAAATTGGTAACGATTTTGTTGGGTACGATGCGTATTATTTTAAAGACCAGTCTTATATATTTATGATGGAACTAGAACATGGTAACTTTAAAGAAATCCCACGAACAATCCAGCCTGGTGTACTTACAATGTACCTAAACATTATAGGGTTTAAAGTGCTATATTTTCTATCGGATAAAATAGGCTATATATACTCAAATAATCTTGACCTTGCTCTACACTTTTATCAAAAGTTTTTTAAGGCACTTTTTGTAAGCTCCTGCTTGTTCACATCAGTATATCTTATGAAAAAAATATACAATAAATATGTTGCTTTATTATTTTTTATGTTATTTACTATAGAGCCAATATTTATTATACATACTAGAGCAATTCAAACAGATATTATTCAGTCTGTTGGCCTACTAACATCCCTTTTAGCTTTTATGTATTTTTATGAAACAAATAATTTAAAATATGGTCTGCTTACTGGTGTTTTTATGGCACTAGCTTTTACTGAAAAATCCCCCTCAATTATAGTAATAATAGGTCTTGTTATATTTGCTTATTTTTTTGAAAACAGATCTATAAGAAAAATAAAAATAACAAGAATTATAATTCCAGTGATCACAATGTTTCTATCTGTAGTTATAATCTACCCACTAATGTGGGTAAAACCTTTTGACACCTTAAAAACAATGACCATAGACGCGTACCTTTTTGGGGCAAAAGGTATTAACACCGAAACAGGTAGTTTAGAAAAATATGTGGACTCAAGTATCTTTTCTATGTACTATGCTAAAACATTATTTTTTAAGCACTCTATATTTACTCTGGCATCCTTTTTATTAGCAACTGCAATTACTTTGATTAAAAAATCACTAGATAAAAAGACTCTCACTATTGTAACCTTTGCTATATTTTACCTAATAGTATTGCAGGTAAGTGATAAAAAATTTGATAGATATTTTATTATTTTTACAATCTTTATGATTACCTTTATAGCAGTAACTCTAGAAAAGTACTTTAGCAAAAAGACCTACCTAGTCTATATTTTAATTGGTCTTGTTGCAGGAACAATAACATTTTTAACATGGAAACCTCAAAACATAGTCGGCTACAATAATGCTATATTTGGCTTAATAAACAGAGAAAAATATGTCAGCGAGGAATGGGGTGCTGGTTTTAAAACATTAGGTAGTTACCTTGAAGATAACTATGATGATTACACCGTATATTGCTCTAATATGTATTCTTTAAAACCATTTTTTCCTGGGGAAATTAAGCCTATCGATGAATTTAATAGTTCAAAAACTAAATCAGTAGTAGTAGTACAAGGAAAAAACAATAGTTTTGCCAAAACACATAACCTAAAACACCAAAAAGATATTATATTTAAAAACACATTGTTATTTTCGGTTTTTACAACTAATTAAAACTAAGCTTTATATTCTTCAAACTTAATTTTTCCAGACCACCTTTCAAATAAACCTACAGGAAATCCAATCATTTTAGCTGTATCCCCAACAAGCATTAAAAAAGGTATTGCAAAGTAAGAAACTAAAACTACTCTAAACTTTTCATTAGGAAAATGTCTAAAAAACCTGTTGTAATAAGTAAGCGTATACAAAATACCACCTACTAATGCTGGTGCTAACCACAAAATGTTCTCCTTTAACGAAAGAAGTAAAATAATAAACGCAGTAGCATATGTTGTGTACCTTATTAAATGCCTTCTGTACCAAAGCTTTCCATGGCCATCACCTTTTGCATAGTTATAGTACTGCTTAAAAAAAGCTTTTACATTTGGTCTTGGTCTCCAACTACTTAAAGCTTTAGGTTCAACTACAAATTTATACCCCTTATTTTTCATCTTTATATCAAATATTAAATCCTCACATATTGGAAGCCACTGGGGGTAACCACCTACAGATTCCCAACATTTTTTTCTAAAGGCTATGCTTCTTGATGAAGGTAAAAACTTTTCATCTCTAAGCTCTTCTTCAATAGGAACAGTTACAGCAGCTAAGTATTTTTCAAAATTAGTTTTTGCCTCAGGAATAAAAAAACCAGAAACTACATCAATATTTTCATCTTCCTCCAAAGGTTTTACCAAAAGCTCAAGCCAATCTTTATTTAAAGTTGTGCCACCATCTACACCTGCAATAATTTTGTATTTGGCTTTGCTGATTGCATAATTTCTACCAGCGCTAATGTTTAAACCAGGCTTAACAAAATACCTAAGCTTACCCTTATAAAAATCACCCAACCACCTTAACACCTCAATTGTCCCATCTGTACTTCCACCATCAACTACAACAACCTCATCAGGCTTTCGAGTTTGAGCAAATATACTTCTAATAAAATCCTGTAGATTGTCTTTTTCGTTTTTAATTGTGGTTATTACTGTTACTTTGTGTTTTTTCATAATTATACTGTTTTATTATATCGTTACACTGGGTAGGGTCAAAAGGTTCACCCCCTTTTACCATAATATGAAAATAACCCTTTGTCCTTGATTCTTTAGAAATAAAAGATGGATAATAAACACGCTCTGCTCTGCAATAAACCCATGTGTCAGTATAAGAGATAAGAAATTTATTATCAATTTTTTCTCTCATATAGTTTCTTTTAAAAAGATCATCTGAATCAGTATAATCAAAAGTTTTATCTAGATAAAAATAATTATTATACTCAAAACTAGCGTGTGTATTTTTATGATTAAGCATTGGGTATTCTTTAGATTTATACGTAACTTCCCACATTTTTTTATTTAAAGATAAATAGTCATGCTCAAAAAGAAACCAAACTAGTGAGTAACAAACAATAAAAAACAGGAAAAACTTGTAAAAATACTTTGAAGTATTTTTGTAAAAAACTAGTAGGGCAATAATAAAAGGTAGTGTAACAACAAGGTAGCGATCAAAAAAATCTCTAAATATAATTGAAAGTAAAAAGATGGAAAAAGTTGAAAATGTAATTGCCAAACCTTTAGAAGATTTTAAGTTATCGCAAATAATACGTTTATAAGAGAAGATAAAGGTTAAAAAAACTGCAATAGAAAAAGCAGATAAAACTGTAACAAGTGATCTAATTAAAAGAGGTGAATCAACAAAAAAACTTTGCTTAATACCATCATTAATATTTTGAGGGTTAAAACCAGCATAACTTATTATATTTGGAATATAAAACATTACAGCAACTTCTTTAAAATAGAAAAATAATGAGACTAAAAAAAATAAAATAAATAGAGATGAGAATATAATAGTATCCTTGGTTACTATGTCTTTAATTTTTTTAGGAAAAATATTGGCCAAAAAGTAAGAAATAGTAAATGGTAAAACAAAAAACCCTATATAGTAAAACGTGTAAATTGCTCGTTCCAGTACAATTTTAAAAAACAAAGGGTCATTTAAAAATTGAAAAGTCTTTAAAATCGACTGGTCAGTGTACGCAAGGGTTTTTGGGTAAAAAAACATATAAGATAAAATAGAAATAACAGGCAGAAAAGAAAAAAGAAAAATATCTTTTAAGGATGTCTTTTTAATAATAAGAACAAGTAAAAAAGAAATAAAAACTAACAAAGCAGTTTGCCTTGTAAAAAAAGCAAAACTTATAAAAATAGAAGATATGTAAAGATTTAATCTTGAAAATACCTCAAGGTGTTTAGAAAAATAATAGATAGAAATAATAAAAAAAGAAAGAAAATACATATCACTCATAAATGTAAATCCTAAGTATAAAGACAAAGGGTTAAACATTAAAAGCAAGGTTAAATATAAAACTAATTTTGTATCTTTAGTAAAAAGGGATAAGTATTTGTAAAAAAATAAAACTCCAATCAAGTAAAAAGTACTTGTCATTAGCCTTAAAAGACTAGGAGATTTAGAAAAATGGTAAATTATTGATCCCAAAAAAGATTGTAATAAAAGAGTTGGGGAAACCAAAGGGTGCAACAAAAAGTGATTTTCAAAAAAATGCCTTACAGACCACTCATAAACATAACCATCATTCAACATATAAAACCCACGCCACGGTAAAAGTGCAAGTAGGATTAACCACAAAGCAACAAAAACTAGATATGGTCTTTTTTTAATTAAACTTTTTGCCTTTAACATTTCTTATACCATCAATTATACCAACAAAAGTGTAAAAGGAGGCTTTAATATTTAATTCTTTAAGTAAGGGCCCTAACATTCTTTTTACCCATAAGGGTAATAGGTATAAATATGAGGGTAGGCCAAAGTCGTTATATTTCTTCATTAATAAAATTCTCCCTCTTTCCACGTAATACATATGCTTATAACTGTATGCCCCGCCACTACTCTTACTTACGCCGTGATAAACTTTAGAGGTTGGATTAAAGTAAAGATCAAAGCCAGCTTGTTTTGCTCTTAAGCTATAATCAGTATCTTCACCAGTATGAAAAAATCTAGTATCTAAATACCCTACTTTATCAAAAACTTCTTTTGAAAAACACATTGCTGCACCGTTTACCTCATCTGTTTTAGAGATTGTTTTTGGAACATTTAAAACATTAAGGCCATAAAATTTTTTATAAATTTTTCCGTGTTTTAAATTAATGTTAGTACCTGCCCACCAAACTTTGCTTTGATCTTGAATAACTAAAGAACCAACAACCCCCGTTTTTGGGTATTTTGAAAAGGTGGATAATAGATTTGTAAGGGAATCTCTACAAACTACAGCATCATTATTTAAAAGCCAAAAGTAAGAAAAACCACCTATCTTTAAGGCTTCTTTTATTAAAAGGTTATTACCACCTGCAAAACCTAGGTTAGTTTTTGATGTATAAAAATGTATCTTATATTTGGTTTTTGGTAAATCAGATTTAAAAATTAAATTACTTTTTGAACCATTTTCAAGTAAAAAGATCTCAAAGTCCCCTTGCAAATCCTTTAAAGACTTTAGAAGATTTAAGGTGTACCCCTTAGTTCCATAGTTTATTGTACAAATTGCAGTTTTTTTCATTATATTTAGTTATTTTACATTCTTTAAAAAAATATATAAACTTTTGATATGATAAAAAAACAAAATAACTTTAAAACCCTTTCTGTAGTAATTCCTGTATATAACGAAAAAGAAACCCTAGAAAAGATTTTAAAAAAAGTAGATAGGGCACCTGCTATGGGTTTAAAAAAAGAAATACTTTTAATTGATGATGGAAGTAAAGATGGTACCAAAAAACTTTACCCTAAGATAAAAAAACAATATAAAAATGTAGTAATACTTGAAAAAAAGCAAAATGAGGGAAAAGGTGCCGCCCTTCGCGACGGGTTTAAAAAGGCTACAGGTGAAATTGTAATTGTACAAGATGCAGATTTAGAATACGACCCAAATGAGTACCCACAACTTTTAGAACCTATTGTTACAAATAAAGCTGATGTAGTTTACGGAAGCAGATTTTTATCCCCAAGACCGCATAGAGTTTTATACTACACTCATTACGTTGCAAATAAATTGCTTACATCTTTTTCTAACCTTTTTACAAATCTTAATCTTACAGATATGGAAACTTGTTACAAAGTTTTTAGATCAGAGGTTATTAAAGGGATAAATTTAAAACAAGATAGATTTGGATTTGAACCAGAAGTAACAGCAAAAATAAGGAAAATAAAGGGAATTAGGATTTACGAAGTTGGTATAAGTTATTACGGAAGAACCTACGAAGAAGGAAAAAAGATAGGTTTTAAGGATTTTTTAAAAGCAATTTACTGTGTTATAAGATATAATTTATTTAAATAATGATTCCTAAACTCGTTTTATTTTTTAATATTTTTTTGGGCGTTGCTGCTCAATATAGCCTTAAACTTGGAGTATTAAAAATTGATATACCCTTTAACTTAACAAACTTACCTAAAATTTTATTTAGCCCTTTGGTCTTTTTAGGATTCTTTTTATATGGAGTAAGTAGTATTTTATGGATTTATATTTTAAAAAACCTCCCACTTTCTGTAGCCTACCCCACACTTTCAATTGGGTATATATTAGTACTTTTTGTTTCGTGGAAGTTTTTGGGAGAAAGTGTAGGACCAATAAACATTGTAGGGGTTATACTAATTATATCGGGGGTAGGTCTGCTTTTTTTAAAATAAAGGCATTAACTCCCACAAACGCAAATACCCAAAAAAACTCTTCATTTATATTGTAAAACAACATAAAAAAACACATTGCATAAAAATACACAAAAAATGGTAGCAAACTCTCATGAGATTTAAGCAAATTTAAATACTTAATATTAATTAATAGTAAAATAGATAAAAATGCCACTAAACCAATAAAACCACCTTCTGCCAATGCTTCACCATACATACTATGAGCAGGAAAGTCTTTTTTTTGAAAAACTGTAGCATCAACACTTAAAAAAACTTTAGAAAGATAGGGGTTTTGTTTTAAACCTTCTGCAAAATTACCGGCCCCAACACCCAAAAAATTGTTAGCAGACTGCATATAAAAACTGCTGTAAATTAATGCAAAATGTGCAAAGGCACTAGGGTCTAGTCCCCTACCATGCTTACTAATGTGCTTTGTAGACTCAAAAATTACGCTATTAATATCTTTAAGAAGTGGTGTGTTTTTATTTTTAGTAAGTGGTGTAAATAATACTGCAGCCATAATAAAAATAACTGGTACAAGTCCAAAAAAGGCTAAAGAAAGTCTTTTGAAAGTTACGTATTTAAATACGTATTTAAATACGTATATTAATAAACCAACTAATAAAGCAATTAAGCCACTTCTACTAGCGCTATAATAAAAAGTACTAAAAAATACAAAAACAAATACACCATATAAAATCTGAATCTTTCCTCTATTTTTTATAAACCTATCAATACAAATTATAAGAGGAAGCAATACAAAAGCTGCCAAGTGATTAGCATCAAAGCTTAACCCTGTAACC